>Ga0307929_1001861_pt1 | contig 14788 bp, 12 predicted proteins | sample AceLakmetage1330_FD_203160 | JGI IMG/M metagenome (GOLD analysis project Ga0307929, IMG submission 203160) | Saline water microbial communities from Ace Lake, Antarctica - #1330 | ecosystem: Environmental > Aquatic > Non-marine Saline and Alkaline > Saline | place: Antarctica: Ace Lake...
GTTTGCCGGGCGCACGTGATCGGGATGACCGGATGTCGCGATACCGCAAGGCCAGAGATTGGAAAGGACAAGTGGAGACTGCGATTGACCCCGCGATGGCAAAGTCGTATCTGGGGGAGTTGGAGGGTAAGGAAGATTACTGTTCGATGTGCAGTGAGTACTGCGCTATAAAGATACTTGAGGATTATTTGGATGGTTAAGTAATCGGTAAGTAGTGAGCGGTAATCAGAAAACGGTAATCAGTGAGCGGTGAGCAGTAAGCAGTGAGCGATAAGCAGTGAGTGGTACCCCGGCAGGCGACTGCTTACCGCTTACTGTTAGTCCCACGGATATAATTTAAGGTCATTAGACTAATATAATATTAATAAGGAGAATAATATGTCAGTTCTAGTAGTAGGTTCGGTAGCATTTGATACGGTTACGACTCCATTTGGACATAAAGAAAAAATCCTGGGCGGCTCCGCCACATATTTCTCTTATTCGTGTAGCTTCTTCTCGCCGGTGAATCTGGTGGCGGTAGTGGGAGAGGACTTCCCCTCCGAGTATCGGGAACTCCTGAATGAGAGAGATATAAATCTGGATGGTCTTCAGGTGCGGGAAGGAAAAACTTTTCACTGGGGCGGATCGTATCGTTACGATATGAACGAGGCGGAGACTGAGTTTACTGATTTAAATGTTTTTGAGGATTTTCATCCCGAACTCCCGTCTGACTATCGTTCCAGCGAGTATGTTCTTCTGGCCAATATCGATCCCGCCCTCCAACTGGAAGTACTGGATCAGATTGATAATCCCCGTCTGGTGGTTGGTGATACCATGAATCTCTGGATCGAGCTGAAGAAAGAGGTGGTGGAGGATGTTGTCAGAAAGCTGGATATTCTGATTATCAATGATGCCGAGGCCAGGCAATTGACCTCCAAAGTCAGCCTGAAGAAGGCCGCCGACCAGCTTCTGGGACTTGGGTGTAAGTATGTGGTTATTAAAAAGGGGGAGCATGGGGCGCTCTTGTTTTCCCGGGATTATATATTTTCCGCCCCCGGCCTGCCCTTGGAGACAGTGGTTGATCCTACCGGCGCCGGGGATACATTCGCTGGAGGATTTATGGGTTATCTGGCCAAAGCCGGGGATATCAGTCCGGAGGTCATGCGAAAAGCCATGATCTACGGCAGTGTCATGGCATCATTCAACGTGGAAGATTTTAGCCTGGAACGCTTGAAAATATTACAGGAAGATGATATAAGGAATCGTTTTCAGGAATTTAAGGCACTTACTAATTTTTAAATTCCACTAGATTTCACCAGGGCAGCGAGGTATTATTATCGTTTGTTATATCAGGTTGTAATACAGGCCTGAAGAAAAGTGAGTGCAAGATTTTCAAAAACATTATTTTTTCGCAAGAAAAAACAATATGCGGGTGTTGCTTAATGGTAGAGCTCCAGCTTCCCAAGCTGGTTACGAGGGTTCGATTCCCTTCACCCGCTCTAAACAAGGATACGGCGGGTTACAGTTTTCGATGTTGACAGCTAAGCAGGGTTCTCAGTCACCCCGTGAACCGGGGTGCCTGATCCGGCACCTGTCGGTTAAATGACCGACAGCATGACGGAGATTCCCTTCACCCGCTCTATATTTTCCTTCGGAAAATCTAGAGGTTTTAATTTTGGTTCACAAATTTTATTATGGGGATTTAACTTAAGGTTATTCCAAATTTGGAATAGATGCGCCTCTGGTAAACAATGAAAGTTTGTAATCCTGAAAAGCCGGGTGGAAGCGAATAACTTTAGGCACTTTAGCGCACTTTAGGCACTTTTATCCGTGATTAAGAGAGAGAAAACATCGCGAAGAAAAATTCTATGGGCCCCGTGGCGGATTAGATACATCCTTGATGAGAAGGAAGACGGGTGTCTATTCTGCAATAAAATTCAGAGTAATGATGATGTGAATAATCATGTTATTGCTCGGAGCGATCATAGTTTCGCACTTCTGAATATATTTCCCTATAACATCGGTCATATAATGGTGGCTCCCTATCGCCACACCGCGGAACTGGAGAATTTGCCGGCAGAGGAAGTTTCCGATTTAATGCTGATGGTGCAACGAACGATCAAAGCCCTCAAAGAAACCATGGAGCCGGAGGGGTTCAATGTCGGGCTTAACCTGGGAAGATCCGCCGGAGCGGGGGTGGTGGATCATCTGCATATTCATATTGTGCCGCGCTGGCAGGGTGATACTAACTTCATGCCGATTATAGCAGATACCGATGTTATACCCCAGTCCCTGGACGCGGCCTGCCACCTTCTCCGGGAGGCGATGGAGGCAAGTCCGTAGCCCTCACTTCGTTCGGGCAACTAAATTGAACTACGAATTACGCGAATTACGCAGATAAGGTCTAGCTTAGCAACTGATTGAACTACGAATTACGCGAATTACGCGAATTATGCAGATAAGGTCTAGCTTAGCAACTGATTGAACTACGAATTACGCGAATTATGCAGATAAGGTCTAGCTTAGTAACTGATGAAACCACGAATTTCACTCCGCGATGACCACAGGTCATTTTGCTCTGCTCGCGAATCTTCGCTAATGGGAATAAACGACGAATATTGTAGTTTGATAGCGTAAAAAATCAACCAACGGCGTAATTTTAGTGCACTTTCAATAAGTTAGCGCGAAGCGCTAACTTACAGCTTGACAGCTATTGTTTAGAACAATAACATAGCCGTAGAATTTGTAATTTGGATATTTGATGAGGAGATTTTTAATGAAAGTTAATAAAATTAAATCATATCTTCAGGCTTTATTGTCTGTAGCTATTCTAAGCGCGATATTACTCTATTCCATCTCTCCCGACTTGTACGCGAGAGAGCTGACCTCTCCGGCGATTGATCCGATCGTAAAAACCCGTGCGGTTGGGGAGGGAGGGAATGTCGATGCGTTTCTTAACGATGTGGTTCCCGGTTGGCCCGGCTGGAGCCGTCGCTATTGGACGGATAAGGAGCTCTGGGGAAATCAGGGCTATATTATTGGTGGACCTATGGCGCGCCTGACTGGCGAAGGGGCTATGGAAGCCGGCATCTCGGAGGAGATTACCGCGATTATCGAGACTCAGGAAGTTCCGGAAGCTCCCCTGGAAAAGGTAGATCTGGATATTTCCGGGGAGAAGCCGAGTACTCACCGGGTGGTTAAAGGAGAATGCCTCTGGTTCATATCCGGATATGATGATATTTATGCCAATCCTCTTCAATGGCCGCTGATATATAAAGCCAATAAAGAAAGAATAAAAAACCCGGATCTGATCTATCCCGGTCAGGTCTTTATCATTCCCCGTGACTGAGGCTCTGTTAAAAATAAAAGTAATCATTCCAAAGGAAAGTAATCGGTAATCAGTACCAAATAAAAGTAATCAGTAAACGATGATCAGTAATCAGTACCAAATAAAAGTAATCAGTAAACGGTGATCAGTAATCAGTACCAAATAAAAGTAATCAGTAAACGGTGATCAGTAATCAGTACCAAATAAAAGTAATCAGTAAACGGTGATCAGTAATCAGTATGGCTACGCCCGGCCAATCACTTGCCGATTACCGATCACCGATTACCGATCACCGATTACCGATTACCGATCACCGATCACCGATTACCGATCACCGATTACCGATCACCGATTACCGATTACCGATCACCGATTACCGATCACCGATTACCGATCACCGATTACCGATCACCGATTACCGATCACCGATTACCGATCACCGATTACCGATCACCGATTACCGATCACCGATTACCAATCACCGATTACCAATCACCGATTACCAATTACCGATTACCGATTACTGATAACTGGTTACCTCTAAATCGCCTTGTCAGAAATAACGAGTCCTCCATGTGAAGACTACACTCAATTTTCGAAACCCTCAGCTGGTGCGGTCTCTCTTTGTCCAGGAAGAAAAGAACCTTCTCTTTCTGGGCGAGTCCCTTGGAGTTCAGGTGGTAGCAAGGGATAATTTTATCCGCCTCTCCGGTCCGGATGACGCCGTGGCGCGGGCAGGAACGCTGCTTCGAGAACTGGGCGGGATCGTGGAATCCGGCCATGCGCTGACCGGTCCCGAATACCGTCGGATTATCAAAACTTACGCCGCGGATAAAAATTTCTCAGTCGGTGAGGTCTATGGTGACAGGATTGAGGTTGCTTCCCCACGAGGATATGTTCGGCCTCAGACCATTAACCAGAAAAGATATGTGGATGCCCTCTGGAAGAATGAGTTGGTATTCTCTATTGGTCCGGCCGGGACAGGGAAAACTTATCTGGCAATGGCAATGGCGGTATCACATCTGCTGCAGGGAAAAGTGAAAAGGTTGATTCTGACCCGTCCCGCCCTGGAAGCCGGTGAGAAGCTGGGTTTTCTGCCGGGAGATCTATACCAGAAAATATTTCCTTATCTCCGTCCTCTCTATGACGCTCTCTATGATTTAATGGAGGGGGAACGGGTCAGGAGGTATGAGGAGGAGGGGATTATTGAAGTGGCGCCCCTGGCGTTTATGAGAGGTCGAACTCTCAATAATGCGTTCATTATCCTGGATGAGGCTCAAAACACTACCCCGGAACAGATGAAGATGTTCCTGACCCGGATCGGTTTTAATTCCAGGGTAGTCATTACCGGGGATATTACTCAGGCGGATCTGCCTCCTAATCAGATTTCGGGATTGAATTCGGCCCATGAGGTTCTAAAGGATATACCCGAGATCCCATTCGTATACCTTACCCGGGAAGATATCCTTCGCCATCCCCTGGTGCAGAAAATTGTAACAGCTTATGAGTTGGCGGGGAAGTAAGTGGAATGCTTAAAATATTCTTTAAAAAGAAAGCCGAAAATGGGCGTCCTCGAAGCAAGAAGAGGAAGGTTGCTGAAGGGGGGAAGATCGCCCGGGCATTAGAGAGCGGTATCTCCGGGAGATGGGTACTGGGAGTTGGTATTTTCATCGCGAGTGTTCTGATTATCTCCTGGCGGGGGATGCCTCTGGATATTCCAATTGTCGGCCAGATCTCCGAGCGTGATGTTACGGCAACCTGTTCTTTCTCATTCCCGGACCGGGTTAAGACTGAACAGGCCCGGGATATGGCGGAGGATCATCAGCCGGTTGCCTACCTGGCTGTTCAGACAGTTCTAGATGAGAAGAGAAATGCCCTGAAAAATTTCTTCAGTCGGTTGTCGGGATCATCATTGCTCCTCCCTGCATCTCCGCTGGAGATGGTATTAATTCCCCCCGATCGGATTCTGCGGGTTTTTCTGAATACTGTTATACCCGAGCAGTGGGAAGCCGAATTTCTTCTTATCCTGGAAAACGCGTATGGAAACGGTATCCTTACCCCGGATATTAAGCGGACTCTTTCTAATACTCGTCAGGATGAGATCATGCTGGTTAATCGAGGTGCGAATGAAGACCGGATAATTTCGATATCGGAAATTCCCACAGTCTCCTCCTGTCGGGATGTCGTGGTAAAGGAGTTGGAAGATAATATTTTCATAGGAGGGGGCGTTATAGACGGACTGGAAGAAGTGGTCCAGTGGTTCATAGAACCCGATCTGGAATTTGATTCAGAGCAGACGGATGCGTTGAGATCATCCGCCCGGAGTAATATCCCGGCTATTATTACCGAGGTTAGAAAAGGGGAGAAGATTATCCGCCAGGGTGAGGAAGTTCGGTCGATTCATATCCAGAAATTCCGTTCTTATCAGGAGCAGCTCTTTCGAATTGAACCACCGATCTCATTATTATATTACACCCTTGGAAACGGCCTCCTGGTTGCCATTTTATTTATAATAGCGATTTACTATCTGGACCATTATCATCGGGAGGTCAGCCGGAGTAATTCCAAGCTGTTGCTTATCTCAACAGTGTTGATTCTAGTTCTTCTCCTGACCCGTCTGCTCCGTCAGATATTCTGGCATCTCCCGCCCGGGATGATGGAATTTACCCGCTATATATCACCGGTAACTATTGGAACGATGCTGCTTTGCTTGCTGGTTAGTATACGGGTAGCGATCTTCTTCACGCTGATTCTGTCTCTTTTTACGGCCCTTATCCTGGGCGGCGGTCCCGGCTATATAGTGGTCATAATTATCGGGTCAATAGCCGGCATCTTTGGTCTGAGCGGTGCCCGGAGGAGGATTGACCTCTTTCGAGCCGGCCTGATCTCGGCCGCGTCCAGTTTTCTGGCGGTGGCCGGACTTGGAGTTGCCGGAGGATTAGGACTGACTGTCTTTATTATTCAGGGAGTAGGAGCCGCCGCTGCCGGGATTCTATCAGCATTTTTTACCCTAATTGCCCTGGGATTATTTGAGTCTCTCTTCCGGATCTCTTCAGATATCGGTCTCCTGGAACTCTCCGATCTCAATCATCCGCTTCTGCGCCGGTTGATGATACGGGCACCCGGGACGTATCATCATGGACTTATGGTTGCAACTCTGGCAGAAGGGGCCGCCGAGGAGATCGGCGCTAACTCGCTCCTGGCCCGGATTGGATCATATTTCCATGATATCGGGAAGATAACGAAGCCGGAATACTTCTCGGAGAATGAAACATCAGGATTCAGCCGGCATGATACTCTGATACCGAGTATGAGCAGTCTGATCCTGATCGCTCATGTAAAGGAAGGGGTTGATCTGGCCCGACAGTATAAACTGGATCGCCGGATTGTCGCTATTATAGAGCAACATCATGGGACCAGCCTGATATCCTGCTTCTATGACCGGGCCGGTAGAAATCGTCAGTTAAAGTTTGATGTTATGGAGAAAGACTACCGATATCCGGGTCCCAGGCCAAAGAGCCGGGAAGCGGCGATTGTGATGCTGGCTGACGCCGCGGAAGCAGCCTCGGCCTCCCTGGATAGGCGTACTCCCAGCCGATTGGAATCTTTGGTGGAAAATATTATTCGGGAGCGCTTTTCCGATGGCCAGCTGGATGAGTGCAGATTGACCATGGTGGACCTGAGGATAATCGGAGAGAGTTTTGTCCGCCTACTCTCGGCGCGATATCATACCAGGGTTAAGTATCCGGAGGTGGGGAGCAGGGAGGGGGGAATATCCAATAACCAACTTCCAACTAGCAATAACCAAGAACCAGGTCCCGTCCTGATATAGGTTGTCACATAGTAGAAGTAGGAAGATGCTATGGGACGGATGGTGCGAAGATACAGTAACAACATAAAATTAAGACCTGACCAGGACCCGCATAAAGGCAGGACCATTACAGGCAGGACGATTAAAAACAAAATAAATTAAGTCAAAGTAATCAAAAAGCCCAATGATCGTGGGCTTAATAGTATTGATTTTTATAAAAGGGGCCGAGGTGAGGCAAATAGTCCTGCCTGTAATAGTCCTGCCAAAAAGAGGGGGAGAGGTAGAGGGTAATAATCTTGTCATTAAATTGTCTTGTCAAAAAAGGGGCTGAGGTAAAGGGGAGAAGATATTGTTTTGACACGAAAAGTGACAACTTTTAATCAGGATGGGACAAAACTAACGGCCACTTGGAAATTGGCAGTTGGAAGTTGGTTATTGGAAGTTCAAACGGGGCCGAGGTAGAGGGAGAGTAGGGAGTTTTAATTATAAAAGTGAAAAATTCAAATCAGGACGTGATTATGAATAGCTCCCAAAGTCCATTCCCCATTCCCCATTCCCCATCCCCTAATTATTTTATTAAAATATCAAACCGTCAGCGCCGTCTCCGCCTGAATCGGGTTGGAATAGAAAAACTGGTGGGTTGGGCCCTGGCCCGAGAGGGGGTCGGGGAAGGGGAGGTCAGTCTTCTTCTCCTTAATAACGCTCAAATCCTTCTTCTTAACCGGCAGTACCTGGGGCGGGATTATCCTACTGATGTCCTTTCTTTCCCCCAGAATGAAGGGCTGGACCGAAAGATCCAGTCCTGGTTTTTAGGTGATGTCGTACTATCCACCGAACAGATTGTCGGGCAGGCACCCGAACATGGACAGAATGTGGAGGATGAGTTCGCGCTCTGTCTTATCCATGGGGTTCTTCATCTCCTCGGATATAGTGATCATCCGTTGGATTGTCGGCAGGTAATGAGGGAGAAAGAAGAAACAATCCTGAAGTCATGGAAAAAGAAGAGGTGGCCTCTTATAAGGTCATAAACAGTGGTTCTCAGTTATTTTGTGTGGGTAGATACTCTTTATAGATGATTATATTTGTCTTGAATATTTGGAATTTGGTGCTTGGATTTTGGATTTTTCGCTGGTTTCCCTAAAATAAAGAAATATCAAAGAGTATTTACCCACACAATATAATTGAGAACTGATAAAGGAACTCCACTTGGCGCCGCGCAAAACCAGAGGTATTATTCTCCAGGTCCGTGATTATTCGGAGACCAGCATGCTGGTCAATATTCTTACCTCAGACTCCGGGTTCTTGAAGACCATAGCCAAAGGAGCTCGCCGGTTAAAGAGTCCGCTCCGCGGGAAACTGGAGCTCCTGAACTATGGAGCGCTGGTTTATTACCCGAGCCGGACGAGTGACCTCCATATCCTCTCTCAATTCGACATTATCAACTCTTTTCCGGAGGCATTAAACACACTGGAGCGCTCGGCCTTCTTCCACTATCTGGCGGAACTTTCATCTTTAGCCGCCTACGGGGAGGAAGATAGCGGGGCATTATTTCGCCTCTTGTTTCAAATGCTCAAAGATGCCCCCGGGATAGATGCTATTATTCCTGCTCGACTCTGGTTTGAGATCCGCTATCTCCATCTCCTGGGAGTATTTCCTCCGTTTGATCATTGTATTAATTGCGGGGGGCCATTGGGGCAGGGAGTTAAATTTATGCTTAAGAAACCGGGTTGGATCTGCGCGCGTTGCGGTGATCAGGTGAGTGATTCGATAGATATTGAACCGGGGGTAATGGCGATTATCAGTTATATTCTCAGGAATAGTCTGAACCAGGTTATGAAACTTAAGCTATCCCGACGACAATCTGCCCTTTTGAACCGTTTATTGTCTTATCTCGTTGACAGCGCCGCGCATAAAAAGATAAAGTCGAAACGCTTTTTAAACCATGTTATAAATTAACGCCTGCGGCGTTAGTTTAGTCTTGAAAATTGACCAATAGTTGTTTTTAGTATGGCAATATAAATCCTACGACACCAGAATGAATCGGAATCATATAACTAATTTTTCGCTGGAGGCGAAAAAATGGATTTTCAGACTTTAATATTAAAGTTACAGGAATATTGGAGAGAGCAGGGCTGCGTTCTGGTCCAGCCGTATGATCTTGAAGTCGGAGCCGGGACTTTCGCCCCCCCGACTTTTTTCGGTGTTCTGGGACCGGACCCCTGGAAGGTCGGATACGTCCAGCCTTCCCGCCGCCCTTCGGACGGGCGTTACGGGGAGAACCCCAATCGCCTCTACCAGCACCATCAATATCAGGTTATCCTGAAGCCGGCCCCGGACGAGGTTCAAGATATTTATCTAAACAGTCTGAAAACACTGGGGATTGATTTTCAGAGTCATGATATCCGGTTTGTCGAGGATGATTGGGAGTCGCCCACTCTGGGGGCCTCCGGGTTGGGTTGGGAGGTGTGGTGTGATGGACTGGAGATAACCCAGTTTACCTATTTTCAGCAGATGGGCGGTTTTGAATTGGAACCGGTTCCGGTTGAGCTGACTTATGGGTTGGAACGAATAGCCATATTCCTGCAGGGAGTTGATAACGTATTCGACCTGGAGTGGGCCGCCGGAGTGAGATACTCGGAGATGCGGAAGAGACAGGAATACGAATTCTCCCGTTACAGCTTTGAGGAAGTACCGGTTGAGGAGTACCGCGATCTTTTTACCCGATTTGAAAAGGAGTCCACCGATATTCTCCAGGCCGGCCTGGTCTATCCCGCCTATGAGCTGGTTCTTAAGTGCTCCCACATATTCAATCTTCTCGACGCCCGCGGGGCGATCAGTGTAAGTGAGAGGGCGAATTATATCGGTCGGATCCGGAAACTGGCCAAGGGGTGCGCGGAATTGTATACTCAGCAAAGGCAGGACGATTAGGGGCAGGACTATTAACACAAAAAGAAATTTAGACAGGACCATTACAGGCAGGACTATTAACAGTAAAAAGAAATATAGGCCGAGGCGAGGTTAATAGTCCTGCCTGTAATGGTCCTGTCATAAAAGGGGCCGAGGTAGGGGGCATTTAAAAACAGAACATCGAACCAGCCTTCGCTAAAGCTACGGCGGGCACGGCGTCCAACATCGAACGTCGAACGAAAAAAACTGAACATTCAACATTTTAAAAATGGGCTGAGGCAGGGGGAGAATCGTCTTGTCCCAAAATAGTTTTGTCAAAAAATGGGCCGAGGTAGGGGGGACATGTTATTGTAGTTTCTAAATCGTTTTAAAAAAGTGATGAATCAGGAAAAAGAAAATATTCTCCTGGAGATCGGGACTGAAGAACTTCCGGCATCGTATATCCAGCCCGCTATCGATCAGATGCTGGTATGGGGGGGAAAATGGGCATCCAGATCACAGTTGACCGCCTGGGGAACTCCCCGTCGTCTGGTCCTTTTTATCCGGGGAGTTGAACGGTATAAAACCGATACGGTATGGGGACCTCCTCTGGAACGGGCAAAAGATAAAGCTGGAAACTGGAACAAGAGTGCCGTTGGTTTTGCCCGTAGTAAAGAGATGACGGTTTATGATATCCAGATGGGTGAGAAGAATGGAAAGAAGTATATCAATCTGGATGTCAGGACTGATCTGACTCAGGAGATGAGGGATGAACTTATTGTTCTTCTTCGTTCCCTAAGCTTTCCCAAATCGATGCGCTGGATATTAGGGGATCAATTCAGATTCGCCCGCCCGATCCGTTGGCTGGTCTTCCTCCGGGGAGAATCGGTTATTAAAGTTCAGATTGCCGGGATTATGGCGGATCGATATACCCGGGGTCATCGTTTTTTTGGGGAAGATCGGATTAGGCTGAACTCCGCGGACCAGAAAGAGTATGAACAGGTTTTGCTGGATCAATATGTGATAGCCGATCAGGGCCGGAGGAGAGAGAAACTGCTGGAGGAGATCCTTTCTGAGCAGAAAAAATACCGACCAGATATTTCTGAGTCAGATCTTGATAGTACTCTATTAGATGAGGTCTGCAATCTGGTGGAGTATCCCCGGATAATTGTTGGCGATTTTGACGCGTCATATCTAAAGATCCCATCTCCGGTATTGATTACGGTGATGAAATCCCATCAACGATATTTTCCGGTCTTTGATCCGTCCGGGCAATTACTATCAAAATTCATTGTTGTTGCCAATGGCCCATATCAAGATTCAGGTGAGATAAAAACCAATAATGAAAGGGTACTTCGGGCCCGGCTGGATGATGCGAAATTTTTCTGGGAGGATGACATTCGCCGGTCCCTGGAAGATAGGGTCTCAGATCTTAAAGGGATTGTATTCCACAGACGTCTTGGTACCTATCGAGAGAAGGTTAAAAGATTGGAGAGGTTGGCAGTGTTTATTGCTGAACAGTTGGGATTGCCTGAGAGTCAAATAAAGAAGGCAGAGAGGGCGGCGCTCCTATGTAAAAGCGATCTGACTGCCTCCCTGGTGAAAGAATTTACCGAGCTTCAGGGGGTAATGGGGAGAGAGTACGCCATAAACGCCGGTGAAGATTCGGAGATAGCAGCGGCTATCTATGAACATTATCTCCCGGATTTATCTGGAGGTATTCTTCCCGAAACAGTGATCGGACAGGTTTTAGCGCTGGCCGATAAAATCGATTCTGTTGCCGGGTTTATCAGCGCCGGGATTAAACCTTCCGGATCTCAGGATCCGTATGGACTGAGAAGACAGGCCCAGGGGATTATCAGACTGTTATCGGAGAAGAAGCTGTCGGTTCGTTTTGATTTATTGGTGGCAGAGGTTGTTGCCGGACTTGGCCTGGATGATTCCCGGATTCGGGATGTGAATCGGCAGGTTCTGGACTTCTTTCGCCTCCGGTTGGAGGCATATCTGGTGGCCCGCGAGGTTTCCCCTCCGGTTGTTGATTCGGTGCTCTCAGCCGGTTGGCAAGATTTACAGGATATCTCATCCCGGATCAAGGTTCTCCAGTCCCTGGAAGGTACAAAAACATTATTGGCGGCTGCTACTATCGTGGAACGGACCCATAATATCGTCCGTTCAGAGAACCTGACCGGAGAAGAAAAGGTGAGGGAGGATCTCCTGGTGGAAAAGGCGGAGCGGGAACTCTTTCAGGCACTGAAATCTTCCGGGATCGTCGGTAAACTGATCGGTGAGAAAAACTACCGGCAGGCGACCGAAGAGTATGCCAGGATATTTTCCCGGCCTCTCAGTGCCTTCTTTGATGAGGTAATGGTCAACGTCGATGATAAGGATCAGCGGAAAAACCGGATGATTCTTTTAAACCTGATCAACCGGGTATATAGTGAAAAAGTGGCAGACCTTTCATTGCTTCAGTTTGAGAGAGGGGAACATGTTGTATAAATGATGAAATATAAATGACGATTGAAGAAGGAATTGAAAAAGGCACAGGGAGAGAGAGGTGGTAAGCAGTAAGCGGTGAGCGGTAAGCAGTAGCTAGTGCTTACTCGAAAGGGTATTTTTAACTTTTTGTGCTTAAAAAACTAAATATTCACCACGAAGGTCACGAAGAACACGAAGAAAAACAAAGAAAACTATAAAATCTTTTCTAGTTTTTTGAAATTCCTTCGTGTTCTTCGTGCTCTTCGTGGTTGAGAAGGCTGTTCGAGTAAGGTATAGCTACTGGGCTCCCGCTCACTGCTTACCGCTTACTGCTTACTATTTAAAATGGGAGAGATATGAATTATTTGAATTTTAGTCACTCGTCACCATTAATGGGAGGGAAACCATGACCAAGTATGTATATTTTTTCGGCGGTGGGAAAGCGGAAGGGAAAACTGAGATGAAGGCGCTGCTGGGCGGGAAGGGAGCCAATCTGGCCGAGATGGCGAATACCGGCCTTCCGGTACCTCCCGGGTTCACTGTCAGCACCGAAGCCTGTGCATATTATTCCGATCATGAGCATAGATATCCCGCTGGAATGAACGCCCAGGTTAAGAAGAACCTGGAACGACTGGAAAAACTTATCGGAAAGAAACTGGGAGCGGATCATGATCCCCTTCTGGTCTCGGTCCGATCGGGAGCGGCCATCTCAATGCCGGGTATGATGGATACAGTTCTCAATCTCGGGATGAATGACAGGTCGGTCCTGGGATTTATCGATAAGACCGGCAATGAACGGGCCGGATGGGACTCTTACCGGAGATTTGTCGATATGTTCGGGGATGTTGTAATGGGTTCCTCCACCGGTCTTACTCATCAAGATTTTGAGGTTGAACTTACCAGGATCAAGAAGAAGTATAAAGCGAAGGACGATACCGATCTCACCGCCGCCCAGCTCCAGGAGTTGGTCGAGAGTTATAAAAAGGTATATAAGAAACACGTCAAAAAACCATTCCCCCAGAATCCAATGGAACAGCTCAGGCTGTCGATCAACGCAGTCTTCGGGTCCTGGGATTCGGATCGGGCGATGAAGTATCGGAAGATCAACCGGATTACCGGATTGAAGGGAACCGCGGTCAATGTTCAGGCTATGGTCTTCGGAAACATGGGCGAATCCTCCGGGACTGGAGTGGGGTTTACCCGTAACCCGGCTAACGGTGATCGCAAACCGATGGGCGAGTATCTGATCAATGCGCAGGGAGAGGATGTGGTTGCCGGTATTCGTACCCCCGCCTCGATCTCCGAGATGCCGCATGAGAAGAGTCCGGTCTGGAAGTGGGTCTATCGTGAATTGACGGCGATCATGAAGAAGCTCGAAGAGCATTACCAGGATATGCAGGATGTTGAGTTCACCATCCAGGAGGGGAAGCTGTTCATGCTCCAGACCCGGACCGGAAAACGAACCGGATTGGCCGCGGTCAAGATCGCCTGTGATATGGTTCGGGAGAAATTGATCACCCCCCGTCAGGCGATCACCCGGATCGAGGGTGATCATCTCGCCCAGCTGCTCTTCCCGATCTTTGATCTAAAAGAAGAAGCTGCGGCTGTCAAGAAGGGATTGGATAAGGCATATGGTCTCCCGGCCGGGCCAGGCGCTGCCTGCGGACGGGTGGTCTTTACAGCCGAAGAAGCCGAGCGCATCTTTGAGAAGGACAAATCTGCCCGTTTGATCCTGGTCCGCCGGGAGACCAGTCCCGAGGATGTTGGAGGGATGTGGGCCGCCCAAGGAGTTCTCACCAGTACCGGCGGGATGACCAGTCACGCGGCGGTCGTTGCCCGCGGCTGGGGCAAATGCTGTGTGGCCGGAGCGGGAGCGGTTGCTATCGACTATAGCAAAAAGCAGTTTGCCATCGGAAAAACAGTGGTCAAAGAGGGGCAGTTCATAAGTCTGAACGGATCCACCGGAGTCATCTACTGTGATAATGGCAAGGGAGTTGACATCCCCACCACTTCGTCTCCGGTCGTCGCGGCGGTAGTGGATGGAGCGGCCTGGGCCAGGAAACACCCGATCTACAAGTTATATCGTAAGGTCAGCGCCTGGGCGGATGAGTTCCGCGAGATGGGAGTCCGGACCAATGCCGATACTCCCGCCGATGCCGAGGCGGCCCGGGCATTCGGGGCTGAGGGGATCGGTCTCTGCCGGACCGAGCATATGTTCTTCGCGCCGGAACGGATCCTGGCGGTCCGGGAGTTTATCCTGGCCGATGATGAGAAGAGCAGGAAGAAGGCGATAAAAAAACTTCTTCCCT
>Ga0307929_1001863_pt1 | contig 14781 bp, 13 predicted proteins | sample AceLakmetage1330_FD_203160 | JGI IMG/M metagenome (GOLD analysis project Ga0307929, IMG submission 203160) | Saline water microbial communities from Ace Lake, Antarctica - #1330 | ecosystem: Environmental > Aquatic > Non-marine Saline and Alkaline > Saline | place: Antarctica: Ace Lake...
CTTCATCTTCGCCTTCGGGTGTGACGTGCATGTTGAAAACGATGTTGTTAGACGGCTCAACCTCGACGCTGCCGTCACCGGTTTCACGCAGCACAATATCGCCAAGGCCGACGACAATTTCACCGTTATCTTCCGGAATATCCAGAACTGCCGTGACATCGCGCAGCGTCAGCGTGTCGCCGGACTGATCCTCGGAGCCGATGGTGATCTCATAGCCGGAATTCTTGTAAAAACTGACGATTTCATTGCGCAGCTCCTGGGTGGTTACGTCAGCCAGGGACGGAAAAGCCGTCGTCAGGCACAGCAGCCCGGCAGCAATACCGGATTTGAACATGTTTTTCATAACACTCTCTTGGCTAGAATTTTTCACCCTCAGCATCCTAGCTGCCCGCAAGCGCGTCAAGTTTATTACGGCGATGCGCGGCATTTCGCTTGCAATCCGATTTCGCCTCGGATTTTGTCCCGCAAATTGTCGACACTTGGGGGAAACATGGCCTGGTCTGCGAGCAAAACCGAAGTCAAAAGCTGGAATGAATGGGACACGCTGCGGCATGTTATCGTCGGCCGGGCTGATGATTGCCATATTCCACCGGAAGAACCGGCCCTGGACGCCAAAGTGCCCGAAGACAGCGATATGCGCGGCCAGTGGGGCCGCCGCCCACAGGAAACCATCGACCGCGCGAACGAGCTGTTGGACAATTTCGCGTCGCAACTGGCCAAACGTGGCATCCGGGTTGATCGCCCGACGCCGACGGATTTCTCCCTGCCCGTCACCACGCCGGATTTCCACACCAATAGCCAATTCGGCTGCATGCCGCCGCGCGATGTTTTGCTGACAGTCGGGCATGAAATTCTTGAGGCAACGATGTCCTATCGCTGCCGCTGGTTTGAATATCTGTGTTACAGGCCCCTGATGCAGCAATATTGGGAGGAAGACCAAAACTTCCGCCACGAAGCCGCGCCCAAGCCCCGCCTCAGTGATGCCGATTATCATCCTGATTACCTGTCCGAAAAGATCGGCGTTGAAAAGCGCCTGAAATGGGCCGAAGAAAAATTCTTCGTCACAACCGAGGAAGAACCGCTGTTTGACGCCGCCGACGTGCTGCGCTTTGGCCGCGATCTGGTGGTGCAGCACGGGTTTACCACCAACCTCAAGGGAATCGAGTGGTTGCGGCGGCATTTCCCCGATCACCGGGTGCATGCGGTCAACTTTCCGGGCGATCCGTACCCGATCCATATCGACGCCACCTTCACGCCGCTGCGTCCGGGGTTGATCCTGAACAACCCGCAACGCCGTCTGCCCGACGCCCAGCGCGCGATGTTCGAGGCGAACGACTGGCAAATCGTTGACAGCGCCCAGCCGGCCCATAACGCTCCGCCGCCTTTGTGCTATTCGTCGACCTGGCTGTCGATGAACGTGCTGGTGCTGGACCCAAAAACCGTCTGCGTTGAAAAGTCCGAGGTTTATCAAGCCGAACAGATGGACAAGCTGGGCCTGGAAGTGGTCGAGGTTGAGTTGTGTGACGCCTATGCCTTTGGCGGCGGCCTGCATTGCTGCACCGCCGACGTTTATCGCGACGGCGAGTGTGAGGATTATTTTCCGAAAGGCATTACATGACTGATATGACAGGCAAAACCGTTTTCATCACCGGCGCCTCGCGCGGGATCGGGGAAGCGGCTGCGCGCGAGTTTGCGGCCCTTGGCGCCAATGTTGCCCTGGCCGCCCGCAGCAGTGCTGACATCGACCGTATCGCTGGTGAAATCGGTGCCAATGCCATCGCGGTGCCATGCGACGTGGCCGATCGGGCCTCGGTCACGGCGGCGGTGGCCAAGACCGTTGACAGGTTTGGTGGCCTTGATGTGCTGATCAATAATGCCGGCAGCATCGACCCGATCGGGCGGCTTCGCGATATTGACACTGACGCCTGGGACAAGGTGATCGACGTCAATGTCAAAGGCGTGTTTTACGGTATTCAGGCCGCGCTGCCGCATATGGCCGGGGGTGGCAGCATCCTGACCATCGGCTCAGGCGCTGCGACCAGCGCCCTTGAGGGCTGGAGCCATTATTGCACCTCCAAAGCCGCCGTCCACCACCTGAGCGCCTGCCTTGACAAGGAAGAGCGTGACAACGGCATCCGCGCGCTGATCCTGTCGCCTGGTACGGTCGCCACGGAAATGCAGCGCAGTATCAAGAAAAGCGGCATCAATCCGGTGGCGCAGATGGACTGGTCTGATCACATTCCGCCGGAATGGCCGGCCAAGACGCTGGTCTGGATGTGCTCGTCCGCGGCTGACGATTATCGCGGCAGCGTCGTGGCCCTGCGCGACGACAGCATCCGTCGCCGCGTCGGCTTGATTGCATGATCGACCTGACCAAAGATCAGGGTCGCTGGACCGTGACCCTGAACCGTCCGGACAAGGCCAACGCCCTGACGGTGGATATGCTGGAACAGCTGGACGCGATCTTTGCCGCAGCACAGGCCGCCCACGACCTGCGCGTGCTGGTGGTGACCGGGGCCGGGGATCGCGTGTTCTGCGCCGGGGCCGATCTGGGTCAGGCCAAGGACGCAACCGGCATCACCACCAACCCGATCTGGGAAAGCGTGTCAAACCGGCTGGCTGCACTGCCTTGCCTGACAATTGCGGCGCTGAATGGAACGCTTGCCGGGGGTGGTTTCGGGGTTGGTCTGGCCTGCGATCTGCGGCTTGCGGTGCCAGGCGCGAAGTTCTTTTACCCTGTGCTGAAAAACGGCTTTCTGCCTCAACCCTCGGACGTCAAACGCCTGAACGCGCTGATCGGCCCGGCCCGCACGCGGCTGATCCTGCTGGCCGGGCAGAAGCTCGGCACCGCTGAGGCGCTGTCGATCGGCCTGATCGACCGGATCGTTGATGCACTTGACATGCCACAGATGATCGACCAGCTGTCGGCAGCTGCCCTGACCGCGCGCGAACCGGTGTTGGCGGCGATCAAAAAGCTGGGCCAATCGCATCTTTCAGACGATCTGCGCCAGGACTGTTATCGCGCGGTCTATCAGGATGACAGCGACGCCCTTTTGCGGATCAGGCGCTAGGCCGCAGCCACAGTTTAACCACCAGACACCGCCTTCGGCGATTGCATTACCGACCCAGCGCGCTAGTCTGCATAAAACGCAAAAGAAGCTTTAATACGGGAGAATGTCCATGAGAACCCGCGCCGCAGTCGCCCTTGAGGCTGGCAAACCGCTTGAAGTGATGGAAGTTAACCTTGATGGCCCGCGCGCCGGCGAAGTCCTGGTCGAAATCAAGGCCACCGGCATCTGCCACACTGACGAGTTTACCCTGTCCGGCGCCGACCCCGAAGGCCTGTTCCCGGCCATTCTGGGCCATGAAGGTGCCGGCGTGGTGCTAGAGGTCGGCCAAGGCGTCACCAGCCTGAAACCGGGCGATCACGTCATTCCACTTTATACACCGGAATGCCGCGAATGCGACTACTGTCTCAACCCGAAAACCAACCTCTGCCAGTCGATCCGCACGACCCAAGGCCAGGGCCTGATGCCCGACGGCACCTCACGGTTCTCGATGCTGGATGGCACACCGATTCTGCATTACATGGGCTGCTCGACCTTTGCCAATCACACAGTGCTGCCGGAAATCGCCCTGGCCAAGGTCCGCCCGGACGCTCCGTTTGACAAGATCTGCTATATCGGCTGCGGCGTCACCACCGGCATCGGCGCGGTCATCAATACCGCCAAGGTCGAACAAGGCGCGACCGCCATCGTCTTTGGCCTCGGAGGCATCGGCCTCAACGTGGTGCAGGGCCTGCGCCTTGCCGGGGCCGACCAGATCGTCGGCGTCGATCTCAACCCGTCCAAGATCGAAATGGCCACCCGCTTTGGCATGACCGATTTCGTCAACCCCGCCGAGGTAAAGGGCGACCTTGTCGGCCACCTGGTTGAGCTGACCGGCGGCGGCGGCGACTACACCTTCGACGCCACCGGCAATGTCGGCGTGATGCGCACCGCCCTTGAGGCCGCCCATAAAGGCTGGGGCGAAAGCATCATCATCGGCGTCGCCCCGGCAGGGGCCGAAATCTCGACCCGCCCGTTCCAACTGGTCACCGGCCGGGTCTGGCGCGGCACCGCCTTTGGCGGCGCACGCGGGCGCACCGATGTGCCAAAAATCGTTGACTGGTACATGCAGGGCAAGATCGAGATCGACCCGATGATCACCCACAAACTCAGCCTTGACGACATCAACAAAGGCTTTGATCTGATGCATGCCGGCAAAAGCATCCGTGCCGTGGTGGAATTCTAGATGGCCAGGCCCGGCGAACGCCCGCTTTTCGCCGTCCTGATCGACGCTGACAACATCCCGGCCCATTACGCTGAACCGATCCTCAAGGAAATCGCCGCCTTGGGCGAACCGGCCTTGCGCCGGGTCTATGGCGACTGGTCAACAGGGCGGCTGGCCAAATGGTCCGAACAGGTGCGCGCGCTTGGCATGGTGGCGCAACAGGAAACCGCCAACACCAGGGGCAAGAACGCCAGCGATATCGGCCTTGTGATCGACGCGATGGACATCCTGCATACCGGGCGATTTGACGGGTTCGTGCTGGTCTCATCCGATAGCGACTTCACCTCGCTGGCCAACCGCATCCGCGAACAGGGCCTCGAAGTGATCGGCGTCGGCGAAGCCAAAACGCCAGAATCTTTACGTAATGTTTGCAACCGTTTTATCCTAATTGAAAACATCATCGAAGAACCGGAAACCGCCAAAGGCGGCCCGGTCAAGCGGGAAATAGAAAACCCGACAGCAGCCGTCCCGCTGATCATCAAAGCGATGAACACTATCCCGCAGGACGAAGAATGGTACTCCCTCGGCCAGATCGGCCAGTACCTGACCGCCGCCCAGCCTGATTTTGACTCTCGCACTTATGGGTGCAGCAAACTCAGCGATCTGATCAAGAAACTGGCGCGCTTTGAAACCCGCAAACAGGGCAATCACCTGCAAGTCCGCCGCACCGACTGACGCCCCTGCACCACCTTCTTTATTGCCCAAATACTCAACTCACACCGCCAACCAAACCTTACCCGACCAAAGATCTGCACCCCCGCAACATGCTGCCAATCTTTCTGAAAACCCTGCCGTTCTTTGCCATTCTTGGCCTTGGCTATTTCGCGGCCTACCGGCGGTTTTTTTCAGCCGACGCGACAGCGCATCTGACGAAGTTTGTCTTTTACTTTGCGCTGCCGGCGATGATCTTCCGCTTTGCTGGCACCCTGTCGCTGGCCGAGGTGTTTCACGCCCCGTCGGTTCTGGCCTATCTGTCCGGCACGCTGGCCGTCTATCTGCTGGCGACAATCGTTGCCCTGTTGCGCAAAGCCGGCATCGAAGAAGCCGCGATCGAGGCGCAGTGCGCCGCCATCGGCAATGTCGGCTTTCTGGGCATCCCGATGCTGGTGCTGTTGATGGGATCAGCGGCAATTGGCCCGGTGATGCTGGTGCTGGCGACCGATCTGATCGTGTTTGGCAGCCTCATTGTCATCATCGTCTCGGCAAAACGCGATGGCCGGATGTCGCTGGCGGTGCTTGGCCCGGTCGCCATCGGCCTGATGAAAAACCCAATGGTGATGGCAATGGCGCTGGGGCTGATCTGGGCCGGGTTCAGCCTGCCGATCCCCGGCCCGGCGGCCGAGTTTCTGACGATCCTGGGGGCCGCCGCCACCCCCGGCGCGCTGTTTGCCATCGGCGCTTCGCTCGCCTCCAAATCGGCCGAACGCAAAAGCATCGCGATCTGGCTGTCCACCGCCAAGCTGGGGCTGCACCCGCTGGCCGTGGCCGTTGCGGCCTGTCTTTTGTTTAACGTCCCGCCCTTCACTGCTGCAGTGATGATCGCGGCAGCGGCCATGCCGACGGCCGGCAACGTCTATATTTTGGCGCAGCATTACGGCATCGCGCCGGTGCGGGTGTCGTCGACCATCCTGATCTCGACAATTGTCAGCATCCTTAGTCTGACCTATGTGATCGCCACGGTCACGGGTTGAAGCAGGCCGTGAAGGACGCTAGGCAAGACCTGCACAAACCAAGGGACCGCAACCATGAAAACCATATCCGAAAACAAATGTTTTGACGGCGTCCAGGGTGTTTACGCCCATGCCTCGAACAGTTGTGATTGCGAAATGACCTTCGGTTTGTTCCTGCCGGAAGAAGCGCAGAACGGCAAAGTGCCCGTCTTGTGGTATCTGTCGGGGCTGACCTGCACCCATGAAAACGCGATGGTGAAGGCAGGAGCGCAGGCCTGGGCCGCTGAACAAGGCATTGCGCTGATTTTTCCCGATACCTCACCACGCGGTGAAGGTGTAGCGGATGACGATGATTACGCGCTGGGTCAGGGGGCCGGGTTTTATGTGAACGCCACCCAAGACCCTTGGGCGCCGCATTTCAAGATGTGGGATTACATCACCAAAGACCTGCCGCAGCTGCTGTTCAACAATTTCATGCTGGAAGAAGATTTGCAGGCGATCACCGGCCATTCGATGGGCGGGCATGGGGCGCTGACCATCGCGATGGCGCATCCCGGGCGGTTCCGCTCCGCCTCGGCCTTTGCGCCGATTGCCAATCCGACCGCCGCTGATTGGGGGCAGGTGCAACTGGCCGCCTATCTGGGCGATGATCAGACGGCTTGGGCCAAACATGACGCGACCCTGATGATGCGGGAAACCGGCTTTGACGGGCCGATCCTGATTGATCAGGGGGCGAGCGATCAGTTTCTTGCCAACCTCAAGCCCGAAGCTTTGTCCCACGCAATGGCCGAGCGTCGCCAGGACGGCATCTTTCGGATGCAGCCCGGTTATGACCACAGCTATTTCTTCGTTTCCAGCTTCATGGAAGACCACGTGAACTTCCATGCCGAAGCTTTGTACCGGTAGGCCGATGACAGCGCTTTATGTCGATGCCGATGCCTGCCCGGTGAAGGACGAGGTCGTGAAGGTTGCCGACCGGCACAAGTTGGCGGTTTTCATTGTGTCTAATGGTGGCCTCAGGCCCAATCCGCATCCTTTGGTGCAAACGATCATCGTGCCGGACGGGCCGGACATTGCTGATATGTGGATCGCGGATCGTGCCGGGCGCGGCGATATTGTGATTACCGGCGACATCCCGTTGGCCGCCAAATGTATCGCGGCAGGGGCGCAGGTGATCCGCCACAATGGCGATCTGTTTACCGAAGCCAATATCGGCAACCAACTTGCGACGCGCGATTTGATGGCAGACCTGCGCGCCGCTGATCCGTTTCGCCAGGGTGGCGGGCGGCCCTTTTCCAAGGCGGATCGGTCGCGGTTTCTGGATATGCTTGACCGCGCGGTGCAAAAGGCGGGGCGGCTTTAACACAATCCTGTTCCGATCCCTGATGCAGCCGAACTTGCGCCGGTCTGATGTCGCAAAGGGGATAGATTTTCGACCGCCCCCGCCTGAACCTGCTTGAAATAACAGGATTCTTTGAAACATGCGCAGTCCAATTCAACAGTCCAACCTGATCGGCATCAGCTGTGCCGTCGGCGCGGGGATATTCTTTTCGTTCAACGATATGTCGATCAAGTTTCTAAGCGGGGACTATGCGCTGCATCAGGTGGTGCTGATCCGCTCCTCCCTTGGAATGTTGTTTCTAATGCTGTTTCTGCTGCCGTTTGAGGGCGGCTTAAGCGCCCTTAGGACTAAACGTCTGGGCATGCATTTGTTTCGCGGTCTCTGCGTTGTTTTTGCCAATATGACGTTCTTTCTGGGCCTTGCCGCGATGCCGCTGGCGGATGCGGTGGCGATCTTTTTTGTCGCCCCTTTGATCATCACAGTCTTTTCAGTGATCTTCCTGGGGGAGGCCGTTGGCCCACGACGCTGGCTGGCGGTTTTGATCGGATTGCTGGGGGTTGCGATCATGATGCGCCCCGGCCTTGGCACGTTTCAGATGGCCGCATTGCTGCCGCTGGCCTCGGCCTTTGGCTATGCCGGGCTGCATATTCTGACGCGCAAGATCGGTGGTACGGAAAAGGCCAGCACCATGACATTTTACATCCAGTTGACCTTCATTCTGGTCAGCGGTGCGATGGGGCTGGCGTTTAGCGACGGTGTTTATGCCGGCTCGGGCGATGCGTCGATTGATTTTCTGTTTCGCGAATGGTCGATGCCTGCGTCACAGGACTACATCGTGTTTCTGATGATCGGCGTTGCCAGCACTTTTGGCGGCTACCTGATCAGCCAGGCCTATCGTCTGGCCGAGGCGGGTCTTGCCGCTCCGTTTGAATATATTGCCCTGCCGCTGGCGATTTTCTGGGGCGTCGTGGTGTTTGACGAATGGCCCGACATGATTTCCTGGATCGGCATTTCACTGATCGTGTCCGGTGGGCTATACACGTTCTGGCGGGAGATGTCGCAAGGCAGGCCGATAACCTCGGCCCGGCCGAAAAGGCGGTAGCGCCAAGATTTGGAGACTGAAATGCCCAAACCGGAAGCCGTGGTTTTTGACATCGGCAATGTGCTGATCGCGTGGCAGCCTGAACGGTTTTACGATCAGGCCATCGGTGTTTCAGCACGCAAGCGTATGTTTGCCACGGTCGATCTGCACGCCATGAACGACCGCATTGACCGGGGCGGGGATTTTCGCGACACCGTTTATCATACGGCGGAGCAGCACCCCGAATTCAGGGACGCTATCCGGCTGTGGCACGACAATTGGCTGGACATCGCAACGCCTGAAATCACCGCCTCCGTCACGCTAAGCATGGCGTTGCGCGCCAAGGGGATCGCCACCTATATCCTTAGCAATATCGGGCGGGAGACTTACGATCTGGCCGCAGGCAAATATTCCTTTCTTGCGGAATTTGATCGCCACTACCTGTCTGGCCCGATGCAGGTGCTAAAGCCCGAACCTGGCATTTATCAACAGGTTGAAGCGGATTGCGGATTGCCGCCCAGCAAGCTTTTATTCGTCGATGATCGTCTTGAAAACATCGAAGCCGCGATTGCGCGCGGCTGGCTTGGGCATCATTTCACCTCGTCCGAAGGCTGGGCGGAAACCCTGGTGCAATTGGCGCTTTTGACCCGGCAAGAAGCGGGCCTGGTGCCCGCATGAGTTTTCGCACAATTACAGCCGACATGGCCGAACCGCACCTGAATTGGCTTGATCTGACCGGGGCGCTGGCGGCCGGGCATGACCTGCCAAAAGGGCAGATGCAGGATGCGGTTTTGGAACGCGGGCAGGATGTGATGCTGTCGCGGCATGCCTGGATCGACGGGCTGGGCGCGTTGGTGAAAACCGGCATGATTTTTCCGGACAACATGCAGCGGTTCAACCGGCCCAACCTGAACGGCATTGTCACGCTTTTTGACAACGATCACGGCTGCCTGACGGCGACGCTTGATTTTGGGCTTGTGACCAAGTGGAAAACCGCCGGGGATTCGCTGCTGGCGGCGCAGCGTCTGGCCCGGCCTGACAGCAATGTGGTGCTGGTGATCGGTGCCGGCACCGCCGCTCGATCCTTGATCGAGGCTTATTCAGCCGGGTTTCCAAAGGCGCGTTTCATCCTGTGGAACCGCAGCCAGGCCAAACTTGCACCGCTTGCGAAGGCTTATCCTGACCTTGATATCAGCCTGTCAGACGACCTTGAAACCGCCGTTCGCGCGGCGGATATCATCACCGCAGGCACGATGGCCTATAAACCGTTTCTGAAGGGCACATGGCTGAGGCCCGGTCAGCATGTTGACCTGATCGGCGCCTATCTGCCCGACATGCGCGAAGCGGATGACGAAGTGATGCGCAGCACCCGGATCTTTGTTGACAGCTTTGAAACCACATTGGATCATATCGGGGAGTTGATGGACCCGATCGCCTCCGGCGCGATCCGGCGCGAAGACGTTCTGGGTGATTTTTATGACCTGAAAACCGGGGAATTCGCGCGTCAAAGCGACGGCGAAATCACCCTTCACAAAAACGGAGGCGGAGCGCATCTTGACCTGATGACAAGCGCCTATATTCTGAAAGCGATCCCATGATCACAGCACAGCAAATCGAAACCTTTCAACGCGACGGTGCTGTTATGTTGCCGGGCATGCTGACGGATTGGATGGACACCATTCGCGCTGGCATCGACCGAAATATGGATAATCCCAGTCAATACGCCTCGGAAAACGCTGTGACAGAAGGGCGGTTTTTTGACGATTACGTCAACTGGACCCGTATACCCGAGTTTGAGCGCCTATTGCGCGAAAGCCCGATGGCCCAGATCGCGGCGGCGGTCATGCAATCTGAAACCGCGCAATTTTTCCACGATCACGTGTTGGTCAAAGACCCTGGCACCCCGAAGGAAACCCCTTGGCATCAGGACAGCCCTTACTATTTCGTTGCCGGTGAACAGACAGTCAGCTTCTGGATCCCGGCCGAGCCGGTGACTGAAGCGACCCTCAGGTTCATTGCCGGCTCCCACCGGTGGGAAAAGTCGGTGCGACCGGTCAGTTGGGCCGATGACAGCGATTTTTACGGCGAAAGCCAGGATTGGATGCCGGTCCCGGATCCGGATGCAAATCCTGCCGATCAGACGGTGCTTGAATGGCCGATGCAGCCCGGCGACGCGGTTTTGTTTGATTTTCGCACCGTGCATGGCGCGCGTGGAAATTTCAGTCCGAACCGTCGCCGCGCGCTTTCGATGCGCTGGGTTGGGGATGACGCGCGCTATATTACCCGGCCTGGCCGAACTTCGCCGCCCTTTCCCGGCCATGACATGACAGAAGGTCAAAAACTGCGTGAGGACTGGTTCCCCGTGATCTGGCCCGCTGCATGACAGCACTTTTGTGGCCCCTGATCGGCCTGTTTCTTCTGGCCGATTTGATTTTGCTGCCACCGCTGATCACAAGGGCGCGCCGCAAAGAGATGGGCGTACAGGCCCGCGCCAACGCGCCGTGCAGTTTTGCCTATCTACCAAGTGGTGTGACCCATTATCAGTGGCAAGGCCCGCCCGGGGGCGACATCATCGTCCTGGTACATGGGCTGTCCACACCCAGCTTTGTCTGGGCCGGCATTGTGCCTGATTTGACGACAGCAGGATATCGCGTGCTGACCTACGATCTGTTTGGCTGCGGCTTTTCCGACCGCCCTTTTGGTCGCCAGACCGGGGCGTTTTTCAGCCGCCGACTGGTCGAGTTGCTGGACGATCAGATGATCCGCCAGCCCATCACGCTGTTTGGCTATTCGATGGGCGGGGCGATTGTCAACAGTTTCGCCGGGCGTTATCCCGGACGGGTTGAAAACCTTATCCTGCTGGCGTCCGCCGGATTTGTGCATAAAACCAGTGGCATGGCTGCGTTTATTCGCAACACGCCGGTGATCGGCGATTGGATGATGTCGGTGTTTGGTGCGGCCAACCATCGCAAGGCTGCGCTGGCGGAAGACATCTCGGCCAGTGTGATCCCGGATATCACCGATCTGCAAATCCGCGAGACGTATTATCGCGGCTATTTGCGGTCGGTTTTGTCCTGCCTGCGCAATCTGCTGGCAACCCCGCTGGACGATTTGCACATGGCTTTGGCCAAACACCAGATCCCGACGCTGGCGATCTGGGGGGATCAGGATCGGGTCATTCCGCTGGCCAGTGCAGCGCGCCTGCGGGCGGCCAATCCAGTGGTTGTGGAGCATATCATTACCGGGGCGGATCATGGGCTGGCCTATACCCATCCATCGGACGTGACTGGCGTCGCTTGCGGATTTCTGGCCACCGCCAACAGGGACAAATAGCATGCAAATCCGCGCCAATGGTATCAACCTTGAATGCACCGAAACCGGCCCAAAGGACGGCCCGGCGATGATCCTGATCCGGGGGCTAGGCACGCAACTGATCCACTGGCCACAGGAATTTGTGCAGGGCCTGGCCGATCTTGGCTATCGGGTGATCTGTTTTGACAACCGTGATGTCGGCCTGTCGCAGCGCTGTCCGGCCGATGGGGTGGCAGCAGATGCCGATACGATCCTGGCGCAGATCAAGGTCGGCGGAACCGCAAAACCCGCCTATTTGCCAGAGGACATGGCCCTTGATGTCATTGGGCTGATGGATGCCTTGGGGATCATGCGGGCGCATATTTTCGGCATTTCGATGGGGGGTTTGGTCGCGCAATTGCTGGCCATTCATCACAGCGACCGACTGCTCAGCGATACGATCGTCATGACCTCCACGCGGTTGCGGTCGCCTGATCTGCTGGCCGGATTGCTGGCGTATCCTCAAACCTGCGGCCAGGCACAGGACAACTGGGTGGCAGCGCACAAGGCCTGGGGCAGCCATGATTATCCGATGACAGAAAAGGCCATCCGGGCCGAGGCCGCCGCCGCGTGGGCGCGCAGCCCGGATGTCGAAGGGGTCAACCGGCAGGTGCTTGCGATTATGAACAGTGCTGACAATCGCGACGCGTTAACGGCCGTCGATCTGCCCTGCCTCGTCATCCACGGTGCGATTGATACGCTGGTGCCGCCAGAGGGCGGGCGCGAGATCGCGGCCCTGATCCCCAATGCCGAACTTGAGATTATAGAAGGCATGGGCCATTTCAGCACGCCCCTGCTTGCGCCTATAATCATAGATAAAGTCCACGATTTCATCACCCGTCGTGGGCGGTAATCAAGTCGGAAACCCCGGCGGTAGGATCAGAAATCCAGGTTTTCCACACTAAGCGCGTTGGTTTGGATGAACTCGCGCCGTGGCTCCACCACATCCCCCATCAGCTTGGTGAACAAGTCGTCGGCCTCGGCCAGATCTTCGACCCTGACCTGCAACAACGTCCGCGCTTCGGGGTCAAGCGTGGTTTCCCAAAGTTGATCGGGGTTCATCTCGCCCAGGCCTTTGTAGCGTTGCAGCGACAGGCCCTTTTCGCCTTCGGTCAGCACCGCGTCCAACAAGTCTGACGGCGCGTAAATCGGTGTTTCGCGGTCTTTGCGCTGCAATACGGCAGGCTGGCGATAAACCTCCTGCAAGCTGGCGGTAAAGCCTGACAGTTTGCGCGCTTCGCCTGAACGCAAGCTTCCACCATCAAGGGTGCGCACTTCTTCAACGCCGCGGATATTGCGTGAGAACCGCAACCCGGCATCCTGGGTCGGACGCCCTGACCAGCCTTTTTCGTATTCCTTGGCCACCAAATCCAACCGCGCCGCGACGCTGTCAGCGGCGGCTTGCGGATCATCATCAACCCGGCCCGGCACAAGGGCACCGGCAATCGCGGCCTGTTCCAGAACGTGACGCGAATAATGCGTCGGGAAGGCGTTCAGAATGAACCTGACCTGGCGGGCCTCTTCCAGCACGCGGGCAAGGTCGGCACCGATGATCTGGCTGCCATCGCCAAGCTTCAGCAGGGCGCCTTCCAGCCCCTGTTCGATAAGATAGTCTTCCAGGGCCAACTGGTCTTTGAGGTAAACCTCTGACTTGCCGCGCGCGACTTTGTAAAGCGGCGGCTGGGCGATATAAAGATAGCCGCCTTCGATCAGTTCCGGCATCTGGCGGAAAAAGAAGGTCAACAGCAGCGTTCGGATATGTGCGCCATCGACATCCGCGTCGGTCATGATCACGACCTTGTGGTAGCGCAGTTTTTTGATGTTGAACTCATCCCGGCCGATGCCGGTCCCAAGCGCAGTGATCAGCGTGCCGATTTCCTGGCTGGACAGCATCCGGTCAAAACGCGCGCGTTCAACATTCAGGATTTTACCGCGCAAGGGCAGAACTGCCTGATTATATCGCGACCGGCCCTGTTTGGCTGAGCCACCAGCGCTGTCGCCTTCGACCAAAAACACCTCGGAATTGGCCGGGTCTTTTTCCTGACAATCCGCCAGTTTCCCGGGCAACGAAGCGATATCCATCGCCGTTTTCCGCCGCGTTAGCTCCCGCGCTTTACGGGCCGCTTCACGGGCAAACGCCGCTTCGACGATCTTGGACACGATCTGCTTGGCTTCGACCGGGTGTTCTTCAAACCATTCCGACAGCTTTTCGTTCATCAACCCTTCAACGGCGGGCCGCACTTCGGAGCTGACAAGCTTGTCCTTGGTCTGGCTGGAAAACTTCGGATCAGGCACTTTGATCGACAAAACGCAGGTCAGCCCTTCACGTGCATCGTCGCCGGTGAAGTTGATCTTTTCTTTCTTCGCGATACCAGATGAGGCCGCATAAGCGTTGATCGTCCGCGTTAACGCCCCACGAAAACCCGCCATATGGGTGCCGCCATCGCGCTGCGGAATGTTGTTGGTAAACGGCAGAACGTTTTCGTGATAGCTGTCGTTCCACCACATCGCGACTTCAACACCGATATCGTCACGCTCCCCGATGATGTAAATCGGTTCTTCGATCAGGGCGGTTTTTGACCGGTCAAGATGGCGCACAAACTCCCGCACGCCGCCTTCATAAACCAGGTCGGTTTGCAGCATTTCCGCAGGCCTGTGATCTTCGATACGGATGCGCACACCGGAATTCAAGAAGGCCAGTTCACGCAGCCGGTGTTCCAGGGTTTTGAACACATAATCAAGGTTTGAAAACGTCTTGGTCGAGGCCAGAAACCGCACTTCGGTACCTTTGCGGCCTTTGGCGTCGCCGACGACACGCAGATGTTCGACGGTTTCGCCGCCCTCAAACCGGGCGTAATGTTCCTTGCCATCGCGCCAGATGCGCAGCTCCAACCAGTCGCTTAGCGCGTTGACGACCGAAACGCCAACCCCGTGCAGACCACCGGAAACCTTGTAGGAATTGCTGTCAAATTTGCCGCCCGCATGCAGCTGAGTCATGATGACTT
>Ga0307929_1001864_pt1 | contig 14779 bp, 15 predicted proteins | sample AceLakmetage1330_FD_203160 | JGI IMG/M metagenome (GOLD analysis project Ga0307929, IMG submission 203160) | Saline water microbial communities from Ace Lake, Antarctica - #1330 | ecosystem: Environmental > Aquatic > Non-marine Saline and Alkaline > Saline | place: Antarctica: Ace Lake...
GGGACGGGCTCCGCAAAGCGACGACATCATAAAAAGGCGGCTTTTTGCCGCCCGAGACACGAACCGAACGGATGCGGATTCCACCTTAAATTCGCTGGGTCGTGGTTCAAGATTGGGGGTAGGCGTAGATCCCGGTCCCGCGAAAGATCGTAAAAGGTTAAAAGATAGGACCGACTTCAGTGCTGTCAGAGCGGTTCTTTATGAAGAAAATGCGGTGCTGATTCGCTAATTGTGTTGCTTTGGCTAAAATACGGGCAATAATATACGTATTTAAAGGCGTAAGGGTTTTGGGTCGATTGATCAAGCAGACAGGAGAGATAGGATGATGAAGAAAAGCAGTATTAAACTCATTTGCGGGCTGGCGCTGCTGGGCGCGGTCACTCCGGTTTCGGCTGATCCGGTTGTTTACACCATGACGAGTCACCTGTCCGGCTTTCTGGACGGAACGGACTTTACCGACGCCTTCGTCACATTAACCACAACCGCCGACACCACGAATATTATGGATGGGACAGACGTAGATTACGGTTATTTGCTTCCCGACACCCTGACCATTCAAATTGACGGTCTGAATCTGGCTACATTTAACGGAGAGATCGTTCCGGGATTGACTCAACCTTGCGGCGTCTGGTCTGTCGATTGTTTTCCTTACGTATCACTTGGTATGGTAGGTTTTGTACATCCAAGCAGCGATGAAGGGTTCGAATATATTTTGGCGGTTGCGGTGCCGCTGGCTCCGATCTATGACCTTTCAGCGCCCTGCACCTTAACGGGGACGGGGACCCTTACGCAATCGGAGGAGGGGCAGGTCTTGTTTTCTTACGATATCAATCATGGCCCGGTTGATTTTTTTAGTACCGATCAGGGAGACTTGGTGATTACCGGTACGTCCGGAGTTACAACCTTCACCGCCGTCGCCGTTCCCGAACCGGCCAGCGCCATGATGCTGATGTTCGGCGCGGGCATCGGCATAGCGGTTCACCGCCTGCGTCGCGCCGCCCTGCGCCGCTAAATTTTTTCCAACCTTTGGAAAAGAAAAACCCCGCTCGGTTGAGCGGGGTTTTCGTGTGTTTTATGTATTTCGTGGTTCGTTATGAAACCGCAATGTTCACCAGTCGGCCCGGTACCACAATGACTTTGCGGATGGTTTTACCTTCGGTCCATTTGAGGACGGCCTCATCACTCATGGCGAGTGCTTCGATGTCGTCTTTGGATGCGCTGGTCGGAACCTGTAGCTGTCCGCGGACTTTTCCGTTCACTTGCAGGGCCATTTGAACTTCGTCGCGGTGCAGAGCTTCTTCAATCACTTCCGGCCAGTCAGCGGCGAGGACGCCGCCGTCGTGCCCGAGTTCGGCCCATAGCTCTTCGGCGATATGTGGTGCGAAGGGGGAGATCAGCAATACGACTTTTTCCATGGCATCGCGGAAGACGGCTTTCGCCTGCTCGGAGCTGGCGTCTGAAATTTTCAATTCATCCACCGCATTCATCAGTTCCATGATGGCGGAGATGGCGGTGTGGAAGTGGAACGCCCCGTCAAGGTCATGGGTGATCTTCTGGACAGATTCGTGAACCTTGCGGAACAGGTCGCGCTCCGGTTTTTCCATCTTTTCCATGTCAGGATGGCAGACAGGAATGTCTGTCCCACAATCTGTTCCGCCGGGATGGCAGACAGGAATGTCTGCCCCACAATTTGCTCCACCGGGATGGCAGACAGGAATGTCTGCCCCACAATTGGTTTCACCCGTGGCGCGGACATTCCTGTCTGCGCATAAGATGTTCTGATGCTGATAAACGCGGGTCCAGATGCGTTTAAGGAAGCGGTAGGACCCTTCGACGGCGGTGTCGTTCCACTCGGCTTCTTTTTCGGGCGGGCCGATGAAGAGGGTGTAGAGGCGAACCGTGTCGGCGCCGTATTCGCGGATCAGTTCGCTGGGGCTGACGACGTTGCCTTTGGATTTGCTCATTTTATAGAGATTTCCATCGGACCCTTTTTTGCAGATCATGCCCTGCGTGAAGAGTTGGGCGAAGGGTTCGTCGAAGTTGATCAGGTCGAGATCGTTGACGACTTTGGTGAAGAAGCGGGCGTAGAGCAGATGCAGAATCGCGTGCTCGATGCCGCCGATATATTGGTCGACGGGAAGCCAGTTGTTGGCGATTTCAGAGTCGATGGCCTGCGTGTTGTCCTGTGCGCTGAGGTAGCGCAGGAAGTACCAGCTCGAATCGACGAAGGTGTCCATGGTGTCGGATTCGCGTCGGGCTGGTTCGCCGCATTTCGGGCAGGCGCAGTTCATGAACTCGTCGCTCGCCGCGAGCGGCGATTCACCGGTTGGGGTGAACTCGACGTTTTCCGGCAATTTTACAGGCAGGTCTTCGTCATTGACGGGAACGGTGCCGCATCGGTCGCAATAGACGATCGGAATCGGCGCGCCCCAATAGCGCTGACGGGAAATGAGCCAGTCGCGCAGACGGAAGTTGATGGTGCCTTTTCCGAACCCTTTTTTCTCGGCGGATTTTGTCATCGTATCGATGGCATCGCGGTTGGGCTGGCCGGTGAATTCGGCGGAGTCGAAGCAGGTGCCGTCTTCTGTATACGCATCCGTCATCTCTTCAATCTGTAAAGACCCCGCTGGGTCTTGGATGGAGAGCTTGATCGGCAAGTCATATTTTTTGGCGAAGGCGAAGTCGCGGGTGTCGTGCGCGGGCACAGCCATCACGGCGCCGGTTCCGTACATCAGCACGTAGTCGCCGACCCATAGCGGGACTTCTTCGCCCGTGTAGGGATTGACGACCATGCGGCCTGTAAAGATGCCTTTTTTCTCAATCGAATCGGACTCGCGGTCGATGTTGGTGAGCTTGGCGCTGTCGACGATGAATTGAAGCACATCCTTTTCCTGCGGGAGGCCCGCGATCAATTCCTTGAGTTGCGGATATTCCGGGGCGAGGGACATATAGGTGCAGCCGTAGATGGTGTCGACGCGGGTGGTAAAACAGGGGACGAACTCTTTGCTGTCTTTCACGCCGTCTTCGCGGGCGACGAGCGGGAAGTCGATTTCGGTTCCTTCGGAGCGGCCGATCCAGTTGCGCTGCATCGTTTTTACGCGCTCGGGCCAGCCGTCGAGGGTGTCGAGATCGTCGAGCAGGCGCTGGGCGTAATCGGTGATTTTGAAGAACCACTGCTCGAGCGCTTTTTGAATCACGGTCGATTCGCAGCGGTCGCAGGCTCCATCCACGACCTGCTCGTTGGCGAGCACGGTGGCGCAGTCGGGGCACCAGTTGACGTTGCTTTTCTTCTTATAAGCCAGTCCGCGATTGAACATCTGGATGAAGAGCCACTGCGTCCACTTGTAGTATTCTGGCTCGCAGGAGGCGACTTCTTTGTCCCAGTCGTAGCAGCAGCCCCAGGCGGCGAGCTGTTCCTTCATCACTTCAATATTAGCCAGTGTGCTTTCGCGCGGCGGGGTGCCGGTTTTGATGGCGGCGTTTTCGGCAGGCAGTCCAAAAGCGTCCCAGCCCATCGGGGAGAGGACGTTGTGGCCGCGCATCTTTTTATAGCGCACGACGGCGTCGCCGATGATGTAGTTACGGCCGTGTCCGACGTGCAGTTTGCCGGACGGATAGGGGAACATCATCAGGCAGTAATATTTCTTTGCCGTGTCTGACAGATCGGTTTTGAACAGGCCGGTATCGGCCCAGCTCTTCTGCCACTTCGGTTCAATTTCTGAAAAGGGGTATTTCTCGTTCATAATTCATTCCTTGTAAACCGCAACAGACTACGGATTTCCGTGATTTTTCCAAGCATTGGAGAAATATTTGTGACCCGCCGCCGCAGGCTTCCCCGTGCTGAATAACCATCTTATGCGCATATGCGCATATGCGCATAAGGTGAGTTATTCTAGAAGTTTCCAATGGTTGGAAAAAACAGTGAGCCGCAACGCAGTTGCTTCCAAACATTGGAAAAATTAGATCTGCCGGTGGTGGTTGGCGATTTGGATCGCAGTTGTTTCCGGCACACCAGCTTCGGCGGCGAAGTCCGGCCAGCGGGCGAGGGCTGCCGCCGTTTGTTCAATAACCTGATCGACGCCGGGGCCGCGCAAAATGTTGAAGAGTTTGGCGATGGCATTGAAGTCGGCCCGTTCAAAGTGGTCGTGTTTGCCGTTGACGCTCATTTGGTGATGGTGGGTCCACGCGCCGGCGGGATTGTAGCAGTAGATGACATCGTAGGCAGGGGCGAGCCGCCATTCGCCCCGCTTATTCATTAAGAAAGCGGTGTTTTTGGTGTGGTCGTCCTGGTTGCGCGCCATGACGTTAAAGACCATTCGCCGAAAGAGCTGTTCGAGCGCATCTGCGCCGAGGCCGAGGCGTTGCGCAACATCCATCGCCTGTTCGTAGCCATAGGCTCCCGCTTGGTTGAAGTCCATGTGGGCGATGCCGCAGAGCGACTGCATGAAAATCTTTTTCCCCTCGGCGGTGCGGTCGAAGCGGCGGGTCATAAAGTGGCTGCGTCCGTTTTCTTCGAACAGGCGGCATTCGCTCATTTCGAGCCCGGCGGCGAGCGCCATGCGGTGATAGGCGTATTCAATTTTCCCGAAGCCCTGCGGATCGTTGAGCTCTTTATCGCGGTTGCCCGCGACACCGTCGAACTTGATCAGCCAGTAGCCGAAGCTGGGCGGCGCTTTGACCTGCCCAGAGCGGACTTCGCCATTTTTTTCATTCCACGCAATGACCGCTTTGGCGCGCGCGCCGCCCGCCGACGTCCCGACGCGCAAGATGTCGCGCATGGCGTCCAGATCCTCTTCGTTCGTTCCGCTGATCTGTGTGGAGAGCATTTCCTTTTCTGCCAGCGCGGTGTTGGCGAGATCGACCAGTTCCGCCACGTTGACCGGCACCGACCCGCTCTGACGGTCGCGTAGAGCGGGGCGGAATTCGAGCGCGCCCATGCCGCGGCGACCGAGGTAGCAAAGGCGGTCAACCGGGGTGAAGTCGGCGGTCGAGCGGCCGGTTCGGACGAGCCACTCATCGATCAACAGGTTGCCGAAGCGGTCGGGCAGGGAGTCCGCCAGCATGCCGGGCAGTCCGTGGAACGATTCGCGCGCCAGTTCGGGAAAAGAATAGACCTGCTCCCGCAACGGCATGGTCAGCGGCGCAAGTTGAATGCCGCTATCGAGAAAGTCCGGCGCATATTCAAATAGCGCCAGCTGACGATCGGCATCCCATACGGCGGATCCGATGGGGTTTCCCCAAAGGACAATATCGGCTGTGACGGGCGGGTTCATTCTTCATTCCAGACCCACGGTGTGTTGCGTGGTTTTGGATAGGTGAATTTACCGGATGCTTTTTGACGTTTTTTGCCTTTGAGTTTGGAGAGCTGTATCGGGCTGATTTCTGGCTCCGGCAGGAACAGGTCGATTTGCGCGAGGCGGTCGAGCTCTCTGAGGATGGAGAGCAGGGTGTCGATGGTGAAGGGCTCGCCCCGTTCGGCCCCGACCAGTGTGCGGCGGGAGATGCCAGCTCGTTCGGCCAGAGCCGCCTGTGTGACATTCTGGTTGAGGCGTTCGCTTTTCAGGCGTTTCCCGAGCTCTTTGCGGATCGCTGGATTGCTGGCTGTCTCTAGGTTTTTCATACAGAAATAATGGTCTTTTTGAGTGGGCATGCAACATAAAAGATACCTTTTTTGCTCATTGAACTATAAGTTCACGGGGCAATATAATGCTCGCAAGTGGATATATAGGCTTTATTGGGCAATAATATGCTCGGTAAGAAGCAAGTTCAGATAACGGATGTTACGGTAACGGTGTTGCCGTCGTGTTTCCATTTCACTTCGAGGTCGAAGAGGCGGGTGCCGAAGGTGCGGTCGGGGTCGTTGGTCTGATACGCGGGGCGCGGGTTATAGCTCAGCATATCTTTAATGAGCTGCTGCTGAGTTTTTTTCAAGGTTTGGAAAACGACTTCGGCTTTGGGTGAAAAGGAAACCGTGTTGGGTGCTTCCGGTGCGGCGTTGGCGAACGCGCCGTGCGCGTCGGGGATGGAGTCGGCGTAGGGAATGTAGGGTTTGATGTCGAGCACCGGCGTGCCGTCAAGAAAGTCGCCGCCGCTCAGTTCGAGCGTGGTTCCACTGACGCCTTTGAGCTCAACAACAGACAGCCCGATCGGATTGGGACGGAAGGGCGAGCGCGTGGCGAAGACCCCGACACGCGTGTTGCCGCCGAGGCGCGGCGGCCTGACCGTTGGCTGAAATTTTTCACAGATGCTTTCGTGAAACGCGAAGACGATCCAGAGGTGGGAAAACTCCTCAATGCCGCGCAGCGCCTCTTCGACATTGTACGGCGGAAGAAGTTCGAGCGTGGCGGTCGCGCTTTGGATCAGCCCCGACTGACGCGGGATGCCGAACTTTTCCTTAAAGCAGGAGTGAATGATTCCAATGGGTTCAATGTTCATGGGGAATTTTATTCTTTCGGTGGGAGGATGCGAACCCATGTGCTCATACTGATTGTGGTTTTCTCAACTTCTCTAGATTTTTCTGAGGAGAAGTCTTCTGTTTTTGTACTAATCAGGCCACCCATGCCGATCCATGTTCCTGGAGCCAGAGGGACTTCGGTTCGCATTTCGTTTTTCTTGAAAATCGGCAGGGATGCCGTCACCGCCGCCTGAGTTTCGGTCGCTGGAGCAACTTGATGTTTCTGTACGCCAGCAAGCGATTTTTCATAAAACCACAGGTCGCAGGTTACCGAGCCGTTTTCCATTTTTTGGAGGGTCGCCTCCACGTACTGTCCGATTTTTGCGGTTTCATCACCGTAAACAACGCCGACCACTCCGTTTGCATTCATTTTCGGCTCGTAACTTTTCGGTGCGGATATCGTTTTGGTTTGATCATTGATGGCCGTTTCCCCGACGGCTGCATAAACGATCGGGAATTCAATGATGGTGGCGTTCGGATCATTCAACAGATCTTCGATTTTGTGGCTCGGTCCCATGTGAAAATTAAATAAGGTCGCTTCCGTGGTGTCAAGTCGAGTGAATGGAAGCGACTCCGTGGTTTCCGAATTGACAGGGGCTCTCAATGTACCAAAGAATTTTTGGTTCGGTTCCTTAGGGCTTGATCTAAGGGCGCGAGTATATAAATCCGCAGCGAATTCGTCCTGAATAGATGGGTTGGTTTTCTCATCAACGGGGGCTTCTATCCGAACCACTTGGAGTGCATATTTTTCAGGATGAGGTTTCGGGGTGGTGGGCCCCTGTTGGCTCGTGGAGCATCCGGCGGTGAGGAGAAGAGCGGTGAGTGCGGCGAAGAGAGCAATCGTTTTCATGTGTTCGGCCTTTCGGTATTATTCCGTTTTTAGCAGGTGCGCGGAAGATGGACAAAACTTTTCCGATGTTCGGAGGCGGCGAAGCTCATTGCGCTGTTTTAAGGAGTACTGCCAAAAATGACGAGGATCACGGCGGCGGTGAGAATGGCAGCCCCGGCGAGGCGGCGGATCAGTACGGCCCGGGTGATGCGGTGTTCGGAGCTGCCGACCCAGCGTCCGAGCCAGCGCACGGCCAGAATGCTGAGGAGTGCGCGGGTCGAGTAAACGACATTGATTTCCGGCGCCTGCCCGTAGGTGCCCAGCGCGTAGGCCATGCAGAAGGCGGGCAGAGAACAGAAAAATGCTCCGGTCAATGTGTGGGAGCGGGCTGTCCGGCTTAATTGTTTCCACGGCGTACGGAAGTGCGGGATCAGACCCAGGGCGGCAACGGATGCGATGCCGAAGGTGAGCGCGCCGAAGCGCATGACGCCCCAGCCAGCGGCCCATTGCTGAAAACAGGTGTCGCACAGGGCGAAGCCGAGAACCGCCAGCAGGGTGATTGTGGCGGTGCGTGAAAAGGAGTGGTGGGTTGAGCGGTTCGGGGTGCGCAGAACCGTGAGCGCGACCAGAGTGAGGCCACCGGCAATCCATGTGGCGGACGGAACGTCCACCCCGAGCAGCAGGGAAACCAGTAGTGCGTTCAAGATGGGTTTGGCTCCGGAAACGGGCGCGACGATGCTCAGGTCGCCGGTTTTCAGCGCCAGAATAAAAAAGACGATGCCGCAGCTGAAAAAGACGGAGGCGATCAGGGGCTGATACCAGAGGTGGAGGGGCATCGGGTCGCTGTAGAGAAAAAAGGAGGGGGTGAGAATCAGTGCCGGGGTCCAGGTGCTGATGGCTGTGATCCGCTGCTGGCTACATCCGTCGGCCATGGCCTGTTTGTTGAACAGGGCGCCGATGCTGTAGGCGACCGCAGCAATGAGTGCCAGAAAGATATAAGGGGGCATGGGTTAGAGCGCTTTCAGAGGGGCGGCATCTGCTTTCGAAATTAGCACATCAATTGCCTGTTCGGTTTCGGCGAGTAGAAGGTGGCGCAGGATTTTCAGGTAGCCGCGTTCGGTTTCGGTGTGGCCGCAGAGGATGACGGAGATCCCGCTCTCTTTGGCGCCGAGCACATCGTGGTGCTTCATTTCGCCCGTTAGGTAGCAGTCGGCTTTAATACCCCGCAACGCATCGATCCCCGCACCGGCGCAGACGGCGATGGTTTTGATTGCGCGGTCGTTCGCTTTGGCCATTTTTAAGGCGTGGAGGCTCAGCCTCCCTTTGATTCGTTTTCCAAGGGTTGGAAGTTTAACGGGAGAGGCGAGCTCGACGATGCGCGCGCCGCTGGTTTCCGTGCAAAAGAGGTCGCCGTCGCCGAGCGCGTCGGCCAGCCAGTCGTTCACGCCGCCGGGCGCGGCATCAAGTGCGGTGTGCGGGGAGTAGACTGCGATCTCTTTTTGAATCAGCCGCATGGCGACCCGCGCCTGTGGGTTCGATTTTTCCAAGGTTTGGAACCCGCCAAAGAAAATAGGGTGGTAGGTGACGATCGCATCGACCTTCTTTTGCACCGCTTCGCGTGCGACGGCCTCGGTGAGATCGATGGTGAGCAGTACTTTTTTGATGTCGCGCGCTTTGAGCGGCTCAATCAGCAGGCCGGTATTGTCCCACTCTTCGGCGAGTTCGGGCGGCGCGATTTCTTCCAAGGCTTGGATAAATATTTTGAGTTTCATGGCTTGGATTGTAGAGGGGACGCAGTAATATCTCAAGCAGTGCCTACCCAGTTTGGGGGTTTAGAAAAAACGAAGGGGAGATTATGAAAAAATGGAAATGTGCAGCGTGTGGATACATTCACGATGGAGATGATGCGCCGGAAACTTGTCCGAAGTGTGGAGCGCCCAAAGCACAGTTTACGCAACTCGATGATGCGGCAGCCTCTTTGGTTGAGCGTTCTCGCCACACCAACGCGTTGCATGCAGAGATAATCGGCTTGGCCCGTGCACTGGAAGAGACTTGTGAAGACGGAATCGAGGACGCCCTCGATCCGGGTTGTGTCGATGTGTTCACAAAATCCCGCGCCATGGCCTGGCAGATCATGAAGCTCTCGATGACTGAGCAACAGGGTCATATGGGTAAAGGCAAGTGGGGTTGAGAAATTGACGATTGACGATTTCGGATTGATGATTGGGCGCGCCGGATTTCCGGTGCGCCCTTTCTTTTCTTGATCTTTAAGCTTAAATATCCTTATATCCGAAAAAGCGGATAAATGGATATGGCTGAACTACTCGACATCTTTAAAGCACTGGGCGACGAAGTCCGTCTGCGGATTTTGCGCTCGGTCGAAATTGCGGAACTCTCGGTGGCCGAACTGGTGAGTGTGCTTAAGCTTCCGCAGTCGTCCGTGAGCCGACACCTAAAACCATTGCGCGACAGCGGGTTGCTTGAGACGCGCCGCGAAGGCACGTCGGTCTATTATCACCGTGGCCCGGTTTTTCAGGACCCTTCTTTTGCTCAGCTACTAAGCGAGAAGCTCGGCGAGCTGCCCGGCGCGAGCCGCGACCGCGCGGCGGTGGATCGGGCGCTGGCACAGCGCCGTAAAGAGAGTACCAAATTTTTTGATGAAATCGCCGGACGCTATGGATCATTGACGCAGCCGGGTGGCGGCTGGCAGGGAATGGCTGCGGCGCTCGCCGCAGGGTTTAGCGGAAAAACAGTGGCGGACATCGGCTGCGGTGAGGGCGATCTGACGTTACTTCTAGCGCGGTTTGCAAAACGAGTTACAGCGGTCGACCTTTCTGCGCAAATGTTGCGTGTCGTTCAGGAGCGCTGCAAAGAGGCTGGCGTGGCGGGTTGCGTTTCGGTGGAGAAGGGGGATTTGGAGAAATTGCCGCTCAAGGCGAATAGCCAGGACGCAGTTTTTGTCAGCCAAGTGTTGCATCATGCGGCTCGACCCGTGAACGCGCTCAAAGAAGCGGCGCGGATTCTCAAACCCGGCGGGCAGATGATTCTGCTCGATCTTTCTCGGCACGATCAGGAATGGGTTCGTGACGAATGGGCTGATCAATGGCTCGGATTTGATGAGCACGAATTGCGTGGCTGGCTGAAAGAGGCCGGATTGAAAACAGAGATTTTCCAAACCCTGGAAGGGCCGGAGCCGGCCTTTTCCGTAGTAATGATTGTGGCTGAAAAAATAGAACAGAAGAAACGGAGCACGTAATTATGGCACCCAAGAAGAAAGCAGTTTCCCGTAAGACGAAGGATTATATCGTACAAGACCTTTCCCTCGCTCCCTTCGGGCGCAAGGAAATGGATCTGGCGGAGCACGAAATGCCAGGGCTGATGGCTCTGCGCGAAAAATATGGCGTGGAAAAACCGCTGAAGGGCACGCGGATTACCGGGTCGCTTCATATGACGATCCAGACGGCTATGCTGATTGAAACCCTGCAGATTCTCGGGGCGAAGGTGCGCTGGGCGAGCTGTAATATTTATTCGACGCAGGATCACGCAGCCGCCGCGATCGCCAAAACCGGCACGCCGGTCTTTGCGGTGAAGGGCGAAACCCTCGAAGAATACTGGGACTACACCGATCGCATTCTCGACTGGGGGAACGGCAAAGGTCCGAACATGATTCTCGATGACGGCGGCGACGCCACGATGTTCGTGCAGGTGGGTGTACAGGCCGAAACCGATCCGTCCGTGTTGGATCGCAAGCCGGGTAGTCCCGAGGAAGCCGTTTTTTACGCTCAGTTGAAAAAGGCGTTGAAAAAAGACCCCACACGTTTTTCGCGCATTGCCAAAGAAATTCGTGGAGTGACGGAAGAAACAACGACGGGGGTGCATCGTTTGTATCAGCTGGCCGAAAAGGGCGAGCTTCTTTTTCCCGCCATCAATGTGAATGACTCGGTGACCAAGTCGAAATTTGATAATGTCTACGGCTGTCGCCACTCGCTGGTGGATGCCATCATGCGCGCCACGGATGTGATGCTCTCCGGTAAAGTCGCGGTTGTTGCTGGCTACGGCGATGTCGGCAAAGGCTCCGCGCAGTCACTGCTCGGTCAGAATGCCCGCATCATCGTGACCGAGATCGATCCGATCTGCGCTCTGCAGGCCACGATGGCTGGTTTCGAAGTGATGCCGATGGACGACGCCTGTAAGCTTGGCGATGTGTTTGTGACCACCACCGGTTGCTGCGATGTGATTACGGAGCGGCATATGCGTCAGATGAAAAATCAGGCGATCGTCTGTAATATCGGTCACTTTGACTCCGAAATTCAGGTTGAGAAGATCCGGAAGTACAAATGGATCAACATCAAGCCGCAGGTCGATAAAATCACCTTCCCGAAAGGGAATAGTATTGTGCTACTGGCCGAAGGCCGTTTAGTTAACCTTGGCTGCGCCACGGGGCATCCGAGTTTTGTGATGTCGAATAGCTTCACCAATCAGGTTCTTGCACAGATGGAAATCTGGCAGAAGCATGGCACGAAAGATCAATATCCGATCGGGGTGTATGTGCTTCCCAAGCATTTGGACGAAGAAGTGGCACAACTTCATCTGGGTCGCTTAGGGGCGAAGCTGGATAGCTTAACCCGTAATCAGGCAAAATATCTCGGTATTCCGCAGAAGGGTCCCTTTAAGCCGGAGCACTACCGTTACTAGTGCATTCTGAAAAACTCGATCCGGTTTTTGGTGTTTCTTCCTCGAAGTGGCAGCAGAGAATCATGTCTGCGAAATGAACGGCTTGAGGGCAGTTCCCATTGGGTTTTGGACAGATTGAATAGCCCGGAAGATAGGGCCGAGGTTCTGTTCCACATGTGTTCATAAGAAAAACAGTTTCCTTTTTTTTGGAAACTTTACAAGTTTGTTTTGCAGTAAAAATAAAAAGAAAACGCTTGCCTGTAGTCGTTTTGTGTTGATTATGCTTGGTTTTGGCGGATCTTTTGTTTAGCGTTCCCCGTTCAAAAAAGGAGACTTATTATGGCAACAAACCCAATTGGCAAAGGCACCAAAACCATCGGCATAAATATGTCGAAGAAGATGGCGAATGATTTGGAAAAACGCTCGAGTTCGATGCACATTTCCAAAAGCAAATATTGCAAAATTATTCTTCAGCAGTGGCTGGATTCAGGAAAGAAGCTAACCCTGTCTGAGAAAAAATAGAATCGTTTCAACGGTTCTATTTCAGACACGCCCCGTTTAATCACGGGGCGTTTTTTATGTCCGCAAGGATCGCGGCGGTGATGGCATCGGGATCGTCGGATTGCATGATCGGTCTGCCCACCACCAAATGTGACGAACCCTGTTGAACGGCAAAGGCCGGTGTGGCTACGCGTTTTTGATCGCCCACATCGCCGTCCGGCATCCGAATCCCAGGGGTTACCAGAAGGGCCTCCGTGAATTTTTCACGGAGCGCACCCGCTTCATGAGCGCTGGTGACCATTCCATCAATTCCTGAGCTAATGGCCAGTTCGCCGAGCGCCAGAGCCTGGTCAGAAACGGTTCGGTGAATACCTAAATCGACGAAGTCATCCTGACTCAGGCTGGTCAGGGTGGTCACCGCGACCAGTTTCGGCGGGTTGTCGCATTCGCTGGCGGCCTTTGCCGCCGCTTCGAGCATCGCCCGTCCGCCGATCGCATGAACTGTCATCATGTTGACCCCGTGGCTGGCGGCTGTTTTAACTGCGCAGGCCACTGTGTGTGGAATGTCGTGGAGCTTGAGATCGAGGAAAATCTTTTTGTTCCGCTTTTTGAGTGGTTCGAGTACGGCAGGCCCCTCAGCGCAGAAAAGTTCCAAACCCACTTTGTACCATTCAATTGAATCGGGGAGGCGCTCCAGGGCCTCTTCCATTTTTTTCAGCGTCGGTACATCCAGAGCAACAATCAGAGCAGGTTCCATTTTCTTCCTTTCAATTAAAATCGGATGCGCTAAAAATCCCTGAACAGAGGCACGAAAGCAAGGATTTGGTTATGAAGATTGAAATTGAACGAAAATTTTTAGTGGTTGGCGATGCATGGCGGGACGCCGCAGACGGGGGGCGGCTTTGCGAGCAGGGCTATATTTCCTCAGACCCGGAAAACATTACGGTTCGCGTTCGCGTGTTCGGTTCGCAGGGTTTTCTCACTCTCAAGGGGCCGACGAAAGGAATCTCCCGTTCTGAAATAGAGTATGAAATCCCTGTTGAAGAAGCTGAACACATGCTTCAGAACTTTTGCGGGGATCGGGGGGTGTCAAAAACGAGATATCTTTTGGAAATCAACGGGTTGCGATGGGAGATCGATGAGTTTTCTGGCGAAAACGAGGGGCTTATTCTTGCTGAAATCGAGTTGGAAACAGAAGGTCAACCCTTTGAAAAACCCGACTGGTTGGGCGAAGAGGTTTCTTATGACCCGCGCTACTTCAATGCGGTACTCGTTCAGCGACCCTTTTTGGAGTGGTGAAAGAAAAGAGTGAGTATTGTAGGTAAATTTCTTAACAGACCCGGGAAATTGAGTATTATCCATAGGATAAGTTAACTTTTTATGGAGAGATAGAAATGAAATGGGTACATGTAGCGATCATAATGGGAGTTTGTACTTTTTATGCAGAGGCAACACCTATTGTTTTTACAACGACTGGAATATCCACGGGTAATAATCTGGATAACCTAGGCACCTCGGGGTCTCAGGTTCCTGTGGCAGAAATCTCAGGGCTGAATCTTACTGCTACATTTGGTGCCCTCGGCGGAACCGTCGATTACCTGAATGCCATTGGGGATCAGTTGGGAGTCAATTCTGATCTAGTCGACGAAGGAACTAGCTATTTCGATACGGGTGAATGGCTCGCCGTTTCTTTCGACAAGGATGTCAATGTAACCCGGTTTAAATTCGCTAGCTTTACCGTTGGGGATTCGGTTGAAATCACATGGAACACGACGATTTTAACGCTGGGGGACAGCGATCTAACTTCAGTTAACGAATATTTTGTTGACTGGGATGTGCGTGCTTTAGATACCATTCGTTTTGATGCTCTTGGCAAAAGTGCAGCCACCTCAGAGGGGGGATTCGGCATTGAGGAGATAGACCTGAGCGTTGTGCCGGAACCGGCGACGATGGCGATGTTCGGAATCGGCGGAGTGATTGCATTTTTGATCCGCCGCTCTGCATGCAAATAAATCAGATCGTCTGGTTTTAGATGGCGTCTCGGAATCCGGGGCGCTTTTTTTTCGGCTCCGCAGGCTTGTCCTACCATAGTTTATTAACGTCGGCGGAAGGCGTCGCCCCACCAAATACTGCCAAATTAACTGGTAGTGCGAACTGTCCGAGTGAGCCGTCTACATCGACTTTCCAAGCATTGTAGTCAACGACAATTACAAAGTCACCTCAACGACAATTACACTTACCGGTTGACGACAATTACTCCATCCGTTCGTTCGGGGTCTTTTCTATGTGCTGTTTGTGGGGCGAAGCCCCTTGCCCTCCTC
>Ga0307929_1001866_pt1 | contig 14778 bp, 9 predicted proteins | sample AceLakmetage1330_FD_203160 | JGI IMG/M metagenome (GOLD analysis project Ga0307929, IMG submission 203160) | Saline water microbial communities from Ace Lake, Antarctica - #1330 | ecosystem: Environmental > Aquatic > Non-marine Saline and Alkaline > Saline | place: Antarctica: Ace Lake...
AAGTCATCAACGGTGAGTCCCGAGAACATCTTGGCCGCTCCCCCGGTCGGCAATACATGACTGGGACCCGCCGCAAAATCCCCCGCAGACTCCGGGGTCCAGGGTCCAAGAAATATAGCACCCGCACAGGTGACTTTCTTCATCCATTTTCGTGGACTCCGAACCATTAATTCCAAATGCTCTGGGGCAAAGCGATTACAAAGCATAACCCCTTCATCCAAGTTTGGCACCTTCACGAGCATAATTCCTCCGCGCGACGCAACACGACGCACCGCATCAGCACGTGGCAGTGTAGCCGTGTGTGCCAACAACGCTTCCTTGACTGCCAGCAAAACAGTTTCCGAAGGCGTCACCAGCAAGGCCTTTTCCCATCCCGTGCCATGCTCCGCTTGCGATAACAAATCCATTGCAACATGCGATGGATTTGCATGCTCATCTGCCAACACGGCAATCTCACTGGGGCCCGCCACCAGATCGAGGGCAACATCCCCATAGACTTGCCGCTTGGCTGCCGTTACATAGGCCCCACCAGGGCCCACAATTTTCTGCACCTTTTGCACACTGCGGGTGCCGTACGCCATCATCCCAATCGCATGAATCCCACCCACGCGATAAATCTCAGTTGCACCTGCAAGATCAATAGCAAAGAGGACATAGGGATTGACCTTTCCATCTGCACCACAAGGCGTGCACGCCACAATCTCCGGCACGCCAGCCACCTTGGCAAGTGTGGCTGTCATCAACGCCGTCGATGCCAGAGGCGCCTCGCCCGAAGGCACATAAACACCCACACGATCAAACGGAACAAAGGTCTCTCCAAGCACACCGCCTTGAGGAGCGGCCATTTGCCAATCCGCTTTCATCCCCGCCTTCGAAAATGCTTTTATGCGGCGATGCGCCTCACGAGCGGCCTTGCGAAATGCGGGATCGACCACTTTGCGGGCTGCCGCAATTTCTTCGGGTTGCACGCGCATTTGCTTGGGGCGCAACGAAACACCATCAAACTGCAGGGCAAAGGAGACAACAGCGGCATCCCCTTTACTTCGAATATCTGCAAGCATCGTACGGGCAGATTCCTCGGCCCCAGGGTCAAAAGCAGGGCGCGAGAGAAACCCCTCAACACCCTTACTCGTGTTATCGAGACTCCACTCCGCACTCCTAATCTTCATGATCCCCTCCACTCCGAACACTCGGCGAAAAACTAATTAAAACCCTACCATACCCAGCCGAGGCATTACGCCATAGACCAGGACGCGATACCGTCATCAAGACGGCACGATCAGTTGCAGCATCCCCGCTACTCGTTTCTACAAAAACAGCTTCGACCTGAGCATCCTCTGTCATTGTGAGAGAAAGTTCAACCTCCCAAGCACGATTCCCCGAAAACAATTCCACGCGATCCTGATCCGACCAAACTGGCTGTGCCTTTCCAAGTGTGGCTGACACCTCAGTCACCACGGGCGATGATGCCTTCTGACCTTCAGATTCCCACACCGGACGTAATGTTGGCACACTGGCTTCGCTCACCTCTCGAACCGCCTCTGCCGCCAGCGCAACAAAACCCGAAGCTCGATCCAACTCTACTGTTTGCGCGCGCGGAAAAACGCGTAAGGGTCGCTGGTGGGCTTGCTCAACATGATCCGGCAAAGCGTCCCCCACCCCGGTTGCTGAAAATGAAACCACAGAGGGAAAGGCAATCAAATTGGGGCGGTTGTAGAGTTGGATTGCTGACAAATCCCCCTCAAATGCGGAAACACTGCCACGTTCTACAGGAACAAGCTCATGATTGATCTGGGGCATTTGCGGCCACAGCATGAACAGCCCCACCCAGCTACAGATGACAAAGCCCGTTGCGTAGTCAAATCGCGGGTACAACCATGTTGCTCGCCCCTGCCTCGCCTGTTCTGATCTCGGCATCTCAAAAGTCCTTTGGGTACTGTAGTCGCGGCACCAGAATCTTCGAATTCCCTAGTCTTTGTCGCAAGCATTGTCGATTTGTTTTCTAACACTTGCACTTTTTTCGACAAAGCTCCCGACAAAGCTCGCGATAAAGGACCAAGGTTCCTTTATTTTCAAGCGATTCGCCCAGATTCTTGCCTTTTCTCAATTCAGACCCTTCTTAATGGGCATCACTCGCTAGCGATTCCCCAATTCACGCGCTCGACCCCCACATCCCGAGCCATCTGAACCAGTGTTGATACAGTGCCATGCGCAACGTGTTTGTCAGCATAAAGGGTTAGACTCGCATCACCGTGAGTCTTGCGATAGTCCGAAAATGCCATCTTCAACGCATCCAAACGTTCAGCATCCTCTACACGATATGGCGCATCATCAAAGAAAACAATCTCTGACCTGCCCTCAGGGACCTTGAGCGAAAGCACGGTAACAATCATTCCGGGTTCAACACCTTCACTAAAGGCGCCCGTTGGCAAGTCGATCACGACACCGGGTTGTAAAATGATACGCGACTCGACAAAAAGAATGAAGATCAGCAAAAACACAAAATCCAACCATGGCGACATACTGACCAGTCCACTTCGAATCCGACTTCTCGGCACGAAACGGGTCCGCAACTCACTTGCCGTCCACCCACTGGCTTTTCGGGGAGATGCCATTACCGTCCATTCCTCTCATCGTCATGCTTGCCCGTTAAGAAGGCCACAATTTCAATTCGAGCCCGTTCCATATCCAAAACAATCCGGTCGATCTTGATGACTAGAAGATTGAATTCTGCATAACAGGGAATGGCGACCATCAAACCTGCTGCGGTCGTCGTCAGCGCCGAGAGGATGCACTCCATAAGATGTCCCGAGTGGATGAGAGGTGCCTGAGCCTGCATGGCAAGAAATCCATTCACCATACCCAATACGGTTCCCAGAAGCCCCAACATCGGCGCAATCTGGGCAACAGAAGCGATCACAACCAAACGGCGTTCCATCCGGGAAATCTCGGCCGCACTTGCATCCTCCAGCGTGCGCAGCAGATCCTCTTTTTGAGCACTCCGGTGCTGAATGGCCGTCTTTACAATATGGGCAACAGGCCCCGGGGTGTCCTCACATATTGTTAGGGCTTCGGTAATATTTCCGCGCCCCAGAATATTGATCACCCCTTTAAGAAAATCCTCCACCCGAATTCGCGCGCGATGCAAACTCAGCGATCGCTCAATAAAGACGCCAAATGCAAGCAATCCAATGGTCAGGATAATCCAAATTACGGGTCCACCCAACGCTAACACATCCAAAGATACCATTGCCGTTCCCCTATTCTCAGTAAAAGAGCCACCAGTTTTCTGCCTTAATGGCCTTCATTCGCGTTCTTGCTTCTTCTGATACTGCAACCTCTGCCTCCGCAATACGATCCAGTAGTCTCACCAGCTTGCGCCAGTCCTTGTGCTTTGTCACGATATCAGCAGCTCCCAAAGACGCACGCGTAAACCACGTCTTCGCAGATTCAGATATGGCTTCGCCACGTGACTTCGCCAAAAGAAAAGGAACCATTACTTTGGTGTAGTACTGATCCTGGGCATCCTCTTCCCGCCCAAGCTTCTCAAGACATCGCCCGATCTTGTATTCAGCCTGCCACATGTGATCCTGTCTTGCCAGAGGGCTCTGCGTCACCACACGATAGGATCGAATCGCCTCCTCATACCGGGATGCATCCTCTGCACCCAATGTGAATTGGCAATCGCCTTTCCGACCCCATGCAAGCGGAATCAAAGCACTCTCGGGATAGTTATTGATCACCTCTTCAAAAACCAGAATTGCTGCCGCAAATTTTCCGAGCTGACTCATTGCATCCGCTTGGTGAAAACGCGCATCCGATAGACGATCCCCCGTTGGATACAGCTTCGCAAGCTGCCCAAACAGCTCAATGCCCCGAACATACTCCTTGCGTTTTACAGCAGACATCCCTGCCCTATAGATTGCACGATTGGCAAACTTGTGGTCAGGGAACTGTTCTGCAAACGACAAAAACTCTGTTTCTGCCACAGCATAATCGCCGGTGTTGTAAGCAAATCGTCCAATCCAGAACCGTACCGAAGGCACCCACGTGGATTGCGCATAACGCTCCAGAAAGGTTCGACAGACTCCCAACGCTAATGCATCTCGTCCAAGCCGATAGAGACACATCGCTTGCATATAGAGCGAGTGCTCTCCCATGCTCGAAGCCGGATAATCCCGAACAATACGTTCAAAGTCCATCAGCGCATCAGGGGACCAGAGTTGATAGCGAGACAGGCCCCGACCATGCAGTGCTTCAACAAAAAACTCACCTTTTTCACCGCGTTCCATAACACGTTCAAAAGCGGCAGCAGCAGATTTCCAATCCTTCATGGCATAGTGCTGCTCACCAATCTGAAAAATGGCCTCATCGGCTACCGATGACCCTGCATACGTCTTAGCTACCGCTTCAAACATGCGCTCGGCATCTTCATGCTGTCCGAGCGATGCAAGACAGATCCCCATTTGAAATCTCACTTCCGCATCCGTAGGCGACTTTGGATATTCGCTTACAAACCGTTCGTAAAGCGTAAGCGCTTGTTGATATTGGGCATTCAGAAAACGGGCATCTGCAACTTTGCAAAGGCTCGTCATCCGCTGTTCGGGATCCGTAAACAGGGCATACGCTTTTTCAAATGCAACCGCCGCTTCCGCGTAACGCTCCGCTCCCATCAGAGCCCAACCATGCCCCATTCGGGCACGTGCTTGCCCACCGGTATCGGAAAAGGTCTCCAGATACTGCTGGTAGATGACAATGGCTTCCTCATGCCGACCGGCATCCAAAAGCGCATTCCCTAACCGCATTTGCAGTGCAGATGCGGATGCCGAATCTGCATGACTGGACACATAGATTTTGACTAACGGAATAACCGCTTCCAAGCGGTCAGCAGAAAGCAAAACGTTGCACAACGCCAACGAAAGATCCTGCTTAGCATCGTCTCCACGAACCTCGGCCACTGACTCTTCCAACAGTTTGATTGCAGCATCAAAGTTTGATGCGTCTGCAAACACCTCCGAAACCGCTAGTGCAACCTTAACGCGAAGGCTCTCCCCAACGACTGAATTGGATACCAACGGGGCAAGCACACGCTGCCCAGCTTCAACATCTTTAAGTTGCAAATATGCCTTGCCAACCCAATACCGCGCCTCATGGGAAAGGGTTCCTGCCGCCTCATCCTGCATGACCGGGGAAAGCACCTTAACAGCCGCATTCAAGTCACCCTGGAAAACAAGCGCCTTACCCCAATCCAACCGATTGACATACCGCTCATCAGCATCCGGGTATTCAGAAGCAAATGCAGCAAACGTACTCGTAGCACCGGCAACATCACCACTCTTCAGACGAGCCAACCCAAGCAATCGCATTGCCGCCACACGCCAACGGCTTTTGGGCCATGTCTCACCAAACGCTGCCAGAAGCTCTGCAGCCTGTGCATATTGCAACTGGGCGTGCAACGACATAGCGCGCAAGTAGGTCACAGCATCTTCTGAAAGTACCTGCTGAGACGCCAGCGCATCCAGTTTCGCGCGCATAGCATCATGTTTTCCTTGATCCAATAGCGCTTGCAAAAGATAGATATTCGCTTCCGACACATCCGTATCCGAAAGGCCGCCCTCCTGAAGGCACTCCGTAAAGACCTTCTCCGCCAGAGCGGCAAAACCATCTTCCAAAGCCAGCCTGCCCGGCATAAGCCGAGATTCCACGCGCGCCATCTCCGACGTCTGGCCCCATGCACAGGTGCAGACGCATAGAGCAATCACCGCGGTTGTCAGAAATCGCGTTATCATCATTGAAAGACTTTCTTGAGAGCCTTGCCAGTCCAGGATGCATCGCAACGTGAAACATCCTCGGGCGTTCCCGTCGCCACAATCTGCCCCCCACCCTCGCCACCTTCAGGCCCTAAATCCAGGATATAGTCAGCCGATTTAATAACATCCATATTATGTTCAATAATCACAACCGAATTCCCAGCTTCACGCAATCGCTCAAGAACCTGTAACAATCGCCGTGTATCCGCAAAATGTAGCCCCGTAGTGGGTTCATCCAAAAGGTATAGTGTTCGCCCTGTCGCCACCTTACTCAACTCAGCCGACAACTTGATCCGCTGAGCCTCACCGCCCGAAAGTGTAGTTGCCGACTGTCCTAATTGCAAGTACCCCAGCCCGACCTCAGCCAGGGTGCGTAGTCGGCGTGCCAGCGCGGGAATACTCTCAAAAAAAGGTAGCGCTTCATCAACGGTCATTGCCAATACTTCCGCAATATTCTTTCCGGCATACGTCACATCCAGTGTCTCGCGATTATAACGGAGCCCCCGGCAACGCTCACACGTCACATAGACATCAGGGAGGAAGTGCATTTCGAGTCGAATAAGCCCATCCCCCTTACACGTTTCACAACGCCCCCCCTTGACGTTAAAGCTATAGCGCCCCGGCCCATACCCACGAACCTTGGACGCTGGCGTCTTCGAGAATAACGTCCGGATCAGGCCGAATGCCCCTGTATAGGTTGCAGGGTTGCTCCGTGGCGTCCGACCAATAGAAGACTGATCAATGACCACAACTTTATCAAGGTGCTCGGTTCCCACAATGCGCCGATGCTCACCCGCACGATCTTTGGACCCATAAAACTGCCGGAATAGTGCTTTGCGAAGAATATCATCCACCAAAGAACTCTTACCGCTTCCCGAAACTCCCGTCACACAAACCAGCAATCCCAAAGGAATACTTACATCCAGATCCTTAAGGTTGTTCGCTGCAGCACCTTCGATCTTGAGAACCTCATCTCCTACCGGCTTGCGCTGCGAGGGAACACTCACTTCCGCCTCACGACGTAAGAACTGCGCCGTCAGAGAGGAAGGACATTTCAGCAACTCCGCTATGCTGCCAGAGAAAACCACATGCCCCCCTGCCGCTCCCGCGCCGGGCCCCAAGTCAATAATGTGATCCGCCTCACGAATCATCATCTCATCGTGCTCAACCACGACAACCGTATTGCCGCGATCTCGCAACCCACGCAGCATCGCAATCAATCGAGTATTATCACGATCATGCAGTCCAATCGTAGGCTCATCCAACACATAAAGCACTCCGGTCAGCCCACACCCGATCTGCGTTGCAAGACGAAGACGCTGTGCTTCGCCCCCCGAAAGGCTTCCACTCTGCCGATCCAGAGTTAGATAATTCAACCCCACATCGGACAGAAAACGGAGTCGCTGACGAATCTCGTGAAGAACCTCATCCGCGACCTGCTTTTCATAATCTGAGAGGATCATCCCATCAAAGAAGCCAATTGCATCCGAGATCGACATCGCAAGCAGATCCACGATCGAGCAATCCTGCACGGTACATGCCATACTTTCAGGTCGAAGGCGACGTCCCTCACAGGTCGGACAGGTCTGTCGATTCATGTAGCGGCGAAGACGCTGGCGCACATACTCACTATCCGTCTCTGAATATCGCCGTTTTAAATTAGGAATAACCCCTTCAAACGGCTTATGCGTCTTGCGGGCCACTCCTTTTCGCCAATGTGTAAATTCAACATCCGTATCGCCAGAGCCATGAATGATCACATCTCGCTGTTCAGGTGTTAGCTCTCCAAACGGCGTATCGAGCGAAAATTCATAATGCTTTGTCACCCCCCGCAACAACCGCTTGTAATGCGTAATCAGACTCCGATTACCGGATCGCCAGGCAGGAATAGCGCCCTTCTCTATCGACACGCTCATATCCGGAAACAATAGGGACTCATCAAACACAAGCTGAGTGCCCAATCCCGCGCAGCTGGGGCATGCCCCATAGGGGCTGTTGAAAGAAAAACTTCGCGACGTCAGCGGCTCAAATCGTATGCTACAAGCCGTACATGAAAGCTTCTCCGAAAAAACGAGTTCCTTCCACCCCTTCTTCGAGGTGCTGCTGATATCACGCGGGCCCCACAGCACCGCCAGAGAACCATTCCCCTCACGCAATGCCAATTCGACAGAATCGGCCAGACGCGAGCGGACCCGATCCGATATCACGAGACGATCCACCACAATGTCGATCGAATGCTTCTGCGATTTAGGTAGCGACGGAACCGATTCGAGTTCATGCAGAACACCATCAACACGCACCCTTACATATCCCTGGGAACGAATCTGCTCTAACGCGCTCTTCTGATCCCCTTTGTCTTGCGCAACACGGGGAGCCAGCAGCACAACCTTTGCGCCATCCGGAAGCGCCAATAAGGCTTCAATGATATCCTCAGCACTCTGACGCTGAACAACCTTACCGCACTTTGGGCAATGCGGAACCCCGATATGGGCATACAACAACCGCAGATAATCATGAACTCCCGCCGTTGTTGCCACAATCGAACGCGGATTTGAACCCGCCGTGCGTTGCTCAATCGCAATAGCAGGTGATAGCCCCTCAATATGTTCGACCGCGGGCTTCTGCATTTGATCCAGAAACTGCCGGGCATATGCCGAGAGACTCTCCACATAGCGGCGTTGTCCCTCAGCAAAGAGCGTATCAAATGCCAAAGAGGATTTTCCCGAACCGCTAAGCCCAGTCACAACGGTCAACTTATTGCGAGGAATCTCAACGCTGACATTCTTGAGATTATGCTCACAGGCCCCCACGATCCTAATTGCATCATCCATGAACACCTAACGACCCTTTACAGCTAGCAAAACATAGCACTAATTTGGCCCTACACCATACACTGTTTCCGATTCCCTTGTCAGCAGCAAGTTTGCCAGAAAACCTTGGTTGCCAGATATTCGTTTCCGAGTGCATTTCACTTCCGTAGGGGCTAATGGCAGTCTCCAAAGCAATCGTAATCCTAATCCTGCTCGGTAGCGTCCCATACGTCGAAGGGATCTCACCACGGAGTCACGGAGACTCGGAGGGGGCTTCGGCAAGCCTACGCCCTCCACCAAAGATACGGTGCGTAGCGGCATGTGTGATGGCGCGGTGGTAGTAGGTGATCTGTCCGCTCTTGTGCTCGATATGCGAGCAGTCCTCGCAGTGGACCTTGTCGGAGGAGAAGTACCATGTGCCGTCCAACGCAATCAACCGGGTCAGCTCCTTAACGGGTTAACTGACATCAGAAGTGTCCCAGTCAATGGGGCAGAGCCATCCAGCCCTTCCGACATCATGAAGGAAGCTTGCCAGCGGGAGGGACGAGAATCAAGGTCAAACAAGGCCACAACCATTGAATAGGGCATAGCTCCCACTTACGGCAAAGGATGCAGATAAACACGATAGAACCTTATGTTGCCCGCCGAATTTGTGTCACTCCAATATGTCCGAGAATCGTCATAAGCGAACCCCTCAGCGACATCAAACCATATGTTCGTGGTCAGCTCGTCACTGAACTGCACCATGTAGGGTTCCTTGTTGCTGGCGTTGGGCGGACTGATCCACGAGAGAGAAAACACGCCATTGGACCACTCAACGTGATCCACCCAAGTTCGTGCCAGCAAGATTGAGTTGTAGGCATTGAGACGTCCCCATCCATAGTAGTTATCGAAACCCGGTGTGTCGGTTGCGTCACCAACGCCGTCCTGTGCACCAGCGCACAGCAACAGGCGCGCCCCTTCCTGGGTTATCTCAGGCCTGATCGAAGCCAGCAACGCGCACACCCCAGATACCTGCGGTGCGGAATAGGACGTGCCATACCCATAAACCGGCACGTCTCCTGTCGTTATCGTGCAGATATTTGTGCCCGGCGCGCACAACGTGATCTCAGGCCCGTAGCAACTAAAGCTGCACCGTCGATCCTGCTGATCGGTCGCCCCCACGGTGATGCAGTCCCTCAACCTTCCAGGAAAACGGATTACGCCGTTACCATCATTGTGCGTAATGGTTACAAAGACAGCGCCCTGCGCAATGGCATTCTGGATGGCCAGTGTCAACGTACTGTTCGACGTGCTTCCACCCGCAGAAAGATTAATGATCTTGGCACCGTTGGCCACGGCGAAATCGATGCCCTGTGCCCACCAGGAGTAAAGACCGCTGTTGGACGAATCCAGGACTTTGACCGGCATGATACGACAGTACCAATCGACCCCAGCTATAAGAGAATTGTTGTTACCCTCCGCCGCCAGTATGGCAGTTACACACGTGCCATGACCGTGGTCGTCGACAGGGTTGGCGTTCCCGCTGACAAAGTTGTAACCCGGCAACACTCGTCCTTCTGCGAATTCCGATGAAGATCCAATACCCGTATCCAGCACGGCTACGATTACATTGCTTGAACCCTGTGTAAAGTTCCAGGCCCAGGGAGACCAAAGTGATGCCCATGGTTGCACGGTGTTGCGGTGATGCCACTGGTAAGAATAGTAAGGATCGTTCGGAGTCATGCCACCCGTCCCGATGCCATCCGGTTCAGCGTACTCGACCAATGGATGCTGCGAAATACGCTCAACACACTCTTCGACAGAAAGACCGGGCGGAATATGCAGGTAAAAAAAACGTTCGAGGTTGACCTTGGCGGACCCAGTATTCCGCCGGGTCCTCCCCATGCGCAACACGCTGTTCACAGCGGGCTCTGACAGGTGCGCACCAGCCGGCAAAGCCAGTGTTCCGAGCAGTTCATCAAGGCCTTCGTTAAGTGTAACTGCTTTCATCTGGGCCGCCGCTGAAGGTTTGAACTTCACGAGAACATGGTCCACCGCATTGCCTGGATCCGCTCTACCAACCTGCGCGACCGATAGAACCACACACAAGCCGACAAAGAACATCAAGCGAGCCAAAGAATTACTTTTGCCCATAGAGACATCGCTCAGGTTAAATGTGTTACGTCTGCTGATAGGAATTTGCTTTCCCGCATCTCCTGATCCAGTGCAACAATTCTCAGTCTTTCCGAGTATCATAAAGGGATGTTATGCGCAGAACAGCAGGGAATCAATACCAAACCGGCTACAGCGCGGGGACATGACTGATGCTTCTATTCATATAAGGCGCTGTTGCCAACCGTGATGGCGCAATTTATCAAATGGTTAATCAGAGCCCATCCGAAAAGGTATTAAAAGCTGGGAAAGGAAAGAAACTGAACGAATGGCCCGGAAACGTGGTGCCCTTATCCTTATTGTCGGGAGCTTTGTCGGAAAGGGGCAAGTAAAAGACAAGGATCGATAAAGCTTGCGACAAAGATCGCGATAAAGCTTAGAACTTTAGAGATTCTGATGCCGCAGATACCATTTCGGATCGGGTCTAATTTGATCGTCACATTTGCCATCTTAGCCAACGCGAACAATGTGATTGCGCTTCTTGCCGGAGCGCAGCACCAAAAGCGTGCCATCAATAATGTCTGCTTCCGAAATAACCTGTTCGATGCCGCTAACACGGGTATTATTCAGATTCAGTCCACCGCTCTCAACCAGACGCCGCGCCTCGCCACGACTCTTGCACAGCCCTGCTTCTGCAGCCACATTCATGACTGGCACCCCAATGACTTGATCGCGTGTCAGGTCGCTCGAAGGAACATCGGCAAATACGGCCATCAGCTCGTCAGCCCGCAACCCGTCCATCGCTTCGCCATAAAGCACCGATGTTGAACGCTGCGCCACGTGCAACCCCTCCTCGCCATGAACCCTGCACGTCATTTCCTCAGCCAGCCGAATCTGCGCTTCGCGCTTCTCCGGGGCTGCTGCCAACCGTTGCGCATACTGTTCAATCTCATCAAGAGGAAGAAACGTAAACACCTTTAGAAAGCGAATCACATCCGCATCGTCGGTCCGCACAAAGAACTGATAGAAATCAAAATACGACGTCTTCCTGGCATCCAGATAGATTGCATTGCCCGCACTCTTTCCAAACTTCTGGCCACTGCTATCGCAGATCAATGGCATCGTCACACCAAAAGCCTGCTGGTCACGCAACTTGTGAATCAAATCCGTGCCTGCCGTAATATTGCCCCACTGATCCGAGCCGCCCAGTTGAACCGTGCAACCCTCATCATCCAGCAAGCGCAAAAAATCGTATCCTTGCAAAAGCTGGTAGCTGAATTCTGTGAAGCTCATACCAACATCACTCTCCAGCCGACTCCGCACACTATCCTTATTGAGCATTGTGCCCATCCGGAAATGCTTGCCCACGTCACGCAGAAAATCAATAAAGGTAAAGTCCTTGAACCAACTATGGTTGTTCAGAATCTTGGCCGGAGCCTTTACATCCTCAAAATCAAGGAAGCGAGAAAGATTCTCCTGAATACCGTTCAAGTTTTGATCCACCTGATCCGGTGTCAGCAATTGGCGTTCTGCACTCTTGCCAGAGGGATCCCCAATCATGCCAGTCGCACCACCCGCGACGGCGATCACACGATGCCCACAACGCTGAAAATGAGATAGCCCCATAATCGTCACAAAATTGCCAACCTGCAGGCTATCCGATGAAGGATCAAAACCCGCATAGACAGTAATCGGTGATTCCACGGCCTTCTCAATATCGGGAGTCGTGACAGCATCCAGCATGCCCCGCTCGCGTAAGATCTCAATCACATTTTCCATGATCTCTCCTTAAAAAAGGAAGGCGCCCCGAAAACAATCGGGACGCCTTCTCGTGTGTCGCTATTGTGACAATCCCGTTAGTCTTTTTTAGACTCGCCGGGATGCCATTCTTCAAGACCACTAAAGGCCTCATCAAACGCTCCTGCGAGATCCACCATATTATCGCCAGGACGCAAGCCTTCGCTCACCAGATCTTCCTGGTGACGGGCAAACTCATCCTCGGGCATGGTCACGGCCTTGATGCTCAAACCAATCCGGCGCGCAGCCTGATCAATCTTGATGACACGAGCTTCAACGTCCTGCCCAACATCCAGTGCATCGCGAACCTTCTCAATGTGAGCATCGCTGATCTGTGAAATATGAACCAGTCCGTCAACACCCTCTTCAAGCGCAACAAATGCACCGAAGGAAGCAACCTTGGACACGACGCCCTTGACGAGTTCGCCAATTCCATAGCGGGACGTAATCGTGTTCCACGGATCTTCGCTGGCCTGCTTGAGACCCAAGCTGATGCGCTTGTTGTCGGGATCCACTTCCAAGACAACAGCATCTACAGCCTGCCCCTTCTCGAGCATCTCGGACGGGTGGTTGATCTTGCGAGTCCAAGACATGTCAGACACATGAATCATTCCGTCAATACCATCCTCAAGCTCCACGAAGGCGCCGTAGGACGTAAAGTTACGAACCTGTCCAGAAATCCGCGTACCCACGGGATAGCGTCCCTGTACGGTGTCCCAAGGATTCGATTCCGTCTGACGCATTCCAAGCGCAATCTTCTGCTCTTCCTTGTTCACACTCAAAACGACAATGTCGACTTCATCACCAAAGGCGAGAACATCGGATGCACGAGCAATACGCTTCGTCCAGCTGATTTCAGACACATGAACCAAGCCCTCAACACCCTCTTCAAGTTCAACGAAGGCACCATAAGGAACAAGATTGACAACCTTACCACGCAGGCGGCTGCCAACGGGGAATTTATCATCAATGCCATCCCAAGGATTCGTTGTGAGCTGCTTGAGGCCAAGAGAAACACGCTCTTTAACCAAATCAACGTCAAGAATCACAACCTTGATTTCATCGCCGACCTTCACCATCTCAGACGGATGCTTGATGCGACCCCAGCTCATGTCCGTGATGTGTAAGAGACCGTCAAGTCCGCCAAGATCAACAAAGACACCAAAGTCCGTGATGTTCTTGACCGCACCCGTACGCTCTTGACCGGCATCAATGGTTGCCAGGAGTTCACGCTTTTTAACGCGATTACGTTGTTCAATAAGTTCGCGACGCGACAGGATAATGTTGCGACGTTCCTCATTGATCTTCAAAATCTTAAATTCAAATTCGCCGTTAATGAGTCCGTCCACATTGTGAACAGGAACCACATCGACCTGAGAGCCTGGCAGGAATGCATCCACGCCATTCACATCAACAATCATGCCGCCCTTGACGCGCGCCTTGATGACGCCCATGACTGTGCTGCCCTCTTCGCAGGACTTAATGACCTGCTCCCACTGAATTTTCTCTTCAGCTTTTTGTTTGCTGAGAATGACCATACCGCTGTCATCCTCAATCTGATCCAGGAGCACATCGAACTGGTCGCCGACACTTACTTCAGAAAGCTTTGCAAATTCATGTCCATCAATGACACCTTCGGACTTGTAGCCGATATCAACGAGGACTTCATTGCTTCTAACTTCCAGAACCTTGCCCGGCACGATGGATCCCTCAGTAAAGTTCTTGAGGGTTTCATCATACATTTTGGACATCTCTTCGCGCTCGTCTGCACCGAACTGCGTGAGATCAAAATCAATGTGCTTCTTTTTCTGAACCTGTAATACCATTTTGTTTAACACTTTTAACGGGTTGACATATACAGACGATCGTTTCCAATACCCCAAGGCAAGGAACATCTGCACCAATATAAACGCGACAGATTATAGAAAGGCTCCCCCACCCGCAAGCCTCAAAATAAAGAAAAATATAAATAAAAAGCCTTGTACAGAATTTTGTAACATTTTCAGGCCATTGAGAAACATTAAGAGTCGAACGAAAATGGTCGTTTCGGGTATCCGAGTAGCGAGTTGGGGGCCTTGCAAGGCGCAAAACGCTCGGGAAGGGCTATTTCATCTGATATGTCCAGAGCAGGGTGTAGTCGCCTTATCCGTTGCGCTCCACGCAGCGGTTCCAAATTAGGAAATCTTCGAGTTGCGGGAGGGGCTTCGGACATGAAAGTCAGCGTCGCCGATCCTAATCGCACTCCTCTGCACTCGCCGATCCTGCCG
>Ga0307929_1001868_pt1 | contig 14725 bp, 10 predicted proteins | sample AceLakmetage1330_FD_203160 | JGI IMG/M metagenome (GOLD analysis project Ga0307929, IMG submission 203160) | Saline water microbial communities from Ace Lake, Antarctica - #1330 | ecosystem: Environmental > Aquatic > Non-marine Saline and Alkaline > Saline | place: Antarctica: Ace Lake...
CTTTTTCAATAAAATCCAGACTATTTCCATCCCCCCACTTAATGCCTATGTTTTATTTCAGGAATGTTAAGACTCAACCAGGTACTGGCACAACATGTTGTGCCAGTACCTGGTTGAGTGCATATTTCAACTCTTAAATAATTTTTCATACTTTTCTTGACTAAAAGCATCTTCCTATCTGTTTTGAGCAAGTGGAGGATAGATCACAAAAGGTTGTGGATGGAATATTTAAAAACAGGCAAATTGCCATTTACCCCGAAAGAATTACATACGACGATCCAAGAAATCGCCAATCAACCGGAGAACAGGCCACGAGGCGAAAAACTTCTTCACTTCCACAAAAAAAATAGATTTACATTGAAAGAGGATAAAACTCCTTACCGCCCGGAAGAAGCTCTTGAACGTTTTATAGTTGTGTCCAATGAAGATAATTTTTTTTAACTATTTCTTGACGAATGGCAAAAAAGCATTTACTTATCCTTTAAGAATAAATGACTTCTTGGGAGAATATGAAAGAATATATTCTGGAGCAACTCGTTAACAGTGATCATGTTTTGGTTGAACTGGTTTTTACGGTTGTACAGCTCGTGGTGCAGATGCTAATGGCTGGTTCTATTTTTTATATAAGTCTTGCCGTTGCCGGAGTTCTTGCCATTATAACCGGTTTTGTTGTGCGTTTTATCGTTGTCAATGTAAACTTAGGTTATAAGACTGGTCTCGGCTTTGTAATTGGATGCTCTATCGCATCTCTAACCACCTTTGTCGCTGTGGTTCTCTGTTTTGCCCTCCAATTTGCAGACCCTGTTGTTCGTGTTGCCATAAAAGGTTGGGAGGCTACCGTTTATGCTGATCAAAAATGGAGAAGTAACACTTTTAGGGATGCTTATGAAAGTGTATCTAAACTCATGGACGACAAGGGTAAGCAGCTTGAAAATTTTAAAAATTATCCTCATCCAGATAAGGGTGGAGTTACAATTCCTCTAAGTTCTGACAAAGCAACGTTAGTGGCAATAGAGACCTACTTAGATAACAGCATAAAGCATTTTAACAAGAATATGCCTTTTCTCAGTTGGATTCTCTGGGTCGATTCAGACGTGGGAAAAGAGGATATCTATAAGGATATAAAGCGGGTTTTTGCCACTAATTCCAGCTATGAAATGGCCGATGCAATCTCCATTGCCGGAAAGGAGATCGCTATAGAACTGAGTAGCCAGTCTGAGAGGATTGTCTGGTTTGGACGAATCATCATTTTTGTAATTTTTATATTCATAGAGGGGACTATCATTGGTTTGCTTGTTTGGTCTGCTCTAAGAGGTATCAGGGAAAAATTTTAATCAAATTGAAGCAAGATGGTGGAAAACCTTTTTCATAAAAACAAAAGGATGAAACAATGTCACAGAAAAACATATTATTAATTGGGGTAGGTGGAACTGGTTGTGAAGTAGTGCGAGATCTGAAAAAGAAGCTGCATGTCGAATGGCGTACCAGAGGAGCCAAAGACAAACAAATACCAGATGTGTTTGAGTTTAAGGAAAATACTGGAAGAGAAATGATTTCCCGCATTGCCACTCTCAGTGTTGACACCAATAAAAGAGACCTTGCAGGTGAAGGAAAGCGTGATCAGTGGGATAGCCTTGGTGAAGACATAGTTCTTACAGGTCGTGAACAGGTTTTAATTGACAGTTCGTCGGTTATGACTGTAGCACAGGATCTTGACCGATACCCGGGCGTATCACCATGGCTTAGACGGGAAGATGAAAGAGATTTTCTCAAAAACATAACAACAGGTTTAGAACCAGGTGCTGGATGTAATCAGCTTCGCAGGCTTGGCCGTTTGGCTCTTGCCAGCGGGAGCAATGTTGCGAATTTACTGACAGGGGTTTCAGGCCGTCTTGAGAAGCTCTGTGATAATGATGGGCAGGTGGAGGTTGACATTCATGTTGCCGGTAGCATCGCCACCGGTACCGGCGGCGGCACAATGCTTGACATCGTTGCTCAGCTCCAGGCCTTTCTAAGTCGCCAACCATGGGATTATAAACTGTATATTCATGCATTTGCCACCAGTGCAGATGTGGGAGAGGTAAACACAGGGCGTTTCTATATTAACCAGTATGCTGCCTTGAAAGAGTATAACGCTTTTAACCGCTCCAGCTACAAACCTTGGGACATCAATAATCCACCAGAGCCCAAACGTCTTTCCATCAAGCCTGTGGATGCGGACCCGGAAGATACGAGCCACTACGATCTTAAACAGACTTTTAACTCCCTGTTCTTAGTTACGGAAACAACCGATCGGGGCACCAGAACCACTCTTTCCCAACAGATAGGCAATACGGCTGAGCTTCTTTTTCAGCTTGCTGTACGCCAGTTGGGAGATGTACCAAACTCCATACGCCAGGCACTATCCAATGAAGACAATGCTGAAACTACAGATGAGGGCTTTACCGGTGCACGGTCAATGAAATTTGCATCCTATGGCGTACACAGAATCGCTATTCCTGAAACTAAAATTCGTCAAAGGTTGTCCTCGTCCATATCCCTCCAATTCATTTTGCAGTTCCTGCACAACAACTGGGTTAAAACCTTTCTGGATGATCCGCTTGCTTTCAATGTTACAGCCTTTATTGCTGACACAGTGAACGCTTTTGAGGTACATAAAAGTGACATTTGGCTGGATAGGCCAACAGGGGACACTAAATACCCTGAAGAAGTAAAATTTAAGGCCTATCAGCAGGATTGGAGACTCAAGTTGGAAGAGATCCAACAAGAGACAAGGAAGACTGGCAAATATGATGAGATGCAACAATGGGTAACCGTATTCAATAAAGAAGCAGAGTTGTATTGGAATGAAGGATTTCGTGTGCTTGGGGATCAAGGTGGAGTGGAGCGCTATTTTAGCTATCATGGTAGCCCTGTTGAACTTGAAAAGCGTGCAGCAAGGGTTGCAAATCACATTGAGGCTATTTTACTTGAGGGAGTAGAGAATGGATTGGGAAACTATACGGTTCATAATCTTCCGGAAATGGTTGATACACTCATTACCCGATTAGAGGAAGAGGCTGCAGTCTTCAACAAGAGAAGTGGCGGTTACGAAAAGATGTCCAAGGCTTCCGCAAACAAACGTAACAAAATAAGAGATGAAATCAGAAAAATAGGGAAAATCGGCTATACGTTAAGCGGCAATGCTGTCCGTCTTTTTGGTCAGTATCAGGCGGAGTCTGTGGTTTGTTATTCCAATCGGACTTATGAACGGGCTGCAAGGTATGGCGCAGATTTTTGCTCCGCTCTTCTTGAAAGATTACGTTCTCTGCGCAATGAAGTTGGGAAATTCAAACAAAATATCCTTACCTTAAGAGATAATCTGATAACCGAACTGAATGATGATATTAAAAAACAATCCGGTATTGAAGATTACGTGAACTGGGATGAGATAAATGGCTCCATCCAAAAATACTTTGTCACAGATAGAACTAAGTTGGATGAAAACAGGCACTCTACCTTTGGCAAACTAAAGGAGTTGCGTGGAGATAGAATGGACTTTCACGCCTATAATCAAACTATGACGGTGGATGAGAAAACCAATGTGGTTAAAGGAGAGTTCCCCGATAAAATAAGGAGTGAATCATTGGAGACCAGTTATGGTTTCCATGGGGCTGTTGTCGAGCAGCACCCGGATTTTAAGCCGTTTTTTGGTAGGAACATCATTCAGGAACTCTATGAGGCATACCGCGAAGTAACCCCGCCTTTGGAGGATATCGTACAGGAATGGATAATGAAATCCAGTCCCATGGTCTCTTTTGATAAAGGCCAGCCCCGCCCTAATGTACCCGTTCCAGGGCCTCGTAGACGTCGTTTACTCCTCCTACCTAAATGCCAGACTGCACCGGATATTTTTAGGAAGGGCCTTAAAGATTGTGCGACTGGAATGCTTGGCAACAATGAGGGTGGGATAATCATAAAGGATATACCAGAAGAACGTTGTATCAACGAAATCAGCATAATGACAGTAACCTTCTTTTTTCCTGCAAGACAGGCCAGTGTCGTTTCTGCTTTAAAAAGACATTATGACGATGCGATGATGAGAAACGATGGCGCATTTATTGAATATCAATGTCACAGTGAATCCCGTCAATTTCCTAGTCTGATGCTGCCGACCCGTGCTGAAGAACTGGAAAATAAACTTCCCTCGGTACTTACTGCAACAGCCATGGGCCTCATGCAACTGCCGGATGAACTAAATGATCCAGTCTATTTCGGTATTCGCAGGGATGGGTTTAGCCCCATAGAAAACAGAATTGAAACAGGGCTTACACTGTCACAGGAAGTTAAAGATCGTGTGAAGCTTTTGGGCGAACAGTTCAGCATCAATTTGTCAACGGAGCTTGCAACACTTTACTTCGACTACCTCAATATTTTTCTAAGGGAAAGTGGCGATAGGGTTGAGGAACTATTGGGCAAGTTCGCTGACAGTGCTTCTCTTGATCAGGCAACGGAAATTCTTGATGCATACCAGAAAGAAGTCTTTTTACTGGCTAAACGAAATGAGCAGGATAAAAAATATAACAAGTTTAACGCTGCTATTTCGGAAGCCAGGAACAGTGTAATTCCTGAATTAAGAGAGAATATATACTAGGGAGATATGATTTAATGGCTAATGAAATAATGTATCGCTGCTCTAATACAGGCGGGCCGGACGGGGATTGCGAGTATGCAGGAAATGAAGAGTTAATCCCCGAATCAAAGGTATCGCAGGATGATGATGGTAATGCAATTTGCCCAGGTGAAACCGTATTCGGTGAACCGTGCGGTGCAACTCTGGAAGAAGTGAAACCACGTCGAAAAATACCCTGGAAACTCATTGCTGGAGTTGGCATCTCTGCTCTGATCCTAGTCTGTGCAGTTTGGTTCTTTTTATTTAGAGGTTCTGCTGTATTGCGTGTGGATACCACACCAATCGTTCTTACTCCCGGAGAATCAGCAAAAATTGAGTTATTCAACGATGGAGAAAACGTTCTGAAGTTGAAAGAGGTGAGGTTTTCAGCAGATGTCTTCTCAGTTGAGTCAGAAGAACAGACGCTTGAGGTGGAGCCGGGCGAAAATGGTGATATTCGAATAAAACTATCATCTGAAGTTAGTGATAATGTGGAGGGGGATGTGACTCTGTATACCAATGGTTCTGAAAAGCCGATAACCATAAAACTTGCAGGTAATGTAGACCCTTGGAGTGTTGTTGATAAACTGAATAAAAGTTCAAAAATATTATCACAGGAGTAAAGAACATGAAAAAAAACAGATTTGCCTTATCTGCATTTGTTTGTATGGTCTTCTGCTGCTTGTTTTCCACACAAGGACTGGTACAGGCAAGCAGCTATAGCTCTGTTCTTGCATCCATGCAGGTGCGGCAGGGAGACCTTGAAAAAGCTCAATTGGCAGCGGGTAGCTGTCTGGGTGAGCGTCTGGACGGCTTTTTGGAGATTAACTACAACTGCCCTGCTGATGTCTCTAAGAGTGCAGAGGCTGAAAACAGTGATCGCAAGAGCCTTTTTGATATGATGGCCGCATCCCTGGGAACTGACAGTGTGAGTATTGGAGTCGAATGGGCAGGGAAACGTAGTCCGAGGTATGTAAAAGGTATGGTGCGTGAAATTCGTCTTGAGGATGGAAGTACGACTTTCTGGAACGGCATAGGTGAACACCCGGATAAAAACAATATTCCACAGGTTTTATCCATACAATATGCAAAAATATACTCAGAACCATCATCATCTGCTCAGATTGTCAGGGATAACCTGCCCCTTTATGAGGCTTTTGGCGTGGTCAAAAAAGAGAAAGATGGCCGTGGTAACGTTTGGTATCTGCTCACTGAAGAATATGTCCCCAAGCAGAAACCGGCCAATTGGAATCCGAAAGTGCTGGGTTGGATGTCAGATAAGGATGCAATTCCCTGGAGACGGGCTCTGGTCATGCGGTTTAACAATTCTATCGGAAGAAAACCGTCAATATTATTTAAAACTGCAGAAGATGTTCTTGCCATAACAGGCGAAAAACAGGCACAGAGGAAAAAAGAGCTGGATGCACTGTATGATAGCTTTGATTCAGGTAAAGTCAATAAATCTTCGGGTGCTATTGCACTGGAGCCAGCGGTGGGGAAGGAGCAGCAACAAGTTGTCATGTATCCCGTACTTGATTTTTATAAATCAGATTCAGGTGAGGTGTACATAGACGGTATGTTCACCCGCATTCTGGAAGTCGCTGCCCAAACAAGAGGTGGAGCCAGTAAGGAGGGGCTTAAAGGTAACGTCCCGATGGATATCGTATTTGTCATGGATTTAACAAATTCCATGAAACCATATCTGGAAAAATTATTGGTAACCATCAATAGTTTTGCAAAAGAGTTGGGTAATCAGGATATACGTTTTGGTTTTGTTGGTTATCAAGATAAGAATAAAAAGTTTTCCTTTACCGTGAAGCAGTTCACCAAGAAAGTTTTGCCACCGGTTGAGTTTACGAAAATATTGGGCAGGGTTGAAGCTCGCAACACTCCCGTGAAAACAGATGATATTCCAGAAGCTGTAATGCCTGGCGTTAATCTGGCTCTTGACTCCAAACAGTGGCGCAAGAATAGCGCTAAGCTGATCCTTCTGATAGGTGATGCGCCGGGTCGAGAAGATGTCTTCACCATAAAGGAATTGCAGGATAAATCTTTTACAAGACAAATTCCTTTAATGTCAGCTTATATTGATAAATCCAAAGGTTCCAAAAAATACAATAAGCGGGGAAAGAAGCAATATCGTGAGCTTTCTGTAACCTGGGAAGGCGCTTATGGCACCAGCAAAAAGACTGAACATATCGAAATTATTGATGGTGGTTCTGTCGATAAATTTGGTGATCTGGTGCACTCTGCCTTTAAAGAGGTGAAAGTTGCTCTTGAGGACTTACTGGTCGGGGTGAATACCGATGATATTTCTTCAGATGAATCTCTTTCATCACTGATTTTTCAACAGGCAGAATTGTTGCTGGCAGACCCAACGATGCCGGATAATGCGGTTGTTGGCTGGGTGGCAGACAAGGCTATGGATAATCCTGGGCGTGAGGCTCTGGCCCCTATGATTCTTCTTAATGAGGCAGAACTGGATGAGTTGGAGCAGCGGGTGGGTGAATTGAAGGATATTGGTGAAAAGGCTCTGCGTGGGGATGATGGAACCACCCTTGATTTCTTTGATCTGGTGAGCACCAATACCCGTTTCACCATTATCAACCCTTCGGCGGTTAACTTCCGTGATGCCTTTTCTGCACCTTTAGGGATAGGCTCTCTTCCCTATGACAGCGATATTATGGCTACAACCCGTGAAGAATTTCATAGTATGGATCGAGTACAAAGGTTTGTTCGCTCCATGAAGAATAAACTGCGCCATTATGAATATCTTGAACGTCAGCAGGGCAATCCGAATGTTTGGAAGAAGCTAAGTAGTGGCACCAGTGAGCGTGACCGTGTTGTTGGCGTGGAGCTAAACCAGTTGCCATAGGCCATGATGAATAGCACTCACATACGCCTTTTACTTGAAGGGCTTGAGAAAAAACAGGGGGATTCGGGGCACTGTATCACGATCCGAATCCCCAAATTTGAGCTACGCAGGAGGGAAATTGTCGCCATCGTAGGAGCCAATGGATGCGGTAAATCCACGATGCTTGACATGGTGGCCATGCTGTTGCAACCAGATAAGGTTGGCAAATTTGTATTTGTTACGGATTGTGGAGAAAGTCTCGATTTGTCAACTCTGGGTAGCAGGCAGATATGTCGAATAAGGCGCAATAATATAGCCTATATTTTGCAGAGTGGCGGCTTGCTGGAATTTTTGACCATCAAGCAGAATATTTCTCTTGTCAGGCGGCTTAAAGGGGGACGGCAGGCAAACTTGGATGAGATAACAACAGTTCTGGGAATTGAAGATATTCTTCATAAAAAACCTGCTCAATTATCTGGTGGCCAACGACAAAAAGGAGCCATTGCCAGAGCCTTGGTTCAAGAACCGGATATTATCCTGGCTGACGAGCCGACTTCAGCAATGGATTCACTAAGTGCCGGACGGTTGATGGATATATTAACCAAGAGAGTGCGATCATCAGGAACAAGTCTAATTCTGGTGAGCCATGATCCTGCACTTGTCAAAAAAAGTGCTGATAGAGTTTACCAATTTAAGGTGACGGAAAAAAATAACAAGAAGCTTGTATCCACTCTTTATAGGACAAAATTCGCTATATAAAATGTTACTTCGAGACCTCGCATATATAAGTATTCTTGCTATACGGGATATTATTCATGAACGGGTCTTGTCGTTTTGCATGATTTGTTCTCTTGGTGCTATTTTTACGCCGATGATTATCCTGCTCGGCTTGCAGCAGGGAATTATCGGTAATATGCTGGATACATTAAAGAGTGATCCGGCAAGTCGCCTTGTTCGACCAAAGTTTATTTCCCAAAGTCCTTTACCCCAAAAAGAATTGCAGGCGATAGAAGATGCGGGCAAAATTTTTATCCCGTCATCCCATTCCCACCTTTTGCTTGATATTCAGGGATTGGGCGATCCTGTAAATGGTGTACCTGCTCTAAAAGATGATCCATTTGTGGCTAAATCGGACCCTGTTTTTACAGAAAACAAAAATTGGTTGGTGGTCTCTGAGCCGCTTCTTCTCAAATTGAGAAAAAAAAGAGGGGATACTCTGACAATTTTACTGCGACGTGGCGTTTCTGGCGGGGATGAAGAGGTGAAGTTTGAAACACAGATCAGTGGTGTAGTTCCTACCGTACTTATGCCGGATATGAAGTTGTTTATACCAGCTTCTGTTTTTAACGATATTTATCGTTGGAGAAAGGGCTATGCGATTCCAGAGCTTGGTTTACAAGGAGGTCGTCGTTCTGAGGTAGTGGCTGAATATGATGGAGTCCTGACCGTTTTTTTCTCAAAATCTCCCAAAGATGAAGAATATCGCCAAATGCTTGCGGGCCGATTGGCTTTTAGCACTATGCCGCAGGCGTGGAAACAAGAGGGTTGGCGTAATAGCAATACAGAAAAGTTGATGCTTTGGCAGACAATAAATTGCACAATAGATAAAAAAGATATACAGGCACTGGTTAATCGACACCTGGATTTTGGTTATTTTCCACAAACAATCCCTTATATAAATGATATTTACCTTGCCAACGATTCCATAGATGCTTCTAAAAAGTGGAAGCTAACAATTTTAGAGGATGATATTTCTCCTCTCTGGCAACAGGATGAAGTTCCAACTCTGTTTATTTCCAAGGCGGATAAGTCACTTGAGGGGAAAACAAATGTGATTTTACGAACAGGGATTAAACGCAACAAGACGGTCATTCCAGTTGTGCTGAAAATCTCAAAATATGTCCAGCCGGGATATATTGCAGCAAACCGTCACCTTGCAGGTCTCATGCGGTCTGCTAAACGTTCCGGGGCTCTATACGATGCCAGTAGTGCTTCTTTTGTTTCAAATTCTGAAAATCAGATCAGATATTTCCGTGTTTATGCGGATTCCATAGATAATCTTGAGAATCTTGTTGAACTGGTTAGCCAAATAGGAAAAGAGCTTGGCAGCAGAGCCTTGAAGGAACCTGTATCTCGAATAGGTGATGTTCGAAGAATACGGACCCTGTCAAAATATATGGAAAAAGTATATCTCTTGATCGCCTCTATTTCCGGCATTTCAACCATATTTGCTATTGCTGCTTCCGTTTATGCAACTGTACAGCGTAGGCGACATGATCTGGCTTATCTAAATATGCTTGGCGTTGCGAGGAAAACGATAATTTTCTTTCCCTTTATTAAAAGCTTATTGTTGATAAGCGGTGGTATCATTGTTGCGTTTGCAGCTTATATCGCCTTTGGTTATCTGTCTTCTAGGTGGTTTATAGATTTGCTTGGACCAACAGAATCATTGATCCGTTTAAAGACTGAGCATGTCATGTTATTAATTGGCGCGATTGGTTCTTTGGGCGGAATAACTTCCCTTTTGGCTGCAAGTTTCCTAGGCCGAATGGATTCAAAAAGGTATATCCATGAATAAAAAACCAATTTGTCGTTTTGTCGTATTGTTGGCATTTTTTACCATGATGCTTGGCATAACACGGGATGGATTTGCATCGACACCGGATAGTTTTGAACTGAATTTGCCAGGTGGTATTCCGCTGGTTTTTAAAGCAGTTCATTTAGATATTGATGGTAAGCTAATTTTTAATGTTAGAAAGTTTAAACTCGGATCTCGTGAGGGTGATGATGTCAGCTATAAAGAACGACCGACAAGTACAAATCTTGGTGGTGCCTTCACCAGTGTAAGGGCAAATGGCAGGGAGGATTGGCTCTATTATCTTGGCAAAACCGAAGTTGAACGCCGTCAATGGAATGCGGTGATGCGGTGGTGGCAGAAAAAAAACGGTCTGCCCATAGAACCTGAGGATAATTCAAGGTTACCTCAAACGGAAAAAACTTCAGCAGAAATATTTGCCTTTATTGAGGCTCTCAATATTTGGATGATCAAAAATGCAAAAGATGTATTGCCCACTTATGGCAATGCGAAAGCCTATTGCCGTCTACCAACCGAGGTAGAGTGGGAGTTTGCAGCTCGGGGGGGGGAAATGGTGAAAAAAGATGTTGCTGATCGCCCTTATCCGTATACAGATGAAAATGGAAATGCACACCTAGGAGGGTTTGAATGGTACCGCTCTTCCTCTGAAAAGGTGAAGGAATGTGGATCGGAACATATAAAGCCAAATCCTTTGGGGTTGTATGACATGTTAGGCAATGTCGAAGAGCTCACCTACGGTATATTTGGGTATGATTTTCTATTTGCCAGATTCGGTGGTTTAGTCGTTCGGGGTGGAAATTTTAGTACCGATAAACGAGATATTAATGCATCAAGAAGAACAGAATACGACGGTTATACGCATCAAGGTGATCTCATACGATACTCAAAGATGGGGTTCCGACTGGCTTTGAGTACCTTAGTAAGTGAAGTCGGGTATCTGGGGGAAGAGCTGGATGAGGCGTTTGAGCTATTCACTAAAAAACCGGAGGGCGCAATTCGTCCAGGGCCAGCCGGTAAAACAAGCCCACTGGAACAGGCATCTGAAGATCTTTCTGAAAGATTTGAAACAGAAAAGCGGAGATTGGAAGATATAAATGAAAATTTTGAACGTAAACTAAAAACCCAGGAAGAGGAATATAATAAATTAAAACTTAATATAGCACAAAGAGATAATAATTTAGAAAATCTGAATATTGAATTGCGTAACAAAGAACTGCAAATTGAAACGTTGAAAAAGCAGAGCATTGCAAAAAATGATTCTGAAAAATTGCAATCAATCCTTAATGGCAAAGATGAAGAAGTAAAAAGATTGCAAAATGAGATAAAAAGATTGCAGGAAATTGTTAGCAGACAACTGGAAGGCGTTGAGACCGCAAGCAATATGGAGCAGGAGTTAAGGCAGTTAAAACAAGAAGCCGCTGATTTAAAACGGCGTGACACAAGTGCAAATTTTGAGATAACAAAAAATTTAAATCGGATTCGAATTGTAGAAATGCGCCTGTTAGAAGCATTGATGCGCATAGCAAACTACAACCTCTACAGTGCATGGCGTAACTTGAAATCCATGGAAATAAAGAAAAATAAAAAATTGTCTTCTGGTAAAGGGCTGCCACCTAAAACATGGGCGAGAAATCAAAAGGAAGCAGAGAATATGCTTGTGGATTATCGTCGGTATTTGATTCAAATAACTGATGATACCAAAGAAGATTTATTTCCGGAGGTTAAACAGAAACTTATACGCTGGATGGAAGAAAAAAATGCTAACGAGCAACAAATCAATGGTCTCGACTTGATGGAGAGGCATATTAAAGAAATTAGAAGTGGTAAGTATCCACAGGTAAAATATCTATTTGATAACCTGCTAACCGAACCTGAAATGGAGGATTAATTATGAAGAAAAAAATTATCAAAAAAGGTTTCGTCGCTTTGCTGTGTCTTTTAATCTTGTCTGGCTGTGCATATCACCAGGCTATGGAAGGCCAGAAGAGTAAGCAAGAGCTTGTTATTATAAAGATGGAAGGAGAGAAAAATAAAACTCAGGTCAACCTTGCTGAAAAGAAAAAATTAGAAGCTCAAATAGAGGGCTTACGGAAAGAGAAAACAGTTATTGATCAAGAAATTTTAACCTTAGAAAAAGAGAAAGAGGAAATAGCAAAAAATATAGGCAATCTACATGAAGGAGGGAAAATAAATGAAAAAATAAAGAAAATGGAGAAGATCATAAAGGAAAAAAAACAGAGAAGATCTCATCTAAAACAAGAAATACAAGATAAAAATGCAATTCTTACCAATTGGGGTGATTAGTCTGATGTTCATTAATAAGAAAAATAATTTTTAAAAAGGTGAAATATGTATAAAATAATAAGCACAATTATTCTAACTATTACCATCCTCTTTTTCCAAACTGGTTGTATCCCAAAATCAACATCAGGGCCAAGCGAGGCAACAAGCTCGGCAAAGCAGACTATTGAGATTAATTCCGAAACTGAAGAAAAAATTTTTAAACAAGCTGTTGTCACGGGAACAATAGCTGGTGGTGTTGTAACAGCCATACTTGTCAACAAATTTGGTAGCGGCATGCCATTTCTGCTAAAGGGTGCCGTTATTGCCGGAGGAGCTGTTGCTGCAAAAAAATTGGCTGAATATATTGCGATGGAGCAAATAGCAACGTTAAGAGGTGTAACCTTGAACACGGAGGAGATGGAGGCACTTTTAAAAGAGGCAAGAAAACAAAACGCTATAGTCGCTCAAAATAACGACGATTTGAGGCAAAAAATAGAAGAGATCAAATCTAATACTGCGGATAAGAAAAAGAGGCAGGATGAAGCAAAGGCTGCGCTGGAAATAGCTAAAGCTAATCAAGCTAATATCCATGATGTGTTAAAAAAAAGAAAGGGCATGTTGGAAGTTCTTGATAAAAAGAACTCCCAGCATGAGGATTTGCAAAAAGAAATATTGGTGCTTGAAGAGTATGTAAAAGTTTTAGATACGACTGTCGCTGAAATAGAAAAAGAAACAGGAGACGAAGGCCTGATTGGGTAATACTTTGAGCAGGACAGTTCGTACATTAATATCATTGAACGGCATCAAATTGCTGGACATTATTTATCAATATGGCCGTTTCTGAAAGGGAAATGGGAGAAATTTGGTGCTCTTCAAGATGCGTTTATCAAAGATCGGCCACTTGGCCAATGGCGACATATAGTACAGGAGGTTTATGACATAAAATTACAAATGTGATCTGCAACTGGCCATGTAATATAATAAATAATGCTTGTGATTTCGGCGGACAGGATGGCTACGGACTTCTGTCGCGGTGGTCTTTAAACGAGAGATCTTATCGACGGCTATAGCCAGAGTGTCAAACCCTGTCCGTCCGAATCTTTAATGGCTCCAAGGTACTCTGATCCCAGTAGTTGCTGGAGATCTTGTCATACCAGAATGCCATAGGCGGACTTTTTTGGATGGGGACGTCACTTGTTACACCGGGTTGCAATCATTAGTTATTTTATAATCATTCCGGTTTAGATATTTAAAAAACCGATTCAAATCGGGAAAAAGGAGTGTTGTCTGAAAATATTTACAAAAAATGGTTGACAAAAGTTCTGGTACTCTGGCTATAATCAAAGTTTTTCAGGATTCAAAAAATTCCCCAGACTATCCTCTGAAGTCTCGCTTTTTTATAAACTTCTCCGAATACCGCATATGGTATCGACAGGCTGTTACAGAATACTGATTTTCCTCATTTTTGAAGTTGTAACTTATTGATTTTATTGACTCTCAATTTTGAAAATCAAATATATGGGAAAAATTAAAACCAAATGAATAAATTTTCCGGGAAATTTAATTGGAGATACACTTGCCAGCAATTCAAATCATGTAAAAATATTTTTCAAAATATGTCAAATTAAAATGAATATATTATAAAAATTAGTGTTGGGAAATGGCCGGGCATGATGCCCTGGGCATATATAATTGAGTTAAAAATTCAAAATTGAAAAAGTGTCATATACCATATATTGGGGTTTCTAAATTTTGTCTGGACTAAATCTTTAAAATACCAATGAACACAGTTGGTTTTCAGCCGAAACCCCATATAAACAGACATTAGGCACACTTTTTGACTACCTCAAAAAACAATAATTTTTTTCCTAAAATTTTGTCAAGTCGATGTTCAACTGAGTGTCTACAAAATTGGGGAAGGCCGGGAATTATCAGCCCAGTGCATGGCAACAACCGTAAAAACACCGAGAATAACAAACCCCCAGGCCAGGGGGAGTGTGGTGCCATTGTAGTATCGACCAATGATGACGGATAATGGAAAAGAAATCAGGCTGGTCAAAGAGCCGATGACAGCGGCACCCATTCCAGCAATATGTCCCAGCGGTTCCATGGCTATGGCGTTTAGGTTCCCAAAAAGAATACCGAGGCAGAAAAACGACAGGGCTAAACAAAGCATCAGCAACCACAGGGGAGAATGCCCGCCCATTTGAAAGGTGACAGCCAAATATTTTCAACTTGTCTTTGATTGTAAACGCTGCCAGATGAAAATTTTGACCCTGTGAAAATCCATGTCCTTATTTTTTTGTATATCTGCTGTAATGTTGTTTTTATTCAATTAAGG
>Ga0307929_1001869_pt1 | contig 14724 bp, 1 predicted proteins | sample AceLakmetage1330_FD_203160 | JGI IMG/M metagenome (GOLD analysis project Ga0307929, IMG submission 203160) | Saline water microbial communities from Ace Lake, Antarctica - #1330 | ecosystem: Environmental > Aquatic > Non-marine Saline and Alkaline > Saline | place: Antarctica: Ace Lake...
CAAGCTAACGGAGGAACTCCACCATACAGTTTTTTCTGGTCAAGTGATGAAAATACGACTGATGCTTACGAATTAGAAACCGGAGAGGGTGGTGTGACAGTTACCGACATGAATGATTGTCAAGACTCTACAGATTTTGTTGTAGGAAGCATTGGCGACATTACAGCGGAAGTAAACATCATTCAAGCCATAAAATGTTTTGGAGATTCAACGGGAATTGCTTTTGCAAATATTCCACTTGGATTTACTCCATTTAATTTTGAATGGATTTTTAAAGGATCAATGATTTCCACGGAAGACACTGCAACAAATCTTTCATCCGGTCATTACACAATTTACGCTGCAGACCGATTTAATTGCAGGGATACAGTCAAAATTACAATAACACAACCCGACAGCATTAATCCAAATCTGGAAATCATACAACCATCATGCTCCTCTGTCGCTGACGGTCAAATTATCACACACACAAGTGGCGGAACAGAGCCCTATTATTACGCATGGTCAACCGGTGGTACAAATCCGGAAATAACAGACATTACTGACGGCTTTTATTATTTAAGCATTACCGATTTTAATGATTGTTATTTTGATTATGAGATTGAATTAATCGAAGCGGAATACTGTGTTATTATTCACAATACCATTACACCAAACGGGGATGGAAAAAACGATGTTTGGGTTATTGAAAACATTGAAGAATTCCCCTATTCAAAAGTTTGGATATTTAATCGAAACGGACGACAAGTATATCATCAAACAGGTTACAACAACGATTGGAACGGGAAATTCAATAATAATGATTTACCAGAAGGAACTTATTATTATTTGCTCGACTTAGGAAATGGGAGAGATGCTCATAAAGGGCATTTGACAATAATTAGATAAGATGAAAACAAAACATACAGGATTAATTGTTTTATTGATTATTTTGGCAGGAACCAGCTTTGCGCAGCAGATTCCGCAATTCAGGCATACCATGTTTTCTAACTATTATTACAATCCTGCCTTTGCTGCCAATCCACAAAAACCAAACATCGTTCTCAATCATCGTTCACAGTGGGTTGGGTTCGACGGAAGCCCGGCAACCTCAAGCTTGGGTGGCTCTTATCTTTTCAGAGATGACATGGCTGCAGGGCTCATCATTATGAATGACAAAACCGGAGCGAACACCCGAAACGCTTTTAGCATCAATTATGCCTATCTTTTAAACATTAATCAGGATTGGAATTTATCATTCGGGATGGCATGGACAATTATGCAATCAAAAATTGACGGCAGTTTAATTGATTTATATGACGACACGGATGAAGTTGTGATTGAAAATTTATCTGACAAAGTTTGGAAACCGGATGCTAATGTTGGATTACTTGCCTTCAATGACAGCTACTATGTGGGATTTTCTGTAATGCAATTATTCCAGTCAAAATACAGACTTTACGAAAATCGCGACAGTGGAATACAATCTGTCCGGCATTTTTTCATTCAATCAGGGGCGCATATTCCACTGGGCAGGCAAGCAATTTCAGTGATTCATCCTTGGTTAAATATGGAAATTGTTAGCGGCACTCCTTTTACATTTGAATTAGGAGGGCTTTGGGAATACAATGAATCAATGCTTGCAGGGCTTAGTTACAGCCATACCGATGCCATTGCTTTGAACCTCGGTTACAAATATCAAAACCTTACGTTCATATATTCCTATGATATTGTGATAAATCAAATGATGAGTGCAGCAAAAGGTGGTCATGAAATTTCAATTGCCTATAATTTAGGATCAAAATCAGGAAAACAATACCAACCTATGTTTTAAAAGCAATAGTTTTTCTTTTTCGTTACAAATCTTTCAAGTTTTAACCAAAATTTTCCGTATTTTGTGAGCAATTAGCTTTTAATTAAGCAACTTTAAGGGAAATGCATTCGTCATTAGTTTAACTGACGATTTGTATTTATGATTGCATTTTACTAATTTGCAAATAAAGCAAGGGGTTTTTGAATGATGAGGTTAAAATTTATACACTTTACAATTATCACACTGGCATACTTACTGCCTGTGAGCCAAGGCTTTGCACAAAACAGCACAGAACAAAATCAGGACACAAAAGGAGGACCAACAGTCAGTGCAATTGCAGCACCACAGAACATTTGTCAAGGAGAACAATCCACATTAAGTGCGACCGGTAGTTTAGGAACAACTCCCTACACATTTAGCTGGGACAATGGTCTAGGTAATGGAGACACTCACATTATAAACCCTGGGACTACAACCACTTATACCGTTACCATTACTGATGACATCGGCTTAACAGCAACCGATCAAGTCACCGTAACAGTATTTGACTTACCGGTTTCTGGACTCTACTTATCCCCTACAGAAATATGTAACGGAGAATCTGCTTTTGTTGATGCTGCCCCCTCCGGTGGCGCTACTCCCTTTAACTACAACTGGAACAATGGTTTATCAGGGAATCAATCCCACACCGTTTCTCCATCAGGTACTACTAACTTTTCAGTTACAATTACTGATGCCAATGGCTGCACAGTTGACGACAATGTCACTTTAACTGTCAATGACAATCCCTCAGTAACAGCCGGAGCAGCACCTAATCCAATTTGTCCGGGACAAACCAGCAACCTGTCCGCCATAGGTGCAGGTGGAACTCCGGGATACCTATATCAATGGGATAACGGAATTGGTCCGGGAGCAAATCATACAGTCAGTCCGGCTACGACAACCACTTATACGGTAACAATAACAGATGCAAACGGTTGTACAAATGAAGATCAGATTACACTAACGGTACACGATGAACCCGAAATAAGTTTAGACGCCTTTCCGAACCCGATCTGCGCCCTTGAAATCAGCAATCTTTCAGCTACTGCAACTGGCGGAACTCCCGGATATTCATTTTTTTGGAACAATGGCTTGGGAGCTGGAGATAATCACGTAATCACACCGGCAACAAGTACAACTTATTCGGCAACTGTAACCGATGCTAACGGTTGTGAAGACCATGCTAACATTTTTGTTCAAGTTACAGAGCTACCGGTTGTCACTGCGGATGCCATTCCAAATCCAATTTGTGAAGGAGAAAGTGTAACACTCAATGCAATTGGAAATTTAGGACAATCACCTTATTCCTACCTATGGGATCAAGGATTAGGAGTCGGTAGTACACACACTATCAGCCCTACCATGCCCACAGATTATTCAGTTACCATTTCAGACGATTACGGATGTACGTCAGAAGACATGGTAACAGTAACCGTTTGGGATCTTCCGACAATTACGGCAGATGCAACACCAAATCCAATTTGTATCGGAGATAATACAGATTTAACGGCAGTCGCAGGAGGAACGTTTCCTCCCTACACCTATATTTGGGACAACGGATTGGGACTCGGACCAAATCACACAGTAACTCCTGCCTCTGATCACACCTATACGGTAACCGTTCAGGATGGAAATGGATGTGAGGCGAATCAAGCTGTAAATGTAATCGTAACCGATATGCCTCCTGCAAATCCAACGGCAACACCAAATCCGGTTTGTTCAGGAGAAGATGTCACACTTTCAATCACAGGAACTGACGGCACAGCACCATACGCCTATGTTTGGGATAATGGGCTTGGTGCAGGACAAACACACATCGTTAATCCAACAAGTCCGACAATTTATTCAGTAACCGTTACCGATGCAACCGGCTGTACGACAGAAGGCAGTATTCTAGTTAACATTTATGAAAATCCAACTTCAAACTTACTTGCAAACCCAAATCCAATATGCGAAACCGGAAGCACAACCTTATATCCAAACGCAGGCGTCGGAACTCCACCATATACCTTTGCATGGAATCAGGGATTACCTCCTGTTGAAAATCCAGTAGCAACACCTGTTGTCGCAACTACCTATTTTGTTACAATTACTGATGCAAATGGATGTACTGTAGAAGATTTTGTTGATGTCACAATCGAACCGGCACCCTCCGTAAACGTTAATGCAAACCCAAATCCTGTATGCTCCGGTGAAACTGTCAATTTATCAGCAAACGGATTTGCAACAATTGGCCCTTATACTTACGATTGGGATAATGGATTAGGTTTTGGTCAAAATCAAACAGATAATCCAAATACAACGACAACCTACACAGTAACAGTTACTGATGGAAACAGTTGTTCTGCCGAAGAATCAATCATTGTAAACACACTTGATTTGCCGACTGTAACTGCAGATGCAATTCCGAATCCGCTTTGCGAAGGAGAGACAGTAAATCTTTCAGCAATTGCAATCAATGGATCTGCTCCATACACTTATACATGGAATCAAGGCTTAGGCGCCGGTCAAAACCAAACTGACAATCCGTTAATAACAACAAATTATGAGGTCACAGTAACGGACGATAACGGGTGTTCAAATTCAGACAACATTACTGTTGATGTCCATGAAAATCCAACTTCAAACTTATATGCTAATCCCAATCCGATCTGCGAAGGCGATAATGCGGTTTTATTTCCTGATATCACAAACGGAACAGCGCCATATACCTATAATTGGGACAATGGTTTACCTGCAATAGAAAATCCAGTTGTTTCACCAGCTACAAGCACGACATATAATTTAACAGTTACGGATGGCAACGGATGTAGCATAACAGATCAAGTTACTGTCGATGTAGCACCGTCACCAAACATTACGACAAGTGCAATTCCAAATCCGATTTGTCCAAATACCGCATCAACAATTAGTGCAAACGCAAATGGCAGCACAGCTCCATACACTTATTTTTGGGGTTCAGGGCTTGGTAATGGACAAAATCACATTGTGACCCCATCTGACACAACAACTTACTATCTCACCGTAACCGACAGCAACGGTTGTACAGCAGAAGACAGCATCACAGTAAACACTTTTGAAGAACCTACAGTCATTGCAACTGCTAATCCAAACCCAATTTGTTCAGGTGAAAATGCAATCGTCTCAGCAACAGGAAATAACGGCACTGCTCCATATACTTATACCTGGAATCAGAGCTTAGGTGCAGGACAATCACATCCCGTCAATCCGCTTATTGCCACCACATACACAGTCACAATTACAGATAATAATGGTTGTCAGGCTCAGGATGATGTGACAATAGATGTCAATGATCTTCCAACGACAAACCTAACAGCAAATCCAAATCCACTCTGTGAAGGAGAAACCAGCAGCATGAACCTCAGTGTATCCAACGGAACTCCTCCCTACAGTTTTATCTGGAATCAAGGTTTGGGTAACATGCAGAACCCTAATGTCACACCAACAACAAATACAAATTATATTGTTACCGTAACGGATGCTTTTGGTTGTACTGTTGAAGACAATGTGACAGTAATTGTTAATGATCAACCGGATGTAAGTGCAACTGCAACTCCTGCTGTGATTTGCGGAGGTCAAAACGCTGTACTCACAGCCGTGGGAAGTAATGGAACACTACCTTATACCTACACATGGGATAATGGATTGGGAAATGGAGATACTCACACAGTAAATCCTCTCACTACAACTACTTACACGGTAAGCATTTCCGATGCAAATGGATGTGAAAACACAGATCAAGTAACCGTCACAGTAACTGATTCACCAGACTTAATTTTAACTGCAAACCCAAATCCAATTTGTAGTATTGAATTCGTATTCTTATCCGCTTTTGCAACCGATGGCACTGCTCCCTTTAGTTTTGATTGGGATAACGGCTTAGGAAATGGGGCTAATCATTGGGATAACCCGGTAGGAAATACACCTTATGTCGTAACAGTTACTGATAACGCAGGTTGTCAGGATATTGACACCATTGAAGTTGTTGTCAATGAACTTCCGGTAGTAACAGCCGATGCAACGCCAAATCCGGTTTGTAATGGAGACCCGGTCAACTTGAACGCCAGTAGCGCCAACGGACTCGCGCCATATTCTTATTCATGGGGCAATGGGCTTGGTGTCGGAGACAGTCACACCGTAAACCCCGCCAACACAGAAACTTATATTGTAACCGTTACTGATGACAACGGTTGTACTGCTCAAGACAGTATCGAAGTAATTGTTGGCGATATACCAACTGTTACGACAAATGCATTACCTAATCCTGTTTGTATCGGTGAAAATACCAATATCAGTGCAACAGGAGCCGGCACAATCGCACCATACACCTATTTTTGGGGAAATGGAATTGGATCCGGACAAAATCAAACAGTAACACCAGTTTCTGACACAATTTATTATGTCAGTATAACCGATGCCAATGGCTGTATGGGTACAGGAAACCTATCCGTCAGCATTCACGAATTACCCATTGCAAGTCCTACAGCAAATCCAAATCCGCTCTGTTTAGGAGAAAGCACAGATTTATCCGTAACCGGAAGTGACGGCACTGCGCCTTACTCCTTCAACTGGAATCACGGACTTGGAGCCGGCAGCACACATACAATAAGTCCCATTGTTGATGAAACCTATGAAGTCACAATTACAGATAACAACTCATGTTCAAATACAGCAACGGTTGATGTAACGATTAACCCAATTCCGACGATTATAGTTACAGGTGCTCCAAACCCAGTTTGCGGTGGTGAAGATGCAATAATCAGTGCAACAGCAAACGGCACAACATCTCCCTACGAATACAATTGGGATAATGGACTCGGACTCGGGCAATCGCATACTGTAAATCCACTTGTAAGCACATTATACACTGTTACTGCAACCGATGCAAACGGGTGCTCAGTTGAAGGGTCAATTACTTTAGATGCATATCCCGCACCTAGTGTAACGGCTTCGGCAAGTCCAAATCCGATTTGCGAAGGATTCACAAGTGACTTGGACGCAGTTGGTGCTTCAGGAACTTTACCATACAGCTTTAATTGGGATAACGGACTTGGGAATGGAAATACCCATACTGTCAGCCCGGCAACAACAACCTATTATCATGTTACAATTACTGATGACAACGGCTGTACGGCAAATGACAGCGTCGAGCTTATTATCAACGAAAATCCGAACCTCAACTTAACAGCAAGCCCACAAGTTATTTGTGAAGGAGAAAACAGTACCCTTACTGCAAATACAACGGATGGAACACTGCCCTACAATTATGCATGGACACCGGCATTGGGGCCAAATGACAATTATTCTGTCAGTCCGGCAGTTTCTACAAGCTATACTGTCACGGTTACTGATGCCAACGGCTGTACCAATGAAGACCAAGTAATTATTACTGTCAATGAAAATCCAACCGTTGTACTTAATGCAGCTCCAAATCCAATCTGCTATAACGAAAGCACAAACCTTTCAACCAATGTTGTCGGCGGTACGCCTGCCTACACTTATATCTGGAGTCACAGCCTATCAGATCAACCCGGACACACTGTAACCCTCACCTCTACAGACACATACTCTGTTGTTGTTGAAGACATTAACGGATGTCAGGGAACTGACAATGTCACAATTAACGTAAATCCGGAAATTGTCATTACTGTGAATAATATTATTGAACCAGATTGCAATGGAAATACGAATGCATCTTTCGACATCGCTGTTTCCGGTGGGAGTCCAAACTATACTATCGATTGGACTAATGGCACTGACAACGGAAGTTTCCCGGGATCAGTAGGAGGACCTCACACGGTTAATGCTATCCCGGCAGGAAATTATCAAATTGATGTGACAGATGCCGCAGGATGCACAGAAACTTACAACTTCACTATCAATCAACCCGATGTGCTTAGCATTAATTTAGATGCCATTAATGACATTTTATGCTTTGGTGAAACAAACGGTTCAGTTGATTACACCATTAACGGAGGAACTGCAAACTTTGAACTCCAATGGGATAATGGCTTGAATAACGACCTGATTTCAGGACTCAGCAGCGGTTCACATACCTTATCCAACCTTGAAGCCGGAAATTACGATTTAACACTCACCGATGCAAACGGATGTGAAGTTTTTGACAATTTCACACTCATTGAACCAACTGATTTAAGTTTCAGTGTAAATTCAACGGATAATGTTTCTTGTTACAATGGTACAGACGGAGTTATTACCGTAGATATCGGAGGAGGAACATCTGATTATGACTTGGCTTGGGATAACGGAAGCACCTCCGGATTACAAAGCGGACTCTCAGCAGGTACACATGATATAACCGGATTACCTGCAGGAAATTACAGCATTACACTTACAGACAACAATGCCTGTACGAGCATTGAAAACGCAGTGATTCAAGAACCAGCAACAGAATTGCAAGTTAGCATATTAAGTGTCACAGATGCGTCATGCGTTGGGGTAAATGACGGATCGGCAGAAATACAAGTTAATGGAGGAGTTCCTGCTTACAATTATGCATGGGATAATCCCAACGGATCAGGAACACAAATTACAAATGTTACTGCTGGCGATTATACGGTTATAGTTACTGATGACTGGGGCTGCGAAGTCGAATTTATTGTCACAATCGGACAACCGGCTAATGGCTTGTCAGCCTCCCCTGATGTCACTCCAGTCAGCTGTCTGTCAAATAGCGATGGTAGTATCACACTCAATACAGCAGGAGGAACACCACCCTACACATACACTTGGGATCCAAATGTTTCATCCGGGGAAGCCGCAACTAACCTTGCTGCCGGAGATTATGATGTCACCATTAATGATGATGGAACTTGTGTATTAATCCTCACAATCAACGTACCAGAAGATCCAAACACATTAAGTACTGAAATTACAGACACAACACACATTAGCTGCAACGGTGGCAATGATGGTGAAATAACAGTCACTGCAAGCAATGGATATCCTCCTTACACATACAGCTGGACAGGATATCCGCTGGAAACAGGGAACACTCTGAGCAATCTAAGCGCTGGGAATTATGAAGTTATTGTAACGGACAATCTTGGCTGTGAAATTATTCTCAACCAAACACTTAACGAACCCACACCACTTACAATTACCGGTGACAGCATCACTAATGTACTTTGTTTTGGAGACAATACCGGAGAAATTTTCACGAGCACTAGTGGTGGAACGCTATCATACAGCTACACATGGGAAGATAACTTGGGAAATAACCTTGGCGTAAATTCAGATGATATCTTGGGACAAAGTGCTGGAGATTACACCCTGTACCTTACGGACAACAATAATTGTGGACCAATTTCACAAAACTTTACAATCACAGAACCGGTTAATCCACTGACACTTACTATTAACGTGGATAGCATTCCATCATGTCCCGGCGTATCGGATGGAGGATTAACAGCCGAGGCTGCAGGTGGTACGGCACCTTACTCCTACCTTTGGGATGCCCCGATTGCAGGAAATACAAATCCTATACAAACCAACTTAAGTGCAGGAAGTTATCAGCTAATTGTTACAGACGCTAACAATTGTACCGCCCAACAAAACATTGTTTTAAACGATCCGACAGCCATCTCAATAATTATTAACAGCACAAATGTTTTATGCTACGGAGACAATACAGGAGAAGCGAATGCAATAGTCAGCGGCGGCACACCCGGTTATAATTACTCATGGGAAGATGCACTCAGTAATCCGGTTTCCTTAGATGATAATGCGTCAAATCTCGGTGTCGGAGATTATTTCCTGACGGTAACCGATGCAAACGAATGCAATCAAATTGATAATGTAACCATTTCCGAACCCGACGAACTTACAGCGACAATATCACAGGTCAATGTTTCTACCTGGGGAAATGATGATGGTTCTGCAACAGTCAATCCGAGCAACGGAACACCACTTTACTATTATGAATGGGAAGATAATTCAAATCCGGGAACAATCATTTCAACCGGACAAACAGCAAACAACCTGAGTGCAGGAACCTACAATGTCACACTTACCGATGCGAATGGATGTATTTGGACAGGATCCGTAACAATTACCGAACCCAATGACCCACTAGGAGGAAATATAATTACCCATCAAAACGTCTTGTGTGCCCCCGACAACTCAGGAGCACTTACAGCTCAGGCTTACGGAGGAACAGCACCATATTCCTATTACTGGGAAAATAGCGGGGCAACATGGAATGCAAATACAGCAGCAATTACAAATCTGCCAGCTGATACCTACTATTTAACAATCATGGATGCAAACTCCTATGAATGGGATACAACAGTGACAATTACTCAACCAGCAGAACTCATTATTGCAGGCGGAAACCACGCTAACAACTTATGTTTTGATGATTCCGCTGGAACTGCAAGCATTGTTGTAAATGGTGGCATACCAGCATATAATTATCTTTGGAATGACCCAACCAACTCAACCAGCGACAACATTTCCAATGCACCCGCAGGAACTTATCTCGTTCTGGTCACTGATCAAAACGGATGTACTGCTGATACAAGCATCACAATTACGGAACCAGACGAAATTCAGATTTCTATCACCACTACTGCAAATCCAACTTGCTTTGGAGACAGCGACGGATCGCTAAGCGCAAGCGTTTCAGGCGGAACTGGTGTGTGCAATTACATCTGGGAAAATGATGCATTCGTGCTTATCTCAGTAACGGACACTGTCGTTGATATCCCAGCAGGTGATTATTATTTAACGGTTACAGATGCAAACGGATGTGAAGCAACCGCTGTTCATACCTTATCTGAACCATCAGAATTAACGGCAACCATTAACCACACAAATGTTACTACATGGGGAAATAATGACGGCTCTGCATCAGTACTTGCTGCCGGTGGAACACCAACATATTCATACAATTGGGAAGACAATTCAAATCCGGGAATTAGCATATCTACAAGTGCCAATGTGAACAACTTATTTGCCGGAACATATAATGTTACTGTAACTGATGCAAACGGTTGTGAATGGTACGGCTCCGTTACAATTACAGAACCAAATGATCCGCTTGGCGGAAACATTACAAATCATATTGATGTCTTGTGTGCCCCGGATTCAACCGGTCAGCTCACTGCATCAGGATACGGAGGAACACCTGCCTATACTTATTACTGGGAAAATTCGACAGCAACATGGTCATCCAATTCATCTGTAATTACAGAACTTCCGGCTGACACATATTATCTCACCATCACAGATGCAAATGCCTACGAATGGGACACAACCCTAAGCATTACGCAACCTACCGAACTCATCATTAGCGCGGGAAATCACACGAACGTACTTTGCTACGGCGACAGCACAGGAACTGCAAACATTAATGTATCAGGAGGAATTTTCTCGTACATCTACCAATGGGACGATCCAACATTATCTACATCAGATAATATTGCAAATGCTCCGAGCGGAACTTATACCGTTATTATTACAGACCAAAATTCTTGTACTGTTGATACCAGCATTACAATCAGCCAACCCGATGAACTGAATCTTAACATGATTGTAACAGCAGAACCACTTTGCTTCGGCGACAACAATGCATCTGCAGGAATTGAAATTGATGGAGGAACGCCAAACTACAACTACAGCTGGGAAAATAGTACAGGAAGTTTAATTTCATTGAGTGATACATTAATCAATGTATCTTCAGGATATTACTACCTTACAATAACAGACAACAATGGCTGTTATATTAATGATAGCATTGAAATTACAGATCCGCCATTACTTAATGCGACAATCGCACACACAAATGCCTCAACCTGGGGAAATAATGATGGATCGGCAACTGCAAACCCGACCGGCGGCACACCTACCTATACTTATGAATGGGAAAATGATGCCAGCCCAGGGACAATTATTTCTACAAATCAAACTGCGAATAATTTATATGCCGGCAGCTACTCTGTTACCGTAACGGATGATAATGGCTGCGAATGGTATGGCTCTGTGACAATTACCGAACCTAACGATCCACTTGGCGGCAATATTATTGTGCATCAGGATATTTTATGCGCTCCGGATTCAACCGGAACATTGGAAGCTGAAGCGTTTGGCGGAACTCCCGACTACTCATATTATTGGGAAAATGCAACGGGAACATTAAACTCCAATAATGCAAGCTTTAATAATCTACCGGCTGGATCTTACTTCCTGATAATCACTGATGATTTAGGATATACCTGGGATACAGCCGTCATTATTTCCCAACCACCGGTGCTGGAAATTACCGACACCTACCAAATTGATATTGCTTGTTATGGTGACTCTACCGGTGCTGCAAGTATTGATGTAAGCGGAGGCACTTTGCTATATAATTATGCATGGGACGGTTTCGCATCAACAAATGATACATTATTTAATCTCCCGGAAGGAGTGTATTATGTTTCTGTTTTCGATTTTAATGGCTGCATGGCAGATACTGTAATCAAAATTGAAACGAATGATTCCATTGAAATGAATTTCTCAGTAACAGCAATGCCACTTTGTAACGGAGGCAATGAAGGCTCATTATTTGTTACCATGACAGAAGGAACGAATCCATTCAGCTATTATTGGGAAGATGAAGCCAACAATAATATCTCAAATACAGACACAGTAACCGGATTAACAACCGGAAATTATTATCTTACCGTGACGGATGCAAATGGATGTATGCAATACGATTCCGTTTTCCTTCCAGAACCTGACCCTCTGGGCTTAAGCCTAAGTGGTGTTGATGCTACCGGATTCGGTGCTTCAGATGCTTACGCATGGGTAGTTGAGTTCGGCGGAACACCCACTTATTACTATCAATGGGAAGACATTACTGATCCCGGAAATATCCTATCGAATCAAGATACCCTATGGAATGTACCAGCTGGAACATACAGCCTGACATTAACCGATGATAACGGATGTACTATTGAAGATCAAATAACATTAAATCAACCAGACGAACTTGTTCACACAATCATCGGAAGCAATGTGCAATGTCATGGAGATACAACAGGTGGTGCATGGCTACAAGTTAGTGGTGGTGTACAACCTTACTCCTACTCATGGGTAGATGAAAGTGGCACAGAAATTTGGACAGACAGTGTAATGATTTTCATCCCAGCAGGAGAATACTTTGTCACTGCAACAGATGCCAATGAATACACAACCAATGATTCTGTCACTATCCTACAACCACCGGCTCTAAATTTTGGGCTCGACAGCATGCAAAATATACAATGCTATGGTGACAATTTAGGCTATATCGACTTAAATCCAAACGGAGGCACACCTCCTTACAATATGGAATGGATTCTAACAGATGATCCATCAACAATTCTCGATAATGACGACTTTATTGAAAATATTTTTGCCGGGGAATACATGTTTACAATCATAGACGACAGTACTTGTGTTTATGATACGATTATCACCATCACACAACCTGACAATCTTGAAGTGATTCTGGAAGCTCAAGGCGATATCAGTTGCTACAGTTATAACAATGGTTTTATTGATATCGATGTGATTGGCGGAACACCTCCATATCAGTATGAATGGTTGGACAACACAAATACCGTTTTCGAAACCGGCACTGACATCGTTGGAAATCTCAGTCCGGGGGCTTATGCAGTACTTGTTTTAGATAATAATTTCTGCATATCTGATACAATTAACTTTTACATCAATGAACCAGAAGAAGTGCTTTACAACGCAGGAATCGACTCGGTTTATTGTTTCGGAGATAGCACAGGAAGTGTACAGCTTAATCCAACCGGAGGAACGCCAACATTTAATTATGTCTGGGTTTATGAAGGTGATACACTTATTGACAGCAACTTCCCGGCACTTTTTAATCTCGAAGCCGGCGATTATGAAATCTTTATTCAGGATGCCAATGCCTGTAATTACGACACCCTGCTAACAGTGCATGAACCAGCAAACTATCCAGGACTTTCACTGGATTTAACAGATTCTCTCGAGTGTTTCGGGCAGTCCAATGCTGAAATTACCGTTCAAATTAATGGCGGAACCCCAGATTACTACTTATTCTGGTCTAATGGCAGTGGTGGTGATGGAGAACTTGAAGACATTGGTTCAGGTGTTCATACCATTACCGGAATTGAAGCGGGAAACTTCATCTTCCAATTAAGCGATACTTATGGTTGTTCGGTTATTGAATCCATTCTTGTGCCAGAGCCTGACGAAATCCTTATAAATTTAATCAGCAACAATATTTCCTGTAACGGTTCTAATGACGGACAAATACAATCCATAGTAACAGGAGGAAACACTCCTTATCTATATTCATGGAATGGAAATCCTGCAGGAACAGATACGGCAGCAAACAACCTGACAAAAGGCTGGCATAGTTTGGAAATAACAGATGCAAACGGATGTGTGAGCATCGACTCCAGTTTCATTAATCAACCAGATTCATTAATAATTGAACTTCGTGACAGCCTATTTCTGAATTGTTATGGAGATGCAAACGCTTCGACATTTCCGATTATAAACGGAGGAAACTCTCCCTTTCAAACCTATTGGGTAAATGAAGCCGGAGACACGATTCATAATGCACCATACATTTCAAATCTAGAAGGTGGCTGGTATTTCCTTCATGTTACAGATGCAAATGGATGCTATACAACGGATTCTATCTTTGTTCATGAACCCAGTGCATTATCTGCAAGCATGGAAAGTTTCTTAACATACTGCCCATCATCAGCAGATGGATATGCCGTGATTAACATGGATTCGGAAGCAGGAACGCCACCTTACTCATACAACTGGAATAATCCGGAGCATTCGGTGACTGATACTGGGATTAATCTGAATTC
>Ga0307929_1001870_pt1 | contig 14707 bp, 13 predicted proteins | sample AceLakmetage1330_FD_203160 | JGI IMG/M metagenome (GOLD analysis project Ga0307929, IMG submission 203160) | Saline water microbial communities from Ace Lake, Antarctica - #1330 | ecosystem: Environmental > Aquatic > Non-marine Saline and Alkaline > Saline | place: Antarctica: Ace Lake...
GCGATGGAGGATTACCTTCAATGGATGGTGGAAAACGGATATGCAAAAAGCACCCGGAAAGAATATTCACGGGGGTTAGGAGTGTTTAAGTTATTCATCAAAAAACGAAACTGTTTGTGGGATGAAATCTTTACTCAAGAGATGTTACGGCAATTTAAAAACTCAGAAAGACCGCACCCGATACATGCCGTAACCGGGCTGTCACGGTATCTTTTTGAGCAGGGTAAAATTGCCCGGCATTTGGGAGTCAAAGATAAATCCGTCAATTTACCACAGATCTATGAGGACTACCTTATCTATCATCAAAAAACCCATCAGGCTTCCGACCGAAAGCTAAAGCATATCAAAGTGGTTCTTATTGCCTTTCATAAGTTTCTTGAAAAACATCATATTAAGCTTCGCACCCTGACCATCCAAAAGATTGATGCATTCCTGTCCGAGTATCTTGCGGATTATAAAGAAAACACTTGCCGGGTGTACCGGAGTCATCTTCGAGGTTTTTTGAGATATTTGTTTCATAAGCGAAAGCTGTTATAAACCGACCTGGCCCCGCTTATCGTCGGTACGCCCCAGTTCTCCAAAGCCAAACCGCCTAATTTTTTGCGACCCCATGAGTTGGAAAGGCTGTTTGCCGGCCTGAAACTCTCTTCGGCAGGCGACCTCAGAGCCTATGCCATGGTTCATCTGGCATACACCCTGGGACTGCGCCCCTGTGAGATCAGTTCAATTTGCCTGGATGATATCTTTTTTAAAGATGCTCAGCTTTGCGTAAGAATCCGAAAAAATGACAAGCCCCTCAGACTCCCTGTTCCCGAAGAGACCCTCAAAGCCATGGCTGCCTATCTTGTCGGCGGCAGACCCAAAACCAAGCACCGGGAACTGTTTTTAACCCTTCATCCTCCCTATCGTAAATTGGCGCAAAATACGGCCACCCAACATATAAAAAAATGCATGCATGCCGTGGGTATGACATACAGTGCCTATTGCCTTCGACATACGTACGCTCAAAATCTTCTGGAAACAGGGGTGTCCATCTATGAAGTCAAAGAGATGATGGGCCATGACAGTATCGAGTCCACCCGAAAATATCTTCACGTTCACACAAAATTGATGCGAGAGGTTCTTTTTGATGAAACCCTTTGAAAGTTTTTTAGGGCAAAAGATTGAAAAATACGTGGCCTATCGACAATCACTGGGCTTTTCTTTGCATCCCATGACATCGCATCTAAGAACCTTTGACCGGTATCTTGCAATGAGAAACACAGAACCGACAGTATTACGACCATCGTTTTTTCTTGATTTAAGAGCAGATCTCAAACTTGAATCACGATCCGTCAACCGTATACTTTCTACAACCCGAATGTTCTTCCAGTATCTGGTGCGACAAGGCGTTTATACTGTTAATCCGGTAAAAGATATTCCACTTTTGCCGGAAATTGAGATCATTCCTTTTATCTTCTCCGAAAAACAGATCGATCTTTTGCTGAAAGCTGTTTTAAACAGCATCCGAAAAAACCAAAGATATTTTTTAAAGGATCTCACAGGACACATGGCGATGTTACTGTTGGCTCGTTGCGGCATGAGAATATCCGAGCCCTTGAAAATGAAAGTCAATCACTACCGGCAAAAGGAAAAAACACTTTATATTGAAAAAACCAAGTTTAAAAAAGATCGCCTGATCCCGGTCCCCATGTCTGTGGCAGTAGAACTTGAAAACTATCTCTCTGCACGCAAAACTCTTATCGGAAATCATCAAAATCCATTCCTTCTCGCCAGCACCAAACAAAAGGGATTAAATGACCACAGGGTCCGTTGTGTCTTTCATCAGGCCCTCAAAGATATCCAAATCCATCAATCCAGACAGGTTATCGGTAGCACTAACTTTAGTGGACCCACGGTTCACAGCCTTCGACACTCATTTGCGGTCAATACGTTAAAAAGAGTACAAGAACGGGGAAGATCCCCCCAGAATGCTCTACCGGTGCTGGCAACTTATATGGGGCACAGTGAGTACAAGCATACGGTTAAATATCTGAAAATGATCGATGCAAAGAAGCGAAAACAGTTTTTGGATTTTTCTCTCGAGCAAAAAGAAAAACCATGAATCTTAGCACACTAATCCATCAATTCTTTGATCAGTACCTGCCCCGAATAAAGGGGAGCAGCCGGCAAACCATCAGGGCTTATCGAGACACCTATCGTCTGCTTCTCCCTTTTGCGGCAAAGTATCATGGGGTTAAGATCAGATCGCTTAAAATCGGTCATCTCTCAAATAATCTGATCTTGGACTTTCTCGATCACCTTGAAAAAGAACGTCGCAACAAGACTTCAACCCGAAACCAGCGTTTGGAAGGCATTAAATCAATGGCCAAAATGATCCGCTTTATGCACCCTGAAAGACGCGCACTTGCCCAAAGAATCCTCAGCATACCCCAAAAGCGCTCCCAGAAACAGTTGATCGGCTTCCTGTATCCCAATGAAGTTCTTGATGTCTTTGAAGCCGTTGATCTTAAAACATACTATGGGTTCCGTGACTATATGATCCTGAACCTGCTCTATGACTCAGGGGCCAGGGCCAGCGAGATGGCTTCACTTGTCCTTGACTTCTTTGATCCGGAAAAGAACACACTGGCTATCCTGGGAAAGGGCAATCAGTACCGGCAAATCGAGCTTTTGCCAAAAACGGTCCAACTTCTAAAAGCTTATGTCAAAAAATATCGTAAAAAACCAAACCCGTTATATCAGCGATACCTGTTCGTCAATCAGCGGGGGACATCATTTACACGGCACGGCATCAATCGTATTTGTAAAAAATATCTTCATCTGTCGTTGAGTCCCAAACGTCTCAGGGATATCAACCCGGCTCACATCTTCCGGCACTCCTGTGCGGTTCGTATGCTCCTGGCCGGTAAACCGCTCAGTGAAATCAAAAACCGCCTGGGCCATGAAAATATCCAATCCACGATGACGTATTTACATATGGAGCTCACACACAAACGAGATGTTCAAAAGAAATTCATCGAATACAGTGCTAAAATTATAAAACAAGATCCAAAAATAGAAGACTTAATCGATTGGGAAAACAAGCAGGATACACTGGCCTGGCTGGACACGCTTTAAATTGGTATACAGCCGGGTTCAAGAACATCTAAAGGTCTCTTTGGACAATATTTATTATGTTGACAGTTTTATTACCAATTTGTAATATCTTTTATAACCTATTGTTTTTGATAATAATCCATGTTTGTCAGGATCAAGCCAAATAATGCTCTTTATTCAGTAGGTTAAGGTGACTCACAACATAAGGCAAGTTATCTTTTGACGTGTCAACCCTTTTCACCCATTTCGAAAAATCAATATCTTGTGGTTTTCATAATTTCCTGATATAAGGGAATTCTTATCCCAAGAACCTGACATGTGACGATTCCATGAAGACCTATCTTGTGAGTGCGATAAATGATCTGGAATCAGATATCCTTTCCGCCATGAGCTTACAATATTTACGGAGACACCATGAATTGAGCAGATTTTGCTTGTGGAAGGCATTTGGGACATCCTTGACTTTTTGGAAATTTTGGAGAAAAAAGGACTGGCTCATAGGTAGACCCCTAACATAGAATAACTAAAGATTGTTAGTCAACTTTGTCAAGGGATGTCCCCAAGAAGACCGAACCGTAAATATACTCGCCGCCGTATGGCTTCGAGTGGAAGACCTACTTGTGTTATAAACCCTTGGCTTAAAGTTAATTACACTAAATATTCACAAATTCGAAACTTTAAAGGAGTCTGTTGTTATGAAAAAAATTATCATTTTTATGCTACCTTTTCTATGCTATTTGCTTATAACTCCGCTTGATGTAGATGCAGCTATACTGATATTTCAAGCAGGGGAAAATGATAACTTCGAAGCACCTGCCGATCCAGCAATACCAGATCCTCGAATTATTGCATTGTTTGAGGACGACGACGACCAACTCATATGGTTTGATCAAGTACCTGGCATAGACGTTGGCCCTGAGAGCCGCGTAATGCATACATTTATAAATCTACCAGAAAATATTATTGGGGGCACTTTGACGATCAGTGTTAAGGCCGGCACTGAGGCTGTGGTTGCCTCTGGTTTGTATACAGATGGTTTTAGCATATTTACGGGAGACCTTGAAACTCTTTCGGATTATATAGAATATGATAGGGAATTCGGACCAAATGGGGATGATCCAGGGTTCCTACAGGACACTATCTGGTCTCCCGGTGATTCCGCTGTTTTTACTTTGGATTTGTCGGCGCTTCCCCTTATTGAGCAAGGAACTATAAACTTCATCCCATATATTGATAAATATCACTTTCTTAATGTAGAAATCAATGACGAAACTGCTGTGGATTACATGTTGCTGACTATTGAAACGGCTTCATTTGGGAATTTGACCATTTCTAATCCCAACGGCGGTGAATCCTTACTCAAGGGACAGAGCTATACCATCACATGGAACAGCGCGAACGTGACCGGTAATATTCAGATCGATCTTTATAAAGGCGGAACAGAACCGGCAAACATGCTTATGCAACTGGCTGCTGCAACCGAAAACGATGGTGAATATCCTTTTAACCCTCCCGATTCCCTTGTTGATGGAAATGACTATTTCATTAGAATAAGCGCCGAGCAAGGAACGGTATGGGATTTTAGCGATACCTACTTTACAATTCAGGCAGATTCCGATCAAGTTTCTCATTTTTATTTTCCCCACATTGCCAGTAACAGCACTTGGGAAACCGAAATCTGTGTTATCAATACCAGTGCTGAACAGAGCCTGAGTGGTGATTTGAAAGCCTATAATGATTCAGGCCAGGAGGTTTCTTCAACGCCGGTTATTCTAGCCGCCAATGCAAGAAGACATATTGTTATTGGCGATGAGCTTCCCAATCCGAGTGATATTGGATATATTATTTTTGAGTCAGATGCAGAAAATGCCTGTGGATATACAAAGTTTTATATTGAAGGAAAATATCGAGTAGCTGTTCCAGCTGTTTCAGATATCAACGCCGGAGATATATACATTTCCCATATTGCATCGAATACAGACTGGTGGACCGGAATCAGCATCCTCAATACCACGTCATCATCCAAAGAACTGACCGTTGAATTTGATAACGGGACTACAAAACCCATAACGATTGCAGCTAAAGAACATCAAAAATTCACGATCAATAGTTTATTTGGTGGGGTATTGCAGCCAAACATTAAATCTGCGGTAATTAAAAATGGAAGCGGTATTGTGGGCCTTGAATTGTTCGGCAGTTCTGAAAGCAGTGGAGATAATTATCTGAGCGGTATCCTTTTAAAAGATGAGACGACAACCCATATCTATTATCCACATATTGCAAGCAATTCGACCTGGTGGACGGGCATTGTTGCATATAATCCTTCGATAACCTCCAGCAACCTCACAATCACCCCTTTCAGCAAAGACGGCACATCATTAACGCCTCAAACAAGAACCCTTGCTGGAAAAGAGAAATATATGGGTGTGGCTCGGGACTTAAATTTTCCGGACGGAACCGCTTGGTTCAAGATAGACGCCTCAAGCCCGATTACCGGGTTTGAATTGTTCGGCACTAAGGATGGAAAACAATTAGGGGGGTATACGGGTGTTGGCATTAGCGGCACAGATGGTGTATTTGCCAAAACTGAAAAAGATGGCTGGACAGGAATCGCCTTTGTTAATATCGAGAACGCTCCGGCTACGGTTACCATGACGGCTTACGATGACAGCGGCAATGTCATAGCAACTGAATCTTTCAATATGGCTTCTTATGAGAAAGTGGTGGATATGGCTCCGAATCTGTTTTCTCAGGATATTACCAATGCCACCTACATTAGTTACTCATCGGGCGGAGAGGTGGTCGGTTTTCAGCTTAATGGTTCCTCAGATAATATGATGCTGGATGCGCTGCCTGGAATGTAATGAGCAGTCCTGTTCGTAAATGGCAGGGTCTTTGATATAGGCTCTGCCTTTTCATTTTTATGTTAGCTTGTTACGATTTCAGTAATCAACAAATGCGCAAATTGTTGCCTTCGACCTTGAAAAATTGAAGCCATAAAATCTTTAAAATTACGATTTAAAATCTTCAATCCGAGACTTGTACTATCTGCAATATTTCCGTAAATATCAGGGGTCTAAAATTTTTGTGATATCTTGGATAGGACAGGGTGATCCCCGGAAAGGATTCACCCTGTTTTCTATTATCGATACAAATTATCGATCCAACTCATGGCTTCTGTCTCACTGATTTTTCCAAGATACAGCTGAGTCGTGGACAAATTAGCATGCCTCAAAATCATCTTACTAATGGAGTTATCATTATTATCAATGGGAGAAAAATATTTATTTTTCAAAATGGGGTAAGGAAATAGCTGAATATTGCAGCGAGAATTCAACTGATCGCTAAAGATACGGCATAAACAAAAAGGGTTCTGGATCAGCCATGCAGAACCCTTTTTTTGTATCAAAACTACCTTTAAAATTAGTGCTCAAATTGTCGCATAATGCTACATTATGGTATTTAAAAAACTATAAAAATAGTTGAAAAAAGGTGAAAAAACCATGTATTTCCTATTAGTTGAGAAAATTCAGGTATAACCAGATTTGATTTACTTATAAAATTTTTATATTTTATTTTTGATGGCTGGAAAAGAAAATAAAATAGAAAAAAATTTTAAAAAATTATCCTGGTCGGAGGCACGAGTATTCATACTCGTTTTGATTCCAGTCATTGCTTCCGGCCAGGATTTTTTATTTGTCCTTCTATGAAGGAAAGGAGCTAAAAATGGCTAAAGAAAAAAAATTAAGTTTCGCAGGTCGAAGTTTAGAATCAAGAGAAGGTAAGCTTATGCGGAGGATGTTTAAAGGCATGTCAAGGAGCCAGTTTCACTTGGATAAGATGACTTTTGATGAAAAGAAAAAGTTGTTACAGACAATATTTTCTGGTAAAGATGCTGACGGTAAACGTCTTGGGGTATATTTCTGGAAAGATAAAACAAAGAAACAACCATGGTATTATGAGATCCGTGGTGGATTTAAGAATGATGTTGGGAGATTATCTAATAATAAGTCAAATATTAAGTCTGTTGACTTTTGATTTCGATAGTGTTTACAAAACGGTGTGTAAAAAAACTTTATACGGTTATGCCTTGCAAGGACAACCAATAGGGGACATTTTGCAAAGGTCTCCTCGTGAAACCTCGGGTATAACCTTTGAATCTTCTTAACCAGTGTCCATCCAGAAATGGTAGATTTTGGTTTCCGGCAAGGCCCGAGCGAGTTTTCAACCGCAGGCATAGCGTGCTATTTCGAGGATTGAAAACGAGGGAGAACACCGCCGGGGACCAAAAGATGCCGTTTATGGATAGACACTAACTAACAACTTAACAGCAGGGGATTACCAATGTCAGAAAACATAGTTATCGTGGGTGCAGTCGCCCTTGGAGCAAAGGCCGCCTGCAGGTTCAAACGGCTCAGGCAGGATGCAAACGTTACCATAATAGATAAGGATGAATTGATATCCTACGGAGGGTGCGGCATACCGTTTTATGTGGCAGGAGATGTGAGCGACGAGACCGAACTCAGATCCACCAGTTTCCACATGGTCCGGGATGAGAATTTTTTCTTAAATGACAAGGGCGTTGTTGCCATGACCGGTACCGAAGTTACGGAAATCGACCGCACAAATAAAACGGTGCATATCAAAAAGAACAGCGGTGAAGAAAGTGATATTAGCTATGACAAGCTCGTGCTTGCCACGGGTTCAGTTCCCAGAAAGCTGGATATGCCGGGGATTAACCTTAAGAACGTATATAATGTCAGCAACTTAAGGGATGCGATTGCCATAAAGAAAAAAATAACCCAAGGCCAAGTGGAGAAGGCCGTTATCATCGGAGCAGGGTTTATTGGGCTTGAGATGGCCCAGGCACTGGCCGATATGTGGGAAATCGATACAACGGTTATCGAATACTTTGATCAGGTCATGCCGGGCTTTGTCAGCAGGAGCATTTCCCTTATGGCCCAGCGCTGCATGGAGAAGAACGAGGTGAAATTCCATCTCGAGGAGATCGTACAGGCCCTTGAGGGAGATGAATATGTAACGGGTGTAAAAACCAATAAACGCAACCTTCCGGCGGATATGGTCATTATGTCTGTAGGTATTGTGCCCAACACGATCCTTGCAAAAGAGGCGGGTATTGAGACCGGACCGGGCGGACATATTATAGTAAACGACAGAATGCAGACCTCTGATCCTGACATTTATTCAGGAGGTGACTGTGTACTGATAAAACACCTTGTTACAGGCAAGCCGGCCTATATCCCACTGGGCTCCATGGCCAACCGTCAGGGCCGTGTCATCGGAACAAACCTGGCAGGCGGAGACGGCCGGTTCAAAGGAGGCGTGGGAAGTTTTGTCGTTAAAATCTTTGAAAAGTCGCTGGCGGGCGCAGGGTTTTCCATCGATATGGCAAGAAAAGAAGGGTTCGACGCCGTAAGCGTTCAGGTGGCCCAGTTCGACCGGGCTCATTTCTACCCTGAAAAGGAAATTATATATCTGGAACTTGTTGTGGACAGAAAGACCCGAACGGTTTTGGGCATCCAGGGCTGGGGCGGCGAAGGAAGTGAAATGGTCGGAAGAATAAATGCCGTTGTCCCGCTTATTATAAACAAAGCCAAGGTAGAGGATGTCAGTAACTTAGAGATTGCCTATTCTCCTCCGTTTGCCTCTGCCATGGATATTGTGAACGCCCTTGGCAATACCACCGAAAACTTTCTCGATGGAATGTATAAGCCAATGCAAATGGAGGAATTTATTGAGTGCTGGAAATCTCGCAACAACGGGGAATGCTATTTCCTCGACTGCAGGGCGGATGCGGATGCAATCCCTTTTCAAGAGAAATTTCCTGAGATTTGGAAAAGCATTCCTCATGATGAGCTGGAACGGCGATGTGACGAGGTGCCCAGGGATAAAAAGATAATTCTGTTATGCAATACCGGTATTCGATCATATGAAGCCCAGATAAATCTTGCAGCTCACGGAATTGGTGATACGGTAAGTGTGGAGTCAGGTATTTCCGGTATCAAGGATTGCGGCATAGAATTTTAACTCGTTTTCATTAGTAAATGGCCCTTTTGCTTGCCCAGTTAAATCCGCATTTAATATTTAACCGGGGCCAGGATCTGCGTTCTCCGAGGGTTTTCGGCTGCGGCGTACATGAAATACGTCTCACCGTAACCCCCTGTGCGGCTTTGATCCGGACAAAAATTGCTCATTTACGAATAGGAAACACACGGTGTCCATTTTATAATTTTGGATAGTCTATAGCATATTTTCACCAAACACCAGAAAGGAGGTAGAATCATGAAAAAAGTTTTTATTTTTGTGTTTGTTATGGTTTTTACTCTAACTGCGGCTGGTTGTGCTGTTGGAAACCGTCTTGCTGTTGCTGAAAGTCCAGCTGTTGCTGTAAGTTCAGCTGTTGCTGACGATTCAGCAATGCTTAAAGCCAATGAGAAAAAGGCCTGGGAAACGGCGACCAAAGCTTTTCCTGCGGAACGTCAGCTAACTGTTCAGCAATTCAAAGCGCTTTACGACAAGGTTATGGCCGGACAGGAACAGGCATATTTGGTTGATCTCCGGACTCATCCTGAATTTTATGCCGCTCACATTGTCGGGACGGACCATATCCATGCCGGTCATATGTATACGTTTCCCAAAAAAATCAAAAATAAAGACGCCAAAATCGTGGTGTGGTGCAGGACACACAAACGAGGAGCTTACGTAGGGGAGCGGCTCGCACAATATGGTTACACCAATGTATGGTGGTATAAGGACGGCATCGTAGGCTGGATCGAAGCAGGACATCCCCTTTGTAATCAATTTATGGGACTGTTTAAAGTCACCGAGTACCATAAATACTTTACGGAAATCGATAAAGAGACTAAAAAGCCCTTGTATCAAATTCGAGAATTTCACCCCTATTAATAAAAGATGCTTTTTATCAAGGGAAAAGCATTTTTGCTTTTCCCTTGATAAATTCCCATTTTCATCTCTTTATATCATTGCAACACCCAGTTCTTTCCGGCTCGCTATCCCTCTAAAAATTTTTTGTTTGACAGGTATCGAATCATGCCATACATCCTCTTTTGAGCATAATAGCTTCTGATTTGTGAATTTTGTGCTTTTTGTGGCAAAAAAATGCTTACCCAATTAAGTGTGAAGTGCCTAAAGTGATCTAAAATGCCTAAAGTTAAGGAATACTGACAATTTGTATAAAAGCTGGCGCATAACTCCTTAATTTTAGTTCACTTGTAACTTTTCCGGCTTGTCCGAGTTAGGAGTTGCCATGAAAACATTTGTCAAAGTCATGAAAGCCCTTTCCGATCCCAACAGAGTAAAAATATTAAAGCTGTTGCAGGAGAAAGTGATGTGTGTTTGCGAGCTGCAGAGTGCCATAGGAATTTCGCAGCCCAGTGTTTCCAAGCATCTTAAAATACTGGAAGAGGCGGGTTTGGTTGATTATCGGAAGGAGGGTCTATGGGTAAACTATTTTCTTTCCGATGGCAACCACAGTCCTTATGCGGCCAGCCTTTTGGGAAATATTAAGCACTGGCTGGACGATGATCCACAAATTGTCGAGTTGGTCGAAAAGGTACCTTTTTTAAACCGGGAAGAGATATGTAAGCAATAAGTTAAAAGACGAACATCGAACGTATTAAAAGATGAACGTCCAACATCGAACGTCCAACATCCAATGTTGAATGAAAAACAAGGGCAAGAATTTTAATTAAAAGAACTAAGAGGCGGCAAATAGGGTTAAAATTTAAAATAGTGAACATCGAAAATTGAACGTCTAAAATCGCCCCAGTGAGATAGAAAAAAAGTTTCACCCCGGTTAAACAAATTTCTGGTTTAACTGGGCAGGCGGGGTAAAAATGATGAATAAAATTAATTTGAGGAGCGGAGCGACATCATTATTCGATGTTCAACGTTGGACGTTCGATGTTGGACGTTCATCTTTTAAGACCACTCAGCGTTTGCGGGGCGACCCCGCTAAAATAGAGGTGGCACCATGTCTCAACGACTCACTGAGGAAGAACTGAAATTAACGGTAAGTAAGCTCAGAAAAGAACTGCTTGCTTTTAAACAATCGGAAAATGCATCTAAAATCGAACTTGCAGAGCTAAATCAGATATTTCAGACGGTTGCCGATGGGGTTGTTGTAATTGACAAAGATTTTAATGTGATTCGAGTTAATGACACATTTACGGTTTTATCGGGGTTTAATGAACGGGAATGCATCGGCCGAAAATGTTATGACATCTTTCCCGGCGCCCTGTGCCACACTCCGGGATGCCCGATGGTTAGAATTTCATGCTGTGCGGAACGTGTTGAATATGAAGTAGATAAGCAGCGCCGTAACCTTAGCAGAATTCCCTGCATTGTCACCGCAACACCTTTGCGCGGGCAGAACGGAGAACTGATCGGAATTGTAGAGGATTTCAAGGATATCTCCAGGCTTAAACGAACACAGGCGGATCTTCAGCAGAGTTTTGAAAAATTTCGAAAATCCATGGGGGGTATTATCCAGGCCATCTCCCTTACCATTGAAAAAAGGGATCCCCATACGGCCGGACATCAGCGCCGTGTTGCAAAGCTAAGCCGGGCCATCGCCACCGATATGGGCTTCTCATGGGATCGTATCGAAGGGATACGCATGGCCGCTGCAATCCATGATCTGGGTAAGATACATGTTCCGGCGGCGATTCTCGCCCGACCCGGAAGATTGTCGGAAGCCGAATTGGCCATAATTAAAATTCATCCTCAAATTGCATATGATATACTGAAAGGGATTGAATTTTCATGGCCAATTGCTCAAACCATACTCCAGCATCATGAAAGAATGGATGGTTCAGGGTATCCGTTCGGACTTTTCGCTGAAGATATCTTAGAAGAAGCCAGGATTCTGGCCGTCGCAGATGTGGTTGAAGCCATGTCATCTCATCGCCCTTACCGTCCGGCTTTCGGTATGGATAAGGCGCTTGAGGAAATATCCAAAGGAAAAGGAGTGTTATATGATCCAAAAGTCGTGGATGTATGTCTGAATCTTTTTCTTAAAAAGAAATTCAAGTTGGAGTGAGTCAAGTTTAAAAAAAATAAACGGTTAGATCATATTACTACTAATGGAGGAATTATATTGGAACAATTGCTTCGGAATATGACTTTGGAATTCTTTGGTTCGGGAAAACACAAAATATCACCTGACGACTTATTAGAAAAAAAGAATGTTCTATTATTGGATGTTCGTACTAAAGAGGAGTATGAATCTATTTCAATAAAGTTTGGGGGTTACTCCAATATTATCTGCAAAAATATACCGCTTAACCAACTTCCCGACAGGATAGACGAAATTCCGAAAGAGCGGTTTATTGCTATTTTTTGCCCCGCAAATTTTCGATCCAGCATGACTTATCTCTATCTTCTTTCAAAAGGATTTACTAACATTCGTGTTTTAGAAGGTGGCTACGCTGCACTAACTGATGCGGTAATGCCGGGAAAAATATTAAAATTTATTTCCTGAGGTTTGTATGAAAATCTTTAGCCTACTCACCGAGACATTTGCTTAAAAATTTCTGCCACACAACGAAGTATTCATGGCCGCCCACAAGATATGTATCATTATGATCGGCTCCTTCAATTTCATAGAACTTCTTGGGATCCGGAGCTTTTTCGAATAGACGACGGGCCATGGAAGCCGGGATGGTCTGATCGAATTGTCCGTGGATAAACAGAACGGGCGACTTAATTTTGTCAATCAATGACAAACTGTCATATTTGACCACCGACGTTGGTTGCGGTGCAAAGAAAGGGAAATATCGCTGCATCATATCGTCCGTTGAAGTAAAAGCAGCTTCAAGAATTACCCCCAGGCATTCTTCTTTACTCGCAATATCCACTGCCAGAGCGGTTCCCAGAGATCGGCCAAACAACAAGACGGAAGATTTTTGGAACCCTTTTTCGTTTGTCAGATATCGTAAGGCTCCGTGGGCATCGGAGAAGGTCCCGGCTTTTGAGATTTCACCTTGGCTCAGGCCGTATTCACGATAATCGAAAATAAAAATAGGAATTTTTAGGGCGTCATGCAGCTTTTTAAGATTATGCAGGCGATGGCTGATATTACCGGCATTGCCATGAAACCAGAGCAATACGGCCCGTTCATCGGGCCCGTGAACCAACCAGCCGTGAAGGCGGGTGCCGTCCTGTGCGGGGAAAAAGACTTCTTCATAGGAGTCTAAACCGTAATCTTTGGGTGTTGCTTCGATATATCTTTCCGGAAAAAATACAATACCTTTTTCTGACATGATGTCCACCCTCTTTTATTTAGAAATGTAGATTAAGGAAATTCGTTAAACCCAACCCGGGTAAACCGGAAACAAATTGACTATTGAATATTGACAATCTCTTGGATTGAAGATTGAATAATTAAGGGGTTATATCAACATGATATCAAGTTTTTTTTAAATATTAAATAGGCGATCGTAAATAGACAATTTTTTTGGTCGCTTCGCTCCATCATTTTGATATTGATAATAATAAAAATTAGAAAGATTCTTTTAATCTTCAATCTTCAATCGAAAATATTCAATTATTCGAAACAAAGAAATTATACTGTTTAGAATTTATTGCCACAAAAAGCACAAAATTTACAACTAAGAAGCACCTAAGCATATCTTGTCGGATCATCTACCCCTGCTTCTTTAAACCCTTTTTTTCTTAAAAAACAGCTGTCGCACCGGCCGCATGCAAGACCCTGGGGCGAGGGGTCATAACAGCTGTGAGTTGCAGAGTAATCCACACCGAGCCCGATACCTTTTTTGATGATTTGCGCTTTTGTCAACCGGATAAGCGGGGTATTTATCTTGATTTTTGTAATTCCTTCTACCCCCGCCTTTGTGGCAAGATTGGCCATACGTTCAAACGCATGGATATACTCGGGACGGCAATCCGGGTACCCGCTGTAGTCGATTGCGTTAACACCGATAAAAATGTCCGAGGATTCAAGGACTTCAGCCCACGCCAGGGCAAAGGAAAGAAATATGGTATTTCTTGCCGGAACATAGGTAACGGGTATTTCCTGGCTCATGGCACGTTCGTCCCTGGCTTTGGGCACATCCGTATCATCGGTAAGGGATGACCCGCCTATTTTATTTAGATCTATATTTATTACAAGATGCTCGGTTGCACCCAGGAGGTCCGCCACTTTACGGGCAGCTTCAAGTTCAACGGCATGACGCTGCCCGTAAAAAAAACTTAAGCTGTGGATGTCAAACCCATGATGCTTTGCCATGGCCATAACCGTGGTGGAATCAATCCCGCCGCTGGAAAGAACAACCGCTTTTTTTATATGGTTCATAATATTTAACGTCTCAGAAATTCTACAATTTTTCGAAAATGCAAGTTTATTATTAGCAATCTTTTTATGCTGTTAAAAACAATAATATTCATGCAAGATTAAGATATTATTATCTTAAATAATTATTACCACTTTTTCAAGATTATAATTTTCTCCTGGTTATAACGGATTTTGGGGAGTATCAAATTTATAGCTTAAAATCAGACTGATATTTTGATAATGCAATGAACAAGTGTAAAGTGCCTAAAGTGA
>Ga0307929_1001872_pt1 | contig 14703 bp, 12 predicted proteins | sample AceLakmetage1330_FD_203160 | JGI IMG/M metagenome (GOLD analysis project Ga0307929, IMG submission 203160) | Saline water microbial communities from Ace Lake, Antarctica - #1330 | ecosystem: Environmental > Aquatic > Non-marine Saline and Alkaline > Saline | place: Antarctica: Ace Lake...
AATGTCGGGTTCCGCCCCGTCGAAGCCCGTGAAAAGAAGAAAGGGCCAGAATCGCAGTCGCAATCCGGCGACGGCGGCAGTGTCCACTCAGGGACTACCTGTTTGTCCGGCGGCTTCGCGAATGCGAAGCGGCGAATAAAAAGGCGTCGCCCGCGGTGAGTAGCGAAAGCGAAAGGCGTGGGCGGGGTTGGTTGCCCTGATTCTTTAGTCGAATGTCGGGACTTTTGACGTTCGACCTTCAGACTTTCGACTGTTGAGGCCGCAGGCCTAAAACATCCCTGCGAGGAGGTCGTTGCCCATGGACTGGAGGTCTTCCATTTTCTGGGTGGCTTCGAGCAGGTCGGAGAGCGAGAGCAGTTCTTCGAGCAACATCAGTCGGGCGACGGTCTGGTGCTCGTCCGGGACATTGATGCGCAGGGTTTTCCCATCTTCGATGAGGACAAACATGATGTCGTCTTTGCGAACTTGATAGGTCGGTTCGGTGGGGTGGAGACGGTTGACGTAGAACTCTTCGTTGCGCAGGGCGCGGATGAAGCGGTTGAGGAGGAATTCGGTGATGTCGCGCGACGGGAGTTCGAGGGCGATTGACTGGATATTTTCGGAGCCGCCTTTCATCTCTTTACGCAGGCCGCTTCCGCCTTCGAAGGATTTCACGAGTAGCGGCGGGGCGAGCAGGGTGGTGATGACGGTCATCATGATGGCGACGCCGAAGATTCCCTGGTCGATGATGCCGCTGGCCAGCCCGATCCCTGCAACGATGAGGGCGACCTCGCCGCGCGGGAGCATTCCCAGACCAATCCTCAGGGCGCCGCGCGCATTAAAGCGCATGGCCAGGGCGGGCAGTCCGCACCCGATGACTTTGGAGAGGACGGCGAGTAGAGAATAGACGATGCCGAACATTAGAAGTGGTTTCATGGCGGCAAAGTCGACCATCATGCCCATCACGCAGAAGAAGATGGGGACGAGGATGTTGTAGACCCCTTTGAGGTTCGACTCGATTTCGTGCGCGAGGTCGGTGCGCGAAAGCGCGAGGCCCATGATATAGGCGCCGATGATCATGGCCAGTCCGGCCATTTCGGCGAGGCCGGCCAGCAACATGGCCAGCCCGAAACAGATGGCGACGATCACCTCTTTGGATTTAAACTGTTTGATGGCCGCGGTGATTTTGCGCGCAAAGATCAGGCCGAGGGAGGTGACGACGACAAAGAAGCCGATGGCTTTGGCGGCAATGATGCCGATTTCGCCCCAGTTGACTTCGCCACCACTCATACTGACTTTGGCCATCCCCATGACAATGGCCAGCGCGACGATGCCAAAGACATCGTCGAACACCGCGCCGGCGAGGATGGTGACCCCTTCGGGCGAGGACATTTTCCGTTTTTCGGCCAGAATGCGCGCGGTGATGCCGACCGAGGTGGCCACCGAGATAACGCCGAGAAAGAGCGCGGCGGGATCCATAAAGGAGTCGATTCCGTTGCCGGGCCAAACGACGGAAATCAGGTCGCCGACGATGAAGGCGGCGAGCAGGCCGCCGAGTCCGACGACGGATCCGACGACGGAGTAGCGCAGGAAGGCGGCGATATCTGTTTCGAGACCGGCGAGGAAAAGGAGGATGATGGAGGCGAGGGTGGCGATGCCGTATAGTTCGTAGGAGGCGGCGAACCCATTGCTTTCTGCGAAGAGGAGTCCGATGTCCGGAAGGGAGATTTTCCCGCCGAGCGCGTAGGGGCCGATGATCATACCGGAGAGCAGTTCGCCGAGCACAGAGGGCATGTTAAGGAAGCGCTGAACCAGATAGCCGCCGATTTTGGCCACGATAATAATGACGGCCAGCTGGAGGACGAGGAGCATCATCATGTGCGTGATGCCGTGAGAGGTACCGGCTTCGCTAGCCTGGTGGACAGCTTGAACGACGACGGGGATTGCTTCGGTCATAACAGAACCTTTCGGGTCAGGTCAGCAGGGTCAGGACCTCTTCTTCATTTTTTGCGGCCAGTAGCTTGGCCCGGAGGGTTTCCTGGCTTAGCAGTTTGCTGATTTCAGCCAGAAACTGAATGTGTGGCCCCGTGTGGTTTTCGGGGGAAAGGGTCATGACAAAAATGGTGGATGGCTTTTCGTCCATGGCCTCAAAGTCGACGCCTTCGGGCTGGAGGGCAATGGCAACAATCAACTTGTCAACGCTATCGGTTTTTCCATGAGGAATGGCAATGCCGTGCTGCATGCCGGTTGACATCTTGGCTTCACGATCCAGCACGGCGTTCAGTGCGGCGTCGCGGTCGCCGACTTTCCCCGCCTCAGCCAGAAAGGTAACCATTTCTTCGATCACGTCCTGCTTGGTATTCGCTTTGAGCGATAGCAACACAGAGTCTTTCGTAAGCACTTTTTTTAGGTTCATAGGGTCCTCTGGGAAAAAATAAAGCGCGTATTGTGATCTTTTTCTCTTCAGGGTCAATGGAAAAACCCGACAAAACTGGCGATCAACCATTCACGATTCGCCCTCTATACTTAATTATTATCGCATTTCGGCTTGCGCCTAATTTTTTTTTGGAGTAAGAAAAAACAACCAAACGAGACCCGAGTGAATGGGGTCGATAATCAATAACCACCGCAAAAGGAGAATCCAACATGGCAGCAACCAAATCACAGATCATCGCAAAAGTCGCAGAAGACGCGGATATCAGCAAAATCCAGGCGAAAGCCGCTATCGAATCTCTCGTAGGTCAGGCCTATACTGGCGCTGGCGATGGTTTCACCATCCCGGGTCTTGGTAAATTGGTTAAAGTGGACCGCAAAGCTCGCATGGGTCGTAACCCCGCGACTGGCGAAACCATTCAGATCGCTGCAAAAACGGTTCTTAAGTTCCGTATTGCTAAAGCGGCTAAAGACGCTGTTCTTGGCTAATTTGCCTCGCGATAAAGGGCCGCTCCGATTTCGGAGCGGCTTTTTTTTGTCTTAATCGCTGAAGAATGTTTCCAATGCTTGGAAAAAATAGCGTATGTTTTTCCAATGATTGGAAAAATTACAGCACTCATTCTTCTCGCCCTCGTTATCGCGGGTTGCGCAACGCCCGCCTATGAAGACGGTACGCCGCGCGAATATTCTGATATGCCATGGAACACGCCTGCAACGTGGGAAGGTAGCATCGGGGTTCCCGGTCTCGGCGGATACGAGTAGGGGAAAGGGTTTAGGCTTGAGGCCTTAGGCTTTAGGAAATCTTTCTAAAGTCCAAGGTCTATGGACTAAGGTCTGAGACCTGAACGTTGAGTATAAAAAGTTGAAGGTCAGGAATTACTCCCGACCTTCGACGTTTGACTTTAAGACCTTCGACTATTTTTCTTGAAGGATGCGCAGCATCCGGCGGAGCGGCTCGGCCGCGCCCCACAGGAGCTGATCGCCTACCGTGAATGCGGATAGATATTCCGGCCCCATTTTCATTTTACGCAGACGGCCCACCGGAACGGTCAGCGTGCCGGAGATCGCCGCAGGCGTTAGACGCGCGATCGTATCCTCTTTGTTGTTGTCGACCACATCCACCCACTCATTGTCGTTGCGGAGGATCTCGGTGATCTCCTCAATCGAAACGTCTTTCGTGAGCTTGATGGTCAGGGCTTGAGAGTGCGAGCGCATGGCACCGATCCGCACGCAGATGCCGTCAATCGGGATGAGCGGGTCGCTCTGAAGGATTTTGTTGGTTTCCACGAACCCCTTCCATTCCTCTTTGGTTTGACCCTCTTCTACGGCTTTATCGATCCAAGGAATTAGTGAGCCGGCCAGCGGGGCACCGAACTCGTCGGTCGGGATTTCATCACCGCGCAAGTGGGCGCTCACGTCCCGGTCGATATCGAGGATCGCGGAAGAGGGCGTTTGCAATGCAGTACCCGCCGCCTGATGGAGCGAACCCATCTGGCTGAGCAGTTCGCGCATATTTTTTGCGCCCGCACCGGATGCCGCCTGATAGGTCATCGAGGAAACCCACTCGACCAAGCCGGCTTTGAAGAGGCCGCCGATCGCCATGAGCATCAGACTCACGGTGCAGTTGCCGCCGATGAAATCTTTTTTGCCCGCCGCGAGCGCACCGTCGATGACCGGCTGGTTGATCGGGTCGAGCACAATCACGGCATTGTCGACCATCCGCAACGTGGAGGCCGCATCGATCCAGTAGCCGTTCCAGCCGCTTTCGCGCAATGTGCCGTGAACGGCACCGGTGTAGTCGCCGCCCTGACAGGTGAGCACCACATCCATTTCGGCGAGCGCATCGAGGTCGAACGCATCGAGAAGTACGGAATCCCCTTTGCCCACATCCGGTGCAGCCTGTCCGGCTTGCGAGGTGGTGAAGAAGACCGGATCGATTGCTTCAAAATCATTTTCCGCACGCATGCGTTCCATCAAAACGGAACCCACCATGCCGCGCCATCCAACTAAACCAACTTTTATCATAACAAGAACCTCAAGGTAATTTATACATCTCACGGTTTTGGAATAGTGGATTGTTGGGAAAGCCTTTGGGATCTTCGTTCGTTCCGCTGTCCATGAATCCAATATTCCAATATTCCAATATTCCATTCCGCAATTCTTAATTGCGGAAAAGGACGGAACGCTATTTGATTTAAAACCGTAAAACAAGCCGCTATTGTTCGCGAATGAATTTGATTTTAGCTGAAATGATGTCGAAGAGCGGGGTCTTGTGGGAAAGTAGCCATCTTTCGCAAGGCGATGTACAGGCCGGCCTGTTTTTTCTGTTGTTGATGTGTGTGGGCATGGCCATCGATTTTGGATTGGTTGTCTACTGTATAAAACGTCCAACCCGCGTATCCGACTGGGTTCCCGCGCTCACAGCGCGATCTCTTCCCAGTCGTTTGGTGTTCCTTCTGTTTTTGATTCTTATAGGGCTGTATCTGACCAATTCGCTGGTGTACGGGATGCTTTTCTCTTCCGTTGAGGTGGAGCCGTACACCCTCTTTTTTCAAACCTTGTTCTTTCACGTTCCGGCGTTACTCATTCTCTTTGGCGTGCTGCGCCTTCAGAAAATATCCGGTTGCGAATGTCTGGGTCTGGTTCGGGGGAAGACACTGCGGATGCTCGGCCTTTCCGTGTTGCTGTATCTGGCGGCTCTTCCAATCCTCTGGTTCTACAGCTTGCTCTATCAGATCTTTCTCGATCAGCTCGGGCACAGCTTCTATTTACAGGACGTCACACAGGTTTTTCTGGCACCCATGCCGTGGCCATCGCGCGCCGCCGTTTTTTTTATCGCCATCGTCGGGGCACCGGTTTTCGAGGAAATCGTTTTTCGGGGGATTTTGTTCCCATGGTTAGTCCGTCGTGCCGGTTTTTGGCCGGGCGTTGCGGTGGTCTCCGCCCTTTTTGCGGCTATGCATCTGCACCTGCCTTCGCTTCTACCGTTGTTTCTTCTTTCGACCCTGTTCTGCGTGGCCTACGCCCGCACCCGCTCGCTTTGGGTGCCGATCGGAATGCACGCTTGCTTTAATGGGGTCACCATCATTTTCCTGACGCTGATGGGCTAAAAAACAGGAAATTTTTTCCCAGACATTGGAACGTTGTTGCAGTAGATTTTGCAGTCTTTGGAAAGGGAGATGGAATGAATTTGCTAGGAATTGATATTGGCGGAACAAAAATCGCTGTCTGCATTGGCGACGAAAATGGAAACGTTCAGGTCGAGCAACGTTTTCCCACCGACGCAAACGATCCGCAGGCTACTCTGGAACGCGCCGCAGAGGTGGTTGTTGAACTGATCGAAAAGGCTGGGCTCACCCTCGATCAAATCGACACGATCGGCATCAGCTCGCCCGGCCCCATGTGCTCGAAACGTCGTATGATTCTCAAGACCCCGAATCTTAAAGGGTGGAATCACTTCAAAATCGGTGACTTCTTTGAGGAAAAATTCAATCGCCCAACCTTTATGCAGAACGATGCCAACGGCGCGGGACTGGCCGAATATCTCTTCGGGGCTTCTAAAGGAAAAGATCTGATTTATCTCACCATGAGCACCGGCATCGGCGCCGGCATCGTCCTCGATGGAAAAGTGCTTTCTGGCACCAACGATCTCGGCGGCGAGGTTGGGCACATGACCCTCGACCTGAATGGCCCGCTTTGCGGCTGTGGGAAAACCGGTTGCTGGGAAGCAACCTGCGGCGGCAAAAATGTTGCCGATCAGATTCGAGCCGAGATTGTCGCGAACAACATTCAAACCGCAGTCCTCGCCGAGGCAGGCGGCGACCCCGCCAAAATAAGTATGAAAGAGATCTGCGCGGCCGTTCGCGCGGGCGATGTCTACGCGGTTGAGAAATGGAATGGGTTCATCGAGAAAATGGCTCATGCGGTCGGGGTCCTTTTGCAATGCTTCAACCCCGAAGCCATCGTCATGGGAACGATTGCCATCTATGATGGAGACCTCTTTATTCCTCAGATGATTGAGCGGATTCCGAAATACGCGTGGAAAAATGCGCTCGAGGTCTGCACGATTGAAGCCACCGAACTTAAAAATATCGGAGAGCTCAGCGCTCTCGCCGTCGCGCTCGATGGAGCCCGTCACCTGAACAAAGGATAATTAAAAGCGGCGCAATATTACGCAACAGATTGGTCGCGTGGCCGATGGCCGCCAGATGTGAAATTTAGGTTTCAGAGGAAAAAAGAAATATGTTAGACATTAAATTCATTCGCGAAAACACAGAGACCGTCAAACAGGCGCTCGTCAACCGCAGTGCGGAGGCAAACATCGAGGGTCTGCTCGAACTCGACCCGCTTCGCCGCTCGGCCATCACCGAAGCCGAAGGGCTCAAAACCGAACGCAACGCCGCCTCCAAAAATATTGGCGGTTTGATGAAAGAGGGAAAAAAGGACGAGGCGGAAGCCGCCAAAGAAGAGGTTCGGAAAATCGGCGACCGCATTGCCGTTCTCGATGAACAGGTGCGCGAGCTTGACGAAAAGATTCGCGATATCGTTCTGTATATTCCCAACCTGCCGCACCCAAATGTTCCGGTCGGTAAAGACGAAACCGACAATCCGGTTCTGCGCTCGTGGGGCAAATTAAAATCCTTTGATTTTAAGGCGAAACCCCATTGGGACATCTGTGAAGAGCTCAAGATCGTTGATTTTGAGCGCGGCGCAAAAATCACTGGATCGGGCTTCCCAGTTTATGTGGGGCAGGGTGCGCGCCTCCAGCGGGCACTCACTTCTTTCATGCTCGATCTGCATACCCTCGAACATGGCTACACCGAAATTGAGCCACCCTTCGTTTGCAATGCCGACTCCATGACCGGCACGGGTCAGCTCCCCAAGTTTGCCGAAGACATGTATCACATCGCCGGCGATGAGCTGTATCCCGTTCCGACCGCTGAAGTCCCGCTCACCAATCTCTATCGCGAAGAAATTATTGATGTGGATAAGCCGATCAAAATCACGGCCTATACGCCCTGTTTCCGTCGCGAAGCCGGTGCCGCCGGCCGCGACAACCGGGGGCTAACCCGCCTGCACCAATTCGGTAAAGTCGAAATGGTTAACTTTGTGAAACCCGAACAATCCGCCGCGCAGCACGAAGTTCTCATCGGCGAAGCCGAAAAAGTTCTTCAGCTTCTCGGCCTGCACTACCGGGTGATTGAACTCTGTACCGCCGACCTCGGCTTCTCCGCCGCCAAATGCTACGACATCGAACTGTGGGCCCCCGGCGTTGACCGCTGGCTCGAAGTGTCATCGGTCAGCAACTTCGGCGACTACCAAGCGCGCCGCGCGCGCATCCGTTGCCGCGACGAAAACGGCAAGCCGCAGTTTGTGCACACCCTGAATGGTTCCGGCGTGGCACTGCCGCGCCTCGTGGTTTCCATCATCGAGAACTGTCAGAATGCCGATGGAACCGTCACCGTTCCTGAAGCGCTCCGTCCCTATATGGGCGGACTCGAAAAATTATCTTAAATTCTTTTTAACCTGGAGGGAGCGCGAACATGGAAACCATAGATTTTAAGACGAACCAAACCGTTGTTTTTGATGGCGACAGTCTAACCGCTTTGCGAAGACCCCCTGCAATGGATCAGTGGCCGTGGTTGCGTATTTCGAATGCTCACCGCTCTTGGGCCGATGTGTTTTCAGAATTGCTCTTTGCTTGGCGTCCGGAACTAAACCTATCCTTTCGAACAACGGCGGTCGCCGGGTCAACCTGTCGTGACCTGAAAGAACGCTTTGACTCGACCGTCGTGGCGATCAAACCGGACTGGGTGTTCATCACGCTGGGAACGAACGATACAAACGGTGAGATTCCTTTGGAGGAGTTTGAGGCGACCCTCCGCGAGTACGCAGAGCGCGTCGGGGAGTGGGGCGGCCAAGTGGTGTTCCTCTATGGGCTGAAACCGTGTCCGCACGCCTCCGCCAAAACCGAGGCCAATGCCGAGAAGCAGCAGTCGTATTACGCTGTCGAGAAAAAGCTATCCATCGAATGTCCCAACGTCCACGGGGTCGATGTGGGCTCCGGCTTGCTTGAGAAAGCACAGATTCTCCATAAGCAGTACGACCTCCACAACGTCTACAGCGATGGCGTTCACTACAGCAACCTCGGCGCTATCATTCTCGCCGGCGAAGTTCTAAAGGCCTGCGGAGTTGTTCTTCCAACCCTTGGAACCGGTTAGGCCGGATTTCAGGGGTTCGCCGTACGAGGGCCCCGTTGTCGCCCATGAACCATTTTCGCAGAGCCGCCATTTCCTCATGTTCTTTACGTTCTTTTGCGGGCGGAACGCCTTGAAGAATTTCACAGAGGCTCATGAGGAAGTCGACATAGCGCTCTTTTAGCTTCGGGGTTTACAAAATCTCTTTAGTTGCACAGTTGGGTAGGTGTGCATGTGAAATCAGAGTCAGATTTGTTGTAAAGCAAGTTAGTTGTGTTTTCGTGCTGTGTGGGGGGAGAGGATTGACGCTCTTGCGGCCGAAATGGAGCGAAGTGTAGTGGAAACCTTAGATTCTTGCCCGCGTAACTATTTTCCATTGACTCATATGGAGATCTGTATAGTTTCTCTGAAAGATCTTTAAATAGTTTTGTCTGAAGACACAGTTTGTCTTGAAGCCAAAATTCATCACAGGGTGATATTGCAAAAGTCAGGAATGGAAAAAGGGATGAAAAATTTGCGTTGCTGTTGGGTTGGATTTGTTTGGGTGTTTTCGGCTTTACTTACTTTCGGAGCAGAAGAGGTAGCAGATGATCTGTGGCGACACATGCGCGATGGAGGACTGATTACTCAGGAGCAATATCAGTATGTTCTGAAAGAAGGTCGTCTTCCGGGGGGAACAATCGTTAAGGATTCTCCGGTTTCTGAGGAGGAGCAAAGCGACTGGCAACAACTCGCCGAACATCATGTTATTTCGTCCGAAGAACTCGCGGCTCTTCTTTTTAGCGGCTCTGTCCCCAATATGAGCGCGGCAGAAAATAAAGCCTTTGAGGAGCTCGCTCCCGTTTACCAGCCCGACCGCGCTAAACGCCTCGGATACGACCTGCGCCGCAAACACCAGAAAGTAGATTTGATTCGGCTAAAGCACAAGGAGACGATCCGTTGGAACAACGAATATGCGGAAGCGGTCGAAAAGGCGAAGACCTCTGATCTTCCATTGCGGATTGAAAACAAGGATGGACAGATCAGCGAGCTTTTTGCGTGGAGACATGGTCAACCGGTCTACCTGACCACACACAATCGTATTTCCGCAGATACGATTTCCGTCGATGAAATAAGGCCCGGCGGAAGTGAGCCGTTTGCGCTGACTGGCTCCAATGTAACGGTTGCAGTATGGGATGGTGGAAACGCAGTGAGCAATCATGTCGAATTCCCAAATGGAAGAGTTTGGTGGGGTAACGATATTTCTAATACTGCGGTTGTTGCTTCCCATGCGACGGGCGTGGCGGGAACGATTGCTGCCGCCGGAATCGACACCAATGCGCAGGGCATGGCTTATGCCGCACAAGTCGAATCCTACGACTGGAATTATAACCTTGCGGAAATGGCAGCCTGCATTGAGAGCAATGAAAACATCCAAATTTCCAATCATTCGTATGGAATGAACTGCGGGTGGGATATGAAGGTTGTGGTTAATGGTCAGTGGCGAGTTTGGCGAGGGGACACACGCCTTAGCGTAGATGAGGATTATAGGTTTGGTTGGTATCAGGAAGATTCGCAGGCACTGGACGAATTCTGTTTCAGCGCACCCTACCACCTGCCAGTCTATTCTGCTGGGAATGATCGCGGCGATTATAATGATAGCCCGTATGCGCCACAGAATGTTTATTGGAATTATCCTGTGGGAGACTGGTATTTGTCTTCGCATGATCGTCCCAGCGATGGGTTGCCTGAAGGATACGACTGCATTACGCCGTTTGGTGTATCTAAAAACATTCTGACGGTTGGGGCGGTGCAGGACTTGCCCGGCGGTTACACCAACGGCGCAACGGTTGTACTCGAATCGTACAGCGGAACTGGGCCGACGGATGACGGGCGAATTAAGCCAGACGTCGTGGCAAACGGTCAGCAACTTCATACCACGTATGGGACAAATGCCGACAGCTATGCTGATGTGAGCGGAACCAGTTTTTCTGCACCCTCGGTTTCTGGATCGCTCGCTCTCGTGCAAGAACTGCACGAACGCATCCACGGAACAGATGAGCCGCTGCTCGCCTCGTCGCTCAAAGGGATCGCTATCCACACAGCGCACGACATCGGCCTGACCGGTCCGGATTACACCTTCGGCTGGGGCCTGTTCAGTGCTCCCGTTTCTGCATGGTCGGTCACCAACAATGCATCCTGGGATTCACTGCCCTATATCAAGGAAGTGGCGTTGATCGACGGCGACTTTATTGAGTTCGAAGTATCAGCTTCGACGAATGAGCCGCTCAAAGTCACCATTGTTTGGGCTGACCCGGAAGGCTCAGTTCAACCCTGGGAACTCGACCCCACCAACCGGGTGCTGATTAACGATCTCGATCTGCGCATAATTGATTCCAGCGGAACAACCAATTTTCCGTGGGTGCTAGATTTAACTAATCCCTCCACTGCCGCGACTACGGGCGACAATGTGCTCGATAATGTAGAACAGGTCGTGGTAACGCCTCCCTCTAACACGGTCTACACCGTGAGCATAACGCACAAAGGAAGCCTGAGCAACGGTATGCAGGATGTCTCAATCCTGCTGAGCGGCAACATTGCAACCCATGCTCCTGAGTTTGTTATTCAGGAAAATATCAATAACGGTGTCGCGGATCTGGAGTGGTCAGGCGTTGTCGGCGGACTCTATCAGATCGAGGCATCCGTCGATCTTGTTGACACCAACGGTTGGCTGGAAAAGGGAACCATCAGCGCACCGAGTGAAACGCTGGACTGGATTGACACAGATTCCACCAACCACGCTATTCGGTTCTATCGGATTAAAAGAGAAAGATGAACGAGTTGAAACAGATCATTCTCGCCGCCGTGCTTGTCGCGGCGGCAATTCCTCTCTCGGCTGATATCATCTGGTCGGGGGAGAAAGGTATAAACCTGTCTTGGCTTGCTCCGGGAGATACTTTTCCTATGCCAGGTAATTTATATTTGGATTTGAATAACGATGGTAAGGACGACTTCCAGATCGGGGATCATATTGATGATCTACACCCTTCATGGTTTTATGCAAAATGCTATGAAGATAGCAGTCATACAGGCAGTTGGATCGGTGAAGCTGGCAATATAATTGGTGATTCCGCTGGTTGGGTCAGTGGAGAACATTTGTTGGTCAGCTGGATGGTGCTTTTAGATGAACAGGAATTGGGTGGCGTTGGTGCTTGGCTCGGAAAAACCGGACACATGGGCGTGAAATTTGAAGCGGATGACGGAACTCATTTCGGTTGGGTGCAGATGACCGTTTATGATGAATTCCCCGGTATGACGATTCACAGCTGGGCGTACGAAACTACTCCCGACGTCGGCATTGTCGCCGGAGCCGTTCCCGAACCCTCGTCTGTTTTTCTCGTGTTCCTCGGCGCATTCACCCTTTGGGGACTAAAGTTTCGCAAAGACCGTAGGGTTGCAGATAAAAATGAATAGCCCTGCCCAATGACGGGGTTATTCAACAGCCTGACGCATTCTGAACCTTGTACTATCGTTTTTAGTTCGATGCCTCCGGGGCGGTTCCAACCCTTGGAAAAAGGTGATGCCTTTGCGAGGTGAAGCCCTGAAATCCGGCGTAGCCGGTTCCAAACCTTGGAAAAACTACTGAGTAGATCTTCCACGGGTTGGAAAAATCCTCAGCCGAGAGTTTTCTGGGATAGATCACCGGCTTTTTTAGCGTATTCGCGGAAGAGCTTGAGATAGATCTCATAGTTTTCAAGCGAGACGCCGGGCGGAGTCTGGTGATCGCAACTGATCAGGAACCCGCCTTGAGCCGCTGTCGGTAATAACCGCTCGAATTCGGCGCGCATGGCTTCTTCGCCCTCGGGCATCGTCATCTTGTCGAATGAGCCGATGTAGAGCTGCTTGGGGTTGTTTTCGCGAAGTTTCGCCATATCGACCCCCGCCTGCCGTTCGAGCGGAAGGATGCCTTCGAGCCCGGCTTCGGCGAACCAACTTGACGCTTCGTGGACATCGCCGTCGGAGTCGATCATGGCGCGGATGCCTTTTTTCTTCAGGTGTGGCACGACGATTTCGTAATATGGTTTCATGAATTCGTCGAATAGCTCTTTGGAGAGCATCGGGCCGTTGTTGTAGCTCATATCTTCCGCAAAGGTCATGAAGTCGGGCGTGACGGTTTCGCAGATTTTATCGATGATTTTCACCATCCACTCGGCGTTTTCGCGGTTGATGCGGTGCATGAGTTCCGGCTCGTCGTAGAATGCGTAGAGGTGCTCTTGGATTCCGAAGAGGGTGCGCGGAAGCCAGAAAAATCCGTCGAGCGAAAACCAGAGGACGGCTTCCCCGGTCTTCTGCCATGCCGCCCATTCTTCAAGTTGTTTCGGTTTGACTGGCCATTCGTCCAGAACCTGAAATAGGAAGGGGCGGAGTTTTTCGTAATCTTCCATGGTTCCGATCAGCCCAGCTCCGTGACGTTCAGGTTTTGGAGCATCCCAATGTATGGCCCGATACCAGCCCTGCGGGTAGATATCGACGCCGAAGTGGCGGCAGAGGTCGTAGCGGTCTGTTAGCGCGGGATCCAGCCCTTCGCCGTGCCAGCGGTCGATAGTTTTGTCCCACCAGTCTGCCCACTCGACAATCGGAAGTTGATCGAAGGGTTCAAAGTTCATTACGGCGTGAAAGCGTTCATTGGGGGTCATGGTTTTCATAAAAATCTCCTGAATGAGGGAGCTATCATACGGGCCTATCAATAATAACTCTTTGCATATATTGACGAATAAGTTGTTGGATGTTATCTTTATTGGCGTGAGAACCTTGCATTTAGAGTTGCGTGATCGCGGCAACAAATCCGACATAAAGGAATTCGGTTTCGGCATGGAACGGTTTCCCGCCTTTGAGTCGTCGGGGAAAATATTGCACACACATGATTTGATCGAATTGGTGTATGTCTGCCGAGGTGAGGGGACCCATATTCTCGGCGCGCAGGAAGCTCCGGCGGTTCCGGGTTCGTTGGTGATCATTCATCGCAATCAGATGCATGGATTCAAAACCGGCCCCGGCGGGCTCGATCTCATTAATCTCTATCTCGATATCAATCGTTTCCCGGTTCCGCTCATGCCGGAAGGGTTGCAAAACATCCTGCCGCTCATCATTCCGCTCCATCCTCGCTTCCGTCACAACCTGCGTAACGTGATTCATCTTCGCTTCGAACAGCCAGATGAGATCGAAAGGCTATTGCTTAGAATGCAAACAGAGCTCGAAGAGCGGCGCGAAGGATTTCGCGAAAGTTTCCAGCACACGTTCGCGCTGTTTTTAATTGAAGCCTGCCGTTGCTATCGTTCTCAACAGAAACTACCCGTCGCAGGGCAGGCGAGCGGTGTTGCCGGAACCAGTTCTGCCGCGCGGGTCGAACGGCTCTGCCGCCATCTCGACACCCACTTCAGCGAATCGCTCCGGCTCGACGACCTCGCCCGCCTGACCGGCCTGCAGAAAAACTATCTCTGCCGCGCCTTCAAAGCGCACACCGGACAAACCGTTTTGCACTACATCCTCCAACAGCGTCTCGGACAGGCCATGCTTCTCCTTCGACAAACCACTCGCCCGATTGTTGAGATTGCTCTCGAAAGTGGCTTCAACGATCTGCCCCATTTTAACCGTACCTTCCGCCGCGAAGTGGAAATGACCCCGAGCGAGTATCGGCGGCAGTGGAATTGACGGCTTGTTCCAAAACAGCAAACAGCGGTAGATTGCAAAAGATGAACCTGATCGAAAAAGTTAAAGAAGCGATCGAGCGGGAAAAACTCATTTCTGAGGGAACCCGCATCGTAGTCGGCGTCTCCGGCGGAGCGGACTCCGTCGCGCTGCTGCATATTTTGCATCGGCTGGGTTTCAACATTACTGCCGCGCATCTCAACCATTCGATTCGCGGCGCGGAGGCCGATGCGGATGAAGCCTTCGTCAAAGAGCTTTGCAAAAAACTCGGCGTCGAGTGTATCACCGCAAAAATAGACGTGCCAGCCCTCGCCAAAGAAAAAGGCATCTCCCTCGAAATGGCGGCCAGAGAAGCCCGGCATGAATTCTTTCGTTCGGTGATTTCCCGTGGCACGGCGGAGTCTTT
>Ga0307929_1001874_pt1 | contig 14687 bp, 11 predicted proteins | sample AceLakmetage1330_FD_203160 | JGI IMG/M metagenome (GOLD analysis project Ga0307929, IMG submission 203160) | Saline water microbial communities from Ace Lake, Antarctica - #1330 | ecosystem: Environmental > Aquatic > Non-marine Saline and Alkaline > Saline | place: Antarctica: Ace Lake...
TATTGTTCAAATATTTTAGAGGAGACATTTCCAGACGGAGAAGATGTCGAAGTTTTTCGATTTAAGACATTAAAAACTTCTTGGAGTAATGCCAGACTTTTATCAGAGAGAGAGCATGTAACCTCATATATTATTAAGCATCCTGAAATGTTTAAATTGGTAAACTATAAAAACGATCAGGATCTTTCAGGGAAAAGATGGACACTGGATACTCAAGAGGATTTCGTATTTATTAAGACTATCTTTGAAAATTTATATAAAGAGAACCCATGTTTTAATATGAAAGATATTCTAACATTTATAGGTAATAACAGGGAGCTGGAATCTATAAATAAAAATTTTAAAAGGAATCAGGGCTATTTGAATTCTCTTGAAAATGATAAAGAAGTTTAAAGAGGTAACTAATATGAGCAGATCACAAATTCTATATAAAAGGGCAAAAGCAATAATTCCTGGAGTAACCCAGCTTTTATCAAAAAGGCCTGATATGTTTCTTCCCGGGTTATGGCCAACATACTATCAAAAGGCAAAAGGGTGTAAGGTTTGGGACATAGATGGAAAGGAATATATTGATGTAAGCTTGATGGGGGTTGGGACAGCAATACTAGGTTACTCATACCCATATGTTGACAAGGCTGTTAAAAGTGCTGTTGATAATGCTAATATGACAACATTAAATTGTGTTGAGGAAATAAAATTGGCTGAGAAACTATGTGAAATACATCCATGGGCGCAAATGGTTAGGTTTGCACGTACAGGTGGTGAATCAGCAGTCATTGCGATAAGGATCGCCCGGGCATATACTGGCAAGGACGTGGTGATGTTTTGCGGCTACCATGGTTGGCATGATTGGTATTTGTCAGCTAATCTTTCACACGATAAGGCTCTTGACGGACATCTGCTCCCAGGGTTAGAACCTAAAGGTGTTCCTAGATCACTTAAGGGTACAGCTGTTCCTTTTAAATATAATAATGTAAAAGATTTTATATCTAAGTTTAAAAAAATTAAAGATAAGGTAGCTGCGGTGATAATGGAGCCCGTAAGGAATTATTACCCTGAAGAAGGTTTTTTAGAAACGATAAGAGAGTATACCAAAAGAAATGATGTTCCTTTGATTATGGATGAAATAACAGCTGGATGGAGGTTATGTTTGGGGGGAGCTCATATGCATTTCGGCATAAAACCAGATATTGCAATATTTGCTAAGGCTGTTAGTAATGGGTATCCAATGGCAGCGATAATAGGAAGAAAAAAAATTATGAATTCTGTACAGGATACGTTTATAAGCAGTACATACTGGAGTGAAAGGATAGGTCCAACAGCGGCACTTGCAACTATAGATGTATTAGAACAAAAAAATGTAGTTAGCTTTTTAACAAAGACCGGTAAGGCCATTAAGAAAGGGTTATTAGAATTATCACAAAAGCATAATCTTGACATTAAGGTGTATGGCATTTCACCATTGTTACATTTTTCATTTGAATATAGGCGGGCAATGGAGATTAAAACTCTTTTTACGCAAAAAATGTTAGAAAAAGGGTTTTTAGCTACAACCCTATTTTATGTATCCTTTGCTCATAAACCTCAGATTATTAAACAGTATTTAAATGCTGTTGACGATGTTTTTAAATCCATATCAAGATTGGATTTAAAAAAAAGTTTATCAAAATATCTTAAGACATCATGCTGCAGAAGTGGTTTTAAAAGGCTTAACTGAAATTTATGAAAACACTTATTTTAACAGAAGGTGGCAGCAATTGCGGATTTGGGCATTTGACGAGATGTGGTGCTTTGTATGATGCTTTTGTTGAAAAAAAAATAGACGCAGAAATGATAGTCAATACAAATGAAGATATTTCAAAGACATCAGAAGGAAAAAACTATAAGATATTAGATTGGTTGGAAAGCAGGCGCCGGTTGTCTGATATCATAAAAGGGAAAGATATTGTTGTAATAGATTCTTATTTAGCGGATATCGGCGTATATAGGCATATTTCGGAGAATATAGAGACCCCTGTTTATTTAGACGACACTAAAAGGTTGGATTATCCAAGAGGAATAGTCGTGAACGGAGCTCTCTACGGGAAAGGCATGGACTATCCCAAGAGAAAAGACATTACTTATTTACTCGGGACGAAATTTTTGCCCTTGAGAGAAGAATTCTGTGATCTTCCGGGAAAAAATATAGCAGAGGAAGTTAAGGTTTTAATGGTAACCTTTGGCGGGGATGATCTTTGTGATATGACACCTAAGGTTCTAAAAGTGCTTGTTGACAAGTACCCCTGTTTGATTAAAAAAGTTATTGTAGGGAAGGGGTTTAGAGATGTCAGTGAAATTGAAAAAAATAAGGACGGTCTGACGGAAATAGTTTATTGTCCCGACGCCGGGGGGATGAAAGAGATAATGCTAAAGTCCGATATCGCGATCTCCGCGGGAGGGCAAACACTCTATGAATTGGCAAGAGTAGGGGTTCCTACGGTAACTATCCCGGTGGCGGAGAATCAGTTGAACAATAGCAGGTATTTGCAGAAAAACGGTTTTATCGGATATCCGGGATTGTTAGAAAATGAGGACACTTTGTTCGATAAGTTACCCGCATATGTCGACCGGTTGATGTCTTATAAAGAAAGGGCTAAAAGATCCGAGGCTGTAAGGCAGTGTGTAGTGGGAAACGGTGCCGAAAATATAGTGGACGCGATATTGGAAAAAGCCTCAACTGTGGCTTGTGCGGAAAAGAAGGAAGTTGATATTGCGCTGAGAAGTGCGGATCAAAATGATTGTTATGACATATGGTCTTGGAGAGAAAGTTCTGAAGTGAGAAAATGGTCTTTTAATAAGAAAAAAATAGATTATTGCGACCACGAAAAATGGTTTATGACAAAGCTTAGAGATATTAATACCGCTATTTACATTGTGGAAAATGAAAGAAGGGGCAAGTTAGGACAAATAAGATTCGAAAAATACGAGAACGGTATTGCTTGTGTAAGTGTTAATTTGAATCCGATATATTTGGGGCAGGGGTTGGGAAGCAGGGTCATAAAGGAAGGGATGAAGTTTTTTGTTGAAAAAGAAAAAAGAGTCAATGAAATAGTAGCCGAAGTTATGAGCAAGAATGTTGCTTCTGAGAAGGCGTTTCTCAAAGCGGGGTATGTCCGTTCGTCTAAAGCGACGAAGGTTGGAAGAGTATCATTGGTATTTAACGTTAAGGGCAAATAGATTATGGTTTTAAATAAAGAAAAAAAATGTTTTATTGCGGCCGAAATATCGTCTAATCACGGTCAGGATCTTAAAAGGGCTGTTGCAATGATCAAAAAGGCGAAGGAATGCGGGGCCGATGCCGTTAAGTTCCAAACATATACTCCCGACACACTTACGATAGATGCCGATACCAAATATTTTAAAATAAAACATCCAGAATGGGGAGGCCAGACGCTGTACGAGCTTTATGTTAAGGCCTATACGCCCTGGAATTGGTTTCCGAAACTCAAGAAGGCCGCTGACAGAGCGGGTGTTGTGTTCTTTTCAACGGTCTACGATAAGAGTTCGGTCGATTTACTTGAAGATCTAGGCGTGTCTTTTCATAAAATATCTTCTTTTGAACTGATTGATCTACCATTGATCGAATATGCCGCTAAAACAAGGAAGCCTCTTGTTCTTTCGACGGGAATGGCAAACTTAAAAGAGATAAAGGCAGCCGTTGCTATCGCAAGAAAGTGTGGAGCGAGGAAGGTGACACTGCTTAAGTGTGTTTCGTCATATCCGGCTGATCCAGCGGACATGAATCTCAAGACCATTCCTGACATGGCAAGGCGCTTTGACGTACCGGTGGGCATTTCCGATCATACGCTTGATATGAGCGCATCCTTGGCAGCCGTAGCGCTGGGGGCTTGTATGGTAGAAAAACATTTCACTTTGTCCAGGGAGTTTAATGCCCCGGACAGTTTTTTTTCGATCGAGCCCAATGAGCTTAAGGATCTTGTCAGAAATGTGAGGAACGTCGAGAAAGCCTTGGGTACAGTGAAGTACAAGGTGACTGACAAGGAGAGAGCTAACCTGGTATTTAGGCGCTCTTTGTTCGCTACTGAAAGCATAAAAAAGGGGGAGATGTTCAGTCAGAAAAACATTGGTTCTATAAGGCCGTCTTATGGGATCGAACCGAAATATTTAAAAAAGATATTAATGAAAAGAGCTAGTAGACCAATAAAAAAAGGAATGCCACTTAAATGGGATATGGTCGAACAAAATCACAGGCGGGGGTTATGAAAAAAGTAAATATTCTTGAAACTACGTTAAGAGATGGAAGCTATGCGATAAACTTTTCTTTTACAGAATCCGACACTGCGATAATTTGTAAAAAATTAGAAGAAGTTGGGTTTGAGTATATTGAAATAGGGCATGGAGTTGGGTTAAATGCGAGTAATGCTGGCTACGGTACGTCTACTGCGACAGACGAAGAATATATGATCGCTGCAAAAGAAGTGCTAAAAAACGCAAAATATGGCATGTTTTGTATACCAGGGATAGCCAGGGTGGAAGATCTAGATATTGCAGCAAAACATGAGATGGGTTTCGTTCGCATAGGAACGAATGTAACAGAGGTATCAACTTCTGAACCCTTTATTAAAAAAGCCAAAGACTATGGGATGTTCGTTGCTGCTAATTTTATGAAATCATATGCGCTTCCCCCTGAAGAATTCGCCAAGCAGGTCAAGGTATCTGAGGAATACGGCACGGATATGGTATATCTTGTTGATTCAGCCGGAGGAATGTTTGGGGAGGATATGCGTAAATATTATAAAGCTATCCGGGAATTGACAGATATCCCGGTTGGCTTTCATGGACATGATAATTTGGGCATGGCTGTGTCTAATAGTCTCGCGGCAGCTGATATGGGAATGGAATTCGTTGACTCTTCCTTGCAGGGCTTAGGCCGTAGCGCGGGGAACGCGTCTACCGAGATATTAGTGACGGCGTTACTTAAAAGAGGATATGAAACAGGCATTGATCTTTTGGAGCTTCTGAAAATTGGTGAGAAGTACATACGGCCGCTTGTAAGTACTAGAGGGAAGATGCCGTTAGATATCATTTCCGGGTATGCGGAATTTCACTCGAGTTACATGGGGTATATACAGAAGTATTCGACAAAATATAATGTTGATCCTATGCTCTTGATCATGAAAATGTGTGAGGTAGATAAGGTCAAGGTAGAAGAAGATACGTTGGACAAGGTTGCACAGCAGCTTAAGCATGAAGAAGAGATTTATACCGGTAAATATCCTTTTAATAAATATTTCGGGCATGAGCAAGATGCAAAGTAATGAAATCACTAAATTGATAAAGAGTGTTTTTTCTGAAAATTGGAAAGAATATTTCTTGCAAGATGCGGTTACTGGTCAAAATCTCACTTATGAGGATTTTTGGTCCGCTGTGCTTATTTGCAAACAAGAAATAGGGAATCTTGGTGTCAGGGAAAACAATACGGTCTGTCTTATAATGGACAATTCCATGGACCTGGTAATTCTTTATTTTGCGCTATTGGCTTCACAGGTCAAGATCGTTCCAGTAGACCCACATAAGGGCATCAGGGAAATAGTAGAGATATTGGATCAGGTCCCCTCAAAAGACCTCATTATTACAACTTCTAAAGAAATTGTATCTGATGTTAAGACCATTAATGTCGAAGAAATTAATAAAGGTTTTTATCTTGGAGCAGAAACCCCGGTTCAGAGCCTCGATATTTTAGATGATGTGGACATCGAGGACCATTTTATTACAACGTTCACGTCGGGTTCTACAGGGGTTCCTAAAGGCGTTACGCATTCTTTTAAGAACCTGGTTCTAAGTGCTGTTGCCTTCAGGAACAAATTCGGTTTTGGAAAACATAATATTTTTTATCATAATTTGCCCATGACCTATATGGCTGGGATACTTAATCTTATAGTGTTGCCGTTCATTTCAGGAAGTAAGCTCGTCCTGGGCGAAAGGTTCAGTGTGGCAGGGGCAATGACATTTTGGAAAGTGCCCATCAAATATTCCGTTAATACGCTTTGGCTTATACCCATAATAGTCTCACTTTTGTTAAAATTTGACAGGGGAGAAGAAGGCATTAAATACGCTAAAAACAATGAAATTATATGCTGTATTGGAACCGCGCCTTTAGCTTACTCTGCAGCAGAGAGTTTTAAGAAGAAATATGGTCTATCCTTATACGAAAGTTATGGTCTTTCCGAAACACTATTTGTGACTACACAGTTTCCCGGTAGTACCGCTGATACTAAAGGTGTAGGCGGACCGCTAGCGGGAGTAGACCTAAGGTTTGAAAACGATGATGAGATCATGATAGGTGTTCCGTGGATGTTCCTAGGTTACCTGAACGCTTATGGTGAAGATAGCATGGATGGAAATATGTTTTATTCTGGGGATATGGGTCAACTCAGGGCTGATGAGAACCTAGTTATAACGGGCCGAAAAAAAGATCTGATAATAAAGGGTGGCATTAATATTAGCCCTAAAAAGGTAGAGGATTTCATTGACGCTCTTAATGTTTTTGAGGAAATCGCCGTTGTTGGCGTAGAGGACTCTGCTCTGGGTGAAAAAGCAGTTGGATTTTTTGTTCCGAAGGATGTCCCCATTGGTAATGGCGAAAAGAAGCTGTTAAATAGATCTATAACTGAGCAATTAGGCGTAGATTACAGAATAGATGAGTTTAAGAGTAGGGTTTCTTTACCGAAGACCGTAAGCGGAAAAATAGACAAGCAGAAACTAAAAAACGAATACTGCACAGCGGCAGGTAGGTAATGATAGTAAAAATTGACCATATAGCACTTACCTCCGATAATTTTGCAAAAGATATAAAGGTTTTTAAATCTTTGGGGTATAACGAAAAGTTTGTAAAAAAAGGAGTTCCGAACCTTGAGATTAAAAAAGACATATTGAATGTCTTTTCTGAAACACATGATCTTGCGCTGTTTGTTAGCGAGGACAATATTAATATTGAACTTTTAGATCATGGAAATATTGCTCAGGGGGAGCATTATTTACTCCCGGTTTTTAATGCTGTTCCGGATAACGATGCGGAATTTCTGGGAACGTTGAATGTTGGGCCGTATGTTTTCACACAGATCAATAGTTGTGTTTTTGATACTCCCGTTTATGTAAAAGAGGATCCTGCTGTTGTTTTTAAGTTTAGAGACATGGTAGTTAGAGTTCGGGATGTAGATGAAAGTTCTAAATTTTGGCAATGTTTGGGTTTTATGCAGGTTGAAGAAGGCAATGGTTTTGCCCGGCTTGAGTTTAGATCGAGGCTCGAAAAGGCAACATTCGGCTTATACCTACAGAGATGTGCGGAGGTGAAAAAAAAACATTTTTTAGATGATGCGGGGTTTAACTGTATAGCATTTGTAACCAGTTCGATCAAGAATGAAAAACAGATGCTTGAGTATAAGGGTTTTGTTACAACGGAGATAGAGGAGCTTATGGTGGATGATAAACTGTTGGATATATTTTTCACTAAGGGGCCTTCCGGGGAACTTGTTGAGATAATAGGTGTAGGTCAGTAAAGAGCGTCAAGGAGACTTTTATGGTGTACAATACGAAAAAAGAATGGGAAAGAGCGCATGTGGAATGTGGCATGGCTTATCCAAGTGAATATGTCATAAGAATTTTTAAGGGGACATATCCTAATCTGGATCTGGACAAAAGATCTTTTCAAGGGAAAAAGATATGTGATGTTGGGTGCGGAGATGGTCGGAATATCGTGCTTCTTAATGAGTGCGGGTTTAATGCCTGCGGGGTTGAAATAACAAGCGGCATTGTTAAGAAGGTAAAATCCAATCTGGATAGATTAGGAGTAGATGCTCCCGTTGAAGTCGGGAGTAATGATAATATCCCGTATGAGACCGGTTCTTTTGATTATCTTTTGTCTTGGAATGCTTGCTACTATATGGGAGAGCAAGCGGATTTCAAAACATATATAAAGGAGTTTGCAAGAGTGATCAAACCTGACGGATATTTGGTCATGTCAATCCCCAAGAAAACATGTTTCATATATCAGAAGAGCCAAACCTTGAGATCTGGGTATCAGAAGATAGTTGATGATCCCTTTGGGGTCAGAAACGGGGCTGTTTTGAGGATGTTTCAAGGACAGGATGAAATTAAGAAAGAGTTTGATGGCAGTTTCAAGGATTTTGTTTTTGGAGACATACAAGATGACTGTTTCGGATTTAGTTATCATTGGCATTTAGTCATATGTCGCAGAAAATAATTTACAGAGGAGCGTATTATGAAAGAGATAGTAGACCTAACATTTGAGATGGAAAACGGAATGACCACTTTTGATGCAAGTTGGCATATTCCATTTTCGGTAAAACAGCTTGGGAGCATTAATGTGGAAGGAAGAGAGACTCGTATGGTAACCATGGGGACTCACGCCGGTACGCATATAGATAGTCCCCTTCATTTTGTCGAGAATGGATCTTCCATTGATAAAATACCGCTTGATAAACTGATGGGAGAGGTTGCGATCGTTGATTTTTCATTTTTGGATAAGGGTAAAGCCATTACCAGAGAGATGTTAATAGAGGTGCCTATTTCGAGTAAAATGATCTTTAAGTTCGGATGGGGTAGATTTTGGAAGACAGATGAATATTACAAAAGGTATCCGTTTTTTTCCGCCGAAGCTGCTGAGTATTTGCTTTCAAAAAAAATTGAATTGCTTGCAATGGATACGCCATCACCGGATGATAGCGGGATAAAACTTGAGAATGAGATCTTGGGGGGCGATAAGGATTCGCCGATACACAAGATGTTCTTAAGAAACGGAGTAATTCTTATAGAGTATTTGGCAAACCTTGAAAAGGTAATAGACTATGATGGATGGAGTATAGTCGCGATGCCGTTGAAAATAAAGGGGGCAGATGGTGCTCCTGCAAGGGTTTGCATATATAGATGAGGGTGGAATATGGATATCAAAAACTGGATAATTTGCTGGTTTGTAGATAATACTGATCTTGCTCGTAAAGAGGTGGAAAAAGGTTGTTTAAATAATTATTTTGAGGAAGGTTGGATTGATTCCTTTGGGTTTATTTCGTTCATGGGGGATATGGAGAAGGAATACGGTATATATTTTTCAAACAATGAGTTTCAGGATAGGGGATTTGCAACAATTGAAGGGTTGACTGATATTGTTAAAAAGAAGATAGACGAAAAATAATAAAGTGTGTGGCTATTCGACTGAAGATATAGTTTTATCATTGCCGGAGACAGAAATAAAATGAAACCGTATTACAATAGAAAGCAATTAGCGGAAGCGTTTAGAAAGACGGGCATACGAAAGGGCAGCGTAGTATTCACGCATAGTAATGTGGGGTATTTCGGATTTCCCGAAGAAGGGAGAGAGTCGGGAACGGTGCTTGAAACTATTTTTGGCGCTTTTCAGGATGTAATTACAGAAGAAGGGACTTTAGTCGTCCCGACGTTCACACTGTCTTTCTGCAAAGGGTTGACGTTTGATCCGAAAAATTCAGGATCTTTTTGCGGTATTTTTTCTGAAATGCTGCGGCAGTATCCAGGAGCCTATCGCAGCGATAATCCGCTTTTTTCGGTAGCGGCTTTTGGAGGAAAAGGCAAACAGCTGATTGAGGATCTATCCGAAGAGTGTTTCGGAAAAGATAGTTTTTGGGATCGTTTTCTGCAGGTTGATGGTGTTGTTTGCAATTTGAACCTTGACGCCGGTTCTACCTTTATCCATTACGTTGAAAAATGCCTTGAAGTTCCGTATAGATACGACAAGCTTTTTACCGGAACTACAGTTAAGAATGGGATCGAGACTAAAACCGGGGCGGTATTTTTCTGCCAGGATATGTCCAATCCCGGTACTGTAGCAGCTTTTGAACCGTTTGATGATCTGGCAAAAAAAAAGGGTCTTGTGCGCAGCGCCTCGGTAGGAAGAGGAGGTATAACGGTTATAACAGCCTCCGATACTGTTGATATCATTAAAAAAGAGATAAAGAAAAATCCGGGCCTTCTTACTATGGCAGGCAAAGAAGGGAAAAGAGTAGTGCTTTCAAGGGAATTTGATATATCTGAGAGGGTGTCGTCTCTGGATAAGCATTCCTCGATGGCAACAATAATAGAAAAATTGTGGAAATTACCGCGTGAAGTATTATCCGATGGATATGATAAGGCAATATTCTCTCTGAAAAACGTAATGGACATGAAGATTCATGCGTATCCGACCGGTGAGCATTGTTGGACATGGATTGTACCGGAGAAGTGGACATGCGAGGAAGCATATCTTGAAACACTTGAAGGAGAAAGGATCCTGGACCAGAAGGACAATCCTCTACACTGCGTTTCATATTCATTGCCATTTTCCGGGAAGGTTACAAAAGAAGAGCTTTTCGCGCATTTATACACACATCCGTTTTTGTCGGACGCTATCCCGTATATCTATAAACCGTACGAGAGGGTGTGGGGATTGACCTGCTCTAAGGATACAAAAGATTCACTTACCGATGAGGAATATAAAGTCGAGATCAAGACAAAATTTTCACAGGGCGCGCTTAAGGTAGGGGAGATAGTTGTCCCGGGTAAGACAAAAGATACATTTGTGATCTGCGCGCACCTTTGCCACACATACATGACGAATGATGACCTTGCGGGTGTCGCGGTTGCGCTTGATGTTATGCGAAAACTTAAGGCCATGGAGGAAAGGCATTACACTTACCGCCTGTTGATAGTTCCTGAAACCATTGGCAGTGTAGCATGGCTCAGCCATAACGAAGAACTAATCTCAAGCATTAAGGGCGGTCTTTTTATTGAAATGGTGGGAAGAAACGCGCCGCACTCGCTTCAACTTTCGTTTAATGGTGATACTCAAATGGACAAAGTTATGGTGGATACGCTTAAGTCATTTGACCCGGAAGGTTGGGTAGGTCCGTTCCGCGGCGTTATACAGAACGATGAAAAACAGTTTAATGCTCCCGGAGTTAGAATTCCCATGCTTTCTTTATCGAGAGTGGACTCCCCGGGATCGGCGACATGGCCTTATCCAGAGTACCATTCTGACAAGGATGACATGTCTAATATCTTTCCGGAAAGATTGGAAGCAACACGTGATCTTGTTCTGGAGATGCTGAAGAATATCGAGAACGGTCTTAATACTGAAGATGATCTTATTGCCAAAAACGATCTTAATGTTGAAGGTGATCTCAGCGTTGAAGGGGATCTTTACGTCGTAAACAAGTTTAAAGGTGAAGTTTTCTGTTCGAGACACGGTATCCATATAGATTTTTATAGCAATCCCGAAGGGAATAAAAAATTATTTGATATTATATATCTGATAGATGGAACTCGGACGGTAGCGGACATAGCGTCGGAATGTTCTTTGTCGATGAAAGAGTGCCGGGATGTTCTCGCCAGGTTCGAGGACAAGGGGCTTATATATTTTAGTAATATTCCGATTGGAAAATAGAAAATGTCAGAAAAAAAGAAAAGCATTTTAAAGAACACAGTCATATATTCGGCTAGTAATTACATTGCCATAATTTTGGGTTTTTTTATAAGTATATTGTCTAAAAAGATTTTGGGAGTTGAAGGGGCCGGACAGTGGGCCATTTTGATGATCTTTATGTCATATGGCTTGATATTCGGTAGCTTGGGAATAGAGATAGCTATTACTAGGGAGATCCCTCAGGCCGCGGGGCGTGGCGAACACGGGGAAGTCAAACGAGCCATTAACACCGGATTTACCCTGACCCTTTTGATTGGGGTTGTGATGAGTATTACCTATGTTTGCATTTCAAATTTCTTTGTTAAAGATCTGGTTGTAAGAAAAGGGCTGTTGTTTACGGCCATATTGATGGTTGTGACCCTGTTGTATAATCTGAACCTGTCCATCCTGCGTGGAAAAAAACTGATCACCGGCTTGAGTCAGATCATGATAATAAATATTTTACTGGTGGGTGTTTTCCCTTTAACACTGGCGTATTTCTACGGAGTGATCGGATATGTCATGGGTACTATATTTTCTACTGCTTTATCTTTCCTCGTATCAAAAAGGATCGGGCTGATAGATTATAAATGGAGGTTTGACCTTAAAAGAGCTTTCAAGTTGATGGGGATCGGCTTACCGATGATGGCGGCTGGTCTGATACAAAATACATTTTTGGGCTTGGACAGGATCATGATCGGCGCGATGATAGGTTCATCGGCTCTTGGGCTTTACACTATCGCTACCATGACAACTCAACAATTGACAAGCTTACCTCGCTTCTTCCAAACTGTCTTATTCCCGTACGTTCAGGAAGATTTTGGCAGCCATCAATCTGTCGAGAAATTGCGGCCGTACTTTATCAAATCTATGTATATCATGAGCCGTTTATTGCCGTTTTTGATAGGCCTGGTAGTTTTTGTCGTTCCTATTCTGGTGCAATGGGTTTTACCTGAATTTAAGGGTGGTTTGATCCCGATGCAGATCCTCGTTTGCGGGTTCTATTTCGCACTTATAAGCGAAACCAATGGAATGTTTATTTATACGATCAATAAGCAGAAGGTTCTTCCTTTTTTGTACAGTATTCTGTTGCTTCTAGCTGCTGGGTTAAATTATCTGGCTATTAGGAACGGTTGGGGTATAAGGGGGGTAGCAGTATCTACTAGTATCGCTTATTTTATTTTTTTTGCGATTGAGTCTTTTTATACATATTCGCATGTTATGAACACAAGGGAGATGATTAAATATTTCTCCAAGCTGATGTTATCTTATTTGTACGTTCTTTTGGTGATAGCGTCCATTAACATGATAGTTGTCGTTCAAAATGAGACTTTGCAGCTAGTTTCAAGGTTGCTTTTGTTTTGTCTGGCTTATTTGCCTATCTTTATTAGTCTGGAGAAAAAAGAAGGTCTTTTTCGTATTTTAGCAAATACTGTGCGGGAACACGTTAGGAGAAAAAAGTAGATGAAAGTTCTGGTAGTAGCGGATAACATAACTGACCTGACCCCGGCACGCGAAAGGCTGCAGGAATATCTGGATATTTCACGGGATGATATTTATTATTTCTGCAGCGCCATAGAAGCTTCCGAAGAGATACCCTCGGAGATAGAACAAAAGCTGGTCAAAGCGAGGGATTATAAGGGGTATTACGAGGGCTATTACAACAGCTTTCTTGGCCTTGTTGAGCGTACATATTTTCAATTGTGTGAGAAATTCGGTCCTTTATATGCTTCATGTTTTTTGGAATTTAATATTTATGATCTTTCTCAGTATGATGTAACTGCCCTTTTTATGGAATATATGAGGGTGCATGGTTTTATTACCCATTTTTGCGAGCTGCGGAAAATCGACCGGATAATAGTATTAAGGAGAGGAGAAGTTCTCTTGGACTTGCAGGGCGGGGTTTATGACTATTTGAATGATTTTCCCGTTGATTCCGCCGTTGCCGAAGTTGTATCAAAAGAACTTTCTGTAGAATTTATTGAATTAGATTCAAAAGACAACGGATCGAATAGGAAAGGTGATATGGTTTCACGGGCCAAAGCGGTGTGTAAAAGCTTTATTCGCGATGTCTGTTACGCTTTTTTAGGTTTTCAGGAGCTATTTATTCTGAAACCGAACAAGGATTATCCTGATGTTTTGGCCTTTGGTTCTACGGAGCACTTGCTCTCGGTTCTAAAGGAAATGAAAAAGGTGAATGTCGTGTATTATAATCCGACTAAGCTGATCAAAGTTATAGAAGACTTGAGGGAAAATAATATCAGACAGATATGCGATGCGAAAAATGCCGCATCTAACAGGCTAAAAGACCGGTCTTTCAGGGGGCAGGTAGAAAAAACATTCAGGCAATTAAACCTGAACTTTGAAAAAGATGCGTTAAGCAGTCTTCCGGGGCTTTTGACCTTTGTGTTTAATATTTTCTGCAAGCATCATATCCTGTTTTTTCAAAAAAAGGTTAATCGTTATGAGGATATATTATCTACAGTAAGGCCGAAAGCCGTGATATTGGATGAGAACGTCTCCGCGTTAAGAAAACCGTTTGAATTTACCGCTAGGAAAATGAATATACCAACTTTTGTGGTGAATCACGGTATGCCTGCCAAGGCATATCCGCCATTTATAAATAGGGGGATATCGGATTTTTCGTATATTTTTGTGGGCGGCGAAGTCTATGAGAAGATTTTTACTACGTATTATGGGGCAAATGCCGGAAAGTTTGAAGTGACAGGGACTCCCCGGTATGACAAAGTGTTCAAGATGAAAAATGTTGAGGTTGGATCAAGGGGGACTACAGTGTGTCTTGCTCCGGCACTTTTTTTAAAAAGGGGCACAACATACAATTTTACTGACTATGTGTTTAATTTAAAAGACAATTTGAAGATCGTGGCTGAAAAACAAAAACGGTACAATTTCAAGTTGGTTGTAAAATTTCATCCTGGGGATCCACACGAAGACCTTGTAAGGAAAATATTCAATAAAGAGTGCGTGAAGGCGGAATATATTACTGATCAGCGTACTTCTTCTGATGTTTTGAACGAAACGGACCTTGTAATAACATGTTGGTCACAGATAGCCTTGGAAGGGGTGCTTCTTAAAAAATCCGTTGTGATAATGAACAATTACATCGGACTTGAATACCCATATAGTTTTTTGAAGGACAAGATGTGTGCGTTTGCGGCGTCCCCAAAAGATTTAG
>Ga0307929_1001875_pt1 | contig 14686 bp, 16 predicted proteins | sample AceLakmetage1330_FD_203160 | JGI IMG/M metagenome (GOLD analysis project Ga0307929, IMG submission 203160) | Saline water microbial communities from Ace Lake, Antarctica - #1330 | ecosystem: Environmental > Aquatic > Non-marine Saline and Alkaline > Saline | place: Antarctica: Ace Lake...
ACATCTGTTCTTTGCTACGCTTATTATTTCTTTGCATGCGGCAAAACTACTACCGCCTGCCGCAGAATAAAAGATGGGGTTGGTAGAGGGGATACAAATTTTTCTCCACCAACAACTTCATTAATAAGTTGCGTGTAATTATTCGCGCTTGTTCCTTCCCAACAATACTGGTTTGCATCTGCACTATGATTTGTTAAATCAACACATTTCAAGTTATCACAATATAGTTCATCACTACATGTTTGTACTTCATAATAATCTGGTGGATTCACATTTGGTACGCATCGGTCTGAATCAACTACTTCAACTGTGGTGTGTTTTGAGCAATCTCTTTCTTGCATCGTTTCACAAAGCGCGTTGTATCTTCCAACGGGTTCATAACGGCAGTTTGGTCCTCTGTATGTTGTTTCCGTTTTGCAAGAATAATCGTCACATATTTCTTGACATGAATATATTGTTCCATTAACGTATTGTTGACATCGTACTTCGCAGTTTCCTGTTGGTTTGCAGTTTGTTTCAAGTACTTCTTCGCAGTCTTTGTAGTCTATTGCGTCGCAACCAGCCCATAGTTTTGGATAACAAGCAGTTGCATAGTTTGATTCTTCTGTTTTTGTGTATGATCCTGGCGGACAATAAACAACGTTTCCTGTGTGAGTTACCCTTGTTCTTGTTTCATTGCAAACTTCTGATTCTTCGCATAATTCTAATGTATCATCGCATGCTTGCGCCACACAATAAGGGTCGTGTGTTTGGTTTGTGCTACACCATTGTTTAAATTCAGGTCCTAATGGAGGGTATTGTCCTATTTCTTCTGCGAATGGCAGGCTATTTGTATCAAGGTAACATCCTACATCAAGACCGCATAAAGGACCATGTGTTCCAGGTACACCAGTACAACAATAACCATCACCCAATAAAAGAGCGTTCCAGTTAGCAATGTTTGTTAGATTACTTTCTGCAACCCATACAGGTGCTCCACGCATAATGTCTGGACATTTTCCTTCTTCTGTGCATGCGCCGTCCAGTAAATTATATGCTGTTTCGTTTGTGCAACATCGCGGTCCTTGTTCTCTTGATGCGTTGCATTGTGTTGTTATAATTTTTTCATAAGAATCATCGCCGCAGCATTCTTCGTAATTATCGCTAAATTCTCCTATTCCAGGAATGGGTTCACCTAGCGAACCTCCAAACATGTTTGTCACAACTGCCGCGTCTTGTTTTATCCATGCGTTAGCAAATCCACATCCTGTTTCGCAACTATCAATATCACTATCGCAGTCTATCCAGTAACGAAATTGAGCAGCAGGTGTTCCTGCGCTAACTAATGAAATAGTAACTAGAAACATCAGACCCACTAAAATTAGTAATTTAGTATTCATCATAACACCCATTTGCTCCACAAAACATCGATACATCTGTTGCATCATCACCGCCAAAAAATGCTTGAGTTCATGCAAGGCGGGGATTGCAGTCCTTGAAAATAAAAAGGTTTGGGGTATCTCGTGGGGCGAAAATATTCTACGAAGGTTTGGGAGGAAATAATAAGGTTTTTCTTCCACAAAATGACCATTTCCTGCGTGGCACTACACCATTGGATTTTGGGTTAATAATTACAAAAACACTATTGGATTTTGGAGGTTTTACTACCAAAACACCATTGGATTTTGGATATTTTCGCAAGGTGAATTGTGATTATTATGATTTCATATTTCGGTACGCCCGCCTGAATATTTGAAGCCGTGCTCCATTTATCAACTAAGCCCAGGATCGGGCGTTGATTAAGAGGGCTTTTTATGCTAACTAACGAAAGGATTTACAATTCTGAGTTTGCCCTCGATAATTTGGTCGTGCTGTAAATCTTCGGTGTATAAAGTTGTGCAGCCAGCCTCCAGTGCCGAGGCCACGATGAGGGAGTCGTAAATGGAAAAAAGGTATCTCAGCTTTATCTTCCAACTTTTTCTAATGGTATCCACCGATAATTCCATCATTTCAACTTCAGGAATAATTTGCTCAATTACTTCTTGAATATCAGAATCCTTGATTTTGTTTTTGGATAATGCACTGTAAATTTCGTTAATAACCTGTGTGCTGACAACCACCCGCTCGGGAAGGTTTTTAAGTAATGAAACCGCCCGTTTATGTTTCGTTATATCACGGCCCTCAATTTTGGCATAAACCCAAACATTCGTATCTACGAATAATTTAGCGCTCATTTCTTTCCTCTCGGTTAAGCATTTCGAATTGCTCTGCTTTTATCGTATTCGATAAAAACTTATCAAATCTTTCATGCGTATGGTGGGGTTCTTTCACCTCTTTTTTCTGGTGCTTAAAAAGCAAAAACTCATAAAAAGTTTCCAGTTCTTTTCGAGCTTCAAGGGTAAGCAGGTCGATATTGATAAATGCTGAATGTTCCATAATTAAAAGTTTTAGACAAAAGTAGTTTTTTTGTTTCTTGCCCTGACCTCAAAACTATTTTAAAAATTGAATCTCATCCAGGAAAGTTTCCTTGTTTTTCTCCCACCAATCCCTGTTTACTTCGTCCGCAAGTTTATCAACATCAGGCTGCAATGCCTGGGATTTTGAAGTAATTTCCTGGTACCTGATATAATCAATAATCCTTTGTGATCCGGTTAAATCAATGGATCCGGGGATTCGAATCAGTATTTCTTTATCTGTTCGTTCAATTATCATATTAAGAAGATTTATACAAAGTTACAATTTTTCAGATTAGTTAAACAGAAATGAAAGTTTGAATATTTCAGTCCCCCCATTTAAACCCTTCCACACCAAATCTGTTAATTGCTTTACTTTTGTAGATAATATTGAATTAAAACATTTCATCATGAATTCAGAAATTACACATCCGATATACGAAATTCTCAAATCCCGCATCCTCCTTCTGGATGGTGCCATGGGAACCATGATTCAGCGTTACAAACTGAAAGAAGAAGATTTTCGGGGGGAACAATTTAAAAACCATCCCACCGACTTGCAGGGCTGCAACGACTTGCTTTCCATCACCCAGCCGCAGATTATTCGGGAAATACATGAGGCCTATTTTGAGGCTGGGGCAGATATTGTAGAAACCAACACCTTTAACGGCACAAGCATCTCCATGGCCGATTACCAGATGGAGCCCATGACTTATGCCATCAATAAAGCTTCTGCTGAAATTGCCAAAAAGGCTGCCGAAAAATACTCGAAGCTCACACCCAACAAACCACGTTTTGTGGCCGGAGCTTTGGGCCCAACTAACAAAACGGCCTCCATGTCGCCGGATGTAAACGATCCCGGCTTTCGTGCCATCACTTTCGATCAGCTTGTCGAATCGTATCAGGAACAAGCTGAAGGATTGATGGATGGCGGCGTGGATCTGCTGCTTATCGAAACTATTTTCGACACGCTCAACGCTAAGGCCGCCATGTTTGCGGTCGAAAATGCTTTTGAGAAAACAGGTCGCCGCCTGCCGTTGATGATTTCGGGAACCATCACCGATGCCAGCGGAAGAACCCTTTCGGGGCAAACCACCGAAGCCTTTTTAACTTCGGTTGCCCATGGAAACCTGTTGAGCGTAGGCCTGAACTGCGCACTGGGGGCCAAAGAAATGCGTCCCTACCTCGCCGAGCTTTCCGCGAAAGCACCCATGTTTGTGAGCGTGTATCCCAACGCCGGGCTGCCCAACCAGTTTGGGGAGTACGATGAATCGCCGGAAGCAATGGCTGTGCAGCTTAAAGAATTTGTGGATAGCGGTTTTGCCAACATCATTGGTGGTTGTTGCGGCACCACGCCCGACCATATCCGTGAGTTTGAAAAAGTGGCCAGGGCAGGCAAACCCCGGCAAATTCCTGAAATCGAAAAACAAATGCGGCTGAGTGGGCTGGAACCATTGACGATTTTCGCGGAGAGCAATTTTATCAACGTGGGCGAACGCACCAACGTAAGCGGCTCGCGCAAGTTTGCCCGCCTTATCCGTGATAAAAAATACGAAGATGCTCTTGCTATTGCCCGCGATCAGGTGGAGGGCGGTGCCCAGATCATCGATGTGAATGTGGATGAAGCTATGCTGGATTCTGAAAAAGAAATGGTAATCTTCCTCCATATAATGATGTCGGAACCCGATATTGCCAAATTGCCCATCATGATCGATTCGTCAAAATGGAGCGTGATTGAAGGAGGGCTCAAATGCCTGCAAGGCAAAGCCATCGTAAATTCCATCAGCATGAAAGAAGGCGAGGATGAATTCAGGCGGCAGGCAAGGCTTGTAAAAAAATACGGTGCCGCAGTTATCGTCATGGCTTTTGATGAAGATGGACAAGCCGCATCGCTGGAGCGCAAAACTGAGATTTGCCAAAGAGCCTACAATATTTTAACCCGGGAAGTCGGGTTTCCCGCCGAGGATATTATTTTCGATCCCAATATTCTTACCGTAGCCACCGGAATAGAAGAACACAATAATTACGCTGTGGATTACATCAATGCCACAAAGTGGATAAAGCAAAACCTGCCCCACGCCAAAGTGAGCGGCGGTGTGAGCAACCTCTCGTTTTCGTTCAGGGGCAACGATGTGGTGCGCGAGGCCATGCACTCGGCCTTCCTGTTTCATGCCATCAAGGCAGGCATGGACATGGGCATTGTAAACCCGGCTATGTTGCAGATTTACGATGAAATCCCAAAAGATTTGCTGACATTGGTGGAAGATGTGATTTTGAACCGCCGCAAAGATGCCACCGACCGGCTGATAGCTTACGCTGATAAAGTGAAAGACAGCGGAAAGAAAGAAGAGAAACACGATGCCTGGCGCGATACTTCCGTGCAGGAACGCCTGAAACACGCGCTGGTAAAAGGCATTGTAGAATTTATCGAAAAAGATACCGAAGAAGCCCGGCAGCAATATCCGAAGGCACTCAACGTGATTGAACAACCGCTGATGGCCGGCATGGACGTGGTGGGCGACCTCTTTGGCTCGGGCAAGATGTTTCTGCCCCAGGTAGTAAAAAGTGCCCGCGTGATGAAAAAGGCGGTGGCTGTCCTACTCCCCTACATCGAAGCCGAAAAGGCCGAAGGTGGCGCAAGCCACTCGGCCGGGAAGGTATTGCTGGCGACAGTGAAAGGCGATGTTCACGACATCGGGAAAAACATCGTGGGCGTGGTGCTGGCCTGCAACAATTTTGAAGTAATAGATTTGGGTGTGATGGTGCGAGCCGAAAAAATCCTGCAAACCGCCATCAATGAAAAAGTGGATATTTTGGGATTGAGCGGTCTTATCACCCCTTCGCTCGAAGAAATGGTGCATGTAGCGCAGGAAATGAGCCGCCGCAAAATGAATATCCCCCTGCTTATTGGCGGAGCCACCACTTCCGAAATTCACACAGCAGTAAAAATCGCCCCCAACTATGCCCACCCCGTGGTGCATGTGCGCGATGCTTCCAAAAGCGTGGGCGTTACCGCCGCTTTGCTATCCAAAGATCAGAAAGAAAAGTTTGCCTCCGAAGTCAGTGAAAAATATGCTGCCCTGCGCCAAAAACACGAGCGCAGCAAAATGGAAGGAAAGTATGTTTCGCTGGAAGCTGCCCGAAAAAATAAAATCGAAATTGACTGGGACAACAGCCCGGTTTATAAACCTGCTTTTTTGGGTAATAAATATTTCGAAAACTACGACCTGTCCGAAATCCGGGAATACATCGACTGGACTTTCTTTTTCCACGCCTGGCGCATCAACGGAAAGTACCCCGATATTTTTGCCGACCCCGTAAAAGGCGAGGAAGCCAAAAAGGTATTTGATGATGCCAACGAAATATTGGACAAAATCATCAGCGAAAAAAGATTACAAGCGAATGCTGTAATTGGTTTTTACCCTGCTGAATCTTTAGGAGATGATGTTCAGCTATTCAAAAATGATAATCGGGACGAGCTTATTACAAATTTTCATTTTTTAAGAAACCAGCAGGAAAAAGCCGATGGAATTCCTAACCTTTCACTGGCTGATTTTGTAGCACCCAGAGCATCGGACAGGCAGGATTATATTGGCGGCTTTGCCGTTACCGCAGGCATAGGTCTCGAAAAATGGGTTGAGCAATACGAAGCCGAAAACGACGATTACAACGCCATTATGATGAAGATTATGGCAGACCGCCTGGCCGAAGCCTTTGCCGAGCTAATGCACTTAAAAGTGCGCAAAGAATTCTGGGCTTATGCCCTCGACGAAAACTTGTCGGCAGAAGAATGCCTGCGCGAAAAATACCAGGGCATCCGCCCGGCACCAGGCTATCCCGCCTGCCCCGAGCACTCCGAAAAGCGCGTGCTGTTCGATCTGCTTCAGGCCGAAGAAAAAACCGGTATCATCCTCACCGAAAACTACGCCATGTATCCGGCGGCCTCCGTAAGCGGCTACTATTTTGCCCACCCGCAGGCACAGTATTTTAATTTGGGAAAAGTCCTGAAAGACCAGGTGGAGGATTATGCCAGCCGGAAAAACTTATCTATTGGGGATGTTGAAAGATTGCTGAATGTGAATTTGGGGTATCGGTAGAGGAAAGTGTTAATCGTGTAATCGTTATCCGTTAATTGTTAATGGTGTAATCGTTATCTGTGAAATCGTACCGAAAAGTAGGAAATCTCGGATTTTCGCAGTTCGACAGGCTCACTGACAAATTTTTCGAGGATGTTGTAAATCCACGGATTGGTGAATCCGGGACCCGAGCGAAGCTCGGCATTGATCGTGCAGTGCTTCGTAGCCCATTCGCCTTTTTGAAAAATATGCTTCACCTATCGGCACTAAAATAGGATCACTTATTCTTTACAAATAGTCTTTAAGGTTTTTATTTTTGTGAATTACCAGCCTATGATAAATATTGAAAAAAGTAATCTTCCACTCCTTACTTCTTACATAGCGGAGGAATAAATTTGTAGCATTTTAAAAGAAAAGAAAAAGTTTTCTTATCTTAGCGGCTCTAATTATTTTTAGATAAAGTCCTTTACTTTTATTTAAATATTGTTCGATTTAAAGCAAAATTTTATGAACTCTGAAAGATTTGAACTAGTAAAGTTAAGGCTTCTCAAAAAGCAATACCAAATCGATAAATCGAAATTGATTTTGAGTGTGATATCTGTATTGATTGCAGCTTTTGTATTCTATAAATATTTTGATGAAAAAAATATACAGAGAAGAATGGATTACAAAAACAGTATTTCAAATCTGTATTCATCAAACCCCCATAACATAAAATTGGCCATTAGGGAGTTGAGTAAATATGAAAAGCACATCCCTGAATCAATTCGAAATATTGCCGATGTTTTATTTACCTGCAATGATTCTACATTCAATACTCTTAAAAATGATTTGGGATTAATTATTAGACTCTACAACCTAGGTTTTGCTAATGAGGTTATTCGTTATGGGCAGGAACAGCAGAGTTTTAAAGAATTATCTATGAATGACAGGTTTAAAGATATAATAGAGGTGATTTTACGAAAAAGTTACCTGCTTAATAAACAACTGAAAGTTTACGATCTTGATTTACATAATATAGATTTGTCAAGGGCAAAGATTGAAAACATCACATTTTCTAATATTGATTTCGATACAATAAATTTTGCTGCAATCATTGTAAATAATTGTACTTTTTCTGATGTGTTTTTCAATCATGGTTCCTTATGGAAAAGTACGTTTGAAGAAAATGTAATTTTTAATGAAGTAACATTTACAGACATTAATCTTAGCGATGCCGTTTTAAATTCTGACTGTAAGAATTGTAGTTTTGAAAATAGTAATGTTTTAAATATGCAAATTAAAATCAATCCTGATAATATTGGGAACATATTCCAAAATTGTATACAAACAAAGACAATTAAAATTATTAATTAGTAATAAAATTTATGGAGGGTATTATGACAAAAAAAAATCAAGTATTGTGTTTTCTACTTCTTATTTCCTTGAGTTTGTTCTCTCAGGGAAATGATCAAACAAGAGCTATTTCCATAACCTATCCTGCAAATGAACAACCAGTTACATACAAAGGTGAAAGTATTAAATTTAGTTCAGTTGCAGCAATAGATAAGGACTATGTGCCTGTTGTGTTCATTCAGGATCCCACCAAGCAATGGTGGCCGTGGCTTACTTCCAATAGCAATAACAGCACCAGAACAAGCTGGGAATTGACTCCCGTGCAATTTGGTGTGCCTTCTGATTTTAATAAAACTTTTGGAATAGTGATCGTTGCTATTCCCCTTAAGGATATTGATAATGGTATTTTGGCCGGGGATAACAATACAATATTTATTGAGGGAGGAACCGCAATAAAAAACAGCATTTTTAGCAGAATAATACTAAAACAATATCCTACTCAATCGAGAAAAATTGTAGTGATTAGACAATAAAGCTGTAATTCATTCAAAAACATTGGCATACGGTAAAAACTGTTCATGCCCCCACTTTTGCGGCGCAGGCTCTACGGGGAGTATTTTACGAAATCTAACATCTTTTTCTACAGTACTTTATCGGCTAAGCGGGATTCGCTGTAGATGCTGTAGTATTGTAGTGCAAAAGTAACCCCCAAACTTCGATACTTCTTAGAGGTTGCACGGGCTCATCCAATAGAAATGTGGGCTTGTTTGAAGTTGCTTTATTCCTTTTTTTGTGCCTGGTCGAAATATGTCTATAAAATCATGTTAACTTTGTTTGGATTACGCATAGAAAATACACTATTTTATGATCAAGAAAAGAAGAAAGGGTAATCTATGAAGGCAAATGAATTTGATAAGGCTTTTGATGATGGTGAAGACATTACCGGAGTACTGGCTTTGAATAAAGCACAACGTCCTGCACTGAAAAGCAAACGTGTAAATGTGATTTTCCCGAATGGATGATCCATCTTTTGAATCAGGAATCCAAAAAACTGGGATATGATAGATATTGAAAAAGGCTTGTTCTAAAGTTCCTTGAGGGGGTTATCTCGATCATTGAAAAACTAATTGCATAAAACCAATGGTTTTGCGGTTGGTTTTAGATATTGTACCACTCTAATAACAAAATACGCATCTCCACCTCCACCGTATCAGCACTAAAAATCCTGAGCATTGAGCCAGGCAATGCCACCAAACGAAATGCGGGCTTGTAGGAAATAGCTGTCGTTTTGTAGCTCTTTAAAAATTCCTTTGGCGAGCTAGGGTGAAACATCAAAATAACCTTCTTTGCCATTCGACATGCTCACGAAAATCATTTTGCTTTCTTTGGGCTCAGGGATAGCAAAGCCATTTCCGATAGCACTTTCAATCCAGGCTGTCTTGGCATTTATCACTTCGACAAGGGCTTCTTCAGGGGTTTCCCCAAAGGCCGAACAATATTCTAAGTTTGGGATATCAGCAATATAGCCCCCATCATTTTCGCTGTAAAAAATATTTATGTGATAGTCTTTCATGTTTCAGTTTCTTAATTTTAAAATCATGATTTTATCGCTTACGTAAAGCAAAGGTAATTCTTCTTTGTAATTCTCAGAACTGCTTGCTCAAGTATTAAGAATACTTCAATAATTATTCTCCCGCCAACGCGTATTGATATTTAGATGTTTAAGTTAGTTTTCACACTTTAATAATATTATTGTTTAATTTATTTATCATTTTGTTAAACATTTTATACCGTTCAACGTTTAGCTTCTTTAATTAAACAAATTCTAAATCTAATATCAAATACAATGAACAAATTAAATTTAATTATCGGAACAATCGTGATAGCCTTAACTTTTGGAATGACCACAGTTTTGGCTAATTCACCTGGTAAAACATCAAAAATGAATATTGTTGAAATCGCCAGCGCAGATGCCCAATTTTCAATTCTTGTTGACGCTGTGGTGAAAGCTGAATTGGTTGATGCTTTAAGCGCAGCAGGTCCTTACACCGTATTCGCACCAACAAACGATGCCTTTAATGATCTTTTTAAAAGCCTGGGAGTAAATGGTATTGATGATCTTAGCAAAGAACAACTGAAGCCAATCCTGCTTTATCATGTTGTGGAAGGAGAAGTATGGTCGAAAGATATTTCATCGGGTAAGGTTGCAACCTTAAACAACACCGCTTCGATTGATGTGGAAGTAATGAAAAACACAGTTAAAATTAACAAAAGCAAAGTTGTGGCTGCCGACATCGATGCTTCAAATGGTGTGATACACGTGATAGACAAGGTTCTGATACCGGAAGTAAAAACATCATCCAAATCAAAGGGTGGTTGTTAGTACTAAATCCAACATAATAAATTAATATTAAGAAGAAATATCATGAAAAGACTAAAATCAAATTTAGGAATAGTAGCCGTTTTATTGGCTATGATAGTAGTATTTGCATCGTGTGATAAAGATGATGATAAAACCACTGAGCCCCAAATGAAAAGCATTGTAGAAATCGCTTCATCAGATAATAATTACAGCACACTTGTTGCTGCGCTGATAAAAGCCGATCTTGTTTCAACCTTATCTACTGACGGTCCATTTACCGTTTTTGCTCCGACCAATGCAGCATTCGAAATGCTGTTTGAAACTTTAAATGTTAATGGCATCGAAGATCTTTCTGCTGAAGCATTAAAACCAATATTGCTCTACCATGTAATGTCAGGCAAAGCGATGTCGACAGACATCTCAACGGGTTATTATGAAACCCTAAGTGCAGCAACCACCGACAATAAAGGAATGGTGATTTATGCAATGGTAGATGGTATGGTTAAAATTAACAATTCGGCTATGGTTAGTACTGCTGATGTTGAAGCCACAAACGGTGTAGTGCATGTAATCGATAAGGTAATACTTCCTCCAACAGTGGTGGATATTGCTTTACAAAACGCCAATTTCAGCACCTTGGTAGCTGCGGTTGTTAAAGCCGGATTAGTTAACGCATTAAGTGCCACAGGCCCATTTACCGTCTTCGCTCCAACCAATGCAGCTTTCGAAAACGCTTTCGTTGCCCTTGGCGTTTCGGGTCTTGATGACCTTTCAGCGGAAGCCCTTACGCCTATTCTTCTATATCACGTGGTACCGGATAATGTGCTGGCTTCAGAAGTTGCCACAGGTATGGTTCCAACCTTAAATACGGAAAGTAACATTTCCGTTTCCGTTTCAGCCCAAGGCGTTATGCTCGACAATTCGGCAAATGTAATCGCAACGGATGTACAGGGAAGCAATGGAGTAATCCATGTAATTGATGGGGTAATTCTTCCAAATTAAAAAGATCAACCACCGGCTGATTATCGAAATTTCAGTACGGATAAATTTATTGATTATCACCTAAGAGCAAGTGCTTGAAAAAGCACTTGCTTTTATTATCTTTGGGGCTCAATTGAAATGACTCTGACCATTTTAATCCCACAACAAATTCCCATTACCTTACCTGCAACTCCACCTCCACGGTGTCAGCACTAAAATCCTGAGCATTAGGCCAGGCTATGCCCCCAAACGAAAGGCGGGCTTGTTTGAAATAGCTGTCGTTTTGTAGCTCTTTAAAAATTCCTTTGTGGAGGTAGGGAGAAACGTCAAAATACCCTTCTTTGCCATTCGACATTCTCACAAAAATCATTTTATTTTCTTTGGGTTCTATCGAAATCACCTTAATCATATTCATATTATTTAAGTGGTTCTATTTTAAACAAGTGTTCACCATTTATAGCAAGCTTCCAGTTTGCCAGGAGAGCATCCTGATGAATTTCAGTCCAGGCCTGAATGAGCTTCATTTTTCTACCAGGAAAATCTCCTGACAATACTTCACCATCATCTATTGCAATAACTGCTTCGTATTCGCCAAAATGAGCATGAATATGAGGTCGGTTATGCTTTTTGTTATCAAAATAATACATGTAAATAATTATTCCATAAAACATTGAAATTGCCGGCATAAGCATATAAATTTAAAAATTCTCTAACAATTGTAAGCAAAGATAGCAAACTTTTAGCAGAACCATTAACATGGAAAATGTCCGAAAGATAGCTGAATGGCTTTATCTGCGGAGCTGCAAAACCAAAGCCTGTAGAAGGGTCTCAGCCCTTCATGACGCGCAGTTCGACAAGTTCACTGACAACAGGGATCGCAAGTCTGATACAACAAATTCTCGTTACCTTACTTGCAGCTCCACCTCCACAGTGCCGGCACTAAAATCCTGAGCATTATGCCAGGCGATGCCCCCAAATAAAACACGGGCTTGTTTAAAATAGCTTTCGTTTTTTAGCTCTTTAAAAGGGCCGTTTTAATTTGCGTGAGGATGGAAATAACTTTCGCATTAATTGTTTATTTTTGTAAAAAATCAGCGATATGTTAGTTATTGAAAAAAGCGAAGTGGCTAATTGGCTGCTACTCTCTTACAAGTCGGAACAAAATCAAGTCAGGGATAAACTTGAACTTTTTGAAAGGAAGTACAATCAACCATTTTCTGTTTTTGAAATGAATGTAAGGAATGCCGAAGAGGAAAATTTCAAAGAATGGGATGATTATATCGAATGGAAAGCCTATCATCAATCCTTAAGTAATTTGAATCAAAATATCCGGGAAATTGAAAAAGGACGTTTTAAAGTTGCTTGAGGAAAGTAAAATTGTTGAATCGTTTGAGGTTTCTGATTTTCGGCAATTTGACAATGGATTCTACCTAAAGTTCGCAATTAAGTTTATTAATAATACCTATCTGCACGCAAAAGAATATTTCGACATTTCCGAAAGAAATTACTCATTTCATAAAAATTGATTGGTTAAAATCAAATGTGTTGACTATAAATTTGGCCTAACGCTAATTGAAAATAACCCCCCCCTTACCTTACCCGCAACTACACCTCCACGGTGTCGGCACTAAAATCCTGAGCATTGGGACAGGCAATGCTCCCAAACGCGATGCAAACTTGTTAGAAATAGCTATCGCTTTGTAGTTCCGTAAAAATCCCTTTGTCGAGATAGGGTGAAACGTCAAAATACCCTTCTTTGCCATTCGACATGCTCACAAAAATCATTTTATCGCTTAGTAAACCACGGGATAAAAGCACTGGTTTTCCGGACGTATTCCTGATAAGCGGGCTTTTTGTCCTTGAGCGATTTTTCGAGCAAGGCCACACCCGAAATTTTGATGATAAGAAAGGTCATTAGCAGAGAACCCAAAACGGGCAAAACACAGCCGGCGGCTATCGAAAACAAGGCAAAACCCCACCACACGGCCGAATCGCCAAAATAGTTGGGATGGCGCGTGTATTTCCAAAAACCACTTTGCAGCAGCTTGCCCTTGTTTTCGGGATTGGACTTGAAGCGTGCCAATTGAAAATCGCCACCTGCCTCAAACACAAAGCCGATTAGCCAAACAGCCATGGCCACATAATCGAAAACCCCAAGACTGCCCGAAGGCGCAAAATACATAGCTCCCAGCAAGGGTGCCGACACCAGCCACATCAAAACTCCCTGAAGCAAAAAGACCTGGAAAAAGCTAAACCACCAATAACGCTCAGGGCCGAAGTTCTGCCTGAAATTTTGGTAGCGATAATCCTCGCCCTTTCCGGCATTGCGCCAGAACAAGAATATCGACAGGCGTAAACCCCACAAGGAAGTTAAAACCAAAACAATAAGCTGGCGCGTTTCAAATCCCTCCGTTTGGAAGTAATAATAAAAGGCTGCCAGCACAAAGCCCAAGCCCCAAAAGGGATCGACGATGCTTGCATTTTTCAGAAATACGCTAACGATCCAAACCGAGGTCATCAGGATCATAATTACTGGGAAAGCCCACAAATAAGTTTCGATAAATGGTGTCATAATTTTTGTATTTTCTTAGCTAACAAAAAACCAGCAGTTTCGTTTTAGCAGGACAAAACTTTTTTTGATTTCACAAGCTATTCCTTATCAATATTTAGAGTTTGTTATGCGCTGGTTTTCATTTCATTTTTCATATTTTCAATCGGCCTGCTCCAGGTCTTTTTGTTTTCTCCAGGTTTACCAGTTGGTGTTGAGTTAAATAGTCCGTTTTCATAAACAATATCCATGTTTTCCAATTTTTCGTATTTGTAAGATAAATGCGTTTTAAACATGTAAACAAAATCGTTTATTCTGCCAATTGTTTTCCGGTCATTGTTTGTTTTATAAAATTTTAAATTTCCTCCTGCAAAAAGCTTTTCGACAGATTCATTCTCGCCAATTACTTTGTCGTGTCGAAATTGTTGTATTAATCTATGATAAAAGTATAAGTCAATAACTTTAAGGTCTTTCTTTTTTATGCCGACCAAAAAAACAGAATATGCAGTCCGATTGTTTATGACAGCAATGCATTGTTTTCTTTCAACAGAGAATAAATGCGCATTCCAGTCAAATATTGATCTATGAATTATGTCAGAAGGCAATTCTTGATCTACACTTCCTATAAAAGCCTCAAGCTTCTTGGTACAATATATTCTTAACATATTCTCTAATTTATCTTAACGTATTGGTTTTCTAACTTTCGCACAACGGTTTGTATAAGAATAGTAGCCGATTTCGGAAGTACAATTTTTCAATTTACTACTAAAATTTATGCGGACTACAATGTTCATATGTACTACTATTTCGGCTATTATTTTTATACTTTGTTGAACTAAACCTCCCTTTCGGGAGGTAGCTCATTGGTGTTACTTAAAAAAGCAGTATCCTGCTTGTGTTTAACTTTAAAAATTAAGTAACATGAGCAAAAGTACAATTTTTCAACAAGCCT
>Ga0307929_1001876_pt1 | contig 14685 bp, 13 predicted proteins | sample AceLakmetage1330_FD_203160 | JGI IMG/M metagenome (GOLD analysis project Ga0307929, IMG submission 203160) | Saline water microbial communities from Ace Lake, Antarctica - #1330 | ecosystem: Environmental > Aquatic > Non-marine Saline and Alkaline > Saline | place: Antarctica: Ace Lake...
CAGATGTGCAGGAGAAAGACCGCTTCGATATCGTACTCGCCAATCCTCCCTTCGGCGCGAAGGAACGAAAGGAGTGTCAGCAGAACTTCCCTATCAAAACCGGCGAGACCGCGTTTCTATTCCTTCAGCACTTCATCAAGATGCTCAAGGCTGGAGGGCGTGCGGCGGTTGTCATCAAAAATACGTTCCTCTCCAACTCCGACAACGCCTCCAAGGCCCTGCGTCAGGAGCTGTTAGAGAACTGCAACCTACATACCATTCTTGACTGCCCCGGCGGCACATTCCTAGGGGCTGGTGTGAAGACTGTGGTGCTCTTCTTCGAGAAAGGCGCACCCACGCGCAAGATCTGGTACTATCAGCTTGATCCTGGTCGCAACATGGGCAAAACCAACCCGCTGAACGATGCGGACCTGGGCGAGTTCGTGAGGCTTCAGAAAACGTTTACCGACTCCGAGAAGTCCTGGGTCGTTGATATGGCCGACATTGTCCAGGCAAGCTTTGACCTCTCGGTCAAAAACCCTAATACACCCGAGGAAGCCCCGCTCCGCTCACCGGAAGCAATTCTTGATGAGATCGACCAGCTGGATGCGGAAACCGCGAAGGTACTGGCCGGTATCCGGGGGATGGTATGAGGGAGGTGAGTGCGAAACGACTTGATGAAGTGTTTAGAGTAGGATCAAGCAAACGCATTTTGAAATCTCAGTGGCAGAGTGAAGGCGTTCCCTTCTATCGAGGACGCGAAATAACGAAGCTGTCGACCGATGGGTTCGTCAATAACGAGTTGTTTATTTCTGAAACTGACTATGCGGAGTACGCATCGAAATCCGGAGTTCCTGTGCCCGGCGATATCGTAATTACTGCCATAGGAACCATTGGAAATTCATACGTTGTACGTGCAGGAGATAGATTCTACTTCAAAGACGCCAGCGTTCTATGGCTCAAGAAACTGGGAACCATAAACAGTCAGTATACAAACCTATGGCTGAAATCACCGCAGTTCTTTGAACAGCTTGACAAAGGTAATGGTGCTACCGTCGATACACTTATCATCAAAAAGCTACAGAGCGTTTTGATCCCTCTCCCCCCGCTGACGGAGCAGGAACGGATTGTGGCGATATTGGATAAGGCATTTGCGGCGATCGAGACGGCAACCGCCAACACCGAGAAGAATCTGGCCAACGCCAAAGAGCTCTTCGAAAGCGAACTCAACCGCGTCTTCTCCCAAAAAGGCGAGGGGTGGGTGGAGAAGACGCTGGGGGGAGTGTACGATGTTCGTGATGGAACACATGATTCTCCAAGATATCACAATGAGGGATACCCGTTGATCACATCAAAAAACCTCAAGCACGAGGGCCTGAATTTTGACAAGGTGAAGTTTATCTCAGAAGAAGACTTCAAGAAAATCAATCAGCGTAGTGCCGTTCACAAGGGGGACGTACTGTTTGCTATGATTGGGACGATTGGAAATCCAACTGTTGTGAACGTTGAGCCAGAGTTTGCGATCAAGAATGTGGCACTGTTTAAGCTCGGAGATCAGCAAGATAGTTCTTTCCTCAAGTACTATCTGCGGTCTGCAATGGTTGTGACCAAAATGCGAAATGAAGCAAAGGGGACAACCCAGAAGTTTGTAGGTCTAGGGTATCTGCGCGGTTTCCCAATCTGCGTTCCAGGGCGAGATGTTCAACGTTTGGTTGTGGCTGAGCTTGACGCTTTGCTTGAGAGAACGAATCGACTAGAAGCCAGCTTCCACCAGAAACTCACAGCGCTGGCCGAGCTAAAGCAATCTTTCCTTCAGAAGGCATTCTCCGGCGAACTAACCGCCGATGCCAAAGCAGCAGATCGCACACTATCGGAGGCTGGTGTATGAGCATGAACCGCAACGAAGTTGAGACTCGTGCAGAGCTGATTGATCCGACCCTCAAAGCTGCGGGGTGGGGTGTTGTTGAGGGCAGCCGCGTGCGGCGTGAGGTCATTACGCTAGGCCGTCTCCAGGGAGCAGGCACACGGGCGAAGCAGGATATTGCTGATTACGTGCTGGTCTACAAGAACCAGAAGCTGGCTGTTATCGAGGCAAAGCGTGAAAGTGCGGATGTAACCGAAGGTCTCGCTCAGGCCAAGAGGTATGCTGAGAAGTTACACACTCGCTTTGCCTACGCCACAAATGGACACGGCCTGTACCGCGTTGACATGCAGACCGGTGAGGAGGGCGAGGTCGATGCATACCCGACACCGGATGAGTTATGGGATGCGACGTTCGGGGAGGCCGAGGCTCAGGAGCGGGGATGGCGAGAGCGCTTCTCTGTCGTTCCGTTTGAGGACAAGGGCGGCCAATGGCAGGCCAGATACTATCAGCACAATGCTATCACAAAGGTGCTGGAGGCTATCGGCAAGGGCGAGGACCGCATTCTGCTGACGCTGGCCACGGGGACAGGCAAAACCGCCATTGCTTTTCAAATTGCATGGAAACTGTTTCACAGTCGCTGGAATCTGACCGACTGGCCTGCAGGTCTCGCAGGTCTAGCAGAGCCAACACGACGCCCGCGCATTCTCTTCCTCGCTGATCGCAACATTCTGGCCGACCAGGCATTCAATGCCTTTTCCGCGTTTCCCGAGGATGCTCTGGTGCGGATTGACCCTCAGGTCATCCGTCAGAAGGGCAAGGTGCCAAAGAACGGCAGCGTTTTCTTCACCATCTTCCAAACCTTCATGAGCGGCCACGATGCAGATGGGAATCCTCAGCCCAGTTTTGACGAGTACCCACCCGACTTTTTCGACTTCATCGTTATCGACGAATGCCACCGTGGCGGCGCTAATGATGAGAGTAACTGGCGTGCTATCATGGATTACTTCGCTCCAGCCGTGCAGCTCGGTCTTACAGCCACACCGAAGCGCAACAACAACATTGATACGTATGACTACTTCGGTGATCCGGTCTATATTTACTCTCTCAAGGAGGGCATCAACGACGGCTATCTGACGCCCTTCAAGGTCAAGCAGGTCTCTACCACAATAGATTCCTATATCTATGTTTCGGACGATGACGTTGTGGAGGGGGAGATTGAAGAGGGCAAAGTATACGAAAGTCACGAGTTCAACGTCACGATCGAGATTCGGGAACGGGAGAAGAAGCGCGTCGAGATCTTTATGCAGGACATTGACCAGAACCAGAAGACGCTTGTGTTCTGCTCTACCCAAGCTCATGCCCTACTTGTCCGAGATCTGATCAATCAGGTTAGAACAAGCAAAGATCCGAACTACTGCGTCCGTGTAACGGCCAATGACGGTAAAGAGGGTGAGCGGTTCTTGCGGACCTTCCAGGATAACGAGAAGACGATCCCCACCATCCTGACAACATCCCAGAAACTGTCAACCGGTGTGGATGCCCGTAACATCCGGAATATCATCCTGCTGCGGCATATCAACTCCATGATCGAGTTCAAACAGATTGTTGGACGTGGCACGCGCCTTTTCGACGGCAAGGACTTCTTCACTGTCTACGATTACGTAGATGCCTATAAGCACTTCAGTGATCCCGAGTGGGATGGCGAACCCATGGAGCCGGAGCCCTGCAAACGCTGTGGCAACACGCCGTGCACCTGCGTAATAGATCCGCCGAAGCCATGTCCCGTTTGCGGCAAGACACCGTGCGAATGTGAGAAACTGCCACCAGATCCTTGCCCGGTGTGCGGCCAGAGTCCCTGCGTCTGCAAGAAGCGTCGTAAGATCAAGGTGAAGCTGGCCGATGGAAAAGAGCGGTCCATCCAACACATGATGGCGACATCCTTTTGGAGCCCTGACGGCAAACCGATGTCCTCAGCCGAATTCATGGAGCGCCTCTTCGGAGACTTGCCAGATCTCTTCAGGAATGAGGACGAATTACGCGCACTATGGAGCAGGCCAGACACACGAAGAAAGCTGCTGGAAGGTCTCGAAGAGAAGGGCTACGGCGGGGAACAACTAAACGAACTCGCCCGCTTGGCCGACGCTGAAAAGAGCGACCTCTATGATGTTTTAGCCTACGTCGCTTTCGCGCTGGCCCCCATCAGCCGTGAAGAACGCGTCGACACACACAAGACGCTCATCTTCTCCGGCTACGGCGACAAACAGCGCGAGTTCCTCTCCTTCGTTCTCGATCACTACATTGAGCAAGGGGTAGGTGAGCTAGACGAAGAGAAACTACCACACCTAATCGAGCTCAAGTACAACGCCATCTCAGACGCCGTACAAGAACTAGGGCCTGTCGCCGATATCCGTGATGTATTTATCGGTTTTCAACAAGCCCTGTATCTGTCGGCGGTTGCATAACTGCTTTGCTTGCATCTTCGTGTTACTTGGAGCATGGCGGACAGCGGAACGGCCAACGATCATAAATGCTCCAAGCAACCAGTTGGATTGACCAAAATGACGAATAGCGGGACGTGATCCCATTGCGCGAATTCTGACATCGCAAAGGTTTAGTCAACCAGAGCAAAGAATATCGAAAAAGGGACATTCCTCGGATTTCCGCCATGACCGGGACTGCCGATGAACTGGCCAAGATCGTGACTCAGCTTTCAAAGCTCTCAGAAAAGGTACTTGGAGCAAGCGACCTTGAAAGACCCTATACGGCGACCCCACGGCAAAATACTCTGTCACGAATCAATTTGGTTCGGGAGTAGCTCTGTATGCCTCCACAAGAGAATGTGCGTTGGTTGGTGGCAGCATCAGCGTGGGTAAAGGCAGTCGCGTCGTAAGGTTAGTGATCAATTCTCGTACATACGGAATTGCGTGAGCTAGGGCCGTTCCGTCATTGAACTCATCCCATGTCATATTGGGGTTTTCATCATCCATCGTGTAGTGGATTGCATAAGTACATGAAAAGCTGAATGCAGGCTCCTCGACGCCCTGCATTAAATCGAAACACGCAAGCAAGGTCAGCGTCTTCCCGTCCTCAGCAACAACCCTCTTCAGGCAATCCAAACCCAGTGAATAGCGTAGCTCTCTATCAGGGGCAATATCGCCGATATTACAGCTAAGCAGATCAACTGCCTCAATCTTTATGCCCGGTGGTTTGGTCTTATCCATAAGAAGTTCTCCTAAGCTGCTAAGGATAGCTCAGTGTCACAGTAAGATGTAGGAGACGTTCCCTGTGTATTACCTGATGTCCATTTCTTGGAAACACTTGACAGCGCGTCTAGAGAAAACGTACATACTTGTTTTCGAGCTGTAGAGAAAAAACTGCTACTGGCCCAATGTGTCATGTCTGCATAGTGCTTCGCCGTTACTGTTCTATTTCGAACAAGGGGAAGCAGCTCGCGCTCGAAATTCGGATAAAGTTCTTCCTCTTTCTGCATGATCATTTCGATTACCCCTTGTACAGCGCTCTGCTCTACATCAAACACGCCGATGCCGATGGCTGTAGGTTCGTCGGGGATCGTCTCGATGCGGATGGGGTAACGTTTGAAGAGCTGTGTGAATATGCTTTTCAATGCGGAGTTACTATCAATCTTCATAGTCATATCCTTAGAGTCCATAATTTATGTAATACTGTCGAAGACTGTTCGCGAGCCTTAGCAAGTTTTCGCTAATTTCACTCGCATCTACATCTTCAGTCTTATAGTCAGCTCTTACTCTCATCTGCTTGAGGGTCGTGAATACTGACACATACCGCTTTGTATGTCTACGCACAACTTTCCCAGCTTGGGAGTGCAAGCTCGACTCACAGTCTGCGTCAATAAGCTCCTTACGAAGAGCATATCCATAGACGGCTTGGAAAACTGCGTAGTAAAGTCGATTGGCTGCAGAGTTCCACTTGCAATTTTCCAGAAGGAAATTCGCTTCAGCCCATGTGCAATCTGACTTGTCAACCATGCATTCCCTCCAACCGTATTCGTATTAAGTACCGTACCGGTTCGCGCCGTTCGCGTCAATAGTAGTCAGGGCCTCATATGCATGGTAACGAAAAAGACAGCGTTGGCAGGGCAAACCTTGCTTTATTGATTATAGGGTTGAGGAACTTTGTGCTCGAGTCTCGACATTCGCCATTTGTTTGGTCGACCACAGGTTACTTGGAGCATTTACTGGCCAATCTTTCACCTTCGCAAGCTGCGGCGACATATTGGACCAGTAAATGCGGAGTTTACCGGCCAATCCGCATGTTTACTGGCCAATGATCTGGTGGCGGATTGGCCGGTAAACGCTCATTTACGACAATGGGACTCGCTAAACTTTCGTCGCCAATACTTGCATTTCAGAATCGGGCGTCATTTGCACCCGCAATACGGCGTACGTTTTTCATCAAATTAGCCGCCAGAATTTTTCTATATTTTTCGGAAGTCGATTCTGACAGCGAAGGGGGGGGGGGCTTCGGGGAAAAGCAAAAGCGGGAGACAGGGGATACCCTATAACCAGATTGCTCTAGAAGGGGCGGGGGGTTGGTAAAGATTCTGAACCGCGTAGGAGTCCCGTTTCCTTTTGGGACTCCTGACCACTCTTTTGCTGCAGGATGCTCGGAACCGAGGTGCTTCAATCATCCTTCACTGTCGTACTTCAGAGCGCCACCGGGAATGAGGCCCTTGATGAAATCCATTGATAGAAACCATCCTGGCATCGTGCTAGCACCACCGCGAGGCCCATTCACCAGAGTCTCCTGCTTGCCGTTTGCATAGAAGCGGTACTCAAGACCATCAAACGCTTTCGTGCTAGCCCAGCGGATAAGATCATGCTCTACATCCACGCGCCACCCATGAGAGAGCCATCCGAAGAACTGACCAGTCTCCTGCCAGGAAATGCCGCATAAAGCCAGAGCACCGAAACACTAACCAGAGAACAGCCCGGTTACAGAGCCGGGCTTTTTTGTGCCCTTGTCGAGAGCATCGTGTGGGTTAGTGTGGTATTAACTCGGGTTTTACAGTCGAAACGCAAGAGAACGCATAAGGACGCTTGCGGGTATTGATCCTGTGGTTTTGCCCTGCAAACATTGGGAGTTTACTGATATTGTTGATGTTCGGGGATTTCTGTCGAGGTTTCTCTGATCGGATTTTAAGTCCGTTGCGTCTGCCAATTCCGCCACCCGGGCACACCAATCAAACTATATATTTACTACCCTTGTGGACAACGAATTTTCCAGCCTTGGCTGGTCCGACTCCGGCGGAAAGTCCGTTGCGTCTGCCAATTCTGCCACCCGGGCAACATTACGTCTTGTTCTGCTATAAAGTGAAATCGGCTTGGATGCTACCACATTGGCCAAGCAGTTCAAGGTTAGACCGTTTGAATGACTACTCCGTTATCGCGATTGCGGTGACGGGGCAGGATTCGGTGGCTTCGCGGCAGGTGGCTTCAACGTCCGCGGCGACGGTGTCGACGATGACGGTGGCTAGATTGTCTTCCATCGTGAAAACATCAGGACAGAGTTGTACGCAGAGTTCACAGCCTATGCATTCATTTGGATCAACGGTTGCTTTCATCAATTGTCTCCCGGGTTGGGGTTTCGTTTCTGTCAAAAAACTTTTAAACTCATGACACTTAAATATACTGTTTGTCGGCGAGATACGACAGTTTCTTCGTTCTCCCCCTATTTTACTCTTAGTCCCATACTTAGTCGCCACCCCTAGTCGACCGTTTTCTATAGAACTAGTAATAATATTAGAAGATTCAGGTTGAGGGGGGTGTAGGGAGAACCGGGGGAAGGGGCGTTGGGATGTGGCGCTCTGTTGGATAGGCAAATTCTACCTCAGGCGTTTCGTTCACGACATCAATAATCCGAGTCATGATGGCGTCTCGCATCAGGGTGAAACGATTGTAATGTGCAACGTAGAAAAGGCTGTAACAGATGCCACTATCTGCGATTACGGTGTGGATATGGGGTTCGTAAATACCGCGCGAAACCCCGTAGTGCTTGGCCATGAGCGCCCCCCCTTTGGCTGCGGCTGCATAGGCGTCACGTGTTTCTTCTTCAAGGACCTTGAAAAAGATTTCGTAGGCTTTTTGGGATGAGGATTCAAATGTGATGGTGATGTCAATTTTCCCCCATATATGAGGGTGAATGTGGGAGTAGTTGAAGACATCTGATTTGAATATGAAGCTGTTGGGGATGATGAGGGTTCGTCCGGTTGCTTCGTCGACTCCGAGCCAGTTGTTGATTTCAACCAGCGTGGTGCGCAGCATCTGAATATCAATAATTTCACCGCAGTTTCCGTTGATTTCCACACGGTCTCCAACGCGAAGTTTGCGGCTGGCAATAATGACGAACCAACCTGCAAAGGCGGAACACATGTCTTGAAGCGCGATCACGACAGCGGCGCCGACGATTCCCATGATAGTGGCAATGGCTTTCAGATCTTCAAGAAAAAAGGTCACGAGAACAAAGAACACGATGAGGATTGCGCTATAGCTTCCTAGCCGCCGGGCAACGAAAATGTTGTCCTGTCGCAGTATGGCGGGAAACAACAAATGACTCATGAGTAAGTACAATAGGGTGACAATAACGATTGCTCCGATCGGCATGAGAATGCGGCGCATATAGCGTGCCTTTTGAAGCGTGTATTGGTGTGTCAGGTAGTCACCTTCTGCTCTGAATAGGTCGCGGCCAAGCTCGGAGAGATCAAGCGAGTTGCGCAGGAAACGGCTTTGATTCTTTAAGTGCCCAATTTTCTTCTCGAGCAGGTCCGTTTCGCCTTCAGCATCTTTGATCATCTGTTCAAGTTGTCGTTCTGCCTTTGTTCCTGCCCCAAAGAGTTTGCTGAAAACCCCTCGTCTTTCCTGAATTTCTCCGTTCTCCCCAACGCTGTGCTGTTTTTCAACGCGAGAACGATTTGTGAGAATGTCGACTTCCTTTTTGAGCTGGGAAACTCGCAGTTGTGAAATTTCGATGGCTGAGTAGGTGTCGTCGAGCGCTGAATTCAAATCGGACTGAATAGCCGTGCATTCCTGCTGGCTTTCACGGTTGTGTTTGATGGCGCGGCGAGAGTCGATAAGCAATCCAAGTGTCATACGGTGGTCCTGCTCTACGGCGCTAAAAATGGCATCAACGCGCAGAGCTTCGCGGGCAAGGCGGATCTTCACCTCTTCGGTATCTCTGGCGAGCATATGAGCCATGATTTCGGTGTCTATGTTTACGACAAGGGCTTCGGAATTGGCTTGATCCGCCATAGAAATATTGGCACTGGATACAAGGCATGCGTGTCGATCTTCTTCTGCCGTTCGGCGTTCCTTGAGTTTTCTGACATCAGCGTTACGGCTGGAAATCGCACGCTTGGGTGCGATTTCGTCGGTCTCGATTGCGCTGATGGCTTTTCGCAGCATGAAGTCGGTACTGCTACGACGGGCTTGAAGAAGAACTTTTTCTTTTTTGTTCAGGTTAGCTTGAAGGCTATAGTTTTCGATTGCTTTTCGGGCGAGGTCGATGCGGCGTTCGCAAAGGATGCGCTCTACAGCATTGGTAGTGCTGGTCAGGGACCGTTGGGCATCTTCGAGTTCGACAGTCGCCCAGCGAATCCGTGCGGATTTGTGGGTGTTGGTTTCGACAGCGCCACACTGTGAAATTGCTGCCCCCGTAAGATATAGTAGAATCAGAATTTGGTTTTTCATTTGTTTTGCATCCTATGGGCTGTGTTGGTTCTGTCTAGGGCTTTCACGCTCTTAATGCCTGAATTTTCTGTTTATTAAAGAGTTGTCGCACATTGGCCGTTCTCCCTCATGTCCCCACACTTTCGGTTGACGAGAACGGGCGCCGATTCCCCGCTTTCATAGCTTTTCATTATATTTAAAAACGTTTGACAGTTTTCCTGCATTCTGCGGAAAACATAACAATCGGTCAATGGAGCATTTGACGTAGTCCCCTTTTGGGCGTAAACTTAAAAAGTTCGAAAGCAAAGGAGATACAATGAATATATGGTTACATGAGTTGTCAGATATGATCGTGAGTTTGCTCGGGAACCCTCGCTCTTTGACTGAATATGTTGTGCTCCTTGTGTTAACGCTGCTTGTGTTGTTCTTGGCGATGTACATGGTTGGCTCTGCAACACGAATTCCAAATTTAGGAAGCCTTCGCCGTTTGTTTGCACTTGTTCTGGGGATCGGCTGCATGATGTGTGTTTGGGTGGGAACCCTGACCTATCTGCTTCCCTATGTGGAGACCGCATTGTTACGCCAAGCTGTGATGATTGGCGTGCCTGTGGTTGCCTGTTTGCTAGTGGTGATTCCGATTCAACAAGCTATTTTTAGATCTACGTATGTTGCAACGCTGATCACCTTTGTCTCAAGTCTTGCATTAGCTGCGCTGTTTGTGATTTTGGCGAATGCCGTGCTCGGTGCGATTCAAGAAGGCGAGAATGAGTCGGGTACGATCAAAAATCGCAAGGATGCCCTAAATCAGATTTTGGATCAGTAGCGGGTGTGCGGCACTCCCCGTGTTTCCGCTGTAGCAGGTATTCGACCTGAACCTGCTTGTTCGTCGGGATGATCCAAGATTGGTAGATATTGACGATCGTATCGGGGTCAACGGTTGGGCCTGTCGAGGTTGCTGCAAGTTCTTGCGTGTATGTCTGGGCCTTGTTTTTTACACGTTGTAGTACTTCCTGCTCAACATCCTCATCTGTAATGGCATGCATGATCTTGTTGGTATCCCTTGCCTCTATAGCTTGTAGTAGTGTTGCGTTTCCCTTTCGAAATTTGCTCTCTGCGACGAATTTTCCGTAATGGATACGCTTTGAGAGGGATTGCAGGCAGGCAACATCGCATACGGCTGCTGACCCATACTCGTCATCATCACCCTCGCGACAAATTTTCGGCACGATGGTCTCTTCATAGACCTTCCGAATTTTCGAATTCATGTTGATGGTGTTGGGGAAAAGCGGGCTGTCATCAAGATGCAGGGCTGGCAGAATGGGGGCAGGGAGGTTGCCGAAGAAGGGATGTTCATCCGGGCTGGTGTAGCGCCTGACTTTGGCGTGACTGCGTTCGCATTCCAGAAGCATGAATCCAACCAGGCTTTCTCCTTCCAGAATGTTGCCGAAGCGGCCGGGTTCATAGATGACCGGATTCTGGAGAAACTGTGTTCTTTCAATCAGTGCAAAGATAATGGTCTCTTCGAGTCGGATAAGAACGTTTCGCACATGTCCAATTTGTAGTTGCGTACTCATAGGGGAAGAGTAACGCGTAAATTTGAAATTTGAAATGGGAAATTTGAAATGGTGTGGGTTCGCCCTCGGGTTCAGCTTCTGGGGCGAGGGCGCCCAGTTCCATTTTTGCAAGATATGCTTTGGCTAAGGCAATGGAGGTGGCCCGCCTTCGGTCCGCAAGACCAAATACGTGACATCAGAATGAACAGGACCTTCGGCTCTATTGTTGCAGAATCCTCATCTTCTACCGAAGAGTGACACGGAGGGATTTGGCATGCTATAAAGTACGGTCGTAATCGCGACTGTGCCGAAGGAAGAAGCTGATGAGAAACATCTTAATTGTTGAGGATGAACGCGACATTGCTGATGTGATTGCGTTTGTGTTGGAACAGGATGGATTCAGTACGACGGTGGCATCAGATGGGGATATGGCGTTGGATTCCTTCAGGGCTCAGCATCCCGACCTTGTCGTGTTGGATTTGAGCCTTCCCGGAATTTGTGGACTCGAGTTGTTTCACTCTTTTCGTCGTGAGGCTCCCGATATTCCGATCATCATTACGACGTCTCGTACAGAGGAGGCGGATCGTATTTCTGGGCTGGAAATGGGGGCCGATGATTATGTGACCAAACCCTTTAGTGCCCGTGAGCTGGCTGCTCGCGTGCGGGCCGTGTTGCGCCGGTTGGATCGCCCTGTGAATTCCGCTTCTACTGTCCTGAGAGCGGGGGATATCATGGTCGATGCCGAGCAGCTCCGCGTTGAGTGTTGTGGTATTCCTGTGGTGCTGTCGTACCAGGAACTGAAGCTTTTGGCTTGTCTGATGCGGCATCCGGCGCGCATATATACGCGCGATGTCTTGATTGATCTGATTTATGATGGCGATGCTATCGTGACTGACCGAACGGTCGATGCTCAGGTTAAACGGATCCGTCACAAGTTTGGTGAGTTGAACCCTCCACATGATCCCATCCAGACGGTTTACGGGATGGGGTATAAGTTGAGAGCGTAGTGGAGGGGGCATAGGTGTTAAGCTAAGTAAGGTGGTTTAGGACACAATATCCAATGTTCAACAACGAATATCCAACCGAACAAGGAAAAACTTGGCTAGCAATAGAAGGCTGTTAATGACGATGTGTGTATAGCTGGAAATCGTTCTTACTTTGGATATTGGTTGTTGGCTATTGGATATCCAGATTGCATCACGCGTAACAACTGATAAGCGGTCTATCGCGTTCGAAATCGAAATGCGTGGCTTAATGCTTATGGGACTGGGGGATGCGTGAGATGAGGAAAGGATCGGGGAGACGGTATGCATAGTCTACGTTGGAAGCTAATCCTCATGGCGGTTGTCATTGTCTTTATTCCCGTATACCTCCTGAACCGCTACGCGATTACCTATTTTGATCGATATACGCGAACTGATCTCGAATCCAACATGCGGCACTACGCCTTCTTTGTGAGTGAGCAGTATAAGCGTTCGCTTAACGATGATCGTGTGCGAGTCGATGCAGAGGCTGCAACAACCCGCGCAGAGGATAACGGGATTCTTGTGCGTATGGGGGCCGAGGTTCATGCGCATGTTCGCGTGATTTCCAAGCACGGTTTGGTTCTTTTTGATTCGACAGGTGAGGATGGCATCGGAACAGATCTATGCGATCGCCCAGAGGTGGCGGAGGCTCTAGAGGGGCGCTACAGTGCGCGAAATCGACTTACTGTAGATCGTAAATTTATGTATTTCTACGTCGCGAAACCCATTAAAGACGATGCGAAAAATGTGCTGGGGGTTGCATATGTTGTCGCGCATACGAACCCGATTGTGCAGGCCATCCAGCGTATGGTTGCCAATCAACGGTTGGCTACCTATATCGCGCTAACCTGTGCGGGGCTCGTGGCCACCGTGATGGCGTTGACAATGACGCGACGCTTGCGAGCACTCATGCGTGAAACACGATCCTTTGCGGCGGGGAAAACGCCAATGGGACGTCCACCTCGCGGCGGTGACGAGATTGCAGAACTTGGGCGTGCGATACATCGGATGGCTGATGAAATTGAGTTGCGTAATGTCTACAATCGGGATTTTATCCAAACCACGCTGCATGAGTTAAAGACTCCGTTGACGGCGATTCGCGGTGCGGCAGAGGTGTTGGAGAGGTTGGAGCCGCGCGCAGAAGCCGACACAGAAAAAACCACGCAGCAGCGTCAACGGTTTTTGGGAATTGTTGGTTTTCAGGCAAGTCGGCTGATGCAACTTGTTGGAGAACTGCGCGAATTGACGCGTGTGGATGTAGAGTTGTCGCGTGCACCCCGTATGGATGTCGACTACGGGAATTTTGTCAAAGAAGCCGTTGCGCGGCTGGCAGACACCTTTCCGGAACCCCATGCTGAACTGTGTGTTGTTGTGCCGGATACGCCCGTGCATCTACGTTTGGTGCCGGGACGCATTGAACAGGTGATTGAAAACCTGCTCGATAATGCATTTCGCTATACACCTTCTTCAGGGAAGGTGACGATCACGGTGGAGATGGGAAATCCGGTTCGAACAACGATTGCCGATACGGGTTGTGGAATTGCGGCCTCGAATGTGACGCGCGTCTTTGATCGGTTTTTTACAACAGAGCGTCGCCAACGCCCGCAGGATTATGGAAGCGGACTTGGGCTTGCTATTGCGGCCAGTATTATCCGCAGTCACCAGGGCGACATTGATGTGACTTCTGAGATTGGAAAGGGTTCTGCATTTTCGTTTAATATTCCCCGTCACAATTGATCACATTCTGGTCATTCTCCTGCCACATTGATTCGCTTTGATGATGCCAACACAAAAAGGAGGCATCATGAGAGTCGCAATCAAGCAATCCATCGTCGCTATCACAGTTGTAATTCTATCGTTTGTAGGCGTGCTACAGGCGCAGGAAACGAATCTCACCGAATCTGTCTATTCTTCGGGGGTGGTTTATGCGTGGTCGACCAATAGCGCGCAGCGACTCTTTCTGCCACTGAAGAAGACCGATGTGCGGTTGGAAATGGTTTCGGGGTTGCTAACCGCAACGGTGTCCCAACGTTTTGTCAACGATACGGCATTTCCGCTTGAGGCCATGTATATTTTTCCACTTCCGCCAGATGCTGCTATTACGGATATGGAAATGCGTATTGGCGATCGCGTGATTCGAAGTGTTGTGCAGGAGAAGGCGGAGGCAAAAAAGACATATGAAGCTGCAAAAGCAGCGGGCAAAAAGACTGCGCTTCTGGAAGCCAGTCGCCCTAATGTCTTTGAGACGTCACTTGCCAACTTTATGCCTGGGGAGACGGTGGATATCGTGCTCAGCTTTAGTCAGGTCGTTGCGCTGCGTCAGGGGGGGTATGATATTACGTTCCCTATGGTTGTCGGGCAGCGCTATTACCCGCTTCCGCCAACCTTTTCACCCGCTAATGAATCGCCTTCCGGTATTGAGTTAAATGCTGGTGCTAGAGCATTTAACGATTGAGATGTCGTGTTAATTTCTCTATATTGTCCCCATGAGTATCGCAACGAAGGAAATACGACGGCGGGCGATTGATTCTTACATGACCGGCAATGTGACGCAGGAAGGA
>Ga0307929_1001877_pt1 | contig 14675 bp, 14 predicted proteins | sample AceLakmetage1330_FD_203160 | JGI IMG/M metagenome (GOLD analysis project Ga0307929, IMG submission 203160) | Saline water microbial communities from Ace Lake, Antarctica - #1330 | ecosystem: Environmental > Aquatic > Non-marine Saline and Alkaline > Saline | place: Antarctica: Ace Lake...
ATTTCGGGTGCCGGTGAAAGCAGAGGATGCCTATATTGAGTTTTTTGAAAGCGACAAGATGAATAAGCTGTTTGATGAGATATTCGGGGATAAGCTTGCCATCAGCCAGATTATGATGTTGCTGGGAGAAAAGCCGCTTCCCACCAGTGACATCGCCCAAAAGTTGGGCCTGAACCCATCGGATGTGTCCAGACACATGATCAGTTCATCCCGGCACGGATTGGTGAGGTATGATACAACCTGCAATTGCTACGCATTGGCGTAAAGGATAATATTAGGAAAACGGCTATGGATACTTGTACAAAATTGAGTAAAACTGACCCGCCCGTTGACCCGCAAATTAATCAGCAGGTTGGCCAGCAGAGTGACCGGAAAATTGACCAGCAGCTCGAAAAGCTCGTTGATCGGGTCATTGACAAACATAAGGGGGAAGCAAGCGCGTTGCTTCAAGTCCTGTTGGACATTCAGAGTGAAAATTCCTGGCTTCCCAAGCAAGCATTGGGCAGGGTCAGTGAACGCCTGGAAGTCCCCTTGAATCGCATTCAGCATATTGTCACCTTTTATAAAGCCTTTAGTCTGGTCCCCAAGGGACGTCATAAGGTTCACATTTGTGTGGGGACGGCCTGCCATGTCCGGGGGGCGACCCGTATCTTAGACACGGTGGAGGAAGCAATCGGGATTAAACCGGGTGAAACAGATCTGGAGTTGAAATTCAGCCTGGAAACTGTTAATTGTCTTGGCTGCTGTGCCCTGGGGCCTGTGATGGAAGTTGACGGCAAAGTCCACGGTAAAATGTCACCGGTTAAAGCGTCTGAAGTGTTAAAAATTTATGAGTAGGGGAAAATTATGCCGCGGTTAAATACGCCTGAAGAATTAGAGGGTTTCAGACAGGAACTAGTGTCCAAAAGAGACCCAAACAAGCCTTGTATCTCCATTTGTGCCGGGGCCGGTTGTATCGCTTCCGGGGCCGCTGAAGTCATAGAAGCCTTTAAAGCTGAGATCGAAAGCCAGGGATTAGCAGCAAAGGTGGACACCAAGGGAACCGGGTGCCCGGGATTTTGTGAGCAGGGGCCGGTTGTGGTCATCTATCCTGAAGAGATTTGTTATCTTGGGGTGACCGCCAAGGATGTTCCCGAGATTGTTTCCGAGACCATCAAGGAGAATAAAATTGTTGAGCGGCTTTTTTTTAAGGATCCTGTGACCGGTGTCCGGGCTGTCCATGAATATGATATCTCCTTTTATAAAGCCCAGGAACGGACCGTTCTTTGCAATAATATCAAGATTGATTCCAAGAGTATTGATGACTACCTGGCCCTTGGCGGATATACTGCCCTGGCCAAAGCACTGTCCCAGATGACAGATGTTGAGGTGCTCGAGGAAGTTAAACGCTCAAATTTAAGGGGCCGCGGCGGGGCCGGTTTTCCTGCAGGTCGGAAATGGGAAGGCTCAAGGAATGCGGATGAACCCATCAAATATGTCATTGTCAATGCCGATGAGGGGGATCCCGGGGCCTTTATGGACAGGGCGCTTCTGGAAGGAAATCCCCATTCAATTTTGGAAGGGCTCATCCTGGGCGGATATGCCATTGCCTCCCATGAAGGGTATTTTTATGTTCGTCAGGAATACCCCCTGGCCGTGGAGAATATTAATCTTGCCATAAAACAGGCCGAAAGCTACGGCCTTCTGGGGGAAAATATTCTGGGGTCCGGGTTTGATTTTAAGGTGATGGTTCACCAGGGGGCAGGGGCCTTTGTTTGCGGTGAATCAACGGCTTTGATGACCTCATTGGAAGGCAGAGCCGGAGAACCCAGACCCAAGTACACAAGATCCAACATCAAGGGCCTTTGGAACAGACCCTCTGTGTTGAACAATGTTGAAACCTGGGCCAATGTTCCCCATATCATTAATCGCGGGGCGGACTGGTTTAATACGGTGGGAACCGATTCCAGCAAGGGAACCAAGATCTTCTCCCTGGTGGGTAAGATCACCAATACCGGTCTTGTGGAAGTGCCCATGGGCATGACCCTCAGAGATATTATCTATAAAATCGGCGGTGGCATCCCGGATGGCAAAAAGTTTAAAGCCGTACAGACAGGGGGACCTTCCGGCGGATGTATTCCCGAAGACCAACTGGATTTACAGGTGGGGTTTGATGAACTGACCCAGGCTGGTTCCATGATGGGCTCCGGCGGGATGATCGTATTGGATGAAGACACCTGTATGGTGGATGTTGCCCGGTATTTTATCCATTTTCTCACGGATGAATCCTGCGGTAAATGTGTGCCCTGCCGCGAAGGGTTGCGGCAGATGGACAGGATTTTGACCAATATTACCCAAGGAAGGGGAAAAGAAGGGGACATAGAACTTTTAGAGGAACTTTCCGAGACAGCGGTTGAAGCATCCCTTTGCGCCCTTGGTAAAAGTGCGCCAAATCCTTTTTTAAGCACCCTGCGCTATTTTCGAGAGGAGTATGAAGCCCATATTCGGGAGAAACGATGTCCTGCCTTGGCCTGTAAAGCGCTGATCTCCTTTTATATTGATCCTGACAAGTGCCTGGCCTGCGGGATATGCCGTAAGAAATGTCCTGCCGGTGCCATTGATGGGGATAAGAAAATTATCCATATCATTGACCAGGAGCTTTGCACCAATTGCGGTACCTGCTTTGAAGTTTGTCCCGCAAAATTTGGTGCAGTGACCAAGATCTCAGGTGTGCCGGTTCCGGCTCCCCTTGCCCAGGAAAAAAGAATGATCATCAAAAAAGCCCCCAAAGAAAGCCCTAAAAAAAATCAGGGGAAAGCAGGTAAAAATGAGTGAAGTCCAATTTGAGATTGATGGGAAACGAGTGAAAGCCGCCAAAGGAAAAACCATCCTTGAGGCAGCCCGGGAAGAGGGAATTTACATCCCATCCCTGTGCTACCACGAGAAACTGGAACCCTTTGGGGGATGCCGGCTGTGCATCGTGGAAGTTGAAGAACGGGGATGGACAAAAATGGTTGTTTCCTGTGTTTATCCGGTGGCAGAAAATATAAAGGTCACAACACGGTCGGAAAAAATCGATAGAATCCGGAAAACCATCATAGAACTTCTCATGGCCCACGCGCCCGAGGCTCCGGAATTGGTTAAACTTGCCGAAGAATATGGTGCCGATCGAGACCGGTATGAACAAGATACCTCCTTTTGTATCCATTGCGGTCTGTGTGTCAGATATTGCAATGAGGTGAAGGGCAAGAACGCCATTGGGTTTGTTGACAGAGGCATCAACAAAGAGATCAGTTTTATTCCTGAGATAGCGGCTGTTGAGTGCAATGACTGTAAGGAATGTTTTCCCCTTTGCCCGACATCCTATCTCCAGGCCGCCTTTGTTTTAGCCCAGGCCCTTTCATTTCCACCATCTAAACCAGGAACAGGAGAATAAAAACAATTGAGCCCGGGAAAACAAACAAGCTTTTATCAATCCTTTTGGTGTAAAGAGGGGAGCTGTACAAAAGATTCCCTTGAACTGATCGGAGAAGAACCCTTTTTGATCCGCATCGAGGACAATCCCTATTCAGTGGTGATGAGAACCCCGGGCGACGAGCTGGTTCACGCAACCGGGTTTTGTCTTGGAGAGGGCATTATCGATAGTCTCGATGATATCAAGACCATTGGATATGACCGGGAAATGGATGCCAATGTGGTGGACGTCTGGCTGACCCCCGAGCGGCGAAAAAAGATTCCCCATCTTCTAAAAAGAAAGAGTTACGTCAGCCAGACCAGTTGCGGTATCTGCGGAAAAAAAATGATCGAAGACTTAAACCAGATATTAACACCGGCCCAGGACGGATTCGAAATTGAGCTGAGTGATGCCTTTGGCTGCATGAACAAGCTTTCCAAAAATCAGAAATATTACCAGCGGACCCGGGGCTCCCATGCAGCCCTTTTATTTGACCACACCCTTAACGCCATTGCCTTTGCTGAGGATGTGGGTCGGCACAATGGTCTGGACAAGGCAATCGGGAAAACCGTTGTGAATAAAACAATCGCAACGGCAAGCCTCCTGGTTCTTTCTTCAAGAATCAGTTATGAACTGGTTCAGAAAGCTGCCAGGGCCCAGATTCCCATCATAATTTCCAATTCAAGACCCACCGCCCTTGCGGTACAAATGGGGCAGTCCCTTAACATGACCCTGGCGTTTCCCGGCAAGGAATCTGAATTGATAATTGCCTGTGGCAGACACCGCATCAAAACAAACGTTGACGATTAATTATCTTGCTAAACCCATATATAATCAACTAGCATAATGAGGAGGACAATTTGAAAATTCTCACAACCGTAAAAAAGGTAGTTGATGTGGAATTGAACATCCACATTGAGAATGGCGCCATTATCGAAGATGGCCTGCAATATGTGATTAATGCCTGGGATGAAAATGCAGTGGAAGCAGCTGTTCAGCTCAAGGAAAATAATGGGGCCGAAACAACCCTGGTGAGCATCGGCGGGGACGACAACATTGATATGATCCGTAAGTGCTATGCCATGGGAATTGAAAACGGGATTCTGATTGATGATCCGTCACTGACGGCGCCTGATTCTGCTGTTTTTGCCAAGGTGTTGCAAAAGGTTTATGAGAAGGGGGATTATGACCTGATTCTCACCGGAAAACAGGCCCAGGATACAGACAGCGGCCAGACCGGTATTATGTTGGCTGAGTACCTTGACGTTCCCTGCGTCTCCAATGTGATTGCCATTGAGGTGATAGATGAGACAAAAATATCCGTATCCCGATTAGGGGACACCGGAACCGAAATTGTAGAACTTACCCTGCCTGCCGTGGTTACGGTGAGTGATAGTATTAATGAACCTCGATTGCCGGCCATGAGGGGTATCATGATGGCAAAGAAAAAGAAAATCCAGACAATGGATCTGGCGGAACTAGGGACAACCCCTGATGAGGTGGGTGCTGCCAAATCGGAAATTGCTGAATTCATGAAATCAGAAACCCGCCAGGCCGGGCAAAAATTTGAAGGCGATGCCGCCGAAATTACCGCCCAGGTCGTTGCGCTTCTGGCCAGTGAAGCCAAGGTTTTCTAGATAATTTTTTTATCATAGTCACCTTGGACATTAATCCTGATCAATACCCGATTAATACCCGATCCAATACCCGATACTATAAGTAAGAGAGGAAAATAATATGGCGAACATACTCGTAATCGCAGACATCAAAGACGGTGTTCTAAAAGGCAGCACAGCCGAACTCTTATCAAAAGCAAAACAGCTGGGAGCTAAAACAGCCGTTGTGGCCATCGGCAGCAATATTGAATCTCTCACCAGCGAGTTGGCAGCTGCAGGGTCTGATACCCAGTACATGGCTGATGACCCAAGTCTTGCCCTATTTTCTGCAGGCCCCTATGCCGCTTGTGTTGTTGAAGCGGCCAAAGCCTTTGACGCCAACATGATCTGGTTTGGCTTTTCCGAAACAGGCAAGACCGTTGCCCCAAGAGTTGCTGCCCAGTTAGATGCGGCCTGTGCAACGGAAATTACCGATGTGACCCTGGACGGAGAGCAGATCCAGGTAGTCAGACCGGCCATTGCAGGCAAGGTGATCCAGCGCATCAAGGTCAATACCCAAATCCTGGTGGCCGTTGTCAGGGCAGGGGCCTTTGAGGCAACTGCCGGCTTGACCGGAACCGAAAATGCAGTAAAACTCGCCATCCCCGCAGCAGATCTGAGAGCGGTTATCAAAGAAATCTTGTCAGATGCCAGCGGCGACATTGACCTTGCCGATGCCGACATTGTTATTTCAGTAGGCCGGGGCGCCAAGGATCAGGCCGGTATCGATCTTGTCAAAGGACTGGCCAACGATCTTGGTGCCGGGTTCGGCTCTTCCCGGGCCATGGTGGACAGCGGGCTCATGGCACACAACAAGCAGGTCGGGCAGACCGGTAAAATTGTCGCCCCTTCCCTCTACATGGCCATGGGTATCTCCGGGGCCATTCAGCACCTTGCAGGGATGACCGGTTCAAAAACAATTCTGGCAGTGAACAAAGACCCGGAAGCGCCCATCTTTAACGTGGCAGACTATGGTATTGTCGGAGATCTTTTTGAGGTGGTGCCGATTCTTCAAGAAGAGATAAAAAAAATTAGAGGGTAACCTAAGGTTTCCAATGGGCAGTTCAGGGTCCTCGTGTCTTTGGACTGCCCATATCCCCTAACCCACCTATTGGTACAATAATTGTTGATGAGGTATTTATGAGTCCCCTTTTGATGTCTGCACTGCTCATTGTCGGGCTGGCCGTTTTCGGCCGAACCATGTATTTCAAAATTCGATTGCTCATGGCACTGGAACCCACAAACCGGGCCGACCATATCACCCAGCGGCTCAAAAATATGGTGGTCATCGCCATTGGCCAGAAACGCCTGGTGGGAAGAAAACGAGAGTGGGCATCCGGTATCATGCATGCCTTTATTTTTTGGGGATTCTGCACTCTGATCATCCGCAGCCTGACCCTTTACGGTGAAGGATTTATACAAGGATTTCAACTGCCGTTCCTGGGAGATGAGTTCCTGATCGGGTATCTGTATGTCTGCTTAAAAGACATCATGGAGGGAATTGTTTTATTGATGGTGATCTATGCCATCTATCGCCGGGCTGTCCTCAAGCCCTCCCGGATGCACAATACCAAGGAAGCCTATCTTGTTCTGGGGCTGATCGGGATCTTGATGATTTCCGACCTCCTGCTGGATGGGGCCCGCTATAATTTGATTGTCCTGCATCATAATCCCGGTGACCTTCATTTCTTTAATAATCCCCGGTTTGGTCACGAGTTTCTCTGGACACCTGTCTCGGTCGGGGCGGCATCCCTCATCTCAGGGTTGGGATCCGCAGCCACCGGGTATCTGTTGGTCGCCATGTTCTGGCTGCATATTACCACCCAATTGATCTTCCTTAATTTACTGCCCACAGGAAAACATTTCCATGTGATCACGGCTTTGCCCAATGTGTTTCTAAAGAGCCTGGGTTATCCCCATGAACGCTCAAAAGTTCTGGATCTGGAAGATGAAGCCGCTTGGGAGGATGAATCCCTAGGGCTCAATCACATCCACCAGCTCAATTGGAAACAGGGATTGGATCTGTATACCTGTACCGAATGCGGCCGGTGTAAGGAGGTTTGCCCCACCTACACCACGGACAAGCCGTTAAATCTGCTTGATTTCAATGACAGCCTGAAATTTGAACTATTGGAAAATGCAGACAACCTTATTAAAAGAGCAGCCCTGGCCGCCACCCTCAAAGACGCCGACGACCCCGAAAAAATCGAAGAAATCAAGGCGGCCATGGCCGAACTTAATAGCAAAAAGCCGCTGATCGGTGAAGTGATATCTGAAGACGCTCTCTGGGCCTGCACCACCTGCCGGGCCTGTGAACAGGTCTGTCCGGTTACCATTGAGCATGTTCCCAGGATTATTGCCATGCGCCAGGGCCAGACATTGATGGCAGAAGCCTATCCCAAGGAGCTGAACGTGGCCTTTAAGGGGCTTGAACGTAATGGAAATCCCTGGGGCATCGGCTATGACAAGCGTGCTGATTGGGCTGCTGGACTGGAGGTTAAAACCATGGCCGATGATGCGGATGTCGACTATTTGCTCTGGGTCGGCTGTGCCGGTTCCTTTGATGACCGAAGTAAAAAAGTGTCCGTAAGCCTGGTGAAAATTTTACAAAAGGCGGGTATCAGCTTTGCCATTTTAGGGACGGAAGAAAAATGCACCGGTGATTTTGCCCGGCGTGCCGGCAATGAGATGATGTACCAGATGGTGGCCCAGGAAAACATCGAAACCCTGAACAATTACAAGGTAAAAAAGATCATCGCAGCCTGCCCCCATTGTCTCAATACACTCAAAAATGAATATCCCCAAATGGGCGGGAATTACGAAGTGATCCATCATACCCAGTTCATAGCACAGCTCGTAAGTTCTGGTAAAATCACCCTGAAAAATTCCCTGGAAGGATCGCTGACCTACCACGATCCCTGTTACCTGGGCCGGTACAATTCAATTTACGATGAACCCAGATCAATTTTACAATCCCTTTCAAAAGAGGGGCTCACAGAACTTGACCGGAAGGGCCAGGAGAGTTTTTGCTGTGGTGCCGGCGGCGGAAGAATGTGGATGGAAGAGACCATTGGCAAACGTATCAATCTGGACCGGGCAGAAGAGATCGCAGATCATAAAGTGGCAACCCTGGCCGTGGCATGTCCCTTCTGCCTGACCATGCTCGAAGACGGCATGAAGGAACTCAACAAAGAAGAGGAAATACGAACCCAGGATATTGCAGAACTTGTGGCAAATAATATGGCATAGGGATCAATTTTTCCCCATCATTTGTGTTCCTTCGATCAACAGCAGGAGATCTTTTCCTCAAAAAGCGATACCAATGGTCGGGTTCAGTGGCAATGGCTGGGGTGTAAAGGGTTGAAGAGGCAAGAGCATCAGGGATGCCACACCAAATGCAATGGAAAGGCTGGCGGTTGCCCCGTATTTTGCCACCATGTTTTTGCCGCACAGAGTCCAGCCGGCATAGAAAAAAGGTACAATAAGCCCGGCCATGAGGCCAGCGGTATGTGTCTGTTCCAGTGAAAAAATATTGACACCCGAGGCCAGGGCAGTGCCGATGAAAATAACCAGCATGGATCCGATCTTGGCCCGGGTCAATTCTTCTTTCCAGAGGTAAAGTGCAGCCACCGTGACCACACCTGGCATGGTAGCCTGCAATACCGTGGTGACTGCAGCACCGTTGAACAGGACGCTTTGATTGTAAAAAATGTGAAATCCACCCAGAAAAAACCCCATGCCCACAAGACCGGGGATATCTTTTCTCTTAATTTTCAGGTTCCGGGGATGGGTTAAAAGGGTAAACAAAAACAGGGTAGCAAAGGCGGCCGTATCCCGCCAGAAAGCCAGGGATATCGGCGTTCCGGACGAATTTTTCAGAATGATTGTCACAAAGATGCCGGACAACCCCCAGAAAGATGCGGCCAATACCACCAAAGCCGCCCCGACCAGCGGCCTGTTTATTTGTGTGACCCTTCATTCATCGGTAGTGCCTTGATTTTCATATGCTTTAATTCTTTTCTTATTTCACGGTGCAATGGTTACTAACCGGTCGCCTGCCTTCTTTCCCACATCTTTTTTAAGATCAACCCCGAACTTGCCGGGCTCTTATCCGAGAGAATACATGATATACCATACCAAGGGAAAAAAGGATGTCAAAAAAAAGAGCGCCTGGCAAACGTATCAATCTGGAGCGGGCAGAAGAAATCGCAGACCGGAAAGTAGCAACCCTGGCTGTGGCATGTCCCTTCGGTCGACAGCAGGAGATCTTCTTCTCAATTTCCTAGGTTTACTCCACCTGTTTCAACAGGGTAAATAGTATTTGGATTGAATAATAATACCGCCGGTATCACGGTCTAATCGGGGAAAACCTGAGATTTAAGGTTTTCCCCGATTGCTTTTTTTTTATTTTCCCTATAAGGATTACTTAGCTTATTCTCTCACCGCGATCCATGTAATCGAAAGAGCGGAGCTATTTCTTTATCTTCCCCCTAAAAATCAAGGGGACTCTTTGATTCTTTAAGGGTCCTTGACCGAACAGTATGGGTGTAAATCATGGTTGTTCTTACATCGCTATGCCCTAAAAGTTCCTGGATAGTACGGATATCATAGTTTGCTTCCAGCAAATGGCTGGCATAGGTATGGCGAAAAGTATGGGCAGTTGCCCGCTTGGTTAATCTGGCTTTTCCCACTGCTTTTTTTATGGCACGTTGAACATGAGTATCATGAAGGTGATACCGCCTGTTCTCTTTTAACTCCTTTACAAAGGTCAATGATTTGGCGGGAAAAAACCATTGCCATATAAATTCTTTTCCTGCCCCCTTGTATTTTTTCTCCAACCGGTCAAACATAAAAGCGCCGTCATAATTATCAGCTAAATCAATTTGATGTAAATTATAAACCCGGTCCATATGGGCTTTTAACTCTGGCGCTACAATTTCAGGAATGGGTACCGTTCTGACCTTTTTCCCCTTTCCATGGACCGTCAATATCCCTGCATCAAAGTTAAAATTATTAATTCTGAGATTAAGACCTTCAAATAACCTCAGCCCGCACCCATATAATAATTTACCAACAAGGTCATAGGGATAAGATAAATTATCCAAAACCAAGTGGACCTCATTTTTTGAAAGTACCACCGGTATATAAGGCCGTTTCTTTGCCCTGACAACCCCGTCTATCTTCCCGAATTCTTTACCAAGAACATGTCGGTAAAAAAATAATAATGCGTTAAATGCCAGATTCTGTGAAGAAGCGGATACATTCCGTTCCACCGCCTGGTATGTCAAAAACCTTTTCACATCATTACTATCAAGCAGTTCAGGATTTTTTGAGTTTGTAAATGTCTGAAACTGAATGGCCCAGTATCTATAGGATTTTAATGTCTTGGGCGAATAGTGACGAACTTTTATTTCATCGGCTAAAGTGCTAAACGCTTCTATCCATAACTGTCTGACATTAAGATTACCTGCCGGAGAAGGGGCTGAATTTTTTGCAGATTTATCGGTCAAATAATTTTGTTGGTTTTCTTTAACCACGACCATTTCACTTTGAGTAACAACAGCGGTTTGATGAGACGATCCCGTAGACACTTCCGAAGAGCCAATTGAATAAAACAGCTGAACAGCATTAAACGCCTGCCGCTGCTGACTTGAGTTTTGCTTTTTCGATCGAAGTTTTTCAATAAACCGGTGCAGGTTGCTGGGATCTGTTTCCCAAAACCATATTTATGACAAAAATCCAGATAATAGCGCAGCCATTTTATAAAAGAATACTGCTCATTTTCAGGCATTCTGTTTTTATTCAAAATGGCGCTGTAATTTTTTAATAAAATGGGTTCAATTTGAATCATTTGTGGTTATCCTTTTGTCGCAAACACTATCAAAATTCAATTGTCAAAATCTTTTGACAATCAATAAATTGAATGTTACTCGACAAAAGGGGTATCTGTGGTGTTGGCCAGAAAAAAAACTGCTTAACACCTTGTTAGGCTTGTGAAAGATTCACATATATAATTAGTTAAAAGAAATTTAATTTAGATTAATAGGGGTGGTTTTATGGGGTTTTGGGACAGCGTCGGGAAAGTAGCAAAAAGTGTTGGAAATGCAGCCCTTAATGAAGGGAAAGCTGCGATTGATAGAAGTCAACAATATAAGTCAGAAATGTCAAATAAAAGTGACAGTGAACTATTTAGTATTATAAAAAAAGAACTATCAAGTTCACCAATGAAAGCAGGAGCAGCAAAAAAAGAATTGGAAACAAGAGACTATGATAAAGATGAAATCGTAGCGAAAGTCAAATCACTATAATGCATTTCTGAAACCTAAAAGATTAAAAAAGGGAGAAAAGCATGTCATGTAGTATTTGTGGAGCAGGTAATCATACAGCTCGGAATTGCCCTAACGTAAGCCGTTGCTCAATCTGTGGAAAAGCAGGACATAATGCACAAACTTGTCCAGATGCGAGACGATGCAGTATCTGCAATGGCAGAGATCATGATGCCAGGAATTGTCCAGTAAAGAATAAGTAGATATAACTCTTTAGCCTAACAAAGCTAATTCAGCGGACGCAAAAAGCCGCGCCGCTGATTAGCGGCGTTCTTTTTCATTTTTTTGAGAGGAGAGAGGATAGATTCAGGATATCACAACCCTTATTAAATTAATCTCTTATGCCGTTAGATGGAGACCATAGAAAATGATTGTAACTGATAATGCTGCTTTTAGATTACACTGTATTTTAAAAGAGATATTTAACTCAAAGGATAATGACAAGTTATTTGATATCTGGTCGAGGGTTCTACAAGCCCAAAATAAAGATAGGAGCATTGTCTATAAAAGACTAAGTTATGTTACCAGCTTGCCTGAAAAAATATCAGATCAAATAAATCGTCATAATAATATTAACAAAGACTTATATTTATCATGGCAAAATAATGTTTCTAAACTTCTTAATTTTAATAACCTTGATACAAACTGGAGTGGAATAAAAAATTGGATTCCTGCTGAAAGTATGACCGCCCTTCAATTTTGTTCTGAAAAGTTGTCTGAATCAATAGAGAATAAGGAAATTGATGATGGAGAAATTTCACAACTGATTTTAGATGCTGAGGAGCTGTTAAAGGAAATCGAAAATTCTGGCCTGGATAGTAAAAGCAAATCTTTTGTTGAAGAAAGACTAAATGGAGTTATCTCCGCCTTAAAAAATTGTTCAATTTATGGTCCAAAAGCTTTTGAAACTGAGTTTGAGCATGCGGTTGGATCTATCGCTTTACATGAGGAATTGGTTGATAATATTGCAAGGAGCTCTTTTCGAGAAAAATTTTGGGCTGTGATGGGCCGATTTGCAACCGTTATATCAATTTCAACAGCTATATGTATAACTGCGCCAGAACAAATTCAAAAATATCTGGGTCCCCCATCACAAGAAAATGAAGCGGTTATTGAACGAACTATTGAGAATCAAGATTCAGTTAAAGAGAATGTCCAAATAATAGAAAATAGAGAGGAAGATATAATTATTGAGGTATAAGGATAAATGAGATAACCAAGTTTGGATTGATATCTCAACAAGTCAAATGCTGCGGACAAGCCGCTGATTTAGGCGGTTAAAATGAAAAAAATAAATGTAGATAATTTAGGCAAATTGAGACTTATGATCGTAAAATTTTTATCAAAAGATATAAATAGAAAAGTAATCTTCGTTATTTCTATGATTACATTTGTAGCATATGCTTATAGCATGTTTCTCTATCCATTTCTAAAAGGTGGATTCGAATGGGATTATGCACAAAATGTCTGGTATGCATGGCAACCAGTTAACGCCGGAATGCTTGCATTTATGGGCTACGGACATAAGCCGGGACAATATGATAAATCAGCATGTTACGACATCCCGTTGTTTAGATGCCCTAGCAAGGGGTAATTCTGTGAAATGCTCTACTAACCATTCAAATGGATCATCAAACTTTTTCCGAAACAATCGCTCAGCCGCTGTAGTACCATCGGATCGTTTCGTGTAGTAGTTGTGGATTATTGTTAAAGCCCTCAATCGTTTTGTTTTCAGTCCTCTTCCATTATGATGGATTTGGGATAACCAACCGTTTCTGCCCTCAACAGCCGATGAGGTTCGTTGAAAATTTGAGACCATCCACTTGGCCCATGACAACCATTCTTTTTCATGAATCAATGATGCTGTTAGTGGGTGTTGTTTCAACTCAAGTTGAGCTTTCTCGTTTGCACAGAAGTAGCTCTCCTTTAAGGATGGATTTTTTGTTCTTTCTGTTTGCTTATGCCAATAAACCGCAGGCAGTAGATAGCTCAATAACCATTGTTGTATTTCTTCAGTCAGATTATCTGAATCCAAACTTTCTTCTGCCCATAACCACCATCCATCAATTATTGAGGCTATACCTTTAATTTGTTTGACAAATTTTTCAATACGTTTTTTGGAATCTTTTATTTCTTGCTCTTTTTGAAGCGCTTTGATCTCCACCACAAGTTGATTCAAAAGCAGTTCTACACTTATTGATGTCTGTCGATTTAAGTTGTTAATGTCAAAGGGATGTACTGTTTTTGATAAATTCCGAAGTATCTGTTTGTATTTGGTAATTCCAGAATTTAAAAAAATATGTTCCTTTTCCTGTTGAGAAATAATCTTTTTCTGTTGGGTTACATCTTTACTTAATTCAATCAATAAAGCCAAACTGGCTGTAGATTTTTGAATTTTTTTTCAATAGCATCTTTTTTTCGACGAAGACTAATTCCAAAAACTTTAACAATTTCATTGCTTGCATGAAATAAGTCTGGAATGCTTAAACAGCCAAATCCTTTTTCTGCAAGCTTGATCAGGGCTTTAGCCCTGTCACTAACGATATATTCGATTTCGATACCAAATTTATCAACAATACTTTGAACCTTATCCTTCCATGTTTTATAACATCTGTCATCAGCTGTTTCCTCAACAAAAATATAGCCTGATGCTAAGTCCATAAAGACGATTATCATTTCATTGAAGAATGTTTCATCAGCACCGCCAACAATTTTGATTGATCTTGCCGCCACTTGTTGTGACTGTTGGTTCTTAAAATATTCTTCAAGCATCTCTTGAATCTTGTTGATATTATTTTTAATCGTTGTAGGAGATGAGCCCACGTGCTTGTCAATATGTAATAATTTGAAAAATTCTGAGATTGTTCTGGCACCTATACCGCTCTTGATACCAAATAGAAAAAGTACACCAACAAATAACCTGCAAAGGAATGTGCGGCCTTCATTTGTTTCCCAGAAATGAGACTCAGGGAAAAGGTTCCTTTCTTCAATAGCTTTTTTGCCACGATGCATAGCACTTTTAGAAATTCCTAAAATATCTGCCATTTTTCTAATGCTACATCGGACAGGGCAACTTAACATCAAAAATATTTTTTCGCTACGTGATCGCATTTGTTTTATACTCCCATTGTTAAAAACAATATTGGAAGTATAGTAAATCACAGTAGCGTAGCTGTGTCTATAGCAACTTAAATTTTATTCTAAAAACGATCCTCGGTGAACTTTTTATTCGATATTTTGTCCCGGTTTATGTCCGTAGCC
>Ga0307929_1001878_pt1 | contig 14675 bp, 13 predicted proteins | sample AceLakmetage1330_FD_203160 | JGI IMG/M metagenome (GOLD analysis project Ga0307929, IMG submission 203160) | Saline water microbial communities from Ace Lake, Antarctica - #1330 | ecosystem: Environmental > Aquatic > Non-marine Saline and Alkaline > Saline | place: Antarctica: Ace Lake...
AGAGGAAGAGCACTATAGGGCGTATCGGAGTGTTGTAGAGAAGATAAAACCGAACGCGCTGACTATAAGAAGCCTTGATTTAGGAGGCGATAAATTTCTTTCACAATTAGACGTACCTAAGGAGATGAACCCCTTTCTTGGTTGTCGCGCTATACGCTTAAGCCTTGCCAGGCCAGAACTATTTAAGATACAGCTTCGTGCCATATTGCGCGCGTCAGCATATGGCAGGGTAAGGCTGATGTATCCTATGATTTCGGGCATGGAAGAGTTAGAGGCCGCGAATATATGTCTTGAAGAGGCAAGGCAGGAGCTTAAATCAAAAAAGATCGCTTATGGCAGAGATATGGAGGTCGGGGTTATGATAGAGGTCCCTTCGGCTGCGATCGTAGCTGATATATTAGCAACAAAGGTCGATTTTTTCAGTATAGGAACGAATGATCTTATCCAATATGCCTTAGCGGTAGATAGGGTAAACGAAAAGATAGCTTATCTATATGAACCTGCTCATCCTGCGGTATTGCGCTTAATAAAAAACGTTGTAGACGCGGGGCATTCAAAGGGTATTTGGGTAGGGATGTGCGGTGAGATGGCAGGAGAGCCAAAATTTACATCGCTCTTACTAGGTCTTGGCCTTGATGAATTTAGTGTTCCGGCACCGTCTCTTCTAAAGATTAAGAAGGTTGTGCGCTCTGTTAGATATGAAGAGACAAAAAAATTGGTAGCGGAGGCACTAACCCTTCATACAGGCAGGGATGTGGAGGCACTTGTATCAAAACGATTTAAGGATATTGTATTTAAAACCGAGAATCAAACTATATGAAAACTATCATACTCGCCGCAGGTTACGCGACAAGGCTATGGCCCCTTACGCTTAATGTTCCGAAACCGCTTCTACTGATAGGCGGTAAACCTATGGTTGAGCATATTCTCTCGAGGATGGAAGGTGTTGAAGATATAAAAGATGTCTATATTGTTACTAACACCAAGTTTGTCAGGAATTTTAAGGATTGGAAAAAGAGTTATGATAGCGGTAAAAGGATATCTATTATAGATGATGGGATGAAGACCCTTGAAGACAGAAGAGGTTCCATAGGAGATATAATTTTTTCTATCAACAAAAAGAAAGTAGATACAGATATTCTTGTGATTGCCGGTGATAATATATTTGATTTTAATTTGAATGATTTTATAATGAGCGCTAAGAATAATTCTCCCAAAGCTACTATAGGATTATTTGATGTCGTCGATATAAGCTCTGCAAAAGAATACGGCATTGTGGCGCTGGATAAGCGTTGCAAGATAACCTCATTTAAAGAAAAACCAAAACAGCCGAAATCTACACTTGTAGCAATGTGCTTGTACTACTTTCCTAAGCAGAAGATAAGGCTATTAAAGAAGTACAAGGCTGATGGTAATCCCCTTGACTTGGCAGGTTCTTTTATCAAGTGGCTCTCGGGTAAAGAGCTTGTTTATGGATATACGTTTACCGGAAGATGGCTTGATATTGGAGATAAGAAATCTTTAAGGAGAGCCCAAAATCTAAAATGGAAAAAATAAACCTAAAAACCGAAACAGTTTCCAATCTGTTCGAGACAGTGGTTATGCAAAAACATTGGTAATCGTTCTAAAAGAGGAGGAGAAAAGAAATTGAAGAGAGGAAAACATCTTTTTACATCAGAATCTGTAACAGAAGGTCATCCGGATAAATTATGTGACCAGATATCAGACGCGGTGTTGGACGCGATATATGAGAAAGATCCAAATGGCAGGGTTGCGTGTGAGACTATGGTGACTACGGGCTTTGCTATAGTAACTGGCGAGATAACCACTGCCTGTTATGTTGAAATACCTAAAATTGTACGAAATACTATCAAAGATATAGGTTATACCAGCGCTGCTTATGGCTTTGATTATCATACTTGCGGTGTAATAACCGCTGTTCAGGAACAGTCACCGGATATAGCTTTAGGAGTCGATACTGGTGGCGCAGGGGACCAAGGCATGATGTTTGGTTACGCGACAGACGAGACCAAAGAGATGATGCCTATTTCCATAAGTCTTGCGCATAAGCTTACACATAAACTCGCCGAAGTTCGCAAAAAGAGCATAATCAATTATTTACGCCCTGATGGTAAGAGCCAGGTAACAGTAGAGTATCATGAAAAAGTCCCTAAAAGGATAGATTCTATAGTAATCAGCGCTCATCATGACCATAGGGTAAAGATGGCACAGATAAAAAGGGACATAAAGAAGCTTGTTATAGACGCGGTTCTTCCAAAGGAGCTGCTTGATAAGAATACAACGATATATATCAATCCAACAGGCAGATTTGAGGTTGGAGGACCGCAAGGCGATACAGGCGTTACAGGAAGAAAGATAATAGTTGATACATATGGCGGTGTAGGAAGTCATGGTGGCGGTGCGTTCTCTGGCAAGGATCCGAGCAAGGTCGATCGTTCCGCTTCATATATGGCGCGTTATTTAGCCAAGAACGTTGTTGCTGCAAAGCTGGCGAAGAGATGCGAGGTGCAATTAGCATATGCTATTGGTGTAGCAGAGCCGGTGAGCCTTATGGTAAATACACATGGTACAGGCAATATAAGTGACATTAAGATACAGAAACTGTTATGGGAAAATTTTAATCTTACGCCAAAAGGTATAATAGACTGCTTAAAGTTGAGAAGGCCTATATATCGCCAGACAGCAGCTTATGGACACTTTGGAAGAGACGGCTTTACATGGGAAGAGACAGATAAAGCAAGACTATTGGTACAGAAATCAAAAAAGATATAGATTAAGATTATTAATTTTATAACATAAAACAGGAGAATAGATGAAGTACGATATAAAGGATATAAAGCTTGCTAAAGAAGGCAAGTTAAAGATAGAGTGGGCAGGTAAGGATATGCCGGTCCTTAAACTTATAGGGGAAAGATTTAAGAGGGAGAAGCCGTTACGCGGCGTAAAACTTGCTTGCTGTCTGCATGTTACTACTGAAACAGCGAACCTTATGCTTGCGCTAAAAGACGGTGGAGCTGAAACCGCGCTTTGCGCCTCAAACCCTTTATCGACTCAGGACGAGGTAGCGGCATCACTAGTTAAGGATTACGGAATAAGTGTTTTTGCGATCAAGGGAGAGAACAACAAAACATACTATAAACACGCAAATGCGGCCTTGGATATAAAGCCCAATATTACAATGGATGATGGCGCCGACCTAGTCTCTGCTGTGCATAAAGAGAGAAAAGATCTGGCAAAATATATATTGGCTGGAACTGAGGAAACTACAACAGGTGTAATACGCTTAAGGGCCCTTGAGAGTAAAGGGCTTTTACAATTCCCTGTTATCGCGGTAAATGACGCTAAGACAAAACATTTCTTCGATAATCGCTATGGAACAGGACAGTCTACAATAGATGGCATATTGCGAGCTACCAATAAACTCTTAGCAGGTTCAACCTTTGTGGTATGCGGTTACGGCTGGTGTGGCAGAGGTGTAGCCATGCGTGCACGCGGGGCGGGAGCAAATGTAATAGTGACCGAGATAGACCCCCTATGCGCGCTCGAGGCTACAATGGATGGATTCAGGGTTATGCCCATTAAGCAGGCAGTTAGTATAGGGGATGTTTTTGTCACTTTGACAGGCAATACTGATGTTATAGCAAAGGATCACTTTAAGATAATGAAAGATGGCGCTATTGTCGCGAATTCAGGGCATTTTAATGTAGAGATAGATATACAAGGTTTAAAGTCTTTAAGCAATAATATCAGAAAGATGCGGAATTGCGTAGAAGAATTTACTCTCAAAAACAACAAAAAGATATATCTTTTGGGAGAGGGCAGGCTTATTAATTTAGCTAGCGCGGAAGGGCACCCCGCCAGTGTAATGGATATGAGTTTTGCGAATCAAGCGCTCTCAGCAGAATACGTGGTTAAAAAATCTCACAAGTTAAAGAAACAGGTCTATGCTGTGCCGCAGAATATAGATGAGGATATAGCGCTTTTAAAACTTCGTGCTATGGGCACAAGGATAGATAAGTTAACGCCAAAGCAGAAGAAGTATCTTAATAGTTGGGAGCTCGGTACTTAAATAAGCTTGAAACTATTTCCAGGCTAAAGAGGGCAGTAAGTTGTATCAGATCGATCGTCTTTTTTAGATAGGAAAGAATTTCAAGCATTTTGGGAGTCAATATGAAGATAGATGACTATTTAAAGCAGATGCTTGAGAAGGGGGCTTCAGACCTCTATTTCAAGGTAGCAAGTCCGCCTTGTTTTAGAGTAAATGATAATCTGATCTCAGCTACTGATGATAGCATAGAACCCTTTGACTTAGATAATATGTTGGACTCTATTCTGACCGATGAGCAGAAGAAGCATTTTTTATCAACAAAAGAACTTGACGCGGCATACAGCATACCAGGATTAGGCAGGTTTCGTTTTAATGCTTATTTTCAGCGCGGTACAAAAGCGATAACTTTTCGTTCCATAAAGATTGATATACCCTCTTTCAGTGATTTAAATCTTCCCGTAGATGTTATGGAGAACCTTTCTTCGCAACCTAGAGGGCTAATCCTTATTACGGGCCATGCCGGAAGCGGCAAATCTACTACAATAGCGTCTATGATAGATTATATAAATAGAAACTTTGATAAAAATATTATAACGATTGAGGACCCTATCGAATATGTTCACTCCGATAAAAAATCTATAATCTCACAGCGAGAGGTAGGCGCGGATACAATGGATTTTTCCAGCGCGCTACGTCATGTTATACGACAGAGTCCGGATATTATTGTAATTGGAGAAATGCGTGACGCGGCAACTATGCAGACAGCTATAATGGCTGCTGAGACAGGGCACCTTGTTTTTAGTACACTTCATACAGTTGACGCGACGCAGTCAGTAGAGAGGATTATTAATTTTTTTCCTCCGCATGCGCACAACCAGATAAGATTGCAATTGTCTCAACTGTTAAATGGCGTCTTATCTATGAGATTAGTGCCAAGGTCTGATGAGCCGGGTAGAGTGCCTGCCTGCGAGGTTATGCTATCTACCCCTACAGTTAGGAAATTTATAATGGAAGGAAAGAGTAATCAGCTTGTCTCGGTTATTGAGGAAGGCAAACTCTTTGGCATGAGATCGTTTAATCAGGCTCTTATGGAATGGATCAATAAAGCTGTTATTAGCAAGGAATCAGCTCTAAATTATGCTTCTAACCCCGATGAATTAGCTCTTAAGCTCAAGGATATCTTATCCGGTGGAAGTAGCAATAACTTTTCTTAAACTACGATAATATAGGTTCACATAATGCATAACAACAGGGAGTCCCACAAATGGCAAACGTCGATATAAAAGAATTACTGCAGTATGCTGTTGATAAGGGTGCGTCAGATTTGCACCTTACAGAAGGTGTGCCCCCTATTTTAAGGATTGATGGGGTATTACAACACACAACTTACCCTGTCTTAACAAGGGATGAGAGCAAGAAGGTAATATATTCGATATTAAATGATGACCAGAAGATAAGATTCGAAACAGAGCTTGAATTAGACCTCTCGCTCTATATTCCCGATCTTTCACGTTTCAGAGTAAATGTACATATCCAGAGAGGCAGCGTAGAGGCAGCGTTTCGTGTGATATCGTCAAGAATAAAGACAGCAGAAGAACTTGGTCTTCCATCTATTGTTGCCGATCTCGCAAGAAGGCCAAATGGATTAGTGCTGGCAACAGGGCCTACAGGTATGGGAAAGAGCACCACTCTTGCTGCGATGGTAGATATAATAAATACCGAGAGGCAGGATCTTATTATAAGCATTGAAGACCCGATAGAATATGTCCATAAGAATAAAAAAAGTATTATAAAACAGAGAGAAGTAGGTAGTGATACAAGGAGCTTTACAAGCGCGTTGAAACATGCCCTGCGCCAGGATCCGAATGTTATCCTTGTTGGAGAGATGAGAGATTTAGAGACTATATCTACAGTAGTTACAGCCGCGGAGACAGGGCATTTAGTATTGAGCACACTTCACACCCCTGATGCGCCACAGACAATAGACCGCCTGATAGACATCTTTCCTCCACATCAACAAAAGCAGATTATGATACAGCTCGCCGGTTGTTTACAGGGAGTTATATGCCAACAGCTACTTCCAAGAAAGGACAATAACGGCCGCGTTGTTGCCTGTGAGGTTATGACAGGAACCTCAGCTGTACGCAGCCTTATAAGAGAACAGAAGACAGAGCAGCTTGCTACTGTTATACAGACAAACGCGCAGCACGGGATGGTAACAATGGATAAGACATTGAAAAAGCTCTACGATGAAGGCATAATAGATGAAGAAGTTGTGAAATTCAGGGCAAAAAATAGAGGGGAATTTGACAGCCTATGAGTCTTGCAAAAAAGATCAGGAGAATAGCGGTATTGACAAGTGGCGGAGATTGCGCTGGTATGAATACCGCCTTAAGGAGTGTTGTTAGGACCGCTATTTACCACGGCATTAAGCCTTTTGCGGTTATGCATGGGTATAAAGGGCTAATAGGAGACGACTTTGTAGAATTTAATAGGCGGTCTGTAAGCAATATTATGAATAGGGGCGGCACAGTAATAAAGACCGCACGTTCAGAGGAGTTTAAGACTAAAAAAGGCAGGATAGCAGCTATCAGAAATTTAAATAAACATAAGATAGACGGCCTGGTAGTTATAGGGGGAAATGGTTCATTTAAGGGGGCCCATTTATTGTCCTCAGAATCAGCTATTAAGTGCATAGGTGTGCCGGGAACGATAGATAATGATATTAATGGGACAGACTACTGCATAGGTTCGATTACTGCAGTCGGTGTCGCCCTTGATGCCATAGATAAGATACGGGACACCGTTACAAGTCTCGAGAGGATATTCGTAGTTGAGGTAATGGGCAGGGAATGTGGCTATATTGCTATGAGGGTAGCGCTTGCCGGCGGAGCGGAAGAAGTCTTACTACCTGAGGTTAAACCGGATTTTAAGAAAATATGCCGGGAAATAAAATCTGCTCGTAAAAAAGGCAAGGTCAGCTGGATATTAGTAGTAGCTGAAGGCGCTGGCCACGGGCACAAAGTTGCCAATAAAATTGAAAAGATGACGGGTTATGAGACTCGTGTAATAGTGCTCGGCCATATTCAGCGTGGTGGGTCACCCAATGCTATAGATAGGATACTCGCCTCTCGCTTGGGCTCATCAGCAGTCACAGCACTGATAGATGGTGAGTCAGATAAGATGGTAGGCATTATAGCTAACAAGGTAATATTAACCGGATTCGCAGAAGCATGCAAGAAGAAACAAGAGGTTGATCAGAATCTTTATAGCCTTCTTAAGGTTTTGGAGGCCTGAGAGGGTTTTCTTATAACAAAAAAACGGCCGATATTCTCTATTGGCCGTTAAGCTATTTATAGTAAAAAAAGGAAAATCGTTATATGTTAGAACGCATGACAATGCTTGTGTTACAGCTCGGCGTCATAGTATTTGCAGCACGCGCAGGTGGAATATTATTTGAGAGGATGCGTATGCCTGCTATTATAGGTGAGATATCAGCGGGCATAATTATAGGGCCTTACCTTCTTGGAAGCATCTCAATACCTACGTTAGGCCACTGCATGTTTCCCATATATGGTAATTTCCCGATTTCGTCTGAATTATACGGTTTTACTACTGTAGCTTCTATTATACTTCTATTTCTAGTGGGCCTTGAAACAGATATTGAGATGTTCGCGAGATATTCAGTAGCAGGAACCGTTGTCGGTGTTGGTGGCGTATTAGTATCTTTTCTTTTGGGGGATGCTGTTGCTGTTTTGTTCTCAAAGCACCTGTTTGGAATCCAATTGAGTTTTTCACATCCAATATGCCTTTTTCTGGGCGTTATATCTACAGCTACATCCGTTGGAATAACAGCGCGGATATTATCGGAACAGAGGAAGTTGCAGTCTCCCGAAGGAGTTACAATAATATCCGGGGCGGTTATCGACGACATATTAGGCGTCATAGCTTTAGCTATAGTTATAGGTGTCGCTAAGAGTGGGCACATAGAATGGTCAAAGGTTTTGCTTATAGGTGGAAAATCTATAATTATATGGCTGGTCTTTACCTCGGCAGGCTTGTTTTTTGCCAGAGATATAAGTAATTTTTTAAAACGATTCAAGGACACTACAACAATAACTATCATGGCTCTTGGATTAGCGCTTATAATAGCGGGCATATTCGAGAAGGCCGGCCTTGCCATGATTATAGGTGCTTATGTTGTAGGTCTTTCCTTATCAAGAACGGATTTGGATTATGTGATACAGGAAAAGCTTTCTTCTTTGCATAAGTTTTTTGTGCCGATATTTTTTTGTGTTATGGGGATGATGGTTGACCTCTCTACTTTAATGTCGCGCAATATTTTTATTTTCGGTGTTATTTATACAATAGCCAGCATCCTTGCTAAGGTTATTGGATGTGGCTTTCCCGCGTTATTTTTAAATTTTAATTTAAGAGGTGCTCTGCGCATAGGCCTTGGTATGACACCAAGAGGAGAGGTAGCGCTTCTTATGGCAGGTATTGGGTTATCAGCAGGTATGCTGAATCAGGAAACGCTGGGCGTCATAGTGATGATGACTATGATAACTACTCTTGTTACGCCTGTTATGCTTACATCTTTGCTGAAATCAGATGCATCCGCTGTTAAAAAGTCCAAGCCTAGGAAGCAGGTAAACAAGATTATAGTATTTGATATGCCTACTTCCGATATATCCGAACTTGTTTTGAACAAGATTGTGCTAGCGCTTCATAACGAAGGCTTTTATGTACACAGGCTTGACACAGGAGCCAGGAATTCAAAATTGTACCAGATAAGAAAGGATAACGTGTCAATCGGTATGCGTACTACCGATGAGTTCATAGAGTTTGATTGCAAGGCTGAGGATGTTGTCTTTGTAAATACACTTGTTTATGAAGTTCTCTGTGACTTGGAAAATACAATGAGACAACTACAGACGCTTACAGACAGTTCTTCCATAGGTAAAAAGATTTTTGGCAAGCCAGATGATAGGTTAAAGAGAAAAAGAGATATCGCAAAAAGGATAAATCCAAATGCGATTGAGGCCAGGCTTAAGGGGGTATCAAAACAAGAAATAATAGGGGAGATGGTTGATCTTGTTATACGGTCTGGGCAACTTGAATATGGCAAGAAGCAGAAAGTCCTTAAAGATATCTTAGAGCGAGAAAAAACCATGTCAACAGGCATGCAATATGGGATAGCGATTCCTCACGCGAAAACTGACGCGGTAAAGGAAGTTGTATGTGCTATAGGAATAAAGCGAGAGGGCGTTGATTTTCAGTCCTTAGATGGCGAGCCATCTAAAATCTTTGCAATGATACTTTCCCCAAGAGGTGTGGCTGGCCCGCATATAAGATTTATGGCAGATATTAGTCAATTGTTCATGGATGCCGGATGTAGGAAAAGACTGGTTGAAGCAGAAGATAATCAACAACTTTATAGCATACTTATCGCGCCGACCGCTTAAGAAGCACAAGAGCAAGTATAAAGAATAATATGTTTGAAAGATGCGCGGCAACGATAGGTGGCAACAGGCCGCCCTTTCCCATAGCTAGTACAAAATATATCGAACCATAATACAATAGTCCAACCGTAATACTGATACCTATCCCTGCCATAGCCCCACCCCTGCTTGTCGTCAAGGCAAACGGCATTCCAATAAGCATTATTATGATAGATACAAGGGGAAGCGCGCTCTTGAAATAGAGATCGGTCTTTAGGCTATTGAGCATCTTGGGGTTCTGTCCCGAGAGCCTTTCAATATAGCTTTTTAGTTCCCTGTAGCTCATGTAACCTGTCTGCATTTCATATTTTAATAGATCCTTAGGTGTTTCAGTAAATTTTATAACCTTTTTCTTAAATACCAGCGGATTGCCGATGGTATCTCCCAATGTGTTGAATTTGTACACTATACAATCATAAAAAACCCATTGCTTATTCTCCCAAGTAGCGCCCGAAGAGAGTATCTTCCTGCGAAGCCTATGTTGATTATCACGTTCAATTATAATTATACCGGTCAATTTATTTTCTGCCGGGTTGAATTCCTGAGCGTATATAAGCTGATTATTTTTTCCGTAGACAGCCAGGTTTTTTACGATCTTTAGTTTTTCTTGTGTGTCATAGGTCTTTTCCATGTACTCAGTTTTTATTTTTTCCGCGGTTGCAATGCCCTTTGGTACAGCATTTTCATTTACCAAAAAGCTTGTAAGGCTCAAAATTATCGCAATAGCAAAAATCGGAATAAGCAGCTGACTTATACTTATCCCGCATGCCTTTGCCGCGGTAAGCTCATTACTTTTGTTTAGGGCGCTGAGCATATAGACTATAGAGAGTAGGCTTGCTATAGGAACTGTCTGGACAAAGATAAGAGGCGTAAATGAGCTATAGTATTGAAGTAGTATTCCAATAGGGACCTTGTTGCGTAATATCTCATCTAAATGTCCAAATATGTCCATAATAACATAGAGAAGTATAAATAAGAAAAGGCAATATGCCAGAGGCAGTAAGAACCTTTTTATAAGGTAACGGTCAAGTATTTTCACCCTGTTAAATTCTCCTGGTATTTACCCCGTCAATTTAAATTTAACAGGGTTTATTGTTCTATGATCGCGAAGGTTAGTATTGCGCCAACTAATAGATATGTTATATTGGCTATCCAAACTCCAACTATAGGCGGCACTATATTGCGCAATGCAAGTGACATGCCCCCAAATAGTAGAAGGTAATATACGAGTAGTATTATCAAACTGATAGCAAAACCTATTGATTTTTCACGTTTTTTTGTGTTGATAGCCAAAGGCAGAGCTACAAGGACAAATGCAAAGCTTGAAAATGCCATAGCAATTTTTCTATGTATTTCCGTGAGCATGTTACGCGTCTCTTTTTTCACATGATCTGACGTGATACCTGTAGCTTTTAAGCTAGCTATCTCATCCTTGAGTTCCTTGATATTCATGTCTTTGAATTTTTTTCTGAATTTACCTTGGGTAAGGCTTTTTTCTAGATCCAGGGTCATATTGTATGTTTTAAAGCTGAGCTTATAAAACGTACTCGGATCTTCAGGATTTGGTTCATCTGCTGTGCCGTCTGTCAGTTTCAAAGTGATTGTATTTTGATTGGGATGCGCAATAAAGTCACCACTCCTAGCTATAATAGTCCGGGTTGGCCCTTTCTCCCCAAGCTGATAGATCAATATACCTTTAAGCGTATTACCCTCAACCTTATTTATACGTACGATATAGCCTTTAAAACTTTTAATAAATGTACCGGGCTCCAGGTAGGCAGTGGGGTTTTTCAGGGCAGCGCCTTTTACGAGTTTAATAGACGCGAAGTGAGAAGCAGGGAGGACCTTGTCATTTAGGTAGACAGACCCAAGGCTTATGATAAATGCTATTATTAATACAGGAAGTCCGATCCTATACAGACTTATGCCGCTTGCCTTCATGGCAGTTACTTCATTATCTGAGGCAAGCCTGCCAAAACATAGTACTGTAGCTGTAAGCATCGCCATAGGTATTGTATAGCTCAATATATAAGGTACTAGGTAGAAGAATAATTTTATTATATCCCGTATATCCGCACCCTTATTTAGCAATAAGTCCGCAAGCTGGAGCATGTTACCTATTAATAACACAAAGGTAAATACCCCCAACGTGCCTAAGAGAGGACCAAGGACTTCTTTTATTATATAGTTCCTTAGTATTTTCAATTATACCCCTTTAGTCAGAGTGAGCACAGATACTGAGCTTGCACCATATTTCATTAACGTCCTTGAGCACTCATTTGTTGTTGTGCCTGTAGTAAACACATCATCGATAAGAAGAGCATTTTTGCCATTAAACGTTGTTGTGTCGCCTGGCGCAAAGACATGCTTGAGATTTTTTAGCCTATCTGACTTTTTAAGTTCTATTTGCTTCCTGGTTTGCTTATGTTTTAGAATAGATTTCTTCCCATATGCTATATTGAGTAGCAGCGAGAGTTCTTTAGCTAATACATCAGACTGGTTGAAGCCTCGCTTTCTCTCATCCGCTATATGCATGGGTACGGCGATTATTATGTTAATATCCTTATACTGCATGTAGCTGATAATGAATTCATATAATAATTCAGCGAGTGTGTTTTTCAGGTATAGTTTTTTTTGATATTTGAATTTACGCACAAGCTCTTTTATGAATCCTTCATATGCGTAGCAATGCCACGCTTGCTCAAAAAAGGAGTTTTCATCAGCCAAGGTGCGATGAGAAGGGGAGTTTAGTCTGAGTTTTTCAAAGCAGTCCTGACAGATGTAAATTTTACTTTGATAGGGAAGCTTTTTCTCGCAACCCTGGCAAAGTATCGGAAAAACCAAATTTAACGCTGCTTGTGATATTTTATAGGCAAGCTGCCTCATATCTCGATAATATACCATCAAAAAACTTCATTGTCAACGAGGTTTGTTATGTTGAGCATAAGAAACAGTTTCGTTTTTTTAACTCGCGTAAATTATGCTTTTTGTCATTCTGAACGAAAGTGAAGAATCTAGCATCAGAATTATTTGAACGCTTTTGTACATTGCATCTTTGTTGGGATCCTTCGGATATTTCATATCCTCAGGATATAATTTTTGCATACAATTTTACTCTCGTTTCACTCGTTTAAATTGTGCAAAAATAATACTTGCATATATCCTATTTTTACATATAATAGTTTGTAACCTTCCTTATATAACATAAAAATAATTAATTAATACAACTAGAAAGGAGTCAAGACAGTGGGATTTATAACATCTAAGGGTTTGTTCGAGAAAGCTTTGAAAGAGGGGTATGCCGTAGGCGCATTCAATGTGAATAACATGGAGATTGTCCAAGGCATAACAGAGGCGGCGAAAGAAAAGAACGCGCCACTAATCCTGCAGGTTTCCGCAGGTGCACGTAAATACGCAAAACACGCTTACTTGGTACATCTTATCCAGGCCGCGATGGAAGATACAGCACTTGACATTGTATTGCATCTTGATCATGGAGAAGATTTTGAGATATGCAAGGCATGTATTGATGGTGGATTTACCTCTGTTATGATAGATGGTTCACAGCACCCGATTGAAGAGAATATACGTCTTACAAAACAGGTTGTAGATTATGCTCATTCCAAAGGCGTTGTTGTGGAGGCAGAGTTAGGGCGGCTAAAGGGTGTTGAGGATAACATTTCTGTTTCAGAAAAGGACGCTATCCTTACGGATCCGGATGAAGCGGTAGCGCTCGTAAAGGAGACTGGCTGTGATTCTCTGGCTATCGCTATAGGAACAAGCCACGGTGCTTATAAATTTAGCGGAGAACCAAAACTTTACTTCGATAGATTAAAAGAAATACAGGATAAGCTCCCAGGCTTTCCATTGGTGCTTCATGGCGCTTCAAGCGTTCTTCCTGAATTGGTCAAGATTTGCAATGACCATGGTGGAAAACTCCCCGGTGCTAAAGGTGTTCCTGAAGACACTATCAGCAAAGCGGCCGGGATGAATGTCTGCAAGGTTAACATAGATACAGATCTTAGGCTCGCGATGACAGCAACTATAAGAGAGGCATTTGATAAAGATCCTGAGAACTTTGATCCGCGTAAATACCTAGCTCCAGCACGTGAAGCGATTAAAGATGTTGTTAGCCATAAGCTTGATATACTTGGCTGTGTAGATAAAGCCTAAGTTATGACTAGCGCCTATGTCTCGAAGTATATAGAAGATACTTATATAGAGATGATACTCAGGTTTGCTATCGCCGCTGAATACAAAGATAATGAGATAGGCTGCCATATTATACGAGTAAGTGATTATTCTATGGCAATAGCAAGGGCGCTGAATTTCTCGCCAAAAAAGCTAAAAATTGTCAGGTTTGCCTCTATCATGCATGATATAGGGAAGATTGGCATCCCAAGCGCTATACTGCATAAGAAGGACCTTACCACAAAGGATTACGACAAGATAAAAGAGCATACAAAGATCGGTGGTAGGATCTTCGCAGGCTCCTTATCTCCTATATTGCAAGTTGCCGGCGAGATTGCGCTCTATCACCATGAATGGTGGGATGGAAGCGGATATCCTTCTGGTCTTAAGGCAAGAAAGATACCTCTTTATACCCGAATAGTAACCCTGGCAGATGCTTTTGACGCTATAGTCTCTGAGAGGTCATATAAAAAATCTGAGACTATAGATAAAGCGATTGAAGTGATAAAGCGGCGTAAAGGAACACAGTTTGATCCGGGTATTGTAGATGCCTTTATGAAGGCGCTCCCATCGATAAAGGAGACATTGAAGGCTACCCATACAATAGATGATTTTTTAAAAGAGAACAAGAGATTTTTAAAAAAGGTTTAGGAGTTAAAGGGCATGACTAAAGAGCTTGTATTCGGAATATTCGGAGGCTTAGGGCTATTTATCTATGGCATCCACCTTATGGGTGATGGCCTTCAGAGAGTCGCGGGGGACAAGTTTCGCAATGTATTAAAAGCGCTTACATCTCATCCCATAAAAGGAGTGTTAGTAGGAGCTGGAATAACAGCGCTTATTCAGAGTTCGAGTGCTACGACAGTGATGGTAGTTGGTTTTGTAAATGCCGGGCTTATGACATTTGTACAATC
>Ga0307929_1001880_pt1 | contig 14651 bp, 17 predicted proteins | sample AceLakmetage1330_FD_203160 | JGI IMG/M metagenome (GOLD analysis project Ga0307929, IMG submission 203160) | Saline water microbial communities from Ace Lake, Antarctica - #1330 | ecosystem: Environmental > Aquatic > Non-marine Saline and Alkaline > Saline | place: Antarctica: Ace Lake...
AGGGATGAAGAAGGAAAAAGACATGGTTATTCAAGTACCTATCCGCCACACAGAGGTAAAATCTGTCTTCCAGGGTGGGGCACTCTTACCCGGCCACAGGTGGGGCATTTTCAAGTGGCCATCCGGGGTCAGCATGATCCTTTCTCCCGGACAAACCGGTGTTATGGATCGAGGATATCAAGCACACGATCGATTTGATCGGTGGCAAGAAGAGGGTAAACATTTTGTATGTCGCATCAAAGCCATTACGAAGAAAAAACGCTTAAAAAGCAATGAAATCGATCCAGACAGCAACATCTTCTATGATGCAATTGTGCTGTTGGGTACCCCTGGAGTCAATCAGACCAAAAAACCTGTCAGACTGGTGGGATACACAATCAATGGCACCAAATACTGGGTTGCCACAAGTCGGTTTGACCTAACAGCAGAGCAAATCGCTCTCATTTACAAGCTCAGATGGGACATAGAGATATTCTTTGGATGGTGGAAACGCCACCTCCGAGTCTACCATCTGATTGCCAGAAGCGAGTATGGCCTAATGGTCCAGATACTCGCAGGCCTGATTACCTATCTCCTGCTGGCCATCTATTGCCGTGAGCAGCACAACGAAAAAGTCAGCATAAAAAGGGTCAGAGAACTTCGCATCAAAATGCAGAATGAGACCCGTATAGCCGATAACCATATAGTCAGTCCAAATCCTGAGTCAAATTTTGAAAATCACCAAATTTCAAATTGTTATGCAAAAATCTAACCAGAAATTAATGAATTGAGTTAGAAGATAAGAATTTTTAATATAGATTGTTTAGATAAAATGAAATATTCAATACTAATGCCATACTTTAAAAGACATCAACAATTAAAAAATACATTATTATCATTTTTACATCATTACAAAATAAGGAGAGATTACGAAGTCATTCTGATTGAGGATATAAAAAATATTAATGATATAGAAGAGCATAAGAAGTTGAAGAGGGTTATTTCTGAATTTAGAAGTGAAATTCCGATTATTTATCTAAAGGCCGACCTCAATTATCTCAGTAATCAAGTGATTGCATTTAATATTGGGGCAAGAAATGCAAAGGGTGAATATTTAGTGGTTACTAATCCAGAATGTTCTCATCAATCAAATATCCTAGCAGGATTTGACACACTTCTAAATGAAAAGAAGGATGTTTATATTGTTTGCGCATGCAAGTTTCTATTAAAAGACAAGAAAAATAGACAGGAATTAGAAAAGCATTTCCCCCGATTATTATGGTATCAGCATAGTAGGTACAGAAATAAACTATATCATTTTTGCTCATGCCTTTCAAAAGACCAGTTTATTTCAATTGGTGGATTTGATGAACACTATAAGAATGGTGTTGGGTATGATGATGATGATTTCAGGGAAAAGGTTAGGTTTGCATCGATTCTGATTATTGCAGCAGATGACTTAATCGTACTGCACCAGGAGCATGAAAAGAGCTACAAAGGATCCTTTAAAAACGAGACAAATGAAATGGCAACTAACAGAAAATATTACGAAAGAAAATGGAAAGAAATAATGCTAAATAATTAGATTATGATATATTTTAAGTATTTTGTTTAATGAGCATCTCCTGGAACCAGATTGAGGATCATTTACAAAGTCCTTTGATAACTTGTCTCCGAAATACCAGTGTACACCTATTGTGTTTTCATTTAAAAACCCTAGAGCTTCTTTTTCATATAAGAAATTAAGCTGATTGTATCTGTATGGGTAATAACATTTAAATGGAATGTTAATTGGATGAATTGTTAGATGTTTTTCTTTTATTGTTTTTATATTTGGATATAGTTTATTTAACAAATGAGAACCTATTGACTGAAAATTATCAATGTTTGCTTTTTTTGCCTGAAATATCAAATTTCCCCAAAATGGATTGGCCTTTGAACTAAAAAGGATCCCTATTGAATGATATCCAAAATGGTTACATACTCCAAGATTAACTTTATCTAACTGTATTTTTTTAAAAAAATCCAGATTTGAAAAATATTCCATAGCTTTAATCCATAATACATCAAAATCAGACCAAACACCGCCCTCTTTGAAAAGAATATAATATCTAAATATATCAGACTTTAGAATGTTATGTAAATTTCTATTTAACCCAATATCCTTTTCTATATGTATCTTAATTATATTTTCTTTACCAATTGCTTTTTCCACTTCAAAAAAAAAGTCATCTCCCTCATAGATTGTTGAATCAAATGAATTTGAAGGCATCTCATTTTTTCCGGTATCAATAGGAGTATATACGTTAATCTTCCAGTCAGGATTTAATCTCCTAAAGGATATAACCGTCCATAGCTGTAGTTTTGATAGTTTACTTCCACCCGAATATAGATGTAGCTTTTTGGGTATTTTTTTGAGTTTCCACATTTCCGTCTATTTGTTATATTTAAAGAATTTTGTCATAATTTGCTATATTCATTATTATTGCTTTACTACTATACTAAACAAATTCTATATGTTTAATCTCGCATAACATTGCTTTTAATAAATGATTATAATGCATATAATAACATCTCACACAATTACTTCCGTCAAAAGGAATATTGCTTTTATCAATAATATTATCAATGTCTTCTGCGTCACCTAAACATAATTCTTGGGGTAAATCTCTAGTTGGTATGTCTAAAGAATACTGGCACCCACAACAGGTATATAGTTTACCATCTGGTCCTATTAACGGCTTCAAATAGCAGATATAACAATCTCCTCCTTTACAAAATTCTTTCCTTCCTTGGTAAATTACTAATCTGTCATCAATGTCCTTATCTTTAAGATAATTTTTTAATTTATCTATATCAACCTTTTCAGGAATTAATAAATCTGAAACTAATCTTACATGTGTAAAGTTATGCGTGTTTGCAAAAATAACAGCTCTTCCTATTTCATCATAGTCAGGGTGTTCAGAAATAACATGACTGAATGCCCAATCAATTGCGGGATTTGCTAAGACAACTCTTGAAAGATTTTGTTTATACTCAGCAGAACAATTTCTGCTATCGTCATTGCTTATTCTGCACCAAATCATCTTATTTATTGTTTTTTCTGGGATAGTATGGAGAAGAATACCATTAGTAACTAATCCAATCTTAATTCCGTTTGTATGGTAATAACTTATTAGTTCATTTATATATGGATAAAGAAGCGGCTCTCCACCACCAGTTATTGTGACAGATTTTGTGCCTAATGCTTTACATTTATCGATAATTTTCTTAGCAGTTGTGAAATTGATCTCAAGCTCCTTATCCCTTGCGTTACATGAACAAAATGTACAGTTACGATTGCACTTATTAGTAGGAAGAAACTGAATATGAATAGGAATAACTCGTCCTTCCTGTGTTGATTTTATTAAGTCCATATCCAACAGCATCTTTAAAGGGATTGTATCTGCAGCAGTATATGATGTTATTAAATCAACTTTCTTTTTTGGCATATTTTTATAAGCTGTATAGCACTGTATCTGCTACTAAGAATCCGTAAAAAATTGGCGAAGAGAGGGTAACACTTTCTCCGGCAAAATGAAAGGAGGAAGTGTAATGGAAAGAAGGAGTCAGTTTTCACAAAAGCAGAAGCTGGATATCTTGGAAAGTGCAAAGGATGTTGGTTGGAATTCATTACTCGACGGTATATCAGTGGCAGCGCAAGTTAAATGTTTTGGGAGAGGAGGCATTTTTAGCATATTGGCCAAAATACCGTGGCCGTTGAATCAAGGCATTGAAATAAATTGATGACTGGAGACAACTCAACCTTTGCCCTTTCAGAGGAAAAAAGCAATTTTATTTCCTTTCGCGTTTTTTTGTGTACTACCAAATGAAACTCTGATAAAGATCGCTTTCACTGGTTTGTTGCCTTTGAGCGACCTGAGAGATAGGCACGACTGGAATAGAAAGGCTTTTCGGTCATGAACCCGGGTTGAACATTTTGGTTTAAGGCAAACATACCATTCCAGATTATAGATCACATATTCTCTGAATTGAACGAATAGCTTTTAGCAATTGCTAAGATTTTTTCAATATCAAGACATTTTTGGTCTGTGTCATATCACCAATGGCTGAAAAGACCCATTCCCATAACGTCATGTTTTCTTTTGCCCAAGAGTTAATTTAGAACGTAATGGGTAACCGCTCGGCTCAGGATTCTATAAGCTGCAAAAGGCGATTTGGAAAGTGCCGCGCCATACAGTAATTTCTAAAGCAATTGGATCGCCTAAAAAGCCTTTCCTTCTCGAAAAATTGGTTTTTTGCGATACCCGAGTTTTTGAATAGGTCTTTTTCTGCTAGGAGGAGGAACTGATGAATGACCCCATGAAGAGGCTCAAAGAGAATGATATTGAAGCAATAGCCATCGGAGAATCCATGCCCGATGTTGAACGTCGCCGTCTTCTCAAGAAACTTGCGCTAGTCGGAGTAGCCGCGCCTACCGCTCTGCTGCTCGTGGACGGCAGCAAAAATGTGCTATTTGCGACTCCCTGACGCATACCCCTGCAAATCAAAAGAAGCCGGCGCCAGGGGTTATTTTTCCGGCTTTTCAGAATCCGTCCGCTATATCCCATGCAGGCTTTTTTGTGATATCCGGCAATCGATTCTATCCGTTGGAAAAGATATGCAAAGTTACCGCCTGAAGTGGAAAAATATGAACCTATCAGTTCGGGTTTCCGATGCGGCTTTTATTGAGCGTGTAGCACATTTGATAGGGCTCGCTGTAGAAATCAGTGAGACTTCAGGATTGATTCCCCCTGACATCACCGCCTTTCGGCAGGGAACAGAATATGTATTGCGGACGTCTCACAATATCTGGAAAACAGGGAAAAAGCGCGATTTCCTGGTCCATTTCGTCACACTCATCAGTGTACACTATCGGTCCAATTGCACCGAAACCGTACTTCACGCCGGCGCGATTGTTGTAGATGAAGAGGCGATTCTTTTTTCGGGGATAGCACGCACTGGAAAAAGCGCCATTTGCCTTATTGCATGGCAGCAGGGCTTCGAGGTGATCGGGGATGACTGGATTGTACTTGACAGACTAAATTGCCAGGTACAAATCTTTCCGAAGCCCCTTAGACCCCGTTTGCCCGACCTGAAAATGCCTCGAGAACTGCTTGATCTCCATATACCCTCGAAAGATTACCTGCTTGGCAGTCTGAATGGGGAATTTCGTCTCATACTGGGCCGGCGATTGAAAAACATGGCGCCAACCGGTGTTTCCTTTCCGGTCCGGAGTCTTTTTTTGATTGAGCGGGAAGCCCGTACCGAATGTCTGCCTGTTTCCAGGGATGCCGTGTTGAAGACCGTTCTGGGGGAGGTAATGTCAACACAATCCTCCCCCCTTCGCATCGTACCGTTCCTGGAGCGTTTATGGGAAAAGGGGCAGGTACACCGCCTGGTTGTGGGCGAAAACGACCTGCAAGGAGCTCTTGAGTTTATGGCTGGAGGAAGATCTTAACGTTTTACGCCACCTTTATACATGGAAAGTTACCACAAATCAGCGGTCTGGAAAAGTAAATTTTCACATGGAAAGACGTTATTTCATAAAAAAATTTATCACAACCCTTGCTACAGTCCCTTTGCTGTCGAAAGTTTGGCATGAGCCATTCCTCCCGGTTCCGGACTTGGCTTATGGTGCGGCAAAGAGCCAGGATCAGGGGAATTCATGGGAGAGTATTAGGAACAAATTCCTACTTAAACCCGGCCTGATATACCTCAACTGCGGAAGCTTGGGGCCTTCCCCTCGCCCCGTGGTCGACGCAGTTTGTTCCGCTATGTTCAAGCTGGAAGGTAATCCGGCGCATGAATATTGGGGAGAAATGGATCGTGCCGTTGAAACTGTGCGTGCCCGGGTTGCCGAGTTGGTCAGGGCAAACGGAGATGAAATTGCGTTGATCCGAAACACCACTGAGGGCATGAATGCAGTGGCCACAGGTCTGAAGCTTAAGGCAGGCGACGAGGTACTTACAAGCAATCATGAGCATGGCGGGGGGATGATGTGCTGGCAGCACCTTGCCAAACATTTTGGTGCCAAAGTTATCTGCCTCGAGATTCCCAATCCGGTGAGGAACAAGGAGCAGATCGTCCAGTTGGTCGAGGACCACATCACTCCGAATACACGTGTTTGCAGCTTCAGCCATGTGGACACGATCACAGGTATGCAGATGCCCCTGGCAGACATCGCCCGGATTACCCGGCCGAAAGGGATCGTGCTTGTCTGCGACGGCGCTCAGGCCCTGGGTATGCTTAACGTGGATGTGAAGGCCCTTGGTGTGGATACTTATGCGGCCAGCGGCCACAAATGGTTGCTGGGGCCCAAGGGCACGGGGATTCTCTATATTCGAAAAGAAATCCAAGAACGAATACAGCCGGTCTTGCTTCATTCGGGATACAAGGCGTATAGCGCCTCGGTGGGGACTCGCGGTTTTCCGCAATTTCTCGGGCTTGGGGCAGCGATAGACCTTCAGAACGCCATTGGCCGGAAAAGGGTTGAAACCCGTTGCCGAGAGTTGGGGCTTCTGCTGCGCGAGCGGCTGCAATTGACCCCGGCCCTTCAATTGATAACCCCGGAAGAGTCAGAGATGTCATCAGGCATCGTTACTTTTGCCGTGGACAAAAAAATTGGCAATAGCAACCATATCATCAATAAATTGTACAAAAGTCACAATATTGCAGCAAAAAAGGCGCAATGCACTTATAGCTGTGTCTCAGGAGATGACTTTTACCGCAAGAACTACAACGCGTTGCGATTTTCAACCCACATCTTCAACAGCGAGGCCGAAATCGAACAAACTGCCGCAATTCTGTCTGACCTTCTTGTCTGAAATGCAGAAAAGGCTGGTATGCCTCTTACCTTACCGAGTCAACAAAGATCTTCATTTAGAATGATCATAATGGTGCCACCCGATTCGGTATCCAATTGTTCTCAAGGACTTTCCCACGAGAGAAAAGGAAATTTTCCAAATACTGCCCGTTTGGAACCAGAACTTCAGGTACTGAGGGATTGAAAGGATACGAGGGATCAATTCTGGAACAGCAATGCCTTCACTGTATATAGCCCAATGTGTTTTCAATATCCGGATTGGCCTACCGCTGTTATGCTGCATTGGAATTTCTGAAAGGGTCCTCTCTTTTTGTGTCGGCTGGGTTGCCTTTAGAGAGCGAAGCGCCGCGACAGGGATTTTCGCGCCGAATGATTTGGACATATATTCGAGGGTATCAGCCACTTGAATGGTTGTGCCGAGGTTTCCAGAAATTCGCACAACTCGATCCCAGTCAATATTCCGGGAGACATGGAACAGGATAGTCCAGACATCCGCCACCATGCGTAAACGCTGATAGGGCATCCAGGTAAGGCCATGAATACATGCATGGACAAGATGATCCGTATGGGAGAGGGTGCCCGACGTCACATCACCTATCCTCACCGTGGTTGCCCCATCCCAGAAATCCCTGTCCGCATCTTTATGCCAGACCAAGTTCATTACGTGACAATGCAGGTCGAGAGTGATTCCATCCTTGTCACGGAAATGCAAACCGCTTTTAAAGCGCATGTCGAAGCTGTTGACATGAGAAAGTCTTTCCCATCTTTCATCCTCCAACACTTCACATGCATTATCAAACTGCGATTCCGACACCAGCACATCGAAATCACCCATGACTCTAGCCCCATAATCCTGATAATACAGAGGTATTAATGCAGCCCCCTTCAGCAGTAGGGTTTCGATATTCGCCTTGTGTAACAAGGGAAGCGTCCGGCGTAAACACCGAAAGATACTTTGGTTTGCGGTCCAGGTGAGCATGGAATGCTGCTTGAGATTTTCAAGGAAAGAATCCCGGACACCCTGGGAAACTAAATTTCGGTACAAGAGGGGAATCAACTGTTCTACGGCCCTGTCTTTTAGTAGCCTTTCCATCAGGGGCCTCAAATCCCGCCACGCCTGTTGAGCAGCCCCATTCTTGAATAATGCTGCCTTCAACAGCAATTCCTGCTCTGAGGTGGGCCACACGCTTTTTATCCGACGACTTCTATCCTTTCCGTGTAATGATTTCATTATGCCAACTATCCGAATTACGTCTAATCCGATCGCCTCAAGGAATTTTGCCCTTTTGTGGCTGAACTCCCTCTGTGTGGCAAGGCGTTATCACTATCGCATCTTAAGCCATTTCTTGGCTGCGTTCAACCTTTTGGCGACTCTGATTTGCCTTTTCAGCTCCTTGGTCATTTCAGCATCCGGATCGATGTCTTCCAATATCATTAACATGTGTTTTGATTGATCCATATCATCGATTCTCAAAAAATAGATCCCGAGCATACCGAAAAAGGAGACAGCCTCTGTTACATGGAATTCATTTCTTTCGGGGTAAAGCATTTTCAGATCAAACTTCTCCTCAAGTATGATCGGTATCTTGTGGATCTCACCCCGCTGCAAACAGATTTGCGCATAATTGATTTTTGCGAAAAGGTAATCAGGATTTTTGCGATAATTCTCCTCAACTTTTCGTACGTCTCGAAGATTTCCGTTTTTTCCTCGATTTTGATTTCCTTTTAATAAGCTATTTTAAGGAAAAGAATTTGGACGCAGATGAACACAGACAAACACGGATTTCAAGCCCCTGACTATATCTGCGAGAATCTGTATCCCCAAAAACATTTTCTTGAAGGCAAGGACAGAGCGGGTAGGCATTACATAGACCAAGGTCCGACAAACGTTAGTAAATGCGTTTGCCCTACATTAGCCCCTTTTTTTCAGTATCGTTTCGTATTCCTTCAGTGAGAGTGGACAGTCTATAAGGTTTCTGAAATCCTTTTGTGTGAGCTTCAGTTGGCTTCTGATTTTGTCTGATACCCTTGCCATGTGAATAATGGACTCTCAATATCTTTTTCCCTTGAAAAGTAAACCCCATACCGGTGTTTTGTAGACCGAACATCAAGTTGGAGTTTTTCGAATATTCTCCCAATCTCTTTCTTTTTTATCTGCATTCAATGATTTCCTCCAGATACGCCAACCACTTTCGGGGCAGGGTGCCCAGATTTTCTCTGTCTTCCACCAAATCCTCAAAAACCTGAATAATTTCGCTACAAAGCAGGTCTGTGGCTTCAGAAACGGTATCTGCATAAGAGAAGGCCTCTATGTCGTCGAAATTGGCAATCACCGTATCTTCATCAAATTCCAGGGTAACGTGAACAGGAACTTTCAAGCGATATTTACGGTCCTTCAAGGAATTGAGCGGAATAATTCTATATCGCGTGTCAACGGCATGAATGATCTTCTTACTAAGATCTTTATACTGATCTGGTGTCAGGATTGTTTCTTGCATGTGATCCTCCTTTCAAAACCATAAATCATAGTATCCCCATCCTGCTCCTTATTGTGGGCACGACAAGGGGTATAGAAGACAGATTTTCTTCAATAAATAGCACTTACCGGTTTAAAATACAAGAAATTGGGAGTCTTTGTTGTCCCAACTTCGAAAAAAGGAGCCTTCCGCTCTCAAACCGGCAGAACGGCATGTCTCCTTGAGGTATCTTTCAACAATATATGGCTAATTTACTCTATCAGATAAAGAAGTCAGGACTTTTTTGTTTACTGCAATAAAGTAGCCGACGTAAAGATCCGGGTACGAGGACAGGGACATAGTTGGCCGTTATCCGTATCACGCAGTAAACTCCTTGACCTGCATGCGCGTATTCTCTTTACTCACTCACCAAATGGATTTGATGTTTTGTCGTAAAACACTCAGATCATCATATCACCAAAAGCACTCAAGAAGGAATGAGGGATTAATATTATTCCGAAAACAGTGAGACCTTATTTTATTTCCGGTCTATCCGGTTAAAGAAATTCAGGAGGGTGTTATGAACGGAAGAGAGATTACAAAGATGGCCTTTGACTTGAAGGAACCCGAAAGAACGCCAGTTACCCTTATTGGGGGCGGTGCATGGCTTGTGGATATGGCAGGAGAAACGTTTGCGGGGATTAAGGAGAATCCGGAAAAAATTGCTGACGTTTTTATCCAGGGCTTTCGAAAGGTAGGGCACGATCTTTTATGGACGGGTTCCAATTTCAACAACTACCCTGTCCATTTTTTAGGCTGCCCCATAGAGGACAACTCCTCGGACGGACCAGCCCTCACCAAAACCGTTATCCAGAGTTTAGATGAACTCGATAAGCTGAGAATAGAAAAGGTCCTCGATCGTCCGGTCATGCAGGGGATTATTCGTTCGCATCATATTGTTGCCGATGCCATCGGTAAGGAGACCCTGGCCATGCCTACCCAATGGCCCCCGTTTACCCTGGCGGCCCGGATTTTGGGCATGGAAGCGGTATCGATTGCGACCATTGAGGAACCTGATAGAATATCACAACTTATCCAGTTTTCAACAGATCTGATCTGGTCGATTATCGAACCGATCCTTGAACATGAAGACATCTTAGGAGCAAACCTCTCTGATCCTGAGCTTCCGGGGATTTGATCTCACCCGAGTCGTTCAGGAGGTTCGTGCCCCCTTTTTTGAAGGATCTTGTCGGCCGAATCAAGGGTAAAGGGAAGTACGCGATAATACACATCTGTGGCGATACGACGCAAGTGTTAGAGGATATTGTGGATATTGCCCCGAGCTGCTTCAGCCTTGAATCCAAGGTGGATCTGCGGACCGCGAAGAAAATTCTCGGGGGCAAGGTCTGCGTGGCCGGAAATGTGGCGCCGGGAGGGGCATTCCTTTCCGGAACACCGGAAGCGGTTGTGGCTGAGGCGAGGGATTGTCTTGAGGCCTGGGGCGAGGGCGGGGGATATGTTTTGACACTGGGGTGCGATTATACAAAGAATGTCCCTTTTGAGAATGCCATGGCCCTAATGTCGCTAAAGGATAAATTGGATTGATGAGATATGAATCGGGTTGATTCTTGCCTGTAAGCTTTACAGCGGTAGCGGGTACAGCTTACAGGCCTCAGTTTTCCAAATCTTTTGTCTGCAGTAAACCACCCTACCCGTGTCTTGTAAACCTTTCATCAACTTCAAAAAATCACGGGTCTTGCACTCTCCATACATGTGAGCTCAGGGGTTCCTTCCTGAGCCGGACTTTATGAGAACATACGAGAAAACAAGAAAAGCGTATCAAAAGCCTTGACTTTTTCTAAAATGAGCGTATAGTGTAAAGTACTTTGTATGGTAAACTACTTTACGGTATGTGAGGAGACCGAAAAATGAAAAGCATGGACAGCGATCAGATTGAAAGGCTTCTCGAAGACATTACCTTAATAAAAACAGCTATTAACAGAAACAAACCCCTCCTTCGGCAGGTCTTTAACCCTGCCCGGTTCCGTTGGTTCATGTTGATAGCCGGCTTCAGCATCATTGGATTTTCGTTGCTGATCTATCTTCTCATGGGACGTTATGGCGGCTTCAGCACCATTCCCCCCTCCCTGAGATACCTCCTTTATGCCGCCATCGCCGCAGACTTGGTTTTTCTACAGGTCTGGAAACTCAAGAGGTTTTCCGTCTCTGTGAAAAAGATCGACCAGGGCCTTACCCTGGGTTGGTTTTTTAGAGAATTCTATTCCGGCCGAATCGCGCACCTCTGGATCCCCCTTATCGTGCTGGTGGTCTTTTTCAGTATCTTCTTTCTTGTTCATGGCATCCCCTACTACATTGTCCCAGTCATTTCCATCGGTTATGGGCTCCTGTCCAATTTCGTGGGCACCATGCTGGAGATCAAATACTCCCTGATCGTTGGATACTGGTTCCTGATTACCGGGGTTATCACCGTCGTTTTCAGTTCCATTCCAGGCCCCATCGCCCTATGCATGACACTCGGGTGCGGTTTGCTCGTCTTTTCGTTTGCGGGATTTCTCGGTTCCGGATCAAAAGAGGGGGATTAATCGGGTGCCTACGTTAGACAAAATCATCCATGAACGCGCACGATTGCTTATTCTGACCCATCTGGCCAGCAATGAGAAAAGAGAGATCAGTTTCAACGAGCTGCAGGAAAAACTGGGATTCACATCGGGAAATCTCTCGGTTCAATTGAAGAAACTGGGACAGGCTGAGTATGTGAATATCAAAAAGACCTTTAAGGACAACAAACCCTATACCACGGTTTCCATAACCGTGGAGGGAACAATGGCGCTTAACCGTTACCTTGATGAGATGGAAGGTCTGATCAAGGCTTTGAGAAAATGAGAAAGGAAAAACCCATGGAACAAGATGCCATTATTGCCGATCGCCTGAAATATCATTACGGTTCGGTCAAGGCGGTGCAGAGCATCGGTTTCCGGGTGGGGGAGGGCGAGATTATGGGATTCCTGGGACCCAACGGCGCCGGAAAGACCACGACGGTCAAGATCTTGACAGGACAGCTTCGGCCCCAGGGCGGGCATGCGATGCTTCTCGGTACGGATGTGTCCAAGAACCCAGGGAAAGTGCAGGCCCGGATCGGCGTGAGCTTCGAGTCAACCAATCTCTATGAACAGATGAGCGCGGAGGAAAACCTCCGTCTGTTTGCCTCTCTTTTCGGCGTGAGGCGGTTTGATCCGGGTAAGTTGCTGAAAAGGGTCGGTCTGGCAGGGCGTGAAAAGGAGCGCGTAGAGGGGTATTCAAAAGGGTTGAAACAGCGTTTGATGGTGGCCCGCGCCCTGGTTAATCAGCCGCGGATTCTGTTTCTGGACGAGCCGACCGATGGCCTGGATCCGGTGTCGGCCGAGACCATTCGAAACGTGATCCTGGAGGAACGGGAGAGAGGTGCAACCGTCTTTCTTACCACCCATGACATGGCGGAGGCGGACAAGTTGTCCGACCGGGTGGCCTTCATTAATGAAGGGAAAATCGTGGCCCTGGACACACCCCGCGCACTCAAGCAGCACTATGGAAGGAGGGCTCTCAGGGCAGAGGTCGCGGCACCTGACGGGGGTCTGAAGACCCTGGAGATTACCATGGACAGACCTGAGACGCCCGGAGCCATAGAAAGGCTTTTCAGGCAGAACCGGGTCATCACCATCCACAGCGAAGAGGCCAGCCTGGAGGACATCTTTGTTCAGGTTACGGGAAGGGGGCTTTTCTGATGAACTGGCGGATGATCTGCACATTGATTCACAAGGATGTGGTCCTTTTCTTAAGGAATCGCCTTTTTGCTCCGGTTACGGTCTTTGCACTGGTTTCCTACGGTACGCTGTATTTCGTGATGCCCGATGCGGTGGATGAAGTCCATGAGGTGGGACTCTATGCACCGGTGATTCCGCCTTCATTTGTAAAGGCGATGGCGGATGAAGGTGTCGTGATCCAGGAAATGGAATCGGAAAGGGCCTTGGAGGATGCCATGGTTGAAGGGAAGTTTGAGGTGGGGATAGTCCTTCTGGGGTATATGATCCACGCGCTCGAGGCCGGTGAAAAAGGCGGGATAAAGGTCATCTTCGGCTCCGGTTTTCCAAAGGAACTTCAGGATGCCTTTATCACCCTGCTCCAGGAGATGATCTATAGGATCAAAGGACAGCCCATGATGGTTGAGGCATCCGAAGAGATCCTGGGCCCGGACATGACAGGGATGCAGATACCGCTTCGAGATCGAATGATCCCGCTTTTTGCGCTCTTTGTCCTCATGACCGAAACCATGGGCCTCGCCACCCTCATCACAGAGGAATTTGAGCGGCGCACCCTGCAGGCCCTCCTCGTTACGCCTCTGCGGATCGAAGGTCTGATGTTGAGCAAATCCATCACAGGGGTGGGTTTGGCCTTCATCCAGGTGATGCTGCTTATGGCCGTGATCGGCGGCCTGCGGTATCAGCCCGTTCTGGTATTGAGCACGCTCCTGTTGGGCGCGTTGCTGGTCACCGGCATCGGGTTCATGATGGCTTCGGCGGCAAAAGACCTGATGTCCGTCAGCGCATGGGGGATTTTTGCCATGCTGGTCCTATTGATTCCATCATTCGGTATCCTGTTCCCGGGTGTGGTCTCCCAATGGGTCAAGGTCATCCCTTCCTACTATCTGGTTGACACCATGCACCAGGTGGTCAACTTCAGGTCCGGCTGGAGCGGAGTCTGGCAAAACCTATTCGTATTGTTTGCCTTTGGTGCAGCTTTCGTCTGGATCGGCACCATGGCTCTCAGGAGGAGATTGAGATGAGCCTGAACAGGGTTGGTATCCTATTGTGGAAAGAGTTTGCGCACAGTTCCAAGGGCTACCTCTTTGTTTTTGCAGTCCTCACCCCGGTTCTCTTCTCCTTGGTTGTTTCTCTGCTCTTCGGCACCCTTTTATCCCAACGGCCCAGACTGGGGATCGTCGATGGGGGGAATTCACGAATCTTTTCCAGGGCCGCGGAATCAGAATCGATCGCCGCCAGGCGTTTCGGATCCATCCCCAAACTCAAAAAGGCGGTTAAGACCGGTGCCGTGGACGTGGGGGTTGCCCTTCCAAAGGATTTTGATCGCAAGGTTATTTCAGGTGAAAACACAAGAGTTGCGGCCTATGTCTGGGGCGAGAGTCTGATCAGGAATCGGGCCATGGTGGGGGCGATTCTGGAAAAACAGGTCAGAGAAATGGCCGGGCAGAAACCGCCGGCCGAGATCGTTGCGGTTTCCCTTGCAGAAGGTGAAGGGGTGACCTGGGAAGAACGTCTTTTTCCCCTTCTGGTCCT
>Ga0307929_1001881_pt1 | contig 14646 bp, 13 predicted proteins | sample AceLakmetage1330_FD_203160 | JGI IMG/M metagenome (GOLD analysis project Ga0307929, IMG submission 203160) | Saline water microbial communities from Ace Lake, Antarctica - #1330 | ecosystem: Environmental > Aquatic > Non-marine Saline and Alkaline > Saline | place: Antarctica: Ace Lake...
TCATAAATAATTTTGCACCTTCAAATCCATTGACCGTAAAAAAATACGACGGTTTGCAAAGTCCGGCTGAAAGAATTAACCGATCTCGATATCATAAAAACTGGTTAGAAAATCTTTTAATTTCAGCATCTTTAAGGGGCTACCGATGCCAACCCCCAAATCCGTTATAATCAGGATAAATTCCATAATCTTCCTCTTTAAAATTTTTTTTTGTTTATGCCCAAGGTATTGAGCATCTGGTTCAGTAATCCCGAACCAATTTCCTTTTTTCGGTCTTTGAGTATGGTTTTTTTATTACCGACATAAAGGGTTCCATGACTTCCTTTTCCAGGGCCTGTCTCAAAGCGGGGATTGTAACCAAGCTTTTTAAGCTTCTTTATCAATTAATTACCGTTCATGGTTTTCATGATAGGACATTCATCACCGATAATCAAGACAATAATGTCCGTTTTGACTTCGTCAATCATTACGACAGGCTGGGATTTATGAGAATCCCTTGACAAAGCCAAGTGAGGTCATTAATTTAATGAACTAAATGTTTTACAAATAAATTGATAGATAACCCGTAGAGATTAAGGATCATAAAATGCCCATATTTGAATTTAAATGTATAGATTGTGAAGAATTTTTTCAAGTGCTCTTTATGTCAGGTGATGACACAAAAGAAATAAAATGCCCCAAATGCAGCAGTTCTGCTGTGGGGCGCGTTGTGAGTTCAACCAATTATGCCATGGGAGCCAGTTCCGCATCCAAACAACAAAAGGCACAAAAAGGGGACAGACCACGTTTTTTTCTGTCCCCCTATTTTTTATTTTCTACAATAAACCGGCAACAGTCGTGCCGAGATAGTGGTGGTGTTCTCACCCACAACCTTCATTCCATTAGGGACAGCTTCAAAAGCGCTGATCCAGGAGATCGGCACTTTGGGTTCTCCCACTACAATGGCGGGTCTTATGGATAACGTCTGATCCAGAATGTTTCTGTTCACATTGTTGCCAAAAAGAATATGAATCTCCCCTTTTCTAACATGAATCTCTTTGACATATTTCCCTATTATTTTATTGGCTTGGGGTAGCCCAGCCATTTTATTGTCCTCTGGAAAGGTGCCTTTGATGCTGTAGTAATCTTGAATATCCTGCTGCACAAATTTGGCAAGCCCCAGTCCCTCCTTGACCTGACTGCGGATTATTCTGTCCTGATAGGAGGGAAGGGCCATGGTTGACAGTATTGTTATGATGGAGATGACGATCATCAGTTCTATAAGCGTAAATCCCTTTTCCATGGTGTTTGTATTCATGCCGTTTTTCTCCTAAAATAATTTTGATAAAACGTGATAACGTGATGACCCAATTTTAGGCAATGCTTCCCAATTGAAAGATGGGCAAATACATGGAGATAACAAGCCCCCCCACAAAAAGACCAAGGGCCAGCATCAGAAAAAAATCTCCAAACACAAGCAATTTACTCAATGTGCGATCCACGTCCTTCTCATAGTGTTGCGAAAGTTGGCTCAGTGTATGAGAAAGAGCGTCGGTTTTTGTTCCCACCGTGACCATCTGTATCAGCATTCCGGGAAAAACCGAAAGGGCTTCCATGGCATTCTTCAACTGGTTTATATGGGAGACAGACTCGGAAAGTTCAAGGATAACAGGGGTGTATAATGGGTTATTCATGGCTGAGTAGTTAAGGGCATTTTTAAGGGGAACATTGAGGGAAAGCATCATGCCAAGATGCCTTGTAAACATCAGAATAGATATTTTTTTGATGAGGTTGCCCATACCGGGAAGAAAGCTCAATACCCTGTAACGAAGGGCTTTCTTTTTTTTTAGCAGGATTAGAATCAAAATAATGGGGATGAACAGATAGACACCTTTTTGGATAAAAAATTCACTGAGCGCTATCACACCGAGTGTTGGTGCCGGAAGGGTGCTTCCCATGCCTTCAAACATTTCCAAAAAAACAGGAATACAAAAAATAAGGATAATAGAAATCACGACGACTGCAACAGCAAGGGTAAGCATGGGCAATGCTGCGGCGGATATTATTTTGATTTTCAGTGCTTGCTTTTTTTCCATTTCTTCAGCAAGGGTAGATAGAAATTTACCGGTGACTTCCCCTCTTTTTTCTTGCTGTAGCGCATTGATCAAAATGTCATTGAAAACAGCTGGATATTTTGAAAATGTATCCATTAAATTTTGCCCCTGTTCCAGATCTTGACTTATGGAATGGATCATTTTATGGATAGCAGGATTTTGGTTATCATCCTTTAATGTTAAAATAGCTTCCTGAAGCGGTATGCCGCATGTCAGCATGGTGCCCATCTGTCTGTAGAACATGCTGATGGCATCATTTGAAAGTCTGTTGAGTATCATTTTCACTCCCTGTTATTTGATCAAAATAGTTAAAAATGGGAAGCTTTATTATTACGAACTCCCTTATTCCACGTTGGCGAATAACGGCCTTATTGTTTCAATGTCAGTTCTCTCGGAAGATATTCACTGAGGATGTTGCTTTCATCAACGCCTTGAATCTGCCATCCTTTGATGGTATTTTGTTTTGTTGTAACCCAACAGACCGGTCCCATGGGATCATCAACAGGAATAGCGGGTCTGAGTGTAATTTTCTTGCCGTTTAATTTGCCTTGGGAATTGGATTCAAAATGAAAAGTGATGGCCCCATTTCGGATGTAGTTCTTTATGGGTTTTCCATATGAGCCCTTGCTTTGATCTTTAAGATCTGGGTTTGAGAGCAGAATCTGTTCTTCATCCTCCGGGAAAACGCCGTTATGTGCAAGATGGAGCATCACATCTGTTTTTTGAGAAGAAAAAATTCCTGAGATGCCGGTAAGCTTCGCCTTGTATATGTTTTTTTCATAGTAAGAAAAACAAATTACAATTAATATGGCAATGATGCCCATGGAAAATAATAGATTCAAAATATATTGATATGATTTTGTTTTTATAATCTCAAAAATCATTTTAAACTCCCCTTTCCTTTCTCATGATATTTCAGACTTTTTCAAGCGTCCAGATCAACGGTGATGTGGGGTTTTCCTTGGAAATGGCAGGGGTCAAGACAATGGGGTTAATTTCATGCTGGCCGGATTTGTTTGATTTGATTTTTTTAAAAGCAACTGAAATAACACCATTGGTAACGGTTATGCGCTTAACATATTTTCCCTTGATGTGATCAGGAGCTGGTACACCGGCCTGTTCGTTGTTCCGGGGGAGAAATCCACGATAATCAAAGAACTCATTGATATTTTTTTTAACAGAATCTATCAAAACGAATCCTTCAGACCGGTATGCTCTAAGTTCATACGTAAAAAAATTTGGAATAGCGATGCTTGCCAGAACACCTATGATACTGACTACAAGCATCAGTTCGATCAGTGTAAAGCCTTTGTTGTTGTTCATTGGTTCCTCCTTGAATCAAATTGGGGACAGACCAAGTTTTTTATATCTGGCGCAGTTCATGCGCTTTAGCCTGGGATGGCAAAAACACCCCATGGCGTTCCCGCTCCGGCCAGGGCAGCCTTTGGGAACGGCATTCTGCCATTTGTTTTCACTGGATCAAGAGACAGGGTTAACATGGCCCTTCGACCGCCGTTTACGCGCACCTTTTTTTCCTGGAAGATTATCCATCCAAGGTGGCAAGAACCCGGTGGTCAAGCCCTGATTTTGAGAGACACCTCCGGAAACAATCAAAGCCATCAAAAGGATGGTTGAAATTCTTAAAAAAGTATTATATCTTTCCTGAACAGTCCTGGGACCAGATAAAGCACACAAACTTTGGTTTAATATGTTAAATTTGTTATATTCCGAATAAAATTTATTGGAATTAAATATGTAATACCATATGCTGCCTCATTAATAAGGATCGGCTTTATGGTATCACCATTAACCAAAAATTTTTTATCAATTCCCGCAGCCACAGCCACGGAGATACCTATGACTTCTCCCTCCTGATTAAATGCGGGACCACCGCTGTTGCCACCATGAATGATTGCCGATGTCTGAATTCTGCCCTTTAATCTGTTAAAACCGCTAATAACACCGGTTGTTAATGAAAGACTGAATTCAAGACGAAGGGGAGTACCGATAATAATTACATTTTCACCGACTTGACACTCTGAGATTGATCCCAAGTGTACACTGGATAAATTTGAGGCATTGATCTTCAGTAAGGCAACATCAATCTCTGGGTCTTTTTTTATAATCTGTGGTAGAAACGTTCTCCCATCCTCTAAAATCACTTCAAATTCTATGAGAGATGCCTGCTGTCCCAGACTGGACATATCTATCACATGGTTATTTGTGATGATGAAACCATTTTTTTTAATGATAAAACCTGAACCATGGCAAATATTCCTATTTTTGTATTTTCCAACAATAATAACAACAGCGGATTTATTGTCAGAAAAAATTTTCTCCGTTGATAATTTGGGATGATTCTCTGATGTTTTATTTTCTAAGTTCTTTTGTTTTTTGTTCAGTGCGTTGCTGTTGAAGGTCTGATCTGAGCTAAAATCAAAAGCCTGATATTCTTGATTAGAAAAAGATGATGAGGGTTGAATAATGATGAAAAGAAAAGACACTATTGTCAGAAATAAAAATATGCGTTGTTTATTCATTATGTGTGCATCCTCCGTGTTTTAAAAATGCAGGTTTGATCACAACATCGGCCACCTGGTTGATGGGTCAGGCCTGATCTCGTTGCACTGACCCCGTTCCAGCACCGACTGTTAAGAATGCCAGAGGTTGTGATCAAGCCCCAAAATGACAATTGGGGGAAGCGGAACACAATCAATGGTGACGATGCATTTCAACTTCCCCACACAGTTATTTTTAAAAGCCTTACTCAAATCCTGCTTGAATCGCAGACTTTGTAGTTTTTTCGGGGTCATGACGTCCGGCGAATTCCCTGTCCCGGACCCTGGCCCTGTCAATAACAAACTGAATAGATCTGGAGGTGACATCCCCGGGCCTGATGCCCATGAGAAGTTTCATCTCACTTTTACTGTATCGGTAGGGAACACCATTGAGGACAATGTTACCACCGGCATCCAGGATTTCATTTATCATTTTCATGGTATTTGCCTGTAGCCGGAAGGTTTCAGTGTTTCGAATTTCAATTTCCCACTGACTCGTGCACGCCTGGGGCGTATCCGGAACAATTCTCTGGGAAATCTGCTTGGCCTGAACCACACCGTTTACGGTATTAATTACCTTTCCGAACACTTCAATCAACTCATATTGGGTGGCTCCATCCAGTCGAATTTCGATATATTTTTCCAGGCCCTTGATATTGTTGGCAACCACACCCTGCCCCGAGGCATTGCCCGATGTTGTGCCGGAAAACGAATGGCCTGTTTGCTGCTCATTATTCCAGGCGGTCAAGGTTCTTCCCACAAGATCTCCCACCTCTTTTTCCACCTCCCCAATGGCTTGGTCAAAATCACGCCGGGATATTTTAAAGGATTTATATATATTGGCACCAATGGAACGTCCTGCACTGTCATAGCCTTTGCCATCAACCAGAGCCATGGCCTTGTAATACCCATCAGCAGTTTTTTTATGTTTTATATTCAGCCAGACTATATAAGCGGCATCCACGCCATATTTGCGGCAGACCTCAAGGCATGCAAGGGAAGAGTCTTCCCTTGTTCTCTCCATTATTCTGCTAAGTTCCCTTTCCGAGGCATCCCTGGCAATGGGGTCAATGACCTCAAAATTGCTTTGAACCAGATGATTTTCAATAAAGCCGGACATTCTTCTGTAGTGCATTACAAGTCCGCCAGCATCGTTGGCATCTTTTCCTTCCTCAACATAAAAGGGCAACACCACAATTCTGGTTCTCAATCCTGCTGCCGCATTGTCAGGTGTGATTGGGATTATTATTGCTGCTGCGATTAATGCCATCAAGAGTCCGGTCAAAATGTTTTTCTTCATTGTATCCTCCAATGTGCTTGATTGTTGCTGATTAGTCCTTTCGTTATTGGTAAATATTCGGCCGCACCCATATTCATCTATTTTGGCCTGCTCACATAGCATTAGTATGCTACGCAGTCCCAAATAAACGAATATGGGGGCACTGGCCAAACATTTACAGTGCCAACCCGAATATTTACCGTTATTGTCTGCATATCTTTTATATCGCAGGAGTTTAAAAAATTTCTAATATTTTTCTGCACGAATTTCAACACGCCGATTCCGTTGCTTATTGTATGAATTGCTATTGGGAACCAGGGGCATGGCCTCGCCATATCCAAAAATATTTATTCGCATGGGAGTCAACCTGAAATTTCCCACAAGATAATTTTTTACGGCCCTTGCCCTTTTCAGACTCAAGTTCAGGTTGTATTGATTTGAACCATCGGAGTCAGTATGGCCCAGCAGGCTGATACGCCTGTCCGCAAGTGCTTTGTTGGTCAGGGCTCTTCCAAGTTCATTCAGAAGCGAATAAGCACCGGATTCCAATGCACAGGAATTGTATTCAAACAGAATTTTCATATTGACCTTTGGAATATTTTCCCACTCCTGTACGGTAACCTTCTGGGGTAAGGGGTGGTTTTCATTTTCTGTAACAACCACAATGGTTCTCTTCTTTTCAATGCTTCTTGAATCACCTCTCATGGATAATCCACGTGTCTTTATTTCTGGTTGCGAGGAATATCTCTGTGTCAATATTTTAATGATATCTGCTTCATTATCGCAAAAAATATTATCCTGTGCATTTGTATAAAAAGGAAAAAAGATGATGAGAATTAACGCTGTAAAAAAAGTTTTATTGATAAACAATAAGGTCACCTCCTGGTTTAATGAATTATTATTTGATATTTACTCGTCAGTCATAAGATGGGGCTTGATAACAACATTAAGGAAATCAACAACTCCTTTGGTCACTTCCTGCCTGGAGGATTTAATTTTGGAGTTTGCATTTTGCGTAAAATTGTCATATTGAGAGTTCGTAACCCGGTTTGTTGGCGTAAGGGACTTCATAATAATAAAATTACTCTTGAAATGAATAACATAATTGGCAATAGAATTGTATATATTATTTTCCATGAACTCCCTTACTATTCTTTATACAGACGTCTGCGGAATTCATTTCTTTGTCATGAAAAAAGAAGAGGGATGTCTGTCTTTTTTCTTGAAAATAATGGTCTGGTCCCCAATTTTCTACAATTTCCCATTTCCTTTGTTGCTTGTTTCCGGTGTTCATTCTTTTAAACTGTCCGTATAACAAATTAAGGGGTTGATCATAAGATGGGCCACTATGCGTGAGACAAATTTGCACCCATCATAAATATCCGTAATAATAATGCTTATTTTTAAATTATAAAATTTCACTACAAGGTGGCCGACGTTATGGTCAAGCCCCAAATTAAATCGTCAAATGGATTTCACAGTCAAGTCGCTTATCTCTATACCAAACAAAGCTCCATGTAACCCGACGCGATTCACTGAAAGGAAACGTAACATGATAACAAGGATTCATTCAAGGATGGGGGACAATGATCTCAACAAATAAACTTAGAATGCAATACGGTGAATTCAGCCCAGTTAAGAACTTTACACTGGATATATCGCCTGGCGAAATTTTCGCTTTACTCGGGCCTAATGGCGCAGGAAAGACAACAACCATTCGAATGTTGACCGGTATACTGCAACCGACTTCCGGGACAGCATCTATAAAGGGTATTGACTGTTTTTCCGGCAGACACAAAGTGATGCAATATGTGGGCTATGTCCCGGATGATCCTGTCTTTTATGACTATCTGACAGGTAGTGAGATCATCAGATATGCGGGTGAAATGCGGGGTCTTTCTTTGAAGATAGTTGAAGAACAGGCCCGTGCCCTTTCCCACCGCCTGGAAATGGATAATGATTTGGATGAGTATGCAATGAATTATTCAAAAGGAATGAAAAAGAAGCTGGCCACAATCCTTGCATTGATCCATGACCCTGATATTCTAATATTGGATGAACCCACCAATGGGCTTGATCCATATGCCACACGTGCACTGAGAACCATTATCCAGGAGAAAGCGAAAGCAGGCAAATCCGTATTTTACAGTACACACCTCCTTGATGAGGCTGAAAAGCTGTGCACAAGGACAGGTATTCTTTATAACGGAAAAATAGCGGCGCTGGGCAGTATCCATGAGCTGATGTCCACCTGTACAGAAAACAGTTCCCTGGAAGAAATCTTTTTTTCAGTCACTTCTGAAACCGAGCATCTTGGTATAAAGGGAAAGAGTTAATGACTTGTTTACCCATTTCCATGAATAAAATGGTTAGAATTTTTGTCCGGATGACAGTTACGAGAAATGTAAATCGCATTTCAGGTTCCTTTTCGGCACTGTTCAGACGAAAGAAAAAAAAGAGAGTCGCCTCTTCCAGAAAGAAATATGGTAGCGGGTTGTTCCTGATCTTTTTGCTCTTTAGCCTATCCATAACAGCCATGAATATTTCGGTCACGTTTGTGAAGAATCTGGCAGATGAACTGGATAAAAATGTCTCTGTCAATGCAACACTGTCTGAGGAAAGCACAAGAAGTAATCCAGATATAAATTTTTCCGGTTCAGGAAGCTCCGTAAGATTTTGGCCTTCACCGGATCTATGGCCCATGCCTGAAAATGAAACAGCCATCTTAATGGGGATTGGTATAATATCAGCCATGGTATTTTTTGCGATTTTTTTTCTTTCACTTGGCAAGCCAAATGTTAACCTGGGCCAGGTAGGTTGGGATTTTGAATGGCTTGCAACATTTCCTGCAAAATCTGAAACAATATTTATATTAAAATCAATGGAATATTCAGTTAACATTGCTGCTTTTTTAATTTTATTTCCTTTTTTCACCACCATCTTATGGTCTTCAGGCTATTTGTGGAAATCTGTATTTCCGGCTTTTGCAATAACAATACATCTTTGTATCTTATTGTCTTGTTTGCGAATCTTTTTTGAAACATGGACTCGAATGACCTTTAACCGGAAACAGACAAATAATATTCAGGCAATGTGCACAATCATCGGTACTTTTTTTTTATTTTTTGCCATGGTGCCTGCATATTCTCCCCATTTACCTGAGTGGTTTTTTAAATGTACACTTAGTGCCCCTTCTGCAATCCTTTATTTGCCATCTTCAGTTCCAGCACTTTTGTGCAGGAATACGCTCTCATTGAATATTGTGGGGGTGCTGTTTATGGGATTTCTCATTGAATATCTTTGTATAAAAGCGTCTGCAAGACTGGTAAAAAATGGCTTCATATCTGAATCACGTCCTGGTACAGGCAAAAGTCTAACCAGTAAAAAAACCAACAGAAAAAGAATGAAACCCAGGTGGATAAAAGGAATTGCCTGGATGGAATTAAAGCTCATTATGCGTGATCGAAATTTGATGGTTCAAATATTTGTCGTACCTCTTTTTGTTGTGGGATTGAATATGATCGTTATTGAAGGCGCTTTTGATGGCATCGTGACGAACTTCCGGTATGCGGCAACCACAAGTTTTATAATCAGTGCTTACGCAATGCTCTATGGAGCGTTTTCAATTCTAAATATTGAGCGGCAGTCATTATGGCTGCTTTTCACATTCAACAAGCCAATTGATTCTATTCTTATGAGGAAGACCATAATCTGGTGCGGGGTATATCTTATCTATCCCATTGCCATACTTATCCTGGCAGCATGTCTTAATCCTCACCCGAACATGACAATGCTGACAGATGCCTCTATGGTGATTGCTGGAGTCATCATCCATGTTTTTATTGCAGCCGGTCTTGGCATTTGTGCCACAGACCCCCTTGAGATCGAACCCCAAAAAAGGATGGGCCTTGGATATAGCTATTTATTCATAATTTTTTCAGGGATGTTCCTTCAGGCCCTTTATGCGTCTTCTGCCTGGACAAAAACCGGTCAGATCATTCTTTCAACCTTTCTTGCCTTATCAATATGGCAGAAAGTAAGGGACAGGGTTCCGTTTTTGCTGTCCCCTTCGCAAAAACCAAAACCGGAACTGGAGATGAGCGACGGTATGTTCGCTGCCATTGCATTTTTTACAATTAACGGACTGAGTCTAACAATAGTTTCTTTTATTAATGATCTTCCCGTGGGCCCGAGGGAATATGTTATTGCCTATTTCATTGCCGGTGTTCTGGTTGCCCCGATGACCCTGTATATTTTATGGAGAAATCGGGTGAAAAATCTTTTCAGGCAACTTGGGATCAGGCGCAATGATATTGGAATAAAATTTTATACGGCTGTTTTTAAAGGAGTGCAATGGGGTGTTTGTGCCGGTGTCATCGGACTTGCCTATTTGTGGTTGCTCCAAAATATTGACGGTTTTCAATCCTATAAAAACGACATCATGCCCCAGGCTTCTGTATGGCTAAAAGATTCGCCCATTTGGATGATACTTTTGATTGTAATTGTTGCGCCATTATTTGAAGAATTTCTTTTTCGAGGGCTTTTATTCCGGGGAATGTTAAGGACTCTCCCCTGCTGGGCTGCAACTGTTGCAAGTTCAGCTATTTTTGCCTTTGTGCATCCCCCAATATCCGTTCTCCCGGTCTTTGTTTTGGGGATAGCAACAGCAATTTCTTTTCATCGAACCCAATGGCTGGTGTGCCCGATAGCCACACACATGGTGTATAATGCAATCATAGTTGTTAATAATTTATACGGTTTTTAGTTAGGAGATTTATGAGCTTGATCACAACAGATATTGGTATCCTGTTACAATTCCATGGTGGATTTTGATAATATCAATGAATATTTTTTAACCCATTATTTTTATTAATACTGAAAAACTATTTTCCCATATTAAACAACATTTACCATGAGATTTAAACAGGATACGTTAATTTGTCCTGAGCAAACGAAAGCCCAAGAAATTAAGCCCATTGTCCGGGGGGTACCTGAAGCGGAAGGCGCAACGTACGTAGGCCGGCCCGTCGCTCCAGCTGCCACCGCGGCGCACCCGGTCGGACCCACCCTGTGCATATATAGGATTATTACTGCTATGTTTTTTATAGGCATCCTTTGCATATATGTCCTCGCACCACTCCCAAACATTTCCAGTCATGTCATGGATACCAAGGTCATTGGGTGCCTTGGTGCCAACCTTGTGGGTGGCACCACCGCTATTCTTGCCATACCAGGCAAAACGATTCACATCATCACCTCCAGAATATTTCTGATTTTTACCCCCGCTCCTGGCAGCATACTCCCACTGGGCCTCTGAGGGCAGGGAAAAAGTGCGCCCTGTTCGACTGTTGAGCTTTTTAATAAAGACCTTTACATCTTTCCAGGAGATGGTTTCCACCGGGAAGTCATGTCCTTTCTCAAAGTGTGAAGGATTATTTCCCATAATTTTTTGCCACTGTCCCTGGGTCACCTCATACTTCCCCATCCAGAACCCATCCAAACGCAACTTGTGCACCGGTTTTTCATCTGAATTATCATCATTGCTTCCCATCATGAACTCACCCCCAGGTACCCAAACAAACTCCATGCCGGTGACCGACTCTTTCATGACATCTCCGGCTTTCGGCCCCAGCTTCTGCCGGACCGTTACGGTTTTGGTCTCTTTAACTGTGGAATGGCCGTCTGTCACCGTCAGGGTGACGGTGTACTGTCTCTGATTGTCACTGCCGGACCACCGGGGATACTGGTAAACCGGCTGGTCCAGACTATTATTATGCCCATCGCCAAAGGACCAGGATACTACCTGCACCGGGTCGTTTTCTTTATCTGACGTGCGGTATCTGAAGGTTACCGGTACTTCCCAGTCCAGCACCTCCTTTTCCAGTACAATGGCAACCTGGGGTGGTGCATTATACCGGGCCTCAAGGGCTGATATCCTGGAGCTCTGGGCAGTATCTGCAAATTCACGGGCCTTGTTCAGGGACTGGTAGGCGGTGGTATATTCCTTATTTATAAACGATTCCTGGGCACGGGCATAATGCGCATCAAACTTCTGCTTCCTGAACTTCTGGTTCCTGTTGAAATCCTCCAGGGACTTTCGGGCCTCTCCCGCCGAGGCTTTCAAGGTATCCAGCACACCCGTTTCAAGGACAATGCCGTGGCGGGTGCGGCTTTCATCCGCAATCGAGGCAGCTTTATCAAAGGCCTCGTCAGCCCGGTCAAACCGATTCCGGTTGATAAATCCACTGACAAGACTGACCTGCTCATTAAAGCTACGCTCATACCGGGTGCGGATGCCCGCCCTGACAGTCTCCTGTTCTTTTTTTGCATCCGGGACCAACCGTCTGCCTGGGTGCCGTTGGATATAAGTCTCCAGTGTCTCTATTTTCTTCTGGTCGTCTGCGGATGACACGGTGGTCAGGTAATGATCGTATACCGCCCTTGCCCCTGTCAACGCCGCATCATGATCGGGATAGGGGATCACCAGCAGGTCTTCTGAGTTTTCTGCGTCTCTAAGACGTCCCTGGGACAGGAGAATGCGAATTTTAATGGCCAGTGCCTCTGGCTTATGGGTGTCCTGCCGTTTGATCACCGAGTCGATCATGGACAGGGCCACGCCGGTCTCTTTCTTGGCCAGTTTGGCCATGACCAGCTGGATGGCGATCCCGGAGTCTTCCGGGATTTCTGCCACCGGATATGGGGTTGCCTGGTAAACCGGTTGGAGCCTTTTCTCTTTTGCCTCAGCCTCCTGTCGCACTTTAATGTCATACAAGGCAACCTTGTCCACGATCCCCAGGGGGATGTCGGTGCTGACATAGGGGGAGGCCCAGGGATTCTGGGAATGATGGCTGTCCGAGCGGACCTTATCGGACAGATAGTCATACGCCTCGTTCATGGTGACAAAGCCGTCCTGATTGTGATCCCCCCTGCCGCTCAACGCCTGGAGGAGGTAATAGGTAAACAGTCCGTGCCCGCCTTCGGGAAACTCCCTCTCCATGGATAGTTCATTGGCCCGGGATGCCGTAATCTTGGTAACCCCTTCCCTGGATTTTGCCAGCTGGGCCATATATTGGTTAAAATTGTCCGATACGTTTCCGCCCCTGGTACCGCCCACACCGGCTGAATGGCAGGCATCAGCCAGGACAAGAATTCGCCGGGAACGGATGGATCTCTCTATCGCGGTATTGATGTCCCACATTGGAAATGCGGTGCCCCAGTAATTGTCAGGCTCCGTGTCATAGCATATGAGATACATGTTTTTGGAGTTTCTGGGATCCGGCGAACCATGCCCGGCAAAATAGATAATGACAATGTCCTCTTCCAGGCTGCCGGCCAGAAAGTCACCGATGGCCTTTCGCATCTCCTTAAAGGTAGCCTGTTCATTCGTCAAGAGGATCACCCGGTCCGGGGGAAAGGCACCCCCCTGGGGCGACATCAGGAATTCGGCAAATGCCTGGGCATCCCGGTCGGCATATTCCAGGTCCGGAATTCCCTTTCGGGGGTCCCAGCGGGTATCGTATTTGTAGTCGGAAATCCCCACCACTACGGCCCACCGGCCCACCTCTCTGGATACGGCGGTTTCCCGCAGTTGAGGGGTCACCACGATGGTCCGCGCCTTTTCAGAAGACAGTGAGGAGGAGGGGGCCGCCATACCCTGCTGAGTTGTCGAACTGGAGATATTGGAAACGCATCCGGACATTGAAATCAAAGACAGGATCAGCAGTAATGCCATGGGTAGTATAAATTTACACTGCTTTAACTCTGGGGACATCATAACATGCCGCTCCTTTTAATTCTGAGGACTCCTTACAGGGTCTATCCCCCATTCTTTATTCAAACCCACGATTGAAAACAATTCGAAGACTCTCACCGGAAAGGGGTTTCAGCTTATAGTGGTATGAACCCGATGCAGCAAGGTGCCCGTCAAGCCACTGGATTAATTCCTCCATGCGACCATACCGCTTGGAATCCACAGAAAGGTCATAGCAGACACAAGAGGCCGTACTGCCACATCGATCGTATAACCGCTGGATACCGGTCACCCCGGGATATTGTTTTAACATGGGAAAAATTTTATTTTCAAAGTTTTTCACATAATCGTAAAAACAAATATCAAAATTCCTTGGATGGGAAACAGGAACAGGAACTTCAATTACTTTACCGGCCTCAGCCTTTTTTTTAACTTTCTTTGGTTCAGTTATCCCCATGGCCTGGGCAGGCAAAGAGACATAGGCTTCCGTTTCTCTGCCCGGCACATACTTTTGATCCTTTTTGTATTTAGCGCTCACCCACACCTGGAAGAGCTGGCTGTGCACCGGATGCACCTTGGCCAGAATCGTTATGTTGGCCTTGGCAGGATCATCGGTGACCATCACCTCTCTGTACCGGGCAAGGTAGTTAGCCACCAGTCCAAAGGCGTTTTCAAAATAACGGATATTGCCGGGGTTCTCTTTTTTTACATACACAATGGCTTCATCCCGCTCCATGCTTTTGAAAAGACAGCTCAGATTCCTTGAAAGATACGCGGCCAGAAGATCCGCCTGGCGTTCGTTAAAGGGAAGGGGGCGAAGCCCCAGCAGATATTCATCGGGACGTCTCTCTTCAAGGGCCTTTTTGTGCATGGCAGAGGGCTTTCCCTGCCATGAAATTCCAAAGCCTGTCACCCACCTTTTTTCAGCAATGTCCAAGGCCCTGATCTTGACATTGAGTTTTCCAT
>Ga0307929_1001882_pt1 | contig 14646 bp, 6 predicted proteins | sample AceLakmetage1330_FD_203160 | JGI IMG/M metagenome (GOLD analysis project Ga0307929, IMG submission 203160) | Saline water microbial communities from Ace Lake, Antarctica - #1330 | ecosystem: Environmental > Aquatic > Non-marine Saline and Alkaline > Saline | place: Antarctica: Ace Lake...
TTTTCGTATTTGTCCATATTAAATGTATTTATTACGAAAAAATATGTCAAAGAACGCTTAATATTTAAAAGTGTCAACAATGTTGTGATACGATTAAAAGTGTCAACGATGTTGTGCTATTTATCAAATAACAATTAATCCCGCACGTGCGTAACTTCGCTCAACAAAATGAATTCGTACAGACGCGCAATTTGCGCGTCTGTACCCAAATCCTTTTTCTCTTTTCAATTTCTATTCATCAAAAACAAACCGCTTTATGAAAACCTTTTTCAAATTAATTGCAATCGCTTGTCTTTGCTGCTTCACTTTTGCAGCATCAGCACAGCCCTCGCAGGATTACAACATCCTGATCGAGGACATCGAATTCCTTCCCGGCGTTACCATCGACATCAACGTGAATGTGTATGTTAACGAAAACGCCCAAAGCCAGGCCAACACCGGCAAAATTATTGCCATCGAAGGCATGGCCCACACCGCCAACTGCATGTTGCCGCTGGCCGAAGCACTGTTCGAGAACACAGACCCGACGATGGAAATCAACGAATTCTTCGCCATCGACTCGCCCGGCAAGGGTCTTAGCGGCCTGCCCGAAGGGGGAGGCTTTGTCTTCGATCAGCTTTACATCGAGAATTACCTCGACATTTTCTTTGCCGTAATCGGTCACCTCAACGCGATGGATATTTATCCCCGCACCATTATGGGGCACAGCCTCGGCGGCTTGTTGACGCTAAAGTTACAGGATACGCTGGTAAAGCAGGGTACCAATCTTAAAGAGCAGTTTGGGATCACCAACTGCATCTTGCTCGCACCCGCTATTCCGGGACCTGTGGACTGGTCGTTTATCGGCAGCCCGTTGGCGCAGGGATTATTGGCTTATGCCGAGTTTTTCGTACCGGGCTATGGCAGTATCCTCAATATGCCGTCAACCGCCTGGGTTTTTTCGTTGTTCACCAACACCTGTTGTTATTTTCCGCCCAACGCAGTGCCGGGCGCACCCACGCCAGCAGAGGCCGCAGCACTTGGCTACATTGGAATAGAACCTGCGCCTATGCTTTTGCAGGTAAACGGAATGCCTATACCCCCTGGTTTGCCGTATCCGTACAAGCCCAGGGTAACTGCCAATGCAGGAATATTCAAGGCGCAGCATGGCGTTCAGCTCACCCTTATCGCCGATGAGTTCGACCGGATGATGCACCCCGATGAAGAAGAAGTACTTTACGAATATCTTACCGGCGATGCCACGCTGGCCAATATGCACACCGTGCTGGGTGATGAAACCTGCCACGACACTCATATCGCCGATCCCCACGCTGTCGCAGCTAAGATAATGCTGCCTTTTAATCCCGACAACGAAGCCGGAGAATATGCCATCGTTAACGATGAGTTTTATAGCGATGCACTGGGACACATAGAAATGGTGGATGTGTGGCTGCCCCCAACTTACGGGCAAAATCCTGATCAGCACTATCCGGTGATTTACCTCTTGCACAAAGCCTTTAGCAACGAAAACGAGTACGAGTGGTTTTTGCCCGCCCTTAACCAAATGGTGGCCGATGGAGAAATCGATCCCTTCATCATTGTAAAACCCAATGGCTGGGCGCCGCCCTACCTGGGCAGTTGCTGGTACAATTCGCCGCTGTACGGAAATTATGAAGATATGCTGCTCAATGATCTGATCCCATACATCGAAGGCAATTTCCGTGTCTTGCCCGGCCAGGATTACCGCTATCACCTCGGGCAATCCATGGGTGGCCATGCAGGTTGGAGTATGTCGATTCGTAATCCTGAATTATTTTCGGTGGTTGCTGACATTAGCGGTTACAAGCACCAGAGTTTACTGAATCAACTGAGCCTTGGGCTTATTCTTGCTGAAAGCGGAGGAGCACCTCCATACAACTACAGTCCGGCAAACGGCCAGCTTTCAGCACTTTGGTTTACGATGCTTGGTGCTTATGCTCCAAACATGGCCAATCCACCATTCTACGTTAACGTTCCAATCGACGAAAATGGCGATTTCATTCCCGCTTATGTTGAGCAATATTTGCAGGACGATATAGCTTCGATGATTTCAGGGACTACACAGCCTGCCGAAACAAAATACTGGTTTGCCAATGGCCTTACCGATAATGTTTCGCCATATCCAATAGCCCTTGCATTTAAAGATACCCTGGATAAATATGGCTGGGACTATGAATTTTACACTTACGATGGCGGGTATTCCGGAATTGATGATCCCCTGGCTGAAGCTCTGCGTTTTATCAATGGTGTTTGGCAAGAAAACACCGCCACTCAAACCCTCGAAATTGAACAGGGCTGGAGTTTGATTTCATCCTACCTGATGCCGGCAAATCCCATGCTCGAAGAAATATTTGAAGTGCCCAACAGCAACGAGCAGATAATATTTGCCCTTAACAAGGATGGCATTTATTGGCCCGGCCAAAATATCAACCTCATGGGCTTTTGGTGGACAAAGCAAGGCCTCAAAATTAAAGCTGCCGAAAATTTCAGTATGGATATTTCGGGTGTGATGTATCAGGATAAAACTGTTGATCTAATGCAGGGCGTTAACTATTTGCCTGTGCTTTCGGAAGAAGCGGTGGATGCGGAACTTATCTTTGATCAAATGCCAGACGTATTGCGCTATGCCTTCGACATCAGGCAGGGCTTGGTTTATTGGCCACAGGGGCAACTATTCAGCCTCATCGAACTGGTGCCCGGCACCGGATATTTGGTAAATGTTTCGGAGGATGTAAGTGTTGATTATGGAATGCCTGGCAAAAAGTCCGCAGTTCAAAATCCACAAAGCACCAACCAGCCCAACCTTTCCCGAAATACCGGCAGCCAACATTTTATTATAGTTTCGGCGGATGCATTGGCCGATTTCAGTAGCGGAAGTATTTTTGCCCTCGAAAACGAAAACGACAAAACGCTAAGCACCACCGGACTCACCGACCATACTTTGCCCTTGATCCTGATAGCCAACGGCGATGATCCAACTACGGAAGCGGTAGATGGTTTTCTTGCTAACGAAAAAATCTACCTCACCTGCCTCGATGCGCAGACGCATGAGCAAACCACCCTGGCAGCCGATTTTGATAGCGAAATCGGCCTTGCTGACCAGTTCACCGAATGGGGAATCTCGAAAGTTATTGCCTTGAAAAATAGCACCGGCTTATCAGACCCCGAAACCGGCACAACGATCACCATTCGCCCCAATCCCGCAACAACGGTTTCAAGCATTGCCGTACAATCGGCCACCGCTGGAAACATCACCATTGCCCTGCTCGATAGCCGCGGGTTTGAAGTCAAAACTCTGGCCAATTCCTGGTTTGAGGCAGGCAATCACCGCTTCACCCTCCACACCAACGATCTTGCTGCAGGCATCTATTTCTGCAAGATGACCCTTGGCACCACCACCACCTTCGAAAAGATTGTGGTGATAAAATAGCCTACACTTCTCCGGGCTAAAGCCGTACCAAGACCCTCCATCTGCTTTTGCGGGTGGAGGCGGTGGGCGGGAGGCTTTTGATGTCAGATTTCAGATTTCAGATTTTAGATTTTAGAAGTGTGGGTAAACATCATACATCGGACATCATATATCGGACATCCCTTTGTCTTTTAGTCACACCGTGAATTTTTACAGCGAGCGGAGCAGTCTTAAAATTATGTGCTATCGCTCAGCAGTATTCACGGTGTAACTTGATCCTATTTGATTTCAGATTTAAGATGTGATTGTATGATTGAAGATTTTAGATATTTTGCAGTCACACCGTGAATTTTTACAGCGAGCAGAGAAGTCTTATAAAAATATGTGCTATCGCCCGGCAGTATTCACGGTGTGACTCTTTGATTTCAGATGTCCGATTTTAGATTTTAGATGGGGATGCGTGATTGTTAGATTTTAGATGTGGAGGTGAGCATCGGATAACCCTCTGCAGTCACACCGTGAATTGGTGCAGTGAGCGAAGCAGTCCTCTTAAAAAATGTGCTATCGCCCGGCATTATTCACGGTGTGACTTGATGTCAGATTTCAGATGTCCGATGTGGATTTGTGGTTGTTGGATTTTAGATGTCGAGGGTAAGGGTTCGCAGCCCCGAAGGGGATAGCAACCCTGGTATCCTATGATTTCAGATTGTAGATTTTAGATTTTAGATTGTAGATGTTCGGGTAAACATCGGACATCATACATCGGACATCGCACATCCCTCAGGGTTGCTATCCCCTTCGATAAAGCCTGACGGCTTTATCTTTCGGGGCTGCGAACCCTGATCCCAACCCTGATCCCAAGCCTTAGTTACACGCCGGGAAGGTGATTTTTGCCGGGGTTTTAAGTTTTATTAGATAAGCCTTTCCTGGCTGGAGGTAGTCGAGCGTAGAAATGTTTTTTACGGGCCAGTAGCACTTGGTGCCGGCAATTTCTTTAAGCATTTCCAGGCTCGCGTTCATATCCTTAAACAAGTCAGCGCTTGAAACCTCGCATTCTGACAAAACTGGCAAGTAGCTCCAACCCTCAGGAACTTGCACAGAATTCACCGCCTGACGCATCCCGGTAAAGGTTAAGGTGGTGTTTGCATTTACTTTGATGACATAAGCACTTTTAGGATCAAAATCGCCAATAGTATTTAAATTTCCTTCGGGGTAATAAATGTTTTCTCCCTCAATTAGAATAATGAGCTGGTTTTGGATATCACTGAAAAGCGCATCCAAATCTAAGCTTACGGGTTCAACATACGTTGACAAGCTGTTCCAGCCCTCGTTGAGCAAGATTTCATGGCTAAGGAGCGGAGGCAAGACAGTGAGAATTGCCTTCTCAGAATATTTTGAGCAATTTTCGGATGATATTTTACACCGGAAATTTGTACTATTTAAAAAGGAATTGGTGTAATTAAGCGTAAGCTCATTGGTGTTCACCCCTTGGAAAAGTGTTGAATTGTTCAGGTTCGAGAAGCTCGCACCCCCATTGTAGCTGATCTGCCACTGGTAGCTCAAGGGGCTTTGTGTTTCTATGGCAAAGACCGCTTGATCCGGCTGATGCACGATTTGATTCACGGGCTGCTGCTCGATGATTACTTCGTGCTGGATAAGACCATCGAAATAATCCACGTCTATGTTTTGAAACTGGGGTGTGGTTAGTTCGCATGAGGGAAGAAAGGTCAGGTTAGACATTCCGTCTTTATAGAAAAAATCAATGTCGAGCAAAATGCCAGATGATAAATTGGTTCCGGCCATGTTAGCGTAAATAATTGTTATTTTCGGTTGTGGGACATATTGAACATTGAAAAATATTCCAGCAAAACTCGGATGGATATTTTTTACACTTACATAATTCAACACGGTAGTGTCGAAAGCTATTTCCAGGGTCATGGCTCCGACATTAAAAAGGTTTTCGGCTGTTAGGCTGGCTGTAACTGAAGTGCTGTCGCAAGTCGCGGTATTCGACAGTGAAAGCGTAGCCTGCTGCGACCACGCCAGGCCGGAAGCAAAGATCAAAAGAATAAGTTGCAGAAATATCTGTTTTTTCATTGGAACTAAATTTTGAATAGTTAATTACGAAACCACGTGCCTTAAATATTACGGTGCGCCCGCCTGAATGCGTTACGCGGGCAGGCTGCACCTTTGTGCTATTTATCAGCTAACCATTAACTACAAATATTATCGGTGCGCTCGCCTGAATGCGTTACGCGGGCAGGCTGCACCTTATAATATTCTATTAGTTAAAGCATGTTTATCAAATACTGCATTATAATGTCCGCCAGCTGGCGGACGCAATATGTCGTCCGTAGGACGGGTATGCACGAGTCATTGATCGGCATTTGTATCATTAGGGCAAAAGAAAAAGATGCTCCAGAGGTGCAGAGCACCAAAATACTCTTATTCTGATTCTTTCATCTGACCCAAAGAAATAAACCGAAGAACAGGAAAATAAAAAACACACTTTCTTAGCTCTGCGAAGGGCAGAAATAAGAAAGCATGTTTTGTTAGATTGAATGAAATTTTATTATGCTAATCCGCCAGTTTTTTGCGGGAATGGTAAACTTTCTTCGTCCCATAGGCAGCACCCATAGCCAAAAGAAAAATTAAGCCTTCCCCAACCGGCGCACCTCCGCCTGGAATTTCTCCTCCCACACCATGGGTTTGGGGTGGTGGCGGTGCAGTAGTTTGGGCAAATAAGCCTCCGGACAAGCATATCAGCAAACTGAACATCAGGCTGACTGCTATTATCTTAATATGCTTTCTCATATCGATATGATTTTTATGTTTATCTATTATGATTGTTAGTTTCGATTACAACGGCTGCGCCTCTTACCTGATAAATACTTTGGCAGAAACCACTTCGCCATTAGCAATAGCACGAACAATGAATGTTCCGCTAAGTCCCGAAACATCAACAGTAGCCGAAGGACTCATTTGTACTTCGGTAGTAAGCACCGTACGCCCCAGCAAGTCGTAAACCGAAACGGTGGCATCGCCTGGCTGCTGTGCGTTGAGATGGATTGCATTACCGGCAGCGAAGATTCCGATAGAAGCTTCACCGGTAGCAGGATCATCAATACCCACGGTGCCAAACTTAAGCAGGAAGCGATTCACGTCATCGCCTTCGGCAGACACAAACGAATAGCTTCCGCTTTGTGTAAGGTTAACCGTTACGTTGGTCTTGTTGTCGAAGAGGTAAATAGTACCATAATCGAGTGCGGCATCGAGGGTAATCTCGAAGTTGCTTCCAGCGTTTTTCACGAAAGTGAAAGGAATAACCAATTCTTCAGTCATTGCAGGCAGCGTGTTGAGCGCAAAGGCAGCACCATCGGCTACCGAATAAAACTGCGGAGCATAACCTGTCATGAAGTATGAATCATACGCAAGATCAAAACCTTCAGTAGCAGATTCGTTAAATCTGATTTTACTTTCCTGATACGTTTCGTTTTGGATGTCGTGTGCAACCAGTAAAATCTGATTTTCATTACCGGATTTGTAATAAGCCTGGTTGCTGTGAACCCTTGCAATTGACGGAATGATTAGTGACCCAGGATTTAAATCACTGCCATCTGTGTAAACAAAAAATCCTTGCATGGCTGGGATGATTTTATAACCGTTTATGTCATCCGGAAGGGTTATATAGCTTGCAGCACTTTCATCCCATACTTGAATTTCAGCTCCGACTGACACTCTATTCCAGTTTACATCTTGTAATTGGCCATCCTCCATATTATCCCATTTCAAAGCACTGGCATAGGGGTTACCTAACGCGTGAAAACCAAAGCTGGGAGTGGTACCGGGAGACACGTCATCATGGTTGACAAGATCATCTACGGTAACATTATCAACATTGATTGTGCCTTCAAAAGCAAAGACCTCATCATCTTTATAAGCTACCAAATAACTACCTTTTCCTACATCAAATTGCGTATCGAAATCACCATCTGGTAAAGTACTTCCAGTTACACGACGGTTTTTCCATACATTGTCAGCTTCACTCCACTTCATAAAATCGTCAGTACTACCAACACTTAAGTCCTGGAAGGGTGCAATAACCTGCCCAGCAACCGGTGAGGAAAGCAAATGCCAACCACGACCGTTTTTAAGTGGGAGATCGCCCCAACCTACGAGGTGGCGTTGGATAGTAGCTGTTACTGAACCATCATTAATTAGCGATCCGGTTCCATTTTCATCTGATTCAATTAATAGACTACCTGTAACTGTAAGTGTACCAGCCGTAGCGGTAAGTCCTCCACCAGAATTAATCGTTAAATCATTGATGGTGATATCGCCAGGTGTTTGAGCATAATTAACGGAAGATCCGATTATTACATTGCTTGTAACACCCGGAACACAGTCAGTCCAGTTGCCGGGATTATTCCAGTCGCTATCTTCATCACCGGTCCAGGTTGTGATTTCTGGGGCGTAGAATGAGCCTAAAAGGTCATTAAAATAGACATTATTGTAGGCCTCATAATATGGCAGGTAAAGTGCTTGATCATCCATATCTGAATTGAAATCAATTCCTGCTACTTCACAAGTATTATCTACATCAATAGTCACAGTACAAAATGTAATGTACTCAGTAGTGATTGAAACACTGCTACTAAATGAAAATGAAGTATAAGTAACTGCAGATAAACTAACATTTGTAGAGTTGTCAAAAGTAGTGAAATTCGTACCAGGGGTAATGTCCACATTTGCTTCACTTCCATTCCCAAACGCCAGATTATTATAGTCAAAAATAAGTGAAGCCCCAGCAATTTCGTTCGCAACGCTTGATTTTATTTCAACAACAAAGGCGTATTGATCAGGTGAACCAGGAGTAAATTGAGCATCTGAGAAATGCCATGTAAGATCTGGTTGAGCCATCAATCCAACTGAGGTGAAAAATAAAAAACCGAAAAATAGAAATAGTTTTCTCATAATATTATTATTTTAAATTTATGCAAAAGTAATTATTTATAATGGAACATGAGAACGCTTATTTACATTATTTTTAAAATACGGAAAGTCTCCAAATAAAATGTTAGCATCCATATTGTAGTCACCAGCCATATACATATTAGGGCTGGTATTGAGACCGGATCTAAATACACCAAAGTCGCCAAATAGTATTCTTTCATCAGCGGTGCCATCGCCTCCATACATCCCCCAATTACCATCAGTCAAATCAATAACTGGATCGAATCCATAACTTGGATTGGTATAGGATTTTGCTTTTGCATCCGTAAAATCATACAAAGTACTTGTGCTATTTAGTGTTGTAAACATACTACTCATGATGGCTAAATGATTCCTGTGTGTCACCATAATATGATAATCTCCAGCTTCAAGTCCATCTACAAAGGCAAGTAAGGAAGTTCCATCAGTATCTACAACGCAACCATTTTTTAGAAGAAATCCAGCCCTTTGAGCTACAGCAGTTGAAGCCTCAGTTCCTGTACGAAGCTCAACCAAAATCCAGTCAACTACTCCATTTGGTACAGTTACAACACTTTCTGTTCCTGTGTATGCCCAAGGTGCATCACTGTAAGGTTGTTCGAGTGGAATCAAGTCTTTTCTAAGAAGTGAAGTATCCATTAGCTGAAGTACGGTTTTATATGGCCCTTGCAGAAATACTTTTGTGTTTACATAAATAGGTGGTGTTACCCAGCCATCTTCGAGGCCAACAGGAATTGGGTCTCCAATTACATCATCAAGTTGAGTACCTATTAAAAAGTTCACCTCAGCAAGTCCTTTGGTGTAATCGAATTCAAGGGTAAGCAACACACCATCAGCGATGGTGATACCACCAGCATTTGCTCTGCTAAAACTAACCATCCCGGTCGATTGAGTTATAGTCCAACCTGTGGGGAAATTTACGGAGGAGAATCCGGTGTACACCAGATCAGCATCATAGCCAATTTTTAATGCAATAGAACCAGCAGCAGTAGCAGACAGTCCATCAGCAGTGATGGGTAGTTCAACTTCTACAGGAATTACAAGGTAAGCACCCGGAGGATCAGGAAGAGCAACGGAATCCGCTTGCACGGAAGATATTTTTGCAATGCTTAGCGTTCCTGCTCCTGATGGGAGTTCAAGGTCAACACTTCCATTTACAAAAGTGGTGATCAAGGTATTACCGGCATCATCGCTCACTAAACTTCCTGATTGGAAATTTACTTCAGCGATTCCGCCACCGAGATATACAAAATTGAGATTAATTACCGGATCAGTAAGTGGAAAGGAAAAAGGTGTACCTTCATTATTTTTTACTAAAGTAATTACACCATCAGCTTCTCCCACAGTCATACTCAAAGTATTATCACTTACTCCGTCGTAGGTAAGTTTTTCGGTATCATAGCCAATTTTAAAAGTAAGTGCAGAAGCTTCGCCGTTAAAACCACCATCGTCAGTAATCGAAAGCGGAACTAAAACAGTTGCACCTACAATTCCGGTAGCATCGCCAAGCGTAGCTATCCCATCAGGATCACCTAAATCCGGGCTAATGCTTCCATGGGTAAAAGGAAACGGAACGGTTTTAAAATTTATGATTATTCCAAAGCTTGAATTGACTACTTCGCTCTCAACAAACGGAGGTTGAACAAAAGTAAAACCACCGTTAAAACCACCCTTGTAATCAAATTCAAGACTAAGTACTGTTCCGTTAATAGTAACACCAGCGACTTTATTCCAATTCAGTGCCAGTATAGCATTTCCACCATAGTTATCATTGATAGTGATATTAGCATCTTGGAAAGCAACAGCACTTGGCCCAGTGTAGGTAAGTAGCGCATCATCATATTGGATGTAAAATGAAAATGCGCCAACATCGGTAAAATTCAGCATATCGAGGTCAACAGTAACTGTCCCGGGAGTTTGGCCAAGCTTCTCCTCGAGCACCACTGTTTGACCCAGTGCCGACATAGTCGTTAAGAGGACTATGCATAATTGTAAAATATATTTTATCATATCCTTAATATTTTAAGTTAGCAAATCTTGTTTTAAGCATGGTATCAAATTGTTTAGTTGTGCATCAGTTTTACGACATCTAATATTGTTCCTCTTACATCAGTCATTTGCAAATAATAAAGCCCAGGGCTCCAGCCTTCCATACTAAAATTCCCTTCTCCCGACACCAGATCCTGTTTGATTAATTTCCCTTGCAGATTTATCAACCGCAAAAAGTAATTCCCCTGCAAACCTGTGTCGTAATTAAAATAATTAGCACAGGGATTTGGAAATACCTCCATAAGGTGGTTATCTGCATCAAGGCTAACAACAGCGAGGGGCGAAACCTCCAAAAGAGCAGAATCGCTCATTTCCCAGCAATTGTTGTACGATACCTTGCAGCGATAAGCATAACCATTAAATCCTAAGGGAGCTTCGTTAATCATCAGATGATCTGAAAAAACGCCGACATAGGGCAGTGCTTCAAGTAAGTCTATCCAGACACTCCCATCGTATTGCTGCCATTGAAATTCCTGACCATTCTGATTGTGCAATGAAACGTTAAAGTGCGCCTCCTGGTTTTGATTCACCGACTGCGCTGCGGGCTGGCTGCTAAATTGGATGGCTTTAAGTAATAAGCCATCTTCATAGCTAACATTTTCAATAATTGTTAAATCAGATAAGACAAGCTCGCAGTTGTCCTGGAATTCTAAAGACGCATCGCCCGAAAAATATTTGAGCTTGATGTCGAAGAGTTTCCCGAATTCGATGTTTGCTGCGCTAAGGCTCGACCATGTAATAATAATCGTTGAACTTTGCGGAACAAAGTTGTAGATTATTGAACTGCCTGCCAGCTCGCTGTGCGTATTCACGATAGATTCAAAATTTACCTGCAGCGTGTCGATGGTAAGAAAAAATGTAAATGAGGCAATGTCATAAAAATCGCTAACATCAACAGCCATATCCGTGATGCTATTCTCGCAACTCAAGCGGGTGCCTATCGAAACTTTTGGCTGGGCGAATGAATGCCCGGCAAAAGTCAACAACATCAGCAAAGCAACGATGCGCAGCGGAAAGTTATTGATATGTAAGCGATTTTTCATTAACTGAAGATGTATAAAAAACAATTTGGTAAAAAATCAAGGTATCCCGAGTAGCTCGGGACACCTTGAAATTATGCTTTATTTCATCAAGATAATGCTGTTTGTAGAAGTGTGATTTGTGTTTTCACCTTTTACGTCCAGCTTGTAATAATATACGCCAGGTCCGGCAAGATCGCTCTGGCCGATAGATAATTTGTGAATACCTGCGTGCTGATTGGCGTTAACCATAGTCTTAACTACCTGACCAAGCTTATTGTAAATAACCAGATTTACGGCTGCGGCTTCAGGTAAGGTGTAGTTAATCTCGGCTTGGGTATTGAATGGATTTGGATATGCTGTTACTTCAATGTTTCCAATGCTTTCGATACCATCGCTATTGATAGAGAGTGTTTTAAAGTTTACACCTTCGATTACTTCTCCATTAACATTGGCCAGTTCGCTGAAACTATCCAGCTCGAAGAGGTCGGTATCAGCAAAGATATCTGACTGCAAGCGAACGGTAATTTCTGCTACCACATCACCAGCATTAAATGAAGCACCTTCGATTGTTGACCATGCAACGCGTATGGTTCCTGCTTCCTGGTTAACCAATGCAAAGTCTTCACCATAATTGATGCCGATGACCTCGATAAGTTCGTTATCGAAATTCAGACCCAGGCTTAAAGCACCCATCTCGACCGACTGATCAACCATAATTGGAATTATAACCACATCTCCTGCTTTTGCAACGATTTCACCCTCGGTGTAAAGTTCCATTGCAGGTGCAGCTTTAAATCCGCCATAAGCTGGTTCGTAAGAAGAATTGATATCTGTGCTTGCCAGATAGTAGATATTCATATAATGCTGACCTGGGGCGAAATTCAAAGTACCTTCGAAAGGATCAGCCTTAGCAGATTGATTAACCTTGGTAAAGTAGTTGAAATAGGAAGCAGAACCATCCCAAACATAAGGCTCAGGAGTTGTTCCGAAATCATTAAACTTATAGAATTCAATAGCTGGAATTTCAGCACCAAATTCTGAAGCTGTGTTAAATTCAGCCTTATCTACCATAGTACCTGTTACAGCAAAGTTTTGCTTGTTGTTGATGTACTGCGGGATAAGCCCAACAGCACGACGGCTGGTCAACAAGGCATCCAAACCTGATAACGTGTTGGAGTTGCTTGCATCGGCAGCATCAAAAGCAAAGAAGCCATAAGGTTTATCAGGTGCAGTAGCCGTACTACTACCGATAAAGGTCATGTTGTAAGGTGGTTCACTTAAATCAGTTCCTGCTATCATGTGCGAAACCATTAGCGCATCCGTACCATTAACACCACCCCAGTTGTTCCATGTCCATGAATATCCAATAGGGGCGTCAAAACCTTTTCTAACACCGAAGAGATAATTAAAACCACCATCCCAAACAGCTACGGTATAGTTTTCGTCAGGATCAAGGTTGGTTTCAAATTGGAAAGCAGCCATATAAACATCTTCGGTAAACAAGTCAGTAGTATCTGATTCGCCATATTTTTCTTCAACGAGTACTACCTCAATTGCATCAGAAATGGGATCCCAAGGCTCCGTCACGGTGCTATTAAGACCAGCGTCTGCATATAGTGCTACATAGAAATAATCGAGAATATCATCGCCTTTTTCTCCACCAAGGTTTACATCTTCGGCAAGGAATGGTGAAGGCATTGGGCTTTCATCGCTGTTGTAGTATTTAACCTGACCTGCAAGCAGGTTGGGATTTTTAGATATTACTGTATCAACAACAAGTGTATTGCAGGTATTTGTAACAGACACCGAAATATCTGAATCCTCTAAGGTACCATCAAAATCTACTGTAATAGATGAACCTGTGCTTGAACCATCAATCAATCCGTGGTTTACTGTCCATGAATAATAGTTTCCTGAAACATCAGGTGAAATTGTGTAGATATGGCCTGTTGAGTAAGAAAATACCGGATCATCGCCAGATATTGCAGTAGCAGGATCTATTTCCGGTGTGATGCTAATGGTAAACGGAGTATCAGTATCACATGTTCCATTGTCCTCATTTATAGTTAAAGTACCCGTTGCAGAAGTATAACCTGAAGTCCAATCAACAGTAACGCTTGTTTTATCATCGTCTCCGCTAATTGTTCCACCAGTAACTGTCCATAATAATGTTCCGCTTGGAGAGCTTGTTAGGCTATAAGTGGATGATCCACCGGCACATCCTGTTTTAGCTTCAGTAATATCGAGGGCTGTAGGAACTGCTTTGAACTCGATGGTAACTGTACTTGTAACAGCAGGACAAGGAGTATCGTCTATGGTGTAAACAAATTCGTAAGTACCCACTTCAGAAACAGTTACTTCTGCATTAATATCGGTGTTGTCAGGATCAAAACTATATGTTCCAGGTCCACTAGCTTTTGTCCATGTACCACCAGTCGTAGTTGCATTTCCATTAACATCATTTGCGGTATTATTGGCAAACTGATATTCTAAACCACATACCTGATCGGATAATGGTGATATTGTAATTGTAGGTGTTAGCAGCACTGTAACCGTGATAGCATCAGTGTCTTGGCATCCGTAAGTGTCGGTAACAGTTAATGTGTAGGTATGATCTCCGGTACCGGCAGCATTGGCATTAAACGTCGGGCTTTGAATTAATGGATCCGAGAGGTTAGTAATTGGTGACCAGGAATAAGAAAGACCGGTTCCTGTTGAAGTACCTCCAATCGTTGGTGTTTCACAAAGTTTTGTGTCGAAGTCAGCACCGGCAGCAGCAACAGGAGCAGCAGCAACAACAATGGTAACAGTGCTGGTAACACTGCATCCATAAGTATCGGTAGCTTCAAGGGTTAAATCGTACGAACCAGCATTGATGCTTGTGAATAGCGGGTCTTCAATCGTGGGATCATTGAGCGTGTAATCTGTACCCATTGTACCGGTTCCTGTCCATAAATAAGTTAAGGTTGCAGTACCGGTAGCAGTGGCTGCTATCTGATGTGTTTTACCGCATTGTCCGATTGTTGCGTCTGTGCCAGCATCTGCTGTTGGAGCAGGGTCAACAACAATGGTTACAGTGCTGGTAACACTGCATCCATAAGTATCAGTAGCTTCAAGGGTTAAATCGTAAGTTCCGGCATTGATGCTTGTGAATAG
>Ga0307929_1001883_pt1 | contig 14643 bp, 12 predicted proteins | sample AceLakmetage1330_FD_203160 | JGI IMG/M metagenome (GOLD analysis project Ga0307929, IMG submission 203160) | Saline water microbial communities from Ace Lake, Antarctica - #1330 | ecosystem: Environmental > Aquatic > Non-marine Saline and Alkaline > Saline | place: Antarctica: Ace Lake...
CGCGGGAATATTACCTGTATCACGTGGTCAAACCTGACAGTCGCTAAGCTGCCCGCCACCGCAGCAGCACCAACACAGTTGCGATCTGAAACAGGCTGAATGCCCCGGTATTGACCCGCTGCCAAATGCCAATCCCCGGCCAGCCATTGACCCCAACAAGGGCCGAAATACCGCCACTGGCCAGCATGATCAGCACCACCGTCCAGCAGAGCCGCCGCAACATATCCCCGCGCCATCCAAGCCGCCCCCAGCCCAAAGCCGCCAACACGACCGAAGCGATGGCTGAGATTGCCGAAGCACTGACAATCACCAGATGCATCCACCCGTCCGGCGTCATCGGCGTGCCGATCTGATCCATCGGATATCGGGCAAATCCAAACCCGATCACAGCGATCAGCACGATCAGCCAGGCACTTGCCCGCAACTGCCAACCGCCCTGCCGGACCGCCTGCGCATAGGCCAGCCCAAACACCAGCGTCAGCCCCTCCATCAGCAGCAAAGCGATATCGAGGGTGGGTTTGTTCACCGCCCCCGCCGCCGTCAACTCGCTGATCGCCTGCGCTAGATGGCTGTAGCCTGGGTGGTATAAACCGCCGACAATCGCGATCGCAGCAAACAGCACCGGCGCCACAATCCCCTGCATCAGGGCGAGCCGCTGAAACCATGTCACAGGCGGCACAATGAGCGCGGCACTCATGTCAAGCCTGCCAAAATTAGCAGCAAAGATACGAGGCCCCACAGGATGATCGCCGGCAGAGCCAGCCAATACTGGCCCTCTTTTGGCAGATGCCAGTTCTCAACCCCGCGCGCCCGTTTGACCGTCGCCAAACAGACAATCGGCCAGTAAACCGTAACGCCAAGGGCCGCGCCCAGCAGCGCGTCGCTTGCCGCCCAGTTCAGAAGATCCGCGACCAGCGCCAGCGCCAGCAAAGGCGCGTAAAACACCAGATCCGCCAGCGCAAAACCCCAGAAAAGGGCAGTGCCGATGGCCGTGATCCGGCTTTCCGGCTCCTGAAATCCGTACCTGACGCCAAAACCATAACTGATTGCAGAGGTGCATTGCGTCACCAAAAGATATAGCACCAAGGCCCATCCAGGCCCCTGAATAATCCAATCTGCATAAGTCATATCAATCCCCTTTCACGGCCCCAACCTTACGAATGGGCCACGAAAAAGGTATTGATATGCGTCAAACGGGCGTCAGGCCAGATGATCGACGATCTCAAGATGCTGCGCCAGCCCGCCGACGGTTTCCATCCAACGGGCCACCAGCTTGGGATCAGCCGGGGCTGCCGACAGGCCGGGCGCGATTTCGCCGTTCAGCACCGCCTCAACCGCCAGCGACAGCGGGATCGACACAAGCTGCGCCATCGCAGTGCCAGCCTCATTGCCATGCGCATCCATCGCATAGGTCTTTTGATAGATCACTTGACCATCCTTTTCCGCCTTCAGCGCCACGCACATGATGACGCGATCCGGCTCTCCGGCGTCATAGGAGTTTTCGGCCCAGAACTGATCCGACATCTCCTGCAAACGCGCGTCACCCGCAGGGCCGGTCAGGGTCTCGACCTCTTTAAAGACATCCGCCCACGCATCCGCCCAACCGTTCAGCCGCAACGTGCCGCGCACAAACTGTTTGACCGGCCAGGTTGGATCAAAGGCATAATCCTGCATGAACGGCAGCGAATCGCGGTTCGGGTAAACCTCAAAACTTTCCGCCTCGTCCAGGGGTGCCAGATAGCTGCTGATCGCATCCCAAGGCCTTGCAACGTTCAACTCAGCATGGTCCGCTATTGACCTCGAGGGGGAGCGGAGCGCCTTCAAAACCCCCAGCGGCGACCAGCTGAACTTGTAGCGAAACGGGTTCTCAAACTTCGGCACACCGCCGCAGTAGGACGTGAAGCTGATGTCAGCACTTGGGTCATACTTCGCCGATGCCCGGTAATCCGCAACCAGCCAATGCGCCATCGAATGGTCAATCCCGGGATCAAGCCCGACTTCATTGACCAGACACAAACCGGCATCCCTGGCGCGATCATCCAAAGCCCGCATCTCCGGCGCAATATAGGACGAGCTGACAAAATGCGCGCCCTTGTCCAGACACAGCTCCGCCAGCGGCACATGCCATTCCCCCGGCAGCATCGAAATCAGCACGTCGCCGGGTGTCAGCGCGGCGCTGACCGCCGCCATCGAAAAGGCGCGAATATCGCCGGTCAGATCGCCAACCGCTGCTTGCGCCTTGTCAACCGAGCGGTTCCAGACCGTCACCTGATGGCCATTTTCGATCAACCGGCGCAGGCCGGGAATGGCGGAAAGGCCGGTGCCGACCCAATGGATATGTTTCATGTCGATGCCTTTCAAAGCGCTGCGATATTGCTGTCAAAGATGGTTTTCGCCCGACCCCAGATGCCCAGATCAATCCGGTCAAGCGCAAGCAAGGCCGGCAGCAATTGCTGGCCATAGTCAAGGCTGCTTTCAACCGGTAGCATCGAGGGCAGATTGTCAATCGCCGTCACATCCAGATAGGGATCATCGGCAACACGGATCACCGCATCATCAAAACTGGTGGCCCGGTCATAGATCGGGATCGGGTTGTAGTCCGAGTTGGGGTCACAGGACACATCGGCAATCACCCGCAACCGCCGCTTGGCTGACAGCGCGGATTTCGGCACAAACACCGGAATGCCCGGCCCCGCCAGCACGCAATTGACGAAAATGCTGTGCGCCAAAATCTCAGGAAACGGCCCGCCGCTGGCGGTTTCGGCCATGTCCCAGCGGGTGATCTGAAGCCCCATCGCTTCAAACAAATCCGCCGCCCCCGTGCCGACCCGGCCATTGGCGCCAATGATAATCGCATTGGGGTTTTCGGCCCCATTGCCAAGTGCCGCCGCCAGATCCCCGGCCAGATCAGCCAGCAGTGCATCTTTGCCAGGATAGCTGGAAATCGACGCTGGCCCCGGCAAGTCCCCGGCCTGCTGCGCAACCCAGGTTTTCAGCCCGACCGCCGCCCCGGCATACCCGGCCCAATAACCAAACGCAGCGACGCGGCGGCCCGTGTCATCGGTCAGATATTCCAGATCATAAAGGCTGCCGCCCCCGGCCTGAAACCGTCGCAAAAGCGCTGGCCCATCAGCCTGGCCCTTAAAGGCATGCCCGAACATGATATGCCGATGGGGCAGGGGGGTGCCGTCTTCGGGCAGTTCTTTCAGCCCGAAAATGATCGCATCCTGCGGCGCATCTGGCCAACTGTTTTCCGCAGCGATAGTCGCCCCGGCATCCCGGTAGCCGTCAATCGGGATAGCCCGGCAATGGCTTTCTTCAACCGTCACCTGAAACCCGGCTTCACGCAGGGCCACAACCCCGTCCGGGGTGACACCGACCCTTTGTTCGCTTGCGCGCTGCTCGGCGCGGATCCAGATATGCACTGACATGGGTGCTCCGTTCATTTTTTGCCTTGCAAGGATTAGCGTCAGGCCACCGGATTGCCAATGCCTGTTGCGCCAGCTTTCAAGCAGATTGCGGCCCTGACGGGCCAATTCTATCAGCCGCAAAGCGGCAATGCGCTGCGCGCGGCGAGTATTTCCGGAACAATGAGACAGGCGCGGCGGAAAACACCTGCTGAGTGTCGGGTTTCTGATTTGCAGCGATGGCCGCCTGTGGTCTAAGATCGGCAAAAGCCTGCCGTCAGGAGTGGACCAATGACCCAGAAGATAGCGTTTAACCTTGATGGCTCCGATGTGGTCGCAGACCCCGGTGAAACGATCTGGCAGGTGGCCAAAAAGCTGGGCACGACCATTCCACATCTATGTCACAAGGATGCGCCCGGTTACCGGTCCGATGGCAATTGCCGCGCCTGCATGGTGGAAATTGATGGCGAACGGGTTTTGGCGGCCTCCTGCATTCGCACCCCGACCGATGGCATGGTGGTCAAATCACACTCCGCCCGCGCCACGACTGCGCGCAAGATGGTGATGGAACTGCTTTTGGCCGATCAGCCGGATCAGGATCAGGCGCATGACAAATCCAGCCACCTGTGGGACATGGCCGCCGCCCAAGGCGTCACCGACAGCCGTTTTCCGGCGCTCGAAAAAGGCCGCATCCCGCTTCTGGATGACAGCCATGTCGCGATGCGGGTCAATATGGACGCCTGCATCCAGTGCAACCTGTGTGTCCGCGCTTGCCGCGAGGTTCAGGTCAATGACGTGATCGGCATGGCCGGGCGTGGCCATGATGCCTATCCGGTATTTGATATGGACGACCCGATGGGCGACAGCACCTGCGTGGCTTGCGGCGAATGCGTGCAGGCCTGCCCAACCGGGGCTTTGATGCCGGCAACTGTGCTGGATGATCAGCAGATCGGTGACAGCGCAGACTATGACAGCGAGGTCGCAAGCGTTTGCCCGTTCTGTGGGGTTGGCTGCCAGATTTCGCTGAAGGTCAAGGACGGCCGCGTTAAATATGTCGAGGGCCTGAACGGCCCGGCCAATGAACAGCGGCTTTGCGTCAAGGGCCGGTTCGGCTTTGATTACATCCACCACCCGCACCGTCTGACCAAGCCCCTGATCCGCCGCGACGACGCCCCGGCCAAGGGTCTGAATGTCGACCCCGGCAATCCGCTGACGCATTTCCGCGAAGCCAGCTGGGACGAGGCGATGACCGTCGCCGCCAACGGCCTGGGCGGGCTGCGCGATCAACATGGCGGCAAATCTGTCGCAGGGTTTGGCAGCGCCAAATGCACCAATGAAGAGGCGTATCTTTTTCAGAAACTGATCCGCCAGGGGTTCGGCCATAACAATGTCGATCACTGCACCCGGCTGTGCCACGCCTCCTCGGTCGCGGCGCTGATGGAAAACGTCGGCTCGGGCGCCGTAACCGCCACCTTCAACCAGATCGAAAACGCCGATTGCGCCATCGTAATCGGCGCCAATCCGGTCGAAAACCACCCCGTCGCCGCCACATATTTCAGGCAATTCGCCAAACGTGGCGGCAAGCTGATCGTGATGGACCCGCGCGGCGTCGGCCTTGGCCGTTTTGCCAGCCAGCGGGTGCAATTCCGCCCGGGTGCCGATGTCAGCCTGCTGAACGCGATCATGCATGTGATCGTCGAAGAAGGCCTTTACGACAAAGACTACATCGCCAAATACACCGAAAACTGGGAGGCTGAAAAAGCCCATCTGAAAGATTTCATTCCAGAAGCGATGGAAGGCATCTGCGGCGTCTCCGCGGACCAAATCCGCAGCGTCGCCCGCGAGTTTGCCAATGCCAAGGCCGGGATGATTTTCTGGGGCATGGGCATTTCCCAACACATCCACGGCACCGATAATTCACGCTGCCTGATTTCGCTGGCGCTGATGACCGGCAATATCGGCAAGCCCGGCGCTGGCCTGCATCCGCTGCGTGGCCAGAACAACGTGCAGGGCGCATCTGATGCCGGCATGATCCCGATGTTCCTGCCGGATTATCAGACTGTTACCGATGATGGCGTGCGCTCTGCCTTCAACGAGATCTGGCAATCGGACGTCGATTTTGGGGCCGAAAAAGGCCTGACAGTGGTTGAAATCATGGATGCGATCCATGACGGCCAGATCAAGGGCATGTATATCCTCGGCGAAAACCCGGCGATGTCCGACCCTGATGTCGAACATGCCCGCGACGCGCTGGCCAGTCTGGATTGCCTGGTGGTGCAGGATATTTTCATCACTGAAACCGCCAATTACGCCGATGTCATCCTGCCCGCCAGCGCTTTTGCGGAAAAATCCGGCACCGTCACCAATACCAACCGGCAGGTCCAGATGGGTCGACCCGCCGTGCCCCCCCCGGGGGAGGCACGCGAAGACTGGGCGATCACCGTCGATCTGGCGCAGCGGCTGGGTCTGAACTGGGCTTACAGCCATCCGTCTGAGATTTTTGCCGAAATGAAGCGCGGCATGGCCTCGTTTGACAACATCACCTGGGACCGCCTGAAGACCGAGGCCGTGACCTATCCCTCCCTGTCCCCCACCGATCCGGGGCAGGCGATTGTCTTTGGCGACGGCTTCCCGCGCACTGACGGCCGCGCGAAATTCACCCCCGCTGACGTGATCGCGCCCGATGATGTGCCTGACGCCGATTACCCGATGATCCTGACCACCGGGCGGCAGCTCGAGCATTGGCATACAGGGTCAATGACCCGCCGCTCAAAAGTGCTGGACATGATGGAGCCTGAGGCGAATTGCTCCCTCCACCCCAAAACCTTGCGCAAACTCGGCGTGCCCCCCGGCGGCATGCTGCGTCTAACGACCAAGCGCGGTAGCATCGTCACAATGGCCCGCGCCGACCGCGCGGTGGCCGAAGACATGGTGTTCCTGCCGTTTGCCTATGTCGAAGCGGCGGCGAATATCCTGACCAACCCGGCGCTGGACCCTTACGGCAAAATCCCCGAATTCAAGTTTTCCGCCGTCCGGGTGGAAAAGGTGGAAGAGGTGGCGGCGGAGTAGAGTTGCCCAACTCAGGGTTGATCCGACCCCGCCGCAAGCGCAGAAACAATTGACCGGCCCCCCATGATGCGCCTATTGTCACGCCTCTTCAAACCGGAATGGGATGCCCCTGATGCGCAGTTTTTCCGCCCCGATCGCTCAGCAGATTTGGGATATGAAATACCGCTTCAAATCGGCGGATGGTCAGCCGCTTGACGAGACCGTGCAGGATAGCTGGCAGCGTGTCGCCAAGGCCTTGGCAGCCCAGGAAAGCGACCCCGACGCCTGGGCGCAAAAATTCTATAACGCCTTGGAAGACTTCAAGTTTCTGCCCGCAGGTCGCATCCTTGCCGGGGCCGGAACCGGGCGCAGTGTCACCCTGTTCAACTGCTTTGTCATGGGCACCATCCCCGACAGTATGGGCGGCATATTCGAGAACCTGAAAGAGGCCGCGCTGACCATGCAGCAGGGTGGTGGCATCGGCTATGATTTCAGCACCATCCGCCCCAAAGGCGCCGATGTGAAGGGCGTGGCGGCGGACGCCTCAGGGCCGCTTTCCTTCATGGATGTCTGGGATGCGATGTGCCGCACGATCATGTCAGCGGGCAGCCGCCGCGGCGCGATGATGGCGACGCTGCGCTGCGATCACCCCGATGTTGAGGACTTTATCGAGGCCAAACAAGACCCCGTCCGCCTGCGCATGTTCAATCTCTCGGTGCTTGTCACCGACGACTTCATGGCCGCCGTCAAAGCCGATGCCGACTGGCCGCTGGTGTTTGACGGGCAGACCTACAAAACCCTGTCCGCCCGCGCCCTATGGGACAGGATCACCCGCGCAACCTACGAATTCGCCGAACCCGGCGTGATCTTCATCGACCGCATCAACCAACAAAACAACCTCGCCTATTGCGAAACCATCGCCGCGACCAATCCTTGCGGCGAACAGCCCCTGCCGCCTTACGGCGCGTGTCTGCTGGGGTCGATCAATCTGGCCAAGCTGGTGGCCGACTCGTATGACGAAGCCGCGACGCTTGACGAAACCGCGCTTGACGATCTGGTGCGGGTGGCCGTTCGGATGATGGACAACGTCGTTGATGCCTCGCGCTTTCCGCTGGAACAGCAACGGGCCGAGGCGCTGGCCAAGCGCCGCATCGGCCTTGGCATCACTGGACTGGCCGACGCGTTGTTGATGATCGGGCTGCGCTATGGCAGCGACGCGGCGGCGGCAAAAACCGAAACCTGGCTGCACCAAATCGCGCGCAGCGCCTACCTTGCCTCGGCCGATCTGGCGGCCGAAAAGGGCGCTTTCCCGCTTTATGACCGCGATCAGTTCCTTGCCAGCGGCGCGCTGGCCAACATGGACGCCGATGTCAAAGCCGCGATCCACGCCAAGGGCATTCGCAACGCGCTGCTGACCTCAATCGCACCGACCGGCACGATCAGCCTTTATGCTGGCAATGTCTCCTCCGGGGTCGAACCGGTGTTTGCCTATGCTTACAAACGCAAGGTGCTGCAAAAAGACGGCTCGCGCACGGAAGAAGAGGTCGTCGATTACGCCGTCCGCCTGTGGCGCGAAAAATTCGGCGAGGCCCCCCTGCCGGATCATTTTGTCGACGCCCAAAACCTGCACCCGCTTGAGCATGTCAAGATGCAGGCGGCGGCGCAGAAATGGGTCGACAGCTCAATCTCAAAGACCATCAACTGCCCCGAAGACATCAGCTTCGCCGACTTCAAAGAGGTGTATTCTGCGGCTTGGGAAAGCGGTTGCAAAGGTTGCACCACCTATCGCCCCAATGACGTCACCGGCAGCGTGCTCAGCGTGTCAGCCGGCAGTGAAAAACCCCTGCCGCAAGACAGCACCGCAGATGTTGTTTACATCGCCGAACCGCTGGGCCGCCCCGAGGCGCTGGATGGCCACACCTATAAAATCAAATGGCCAGACAGCGAACATGCGCTTTATATCACCATCAACGACGTGATGATGAACGGCCACCGCCGCCCGTTTGAGGTGTTCATCAACTCCAAAAATATGGAGCATTTCGCCTGGACCGTCGCCCTGACGCGCATGATCTCAGCGGTGTTCCGGCGCGGCGGCGATGTCTCGTTCGTGGTTGAAGAACTGAAAGCGGTGTTTGACCCGCGCGGCGGCGCCTGGATGGAAGGCAAATACATCCCCTCGATCCTGGCTGCCATTGGCGGCGTGATCGAACGCCACATGGTCGCCATCGGCTTCATTACCGAAGGCGGTCACCTGAAATCGGACCCGCATCCAAATGCCGAAGCCCTGGCCATTGGCGAGCGGCCTCGCGGTGCGGCCTGCCCAAGCTGCGGCCAGTATTCCATGCAAATGGTCGAAGGCTGCATGACCTGCCTTGAATGCGGCTATTCCAAATGCGGTTAAGCAAGTCCACAACCCACCCTGCTTGAACGCAGATCCCGAAAGGCCGTCCATGACCGCCCTTACAGAAATCCGCGATCTGCCGACTTTTCCCGACCGTGCGCCTGATATTGACGATCACACGTACCTGCAATCGGTGCTGCCGCTTGGGCCGCTGGTCAAGGACCGGATTTCCTCGCCGCATCTGTTCAGCCATGCCGGGATGTTGCACCTGCTGGATGACGCGATCACAAGACAGATGGAGACCGAGGCGCTGGACCTTGCCGGGATCGGCCCCGGCGCGATCCGCGATTTCTATTCCCAGGTCATGCTGTTTTCCAATGGCGACGTGCATCGCAACCGCCGCGCCCCGCTGGCCCGCGCCTTTGCCTTTCCGATCGTCAAAGCCATGCGCGGTGATATCAGCCAGGTGGCCGCCGACCTGATCACGCCCCTCTTGGGGACAGGCCCGATTGATTTTCTGGATCAGGTCGCAGGCCCGCTGCCCGCCCGGATTATCGCCGGTATTCTGGATGTGCCAGCCTCGGAAATCCCGCATTTCAGCAAACTGGTCTATTCCAGCATCCGCGCGCTGTCCAGCCGCTCTGCCGCCGTTTTGGCCGCCGCCGAACAGGATCTGGCGCAGCTAAACACCTTTGTTGCCGACATTCTGGCCGACAACCGCAGCGCCCCGCGCGGCGATTTCCTGACGGCCTATCTGGCCCGCGTCAAAGACAGCCCCCTGTCCGAGGCCGAAATCCGCATCCAGATCGTCGGCCTGATCCTGGCCGGGTCTGACACCACAAGATCGGCCTTGGCGGCAAGTTTCGCGCGGCTGTTGCAGCGTCCGGATCAATGGGCGTTGATGACGGGTGCACCCGAGGACTGGAAGGTGCCAGCCGTCAATGAAGGGTTGCGCTTTGACCCCGTCGTCGGCTCCCTCGCCCGGATCGCCACCACTGATTTCGCCTTTGAAAACACCCGGATTTATCCCGGCACGGTCATGAATATCTCGATACTTGCGGCCCTGCGCGACCCGGCGGTCTATGCCAACCCGCATCAGTTTGACATCCGCCGCGATGATCATCCTGGTCTGCACCCGGTCTTTGGCGGCGGCCCGCATCGCTGCCTGGGTGAGGCCCTGGCCCGCGTCGAACTGGAGCAGACGCTTGCCACCCTGGCCCGTCTGTCGCCTAGCGCCAGCCTGCAAAAAGCCCCGACCTTGCGCGGCCTGACCGGCGTGCGCGGCATCGACAGCATGACCGTGACCCTGCCAGCGGCCTGACCGGCCCTGACCACTATAGCCCCACCGTAACCCTGCCTTGCGGCCCGCGCGACGGGTGCCGAAAAATCGAAAACACTGCCTTATTGACGCCATTTTGCACTGGCAGGTCATGTCAGATCGAATTGGGTAATGATCTAAGGGCAACGGATGCGCATACTTTTGGCCATCATGATGATCTTGCTGACTGCAAGTCCGGGTTTCACCCAGGACCGTGTCTGGCTGGGCAAGGCGCGGATGTTTACCAATGACAAATTGGGCGACGGGCAGGACCGTTGGCGCACCGGCTCTTACACCATCAGCATGATCCGGGGCGATGAATGGCAAGGCGGCCTTCCGCCATCCTTGGGCGAGTTGATGGAATACCGTCTGCGCTCTGAAATCATCGCGCCTTCAAACCTTCTGAACCCGATCATCGGCACCGACCGACGCTATGTCGGCGTCATCGGCTTGGGCGCGTTCACCCATTGGGACGAGGGCGGGGTGGAATACGCCGTGGGGGCCGAACTGGTCGTCACGGGCCCACAAACCGGCCTTGGCGCCTTTCAGGATTGGATCCACCAAGCGCTGGGCATGGGCTCGGTTCAGGTGCTTGGCAGCCAGATCGGCAACAACGTTTTCCCGACCCTAAGCTCGGAAATCGGCCACCGCTTCTTGCTGGCCGACAAAGGCGTCAAAAGCCTAAGCTTCCGCCCGTTTGTCGAGGCCCAGGCAGGTGCTGAAACCTATATCCGCCTGGGTGGCGATTTCACCTTCGGCCCAGCCGGAACCGCTGATTTCAAGGTCCGCGACACTGTTACCGGCTTTCGCAACACCGCGATCAAGGGCAATCGCCCGCGCGGCCTGTCCTTGCTGTTCGGCGGCGATGTCGCCTATGTCAAAAGCAGCAAATACCTGCCAACCGCACTTGGTTACACCTTGCAAAACCCACGTATCCGCCTGCGCGCCGGGGTCTATCACGAAACCCAGAATTCCTCGTTCTTCTACGGGCTGACATGGCTCGGGAAAGAGTTTGTTAACCAACCTCGCGGTCAGCTTGTCGGCTCCTTCTCCGTGCGGATGACGTTTTAGCGCGACAGGATCTAAGCCTCGGAAATCACCTTGGCGGCTGCCGCCAGCGCGCCCTCGCCAAACGGGATGTTCAGCGCTGAAAGCCCGGCCTCGATCACCCCCAAAACCCCCAGCGTCATATGCGCGTTCACATGACCCATATGGGCGATCCGAAACGCGCCGTCGCTGTTGGGATCATCCGGCGTTTCCATCCCAAGACCGATCCCAAGGGTCACACCGGCCTTATGCTCGCACCATTTCCGCAAGTCCGTGCCATGCGGCGTTGGCAAAATGACCGAGGTCACGGCCCGCGACCGAAGGGCCTCATCCGCCACATTCAGTGCCATCGGCCCGCCCGCACCCCAATGCGAAACCGCAGTCCAAACCGCCCGCGCCAACACCTCATGCCGGGCCCAGGCGGCGGTTACACCTTCTTCATGCACCAGCATATCAAGCGCCTCACGCAGCCCATAAAGATGCTGGGTCGGGGCGGTGCCATCAAATTTCTGATAAAACATTGTGCCCTTGGAGCGCGGCGTCCAGTTCCAGTAAGGCGTCACCAAACCCGCCGTCAGATGCACCGACATCGCCTTGTCGTTAAACCAGACAAAGCCCAGCCCCGGCGGCGTCATCAGCCCCTTTTGGCTGGCGGCAACCATAACATCGACGCCCCAACCGTCCATCTCAAACCGCTCACAGCCAAGCGAGGCGATGCAATCCACCATCAGCAAAGCCGGATGTCCGGTGGCATCTAAAACCCCGCGCACAGCTTTGACATCGTTGCGAATGCTGGTGGCGGTGTCGGTCTGCACCATCATCACGGCCTTCAGATCATGCGCCGTGTCAGCCCGCAACGCCGCCTCAACCCGGGCCAGATCAAGCCCGGTCTTACGACCAAAATCCAACAGTTCGGTATCAATCCCAAGGCCGCGCGCCGCCTCGCCCCAGCCTTCGCCAAACCGCCCGGTTGCCAGCACCAGCGCCTTGTCGCCGCGCGAGAAAATATTGCTTAGCGAGGCTTCCCAGGTGGCATGGCCATTGCCGATGTAAATCGCCACATCGCCCTTGGTGCGCGCCACCGCCTTTAGGTCCGGGTAAAGCGTCTCCACCAGATCATGCAAAGGCCCTTCATAGATATTCGGGGCGGGCCGGTGCATCGCGTTCAGCACTCGATCCGGTGCGACCGAGGGGCCGGGAATGGCAAGATAGGAGCGTCCGTGGCCAAGGCTCATCGCGTCAATCCGTCGTTGTTTTTGAAACTCAGACCCAATGCCTAGGACGCCGCGCGCATAAGGTCAATCGCCTGCACCGCCTAAACCCCGCGATCCTTCCCGGCTGTATAACGCTGCGCCAGTCCATCAGGTGCTGCCCCCAACAGATAGTGCGCCAGCAGCCAAAGATTACGCGTCCCGCGCCACAGCCAGCCCGCCGCCAGATACCGCGCGGCACTGGTGCTGGCGACATGCGGCAAAACCCGGATCTGCCGCCGCAATGCCCGCGCAATCGCCACATCCTCCATCAACGGGATCTCCGGATACCCGCCGACCGCGTCATAAAGCGCGCGGCTGATCAGAAGCCCCTGATCGCCATAAGGCAGTCCAAACAATCGGCTGCGCATATTCGCCCAGCCCGCGACCAGACGCGCGGCCAGACCGGGCGCGCGAAACCGCAACGTAAAACACGCCGCCTGATCCGGATGCCGCCGGATATGCGAAAGTGCGACATCGGCCCAGCCCGCCGCCAGCGCCGTATCCGCGTGCAAAAACAACAGCCAGTCGCCTTCGGCCATGTCAGCCCCGCGCGCCAATTGCCCGCCACGCCCGGCAGCGCCCGTCACCAGCCTCGCCCCAAGCCCATCCGCCAGGGCCGCAATATCGTCGCGCGACCCGCCATCACTGATGATCAGCTCACGGATCAACCCCGCCTCAAGCCCCTCAAACAAAGCGTGCGCGTACCGCCCAACCTGACCGGCCGCATTCAAAGTTGGTATAATGACGCTCAGTGCCGCCCGCATGAATCCGGTAATCCCATTGACAGAGGACCAAGATATACCCCCTGTTGAAGCCGCGCGCATCAGCTATATAGAACGGCAGGACCAGACCGAAGGGGGACAAGATGCAAGGCGAAGTCACAACCGACCGCACAATTCTGGAGATCACCGGCAGCGACCGGATGGTCTTTCTGCAAGATCTGCTGACCAATGACATCAAGGTCGCAGATAACACGCTGGTCTATGCGGCGCTACTGTCGCCGCAAGGCAAATACCTGTTTGATTTCTTCCTGTTTCACCGGGGCGAAACCACTTATCTGGACGTGAAGTCCGATATGGCCGACGCGCTGTCAAGCCGTCTGGCGATGTACCGCCTGCGCGCCGATGTGCAGATCGCCAAAGCGGAAATGACCGTGACAAGGGGCTTGGACACAGGCCCCGAAGGCGGCATGCCCGATCCGCGCAACCCGGCCCTCGGCTGGCGGCGCTACGACAGCGACGCGCCCATAGGCCATGTCACCGAAAACCTGATCAACTGGGATGCGATCCGCGTCGAACACCTGATCCCGGAACCGGGGATTGAGCTGATCACAGGCGACAGCTACATCCTTGAAATGGGGTTTGAGCGTTTGAACGGCGTCGATTTCCGCAAAGGCTGCTATGTCGGCCAGGAGGTCACAGCCCGCATGAAACACAAGACCGAACTGCGCAAAGGCCTGGCCCGCGTTACCTTGGACGGCCCCGCCAAACCCGGCAGCGACATCCTGCGCGACGGCAAAACCATCGGCACGCTCCACACGGTTGCCGGCCCCCAAGCCCTCGCCTACCTGCGCTTTGACCGGGCAGGCGACGGCATGACCGCAGACGGGGCGGGGGTGGCGCTGGGGTGACGCCTTGACCCGGTTGAATAACCGCGCCATCGTAATCCCATTAGCAGAAAGGGAGTTTGATGGAAGCCGATCCCACGATATGGGACTCCCTTTACACGCTCTGGCTGGAAGTCATCTGGCGACCGCTAAAGAATCCGTCCAATAACGGCGCACTTATGGCCGTCCTTGCGGCGCTTGGTCTGGCAGGTGCAGCTTTGGGCTGGACCTTAGGCTTGTTCAAGCGCAAGCCCGAACCAGGCCTACCGATAAACGGCCCAACCGTCGTGATGCCCCTGGCCGATCACGAAAGCCGCGAAGCCAGGTATCGCGCAGACCTGGAAACCCGTGATCGCAAGATCTCCGAATTGATGTCCAGCGCACGCGGCGATGAACTTGACCTGCTAAGGCAAGAAAAAGCCGAGATCGCCACGCGCCTTCAGGACGTCACCAAAACCCTGGAAGAACGCGACAAACGCATTCAGTCGCTGGAAGCGGACTTAACCGCAATTATTCATGAAGCCCCTGTTTTGGCGCGTGGGGCGATGTTTGAAGGCCCTTTGCTTTTGGATGCCCATAGGTGATCGGCGCCCGAATTGCGCATCGGGCGTTTTCAACGATCT
>Ga0307929_1001884_pt1 | contig 14639 bp, 12 predicted proteins | sample AceLakmetage1330_FD_203160 | JGI IMG/M metagenome (GOLD analysis project Ga0307929, IMG submission 203160) | Saline water microbial communities from Ace Lake, Antarctica - #1330 | ecosystem: Environmental > Aquatic > Non-marine Saline and Alkaline > Saline | place: Antarctica: Ace Lake...
AAAAGAAAACTTATTCACCTTATTACAGTGTTTGTTGTTCTTGGAATCACATCTCTTTGTCATGCAATTGAGATGTATCCAACCGCCAACGGAAATAAAGCCACCGTCGTTATGATAGCCGATTGTCAACAGATGTCGGCGTGTATGGGCAATTTCACTGTTAATTTCGGTGATGGCCGTTCAACCGTAAATTCACCTACTTTTTCCATTACTCCAGGAAAAAAACAAAGCTGGACCAGCATACACACCTATGCACAGGATGGAACGTATACACTCCAAGGAGGATGGACCATAATCACATCTCCTCCAGTGAATCCTCCAACGGTGACAAAGAGCATCTCTATAAAAACAACGATTGCCCCAATAGTCACAGAGATGACACTTACCCCAGCAGAACTTGAAGACGCTACTGTGGCCGAAGAATATAAGGTTCGTTTTACCCTTGGGAATGGAACTCCTCCCTATTCTTACAGACTCCAGAGTGGAAGTTTTCCTCCCGGCCTCACCCTGAACCGCTCAGGAATACTTAGCGGTATTCCCACTCGTCTTGGCCGGTATCGATTCACCATCAAATTTGGTGATTCCAGGGGAAAAGTACTTACACAACAGTATGAGATGATCGTCGGCAGCGGTGAGGCAGAAATCAGCGTCACTCCAACCAAACAAAATGCCAGTAAGCAGGGAAATGTTCCGCAAAAAATAACCTGGGAATATGATGGGACAGCAGTACAGGATACTCTAAGATCATCCCGTGGCCAATTTTTCGTTGGCGGTGCTCTTACCGGCTCCATTAACAGGAGCCAGACGTTAAGCGTTAGAAACGGGAAAGCCAGGTCAATTGAATCGGTTATTGTACCGCCATCGGTAATCCGACGGGCTGAGCAGATGCGTACCAACAAGATTAGCTACAGCAGAACGTTTACCTCACCAAGTATGACTGGTAAAGCCTCCACATATTTTATCCTAGGCTCCAGAAGCGGTGATCTGAAAATCACTAGAATGCGAGTCTACTTTGACAACAATCGACCCAGAAAGCTTGTTTCCAGAAGCTCAAAGGATATCAGTGCTTCTGTACAGATCCAATATGCAGGGACCGGACTTTTAAAGGGCTTTTGGGAAGTAGATGGCCGTATCCTGCAGCGTGTTCAAAAACATATCCGTTTTGGTAAATCCATAATCCTTGAGACACCATCTGTTCCACCACTACCAACATACGCAGAAGGGAGTCATCGCCTTCGATTTGTTATCAGCAGCCCCAATCAAAATATTCAGTTTCCGATTGCCTTCTATGATGTTGTTGAGAATAAAAAGAGTCGACGATCGTTTGTTGTTCTCTTGACTCCAATTGATAAGGAGCAAATACAACTCTCCGAATTCCAGTTTTCCTGGCGCCAGCAGGAAGGAGCTACAAACTACCTGATCTCCTTTTTTGATGCAGCGTCGGATAGTGATGAGCCCATGTTTTCAGCCTACACCCAGAAAAAAATCTATCAATTACCTGCAAAAGTAATCGAGAAGCATTTTCAATCTGAAAAGGGATTTAAATGGCTGGTTCTTGGCTTAGATAGTGATGGTAACATTACCAGTAAAAGTAAGGCTCAAAGCTTCTCCATTCTCCTCAACGAATAACCATTGAGAAAGACGACAAAAAGGAATGAGCCTACGAGGTAGACTCATTCCTTTCTCACTACAGAAGAAACTGGTATAAATACAGCTGAAAGAACTATTTTGAGGAGTGTGATACTACCACTATCTGTTTCCGATAGTAATTAAGTAGTAAAATCACACAGACCAGAACTGTAGAAACCAAGGCCAGAGCGATATAAACGGCGCTTAAGCCAAAACTCTCCTTAATTCCACTCACCATACTCACACTGAGTGCCCCAACCCCAAAGGTCAAAATAAACTTCAGGCCAAAAGCAGAACTATGAAGCTGAGGCGGGCTAAGTCTGGCCACCAGAGTATTTTCCAGCGGCTGCATCCCAAGCAGAAAGAAAGAATGAATCATGGCAAAGATAATAAGTGGCATATTGGAGGTCACAGCCATGGCAATAACTGCCGGAATGGTAATCAGGTGAAAAATAAGATAGCCCTTACCAAGATCAACCGACTGCCCCACCCTACCGCCATAATACTGACCTGCCATTCCAACCAGATAAATGAAAGAGGTCACCAGAGTCGCAAAAACATTTGGTGACCCAAACTGGCTAAAAACTGCCAAAAATGACTGATAAAGCCCCTGATTCTGCAACTCAAAATATGCTGGCAGGGTAACAGTTGTGGCACGATAAACGACACCACCCAGCATCATGGCCACTAAAAGAACTAGAAAGGGTTTCATGGCTCCCTGAATTTGTGGCTTGACCGCAGTCTCTTCCGGTTTTACTGCATGGCCATTACGAACAAAATAGAGAAGAATCAGGCCACTTATATTAACAAATCCCAGCGCCCCATAAACAGCTTCAACTCCCCAGAAATAATTCACAGTTCCAGCAAGTATTGGAGCGGTGGCAAGGCCGAGATTTCCAAACATACCGTTGTAGGCCATTCCCTGACTGGTATTTTTAAATTCTTTCGCAATCCAGCCAAGTCCCACGGGATGGTAAATACCTGAGAAAAGGCCAATACCAGCTAGACAAAGACTAAATACAAATGGATTGGATATATTCATTGCTGCAAGAAAGCCACAGACGCCGGCCCCCAGGTGAAAAAGAAGCAGCAGAGGTCGTGAACCAAACCGATCGGCTAGGAGTCCCCAAGGCAGAGCAGTGACTCCAAAGAGAAGATACATCCAAAAAGAAAGGGCAAGGGTCGGGCCCATTTCCATACCGAACTGCGCTGCAAGCGGCAGCAGCACTGCCGGAAAAACAAGCATATTGAAATGACTGACAAAATGGCCAAAACAGGCCACTATCAGGATGGATCGTTCTCTTGGGGACATTGTCGTAGATGGTAGTTAGAGGTGATTGTATAATTATTCAGCGCATACCTGATAATTGGCGAAGATGGGGGGCAGCTGAATAGTTACGTGATTGTTAATGTTTTTTAGTGCTCATCAGAGTGACAACCCTATCAAGAATCAGGTCGGCAGTTCCTTCTTTACTGGTTAGGGGAAGATCGGTAAAGCCGCTCCTGTCGAGCAAAGTGACCTGATTGGTATCTGTTTCAAACCCGGTATTTTGCCCGCTTATATCGTTGATTGCAATCAGATCGAGATTTTTCTTTTCGAGTTTTTTCTCACCTGCCAACCGATGGTCACGGCTCTCAGCGGCAAAACCCACCAGCAAGTAGCCCTTTTTTTCTTTATTCTGTCCTAACTGTTCTAGAATATCCGGGGTTTGTTTAAGCTTTAAAACCAGCTGGGCCTTATTCTTTTTCACCTTGTCAACTTCAACGGTTTCAGGGCAAAAATCGCTCACGGCAGCTGATTTGATAATAACGGAGCTATTGGAACACGCCTCCATCACCACATTATTCATCTCTGCTGCTGTTTGTATATCTATACGTTGAACACCATAGGGGATGGCAAGCGACGTTGGACCACTGACCAACAAAACTTCAGCCCCGCGTCTTTTTGCAGCCCGGGCAATGGCATATCCCATTTTTCCGCTTGAGCGATTACTTAAGAATCTAGCAGGATCAAGAGCCTCACGCGTAGGACCTGCAGTAACCAGAACTCTCTCACCTTGTAAATCCTGTCCCGTTAGTGCTGCAAGCAGCTGTTCCCGCACATTCTCAAATTCGGGGAGACGACCTGGGCCATCAGTTTTACAGGCCATTTTCCCGGTCTCAGGTTCAATTATTCCATGTCCCAGGGTTTTCAATGTTTCAATATTTCGCTGAGTAGCAGGATTAACAAGCATCTGGCTATTCATAGCAGGAGCAATCAAAACGGGGCAAACCGCAGCAAGTACTGAGGTTGACAAGAGATCATCTGCCAGACCATAAGCGAGTTTTGCAATGGTATTTGCAGTGGCGGGAGCTATCAATACAAGGTCGGCTTCCTGGCCAAGCTGGATATGAGACATTGTATGTGCCTCTTCAGGCGCAAACATATCAGTTAAAACCGGATTTCCGGAAAGAGCAGCATAGGTAAGAGGTGTAACAAAACGACAGGCTGACGGGGTCATTACCACTGTTACATCGGCGCCATCTTTGGCAAGCGCGCTCACCCATCCGGCAACTTTAAATGCTGCGATGGACCCGGTCACGCCAACAACTATTTTCTTTCCAGAAAATCCGTTATACATATTTTTTTTCTCTACCTACATCTTAAAAAAGAAAAAGCATGCTCCACCCAAGGCAGAACATGCTTTTCCATAGAATCACACCTTAAACGGTCCCTAATCTCTACTGCCCCCAAAGAAACGAAGAAGCATAAGGAACAGATTGATAAAATCAAGATACAGTGCAAGGGCACCCATTATGGCTCCCTTCTGGATGGCATCTTCACCCTGTTCCATAATACCCTGCTCACCCATATTCTTTATCTTTTGAACATCATAGGCGGTAAGACCTACAAAAACGAAAACACCGATAAGAGAGATAGCCCAATACAGCGAAGAACTCTTCAGAAAAATATTAACCACCGAGGCAATAATAATTCCGATAAGGCCCATAAAAAGAAATGAGCCCATTCCGGAAAGATCACGCTTTGTTACCAGCCCGTATACAGCCATGGAACCGAACATTCCTGCGGTAATAAAAAATGTTGCCGCAATAGAAGAGCCTGTATAGGCAAGAAAGACCATGGACAAAGTCACACCATTCAGTCCTGCATAGCCAAGAAATAATCCAGTCGCCGTTCCTGCCTGTATTTTATTGATACGAGCCGAAAGATAAAAAACGAGTCCAAGTTCAGCAATGATCAAAACCATAAAAAGCGAGCTACCAGCAAGTTGTGCTGCCATACCACTAAACGCCATATACCAGGCCACAACCCCGGTCAGACCAAGACCAATTGCCATCCAGTTAAATACCTTTGCCAGAAAAATTGTAGAAGCTTCCTGCTTTGCCTGGCTAAGGCTTATCTGATTACTTACATGTTCCATTATAAAACTCCAATTTTTGTTTACGCAAAACTACAATATCCTGTAAGATATAACCATTCTGGATAAGCATGCAAGAAAAAGCGGAAAGCAACAGAGGAAAAGCAACTATGAAAATTGCAATCAGCGGTAAAGGTGGTGTCGGAAAAACCACCATCATGGCATTACTGGCCGAAGAATTTAAACAGAACGGAAAAGATGTTCTGGTGATCGATGCAGACCCAAGTCCTCATATGGCTGAAACACTAGGTGTTGAACACCCTGAAGAAATCAGACCTATAGCTGAGATGACGAAACTTCTCGTTGAGCGCTCCGGAAAAACCGAAGGCTCCCCCATGTATAACATGAACCCTGAAGTAAATGACATGCTCGTTGACTTTATGGTGAAGCATAATGGAATGAAACTGATGGTACTTGGTGCCATTCAGACAGGAGATAAAGGCTGTGCCTGTCCTGAAAGCAATGTGCTCCGACGAATGTTGACAAAACTGCTCCTCTCAAAGGATCAGGTTGTACTACTCGATATGGAAGCTGGAGTTGAACACCTTGGGCGTGGAACCATTGCCGGAATCGATCATCTGCTGATCGTAGTTATTCCTTCAAAATCTTCCATCCGCACCGCACTGAAGGTGAAAAAGCTTGCAGAAGATGTAAAGATCCCAAAAATTAGTTTTGTGGGCAATCTGGTAACAGATGAAGAAGACAAGATATTTCTGGAAGATGGTCTTGCAGCACGCCCCATCGCATTTTTCCCAAATTCAGACGCAATTCGAAAGGCTGAACGCCAGGAAATCCCACTGTCAACAATTGATCAGGCAGCAGGAAGTGCACCACATGAGTTGATGCAGGCAATTACAGGGTAGAAAAGAAAAATCTCAGACCGCCCCGCGACCATCAAAAACACGTTTGATGGTCTTAAAGATTATCTTAATATCTGTCCACAACGAGTAGTTCAGGATATACCAGTCATCCATTCCCACACGTTCATCGTAACTGCTGCTGTCGGAACGCCGTTCAACCTGCCACGGACCTGTGATTCCAGGTTTCATCGAACAGTAGCGACCGGCACTATCCTTATAAAAATCCGTAAGCTCTTTGTCGACTATGGGGCGTGCCCCGACGACACTCATCTCACCTTTTAATACATTAAAAAACTGAGGCAGTTCATCAAGACTGGTTTTCCGAAGGAATTTACCAAGTTTTGTGATCCGTGGATCGTTTTGAAGTTTAAAACTCGAATCCCATTCTTTACGCAGTTTTGGATCGTCTCGCAGCATCTGTTCCAGTTTCATGTCAGCATTCTCAACCATTGAGCGAAACTTGATACAATCAAATTCCTTGCCTGCCGAGGTGATTCTGCGATGCTTATAGAACACCGGGCCACCATCCTGAAACTTTACAAGCCATGCGATACAAAAAAGCAACGGGGCAAGACAGCTAAGCACAATCCCGGAAAAGATAACATCAAAGCTGCGTTTCCATTCGGTATTAGGATTAAAGTTCAAAACAAGAAGATTTCCAAGAGACTGCATTTCCGCATGATGGAGGCCATATACGTACAGATCGGGAACCAGGTATATACGAGCTCCGAGTGAACGGCATTCGCGGAGAATCTTAAATATTTTCTTTTCAGCACGCATGGGAAGAGCGATATACACATAATCAATATCGTTACTTTCCAGATATTCAGGAAGCGTTGCGATATCACCTATAATCGTTTTCCCCATATCCTTGAGCTGTTCACTCTCTTCCACTTTATCGTCAAAAAACCCTATAACATCAATCCCAGCCCATGGAATTGATGCAAGTTCCTTGGCAAGAGAGACTCCAAGATCCCCGGCACCAGCGACTATAGCATGCCGTACATTCTTTCCCTGAGATCTAAAGTGGTGCAACATTTTCCTGGCAGTAACATGCAGTGCAAAGAGAAGCAGAGGCGTGGAAAGGGACCAGATCAGAAAAACAACTCTTGAATAGGCGTGTGAAATTTTAAAAACGAAGAAATAAAAGAGGATAAGCCCAATCACTGTCCCCCAGGCTCGGAGAATTACAAGAAACTCCTGAAAAAATTTCCAACCACGCCAGGAACGATAAAGCTGAAAAGACTGAAAGGTAATAAGACAGAGAACGGTGGTGATAATTGCAAATCGCGTATAGTGGGGAGTCCAGGGTACTCTGTACCAAAACAGCAGCAGCCACATATAGACAATGACAACAATGCAGTCAACGACATGCAGCAGCCTGGCCATAATGGAACTCTGTTCCCTGAGATTTGTTGAAAGCATATTCATAATTTACGTATACAACCTGTAATCACTTGTGATTATTACGAGTTACAGTGTGGCCCACCAATTTCTATTCATACTGAGCCGTGGGACCAGCCATCGAGGCAGGACATCATACTTGTTCCCTAGTGTATAGCCAATAAATTTCGTGATATTTCGACAAAAAAACATAGGTAACAGATATCTCTTTCTCTGTGCCATAATCAAGGAGAGCTCATATTTAATATACCTGATCCCTTCTCCTTCTGCACGTCCGTAGGTTTCAGGAAGCCACTGTTCAGTCCTGTGAAGAACGCCAATATCAAAGGAGCGTCGAAAATCCTGAGCAAGAGTATAATTATGTGAATGATATACTGCCGCCTCTGCTACATAGGCAATTTTTTGATTCTTCTGTAATATTTTCCCAGCAGTACAGGTATCTTCTCCAAAAATAAGACTATCAGGAAAATAGCCAACTGCCTCAAGGGAAGATTTACGATAGGCAGCACATGAATTTGAAACAAAGGCCGTTTTTAAACCAAGTTTCTCTTTATCTGAAAATTGACGAACAACCGATTTGTCCGGGTAATTAAAGTTGCGGAGTGCTGTTGCTGCAAGAGATGCATTGGAATTTGGAAGCTGTCGTCCATAGCTTATAGCAATGGAGGTATCCGTAAGTAATGGCTCTGTTAAATTATGGATGAGATTGTTATCAGCCGGTACCGCATCCTGGGTTAAAAAGAGAAGTAGTTCACCTTTTGCCAGCCTGGCCGCCTTACTCCTGGTCCCACCGTGATCAAACTCATCCCTTGCAATGGAAAGAACCGTCGCCCCAAACTCTTCTGCAACCAGACAGGTCGTATCATCGGAACTGGAATCGATAACCAGCAGTTCATCAATAGAAACACTTTGAGAGGAAAGTTTTTGGAGCAGGTCGCGAAAAAGTTCTCCGCCGTTCAGGGTGGGAATAATAACAGATATGGTGGCAGCACGAGTGGACACGTTTTGTCTGACCTTTTTTAAAATCGAAAAACTGTTACCAGAATATATTTGAAAAACGCAAACAGTATATATGGAGAAGGATGTTTTCGGTACAGCAACAGTTCACTCTTAGATGCCATTTTACGTAGCTCTATTGACATCTTTCTTCGTTCCCCCTGCCAGCCACGACAATGCAATGCAGTAAGTACTGGAGTATAGAGAAGTTTCCAGCCTCGTTTTCTCAAACGAAGAGAAAGTTCAATATCCTCCTTATAGAGGAAAAAGTCGGGATCAAAGACCGGAGCAGCCAGCGCCCGTAGAGCTGTCATTCTGCAAAATAACAGGGCCCCGCAAAGAGCTGTCATCTCTTCGGGCTTTTCATATTGGCCGTTGTCAACTTCTCCCTGTCCACGATCAACCCAGCGTCCATACCATTTTCGTACAATACCGGTGGAATCAATTCTGCCACTGGGTTTGTCCTGTGAGAGGTCGTAACCAAGCAACTTCCCGGACAGCATTGCAATACGTACATCACCTGCACAAACCCGTAAAGCAATTGTGATAGCATCAGGAGGCAAAAAGAGATCAGGATTTACAAAGATAACAAAATCAATATCCTTAGAAAGCAAATCATATCCAAGATTATTAGCTCTTGAGAACCCGATGTTCCCGGTCAATAGAAGCTGCAGAGATTCTCTTTGCTGAAACGCTTCTACGTACTCTGTATCAGAAGAACCACTGTCAACCAGAATGATTTGTTCAAGACGACACTCCTGGTTTTCCAACGCCTGGACGCAACGTTCAAGAGTTGACTCGGAATTATGAGAAACAACAATGGCAGCCACTTTAGGCAACATAGAGACAAAAACTCAGAGAAAGAGACGTTTATAAAGAGAAAAGAGCGAATTCCCTTTTCCACTTTCTTCTCGTCTTCGTATAATGGAGTTGATAACTTCTCTCTCAGCATTGCTCATTAGGACCGCAAGCTCAGATGCATCAAGAGTTGCAAGCTCAAGATTCTGTCTGCGTTTAGCTAGCATCACAGGAAAGATCGCCAGAAACTTCACAATACCTTTGAGATAAGCAAAAATTTGTAACTTTTTTACAACAAAGCAAAACCAGAAAAATTGATAGACACAGATCACCGGTGCAAATCGTAATAACAGTGACAATGGATAATTCTTTACCAGTATGCAGAAGTTATTTCTGGTGGAGAGGCTTACTGTAAATGCGTTAATTTTTGATCCCGTTGTAGCACTGCCGATATGGTACACCAGGGCTTCAGGAACGTACCAGCATTTCTTCCCGCGACTGTTCGCCCGAAGGTTGAGATCAACATCTTCAAGGTAGGCAAAAAAATCCTCATCAAAGACACCTTGTTCTTTAAAAAAATCTCTCCGATACAGGGCCGCTCCGGCACAGGCTCCAAAGACCTGCCTGGGAGAGCTGTAATGATCGCTGTCAGCTTCCATAGTTCCGATTTTATAGCCTACTCCACCGCGCATAAAGGCATCACCTGCCCCATCAAGAACAGTACGATCATTATAGTTGAGCATCTTTGCTGCAAAAAAATCGAATCCGGTCTTTTCCCGCACAGCACACACAAGCTGGTCGAGACACCGTGTATCAAGTTCCGTATCGTTATTTAATAAAAAAACAAGAGGAGCAGAGCCTGCTGCAATACCTCCGTTAACTGCCGCACTAAAGCCCCGGTTTTCCGCCCAGGCAATGACTTTTACCTCAGGGTATTTCTGAGCAAGCAATTCGAGTGAGCCATCACTTGAACCATTATCAACTACAATAACGTTAAAATCTTGATAGCTCTGCCGGCGCAGGGAATCGAGGCAACCAGGAAGAAAAACCTTTCCGTTGAAATTTGGAATAACTATGTCTATCCGCATAAGGAGTAATCTGGGCTATTCTGCCTTCTCGGTAAATTTCCCTATAAGCCTGCGCACAAAATAGATCGGTTTTTTCTGCGACTCGTGATAGGTACGCACCACAAGTTCAGCAAGAAGTCCCATGGTGATAAACTGGACACCCATAAATATCAGCAATACGGCAAGTAACAGAAGTGGCCTGTCTGAAAGTCCATCGCCTGTAAAAAAACGCTGTAAAGTCATAATAAATGCTATCAGAAAACCGAGTCCTGCTGACAAGACGCCCACTGTTCCAAAAACATGGAGGGGACGCGTGGCATAACTTAATAAAAATTTAACAGTCATCAGATCAAGCACGACACGAATGGTACGGGAAATCCCATACTTCGATGTACCAAATCGACGAGCCCGATGATTCACCTTCACTTCAGTAAAAGAGATCCCCATACCACTGGCAATGGCAGGAATAAAACGGTGCATTTCACCATAAAGCTGTATATTTTCAGTTACCTCACGACGAAAGGCCTTAAGCGTACAGCCATAATCATGAAGACTGACACCCGTAATCCAGGAGATCAATCGATTGGCCATCATTGATGGTAATTTCCGGGAAATAAAAGGGTCCTGACGGTCATGGCGCCACCCGGTAACCACATCGTAGCCGTCATTAAGCTTTGCAACCATGTCAGGAATATCATGGGGATCATTCTGTAAATCACCATCAATGGTAATGATAATATCACCGCTTGCATGATCAAATCCGGCAGACATTGCAGCAGTCTGACCAAAATTTCGCCTTAGAGCAACAATCAAAACCTTCTTATCCTCCTGGCTCAACTGTTCAAGAACTGCCACGGAAGTATCACTGGAGCCGTCATCAATAAAGATCATTTCATATTGATAGCTGGTTGCGTCCAGAACCTCTTTTATCTCTGCATAGAGAAGAGGAATATTTTCTTCTTCGTTATATATCGGAATGACTAATGAAAGATCCAATTTCATACTCCTTGTTCGTTCATAAAAATATAATTTTCAAAATGCCTGCAAATAATGAAGACATTAGATAGCTGACAAGCTAACAAAAACATCAGATTCTTGATAGCTAAATAGATAAGCGAAGACTTCGAAAAACTTCATATTCGAGGCGCGTCAATTTTCTACCATTTCGGCGTACTGGAGTACGTCGTAATGATAGAAAATTGACAGCAACGAAGGAGATGAAGAGTTTTTACGACGCCATCATACCTAATTTGGGGAAAAACAACACCTGGAAAAGGGAGCATCAGGCTGAGCGGAGGGCCTGAACCGGATCCATTCGTCCCGCTTGAATGGCAGGATAAACACCAGAGCAGACACCAACGAGCACCGAGGTGAGTAATGGAAGTATAATGGTTAGTGGACTCACCGCCACACTCCATCCCGCAAACCGTGCAATAATTAGCGAACAGGCAAAACCGGCAACAATACCTGCTATCCCTCCTGCGCTTGTAAGAAGGAGTGCCTCGGCCATAAACTGAGCGACAATATCCTGTCGCGTTGCCCCAACAGCACGACGAATACCAATTTCTCGGGTACGTTCAGCGATAGTAGCCAAAAGAACATTCATAATCCCAATACCTCCTACAACAAGAGAAATGCCACCAATAGCAGTGAGCACCAGATTAAAAACTTTTTGGGTCTTTTTGGCCTGGTGCATCAGTTGCCAGGGTACAATCAACTGGTAATCGCGAACAGTGTTGTGGGAAAGCTCTAGAGTTCTCTGAATAAGAGGAACTATTTTCTCAGCTTCTTGCTCGGAGCGTACTTTCACAATTATCTCATCAAGTGCCCTATTACTTCCCCGACCACCCTTTCCTTCAAGGTAGTGATGCGTTCCAAAGGGCAGAAAAATCATCTGATCGATTTCGCGGGCGAGAACGGCACCTTTTTTTTTCGATTCATTTCCTACAGAATTACTTTTGACGCCCCCTGCTATTAGAAAAAGCTGATCTCCTATCCGCAAATATTCACCAACATTACCACGGGAACCAAGTCCCTTAGCGATTCCATCCCCAAGCAGACAGATCATTTTTTTCAGTTTCTCATCTCGTACCAGTATCGTCCGACCGAGGTGAACTTCAAGCCCCTGAATCGACAAATATGAACCGGAGCAGGCAACTACTTGGGGAGTAAGATCCCTGCTTATTCCGGAAACATCAAGTTGAAGCTCTTTTAGCCATGCAATATTCAAGATAGCAGGAGATGCAGCTTGCAAAAGAGCAACATCATCAATTTGTAAGCCATCCGATGCTGTGATTCCTGTCATTGAATCTACTTTTTCAGGTATCTGAATACGGCGAACGATTATATTATCAAGCCCGAGCTGACGAATCCCGGCAAGCACCTCCCGTTTTGCGCCCTCCCCGATGGAAAGAGTTGCAAAAACTGCTGCCACACCACAAATGATGCCAAGAATACTCAGACAGGAACGCAGGCGATGGCGCAGCAATGACCCCGATGCAATACTAAACAATCCGCTTAAATATTCTCTGTTAAAAATAGACCTCATCACATCTCACCGAGCTGCCCGTCCCGCATCGTCATCCGTCGTGTTGCAGTATCTGCTACTTCCTGGTCATGGGTAACGAGAATAATGGTTGCCCCATTAGCATGAAGCCGTGAAAAAAGAGCCAGGATCTCACGACTGGTAGCAGAATCAAGATTTCCGGTGGGTTCGTCTGCCAAAATAAGTTTTGGGTTACACACAACAGCTCTTGCAATGGCAACACGCTGTCGTTCACCGCCTGAAAGGGCTGACGGCCTGTGGGTGAGGCGATGTGTTAAACCAACATCATCTATGGCTTGCAAAACCAACGGTTTCCATTGATCTGGAGAAAGCTGTGAATAGAGGAAGGGTAACGCAGCATTCTCATAGACAGTTGCATAGGGAAGCAGATTGAAATCCTGAAAAACAAAACCAACATAATGTTGTCGAAGGCCAGCTAGTTGGCTGTCCGACAGACGGCTAACATCCTTATCATCGAGTAGATATTCTCCCTTAGTTGGCCTGTCAAGACATCCGCAAATATGCAGCAAAGTGGACTTTCCGGAACCAGAAGCCCCGGTTATTGCTACAAAGTCACTGGGATACACTAAAAAATTAATTTTACGCAGAACTTTGATATTTCCATCTTCACGGAGATAGGTTTTTGAGACAGCGTTTAATCTGGCAATGGGATTGGGATACATAGACACAGCTTTGTTGCTATTGTTGAGGCAGTATTAATAAGATATAAGACTTACCCGCTCACCTTGTTTTAATCCGGAGAGTATTTCGACCTGCATCTCATTCTCCCGTCCGAGTTTCAGATAAACTTTTTCCGGCTTCCTTCCAAAAGCCGTTATCCGAAAACAAAAAGGTTCTCCATTCTGATCATTAAAAACAGCCTGGACCGGAAGAAAGAGTACATTTTCGACAGTTGCTGCCTGGATCAACACCCGAGCCGTCATACCAGGCCTTAGTCGCAGATCCTGGCCGGTAATAGCAAGCATTACCTGAAAATACTTGCCACCGCTGCTTCCAGGTGCATTTCCAGTGGCCAGCGCACCGACAAATTGTACATCAGCCTGAAACTTGAGACTCGGATAAGCATCAATGGAAACCGTTGCCTGCTGTCCCAGCTCAACCTTATGGAGATCCACTTCACGCACCTTAGTTCTCACTATAAGACTTGTAATATCTGGGAGATACAAAATAGATTGATGCATAAGAACGGTATCCCCTTCCCGTGGCTTACGCTTCTGACCATCTCTGAAGGCCTCATACAGAATAGCGATTCCAGAAAAAGGTGCTGTAAGTCTGGTATTCCCAAGCTCGGCTTTTGAAAGAGCAAGAGATTCCCGGGCTGTTGTCAGCTTGGCCTGAATCTGATTAAGGTCAGCAATCGCATTTGCTGTCTTATATACCGCTGCTTTTTTACTCTGCGAAAGAATAAGAATGCTATTTTCGACCTTGGCCTTAGCTGATTCTTCAGTGGATGGTAGCACATAATCCCTGTAGCTCGCAAAACGTCGTTCTGCAGCCTTATATTTTTCACCATAGGTTCCTGCATTTTCCCTGGCACGTTCAAGCTCGGCAGGATTGCTAAAGCCTTCCTGCTCAAGTTTTTCAAGCTCTTTATAAAAAGATGAATAGCGATCATACTCAACCTTTGCCTTGCCCATTTCTTCCATATACTGTGCAAGCTGCAAAGGCCCATCCCCCTTCACAAGACGTTCAAGATCAAGACGGGAAACTTTTAAATCATACTCTCTTGCTGCAATATTCTGACTCACCTGGTTTTTTTCCCAGGAAACCAGTTGGTCAGAGGCCTGTACAGCAGCGTCCAGACTATCAACTTTTCCGGTTCATCCGACTAAAGCGTACTTCGTTTCATGAAGGGCCATTATTTTCAGCTTGAAAAATTCATAATCTCTGAATCCATATG
>Ga0307929_1001885_pt1 | contig 14637 bp, 12 predicted proteins | sample AceLakmetage1330_FD_203160 | JGI IMG/M metagenome (GOLD analysis project Ga0307929, IMG submission 203160) | Saline water microbial communities from Ace Lake, Antarctica - #1330 | ecosystem: Environmental > Aquatic > Non-marine Saline and Alkaline > Saline | place: Antarctica: Ace Lake...
AGTATCAGTTGCCCCAGAAGGCTCAGGGTAAGATAATAAGAGATATTTAAAGGCCGGGCTCCAGCGTAGGAAAAAAAAGAGGCCACCACGGTGATGCCAAAAAAGAGGCCTCCAAATAAAAAAAGCCAGGTCAAAAAAGTGGCTGTTTCTTTATAAAGTGCACCGGGAAGAAGGGGTTCCTGTTTGTGTTCTTTTTCTGAATTCCGTCTTAATTCAAGCCATTTTAAAATGGCCTGTCTTGCCAGAGATCCATCCCCCGGAGGCACCAAATCATGGGAAGCGGATTCATCCAGATCCCATCGAATCTTATCCAAATAAAACTGTCTATCCCTTTTTTTAAGGACCTCTTCCCCCTGTGCCTGGTCTTGTTCTAAAAAATATTCAAGGTCCACAATATCTGAAAGTGTCCATTTAATGGAAGATTTTCTACGCTGTTGATTCACCTTTTAACGCCTTTTTTTCCGAACAATAATTCTGAATTTTGGATACAGTTGTCGGCATCCTTCATTTGACCCTAAAGGTACTTTACACTTTTTAAGGATGACAACGGAAAAATGGGAATGCAGCTCATGAAAGTGTAAAGTAGTAATATAAGGACCCTCGGTTCAATAGCCATTATAACATACTGTAATCTAAATAAAATTTTATTTTGACTTTTTATTTGTTTTTTTTATATAAATAAATTCAGGCTGTTATAAAAAATGGTCGAACCGATGGTAAGGATGCCCAGTTGTCATAAATTATATTAGTGAATAGTAACTCCTGAACAAGAATTATCAAGCAAAATTAGAATACATGGGTCAAATTTGTTCGTCAAGGATGAGCCTCCATTGTTTGAAACGAATATATATTTTCCATGGATTTTAAAAAAAATTACTGACAAAATAGAGAAAATCTGAAATAGATATGCGGAGTACGTAACATAACATTCGAGGCTTAAATTTTATAAGGGGTATTGTGGTATCAGGGATTCATTTTGGTGCTTTTATCGATAATTGTCCCAGCTTCACATACATTAAAGCAAAGAGATCTTTATGAAATTTGATACCGCCTTGTTATAAATCAGTCAAGACACATACGCATCAAATCACACACAGTGGAACAGGTTTTATATGAACGAGATTATGAATATTTCCTCCTGGTTGAAAAAAAGCGCAGAAACCTTTCCTTATAAGAGAGCGGTGGTGGTTCCCAACTCCAGGGATGCAAAGGGACGGGTACTTTACAGCCACATGACCTTTAGCCAGCTTAACATGGCCTCGGATAAGCTGGCCTTTGCCTTTGAAAAAAACGGCATCACCCGGGGGACCCGGACCATCTTGATGGTGCCGCCGGGGTTGGATTTTTTCACCATTATTTTTGCCCTTTTCAAGGTGGGTGCCGTGCCTGTAGTGGTGGACCCCGGCATGGGGGTCAAACGGATGCTGTCTTGTTTTAAACAGGGAAAACCCACCGCATTCATCGGCATTGAAAAGGCCCATTTCTTAAGGATACTCAAACCGTGGTGTTTTAAAACCGTCACCACCTGTATCACTGTGGGTAAACGCATATTATGGGGGGGGCTGAGTCTGGACAAACTGCTTAATTATGAGACAGATACCCCCTTTCCCCAAGTGCCCACAGCCCCCCATGAAACCGCAGCCATTCTCTTCACCACGGGCAGCACCGGTCCTGCCAAGGGAGTCATTTACAGCCATGGCAACTTTGATGCCCAGCTTCGACAAATCCAGGATCACTTTCACATCGGTCCGGATGAAATAGATCTGCCGACGTTTCCCTTGTTTGCCCTGTTTGATCCGGCCCTTGGGATGACGGCGGTTATTCCGGACATGGACCCCACAAAACCGGCCCAGGTCAACCCCAAAAAAATCATTGAAGCCATTGAAAACCAGGGAGTGACCAACATGTTTGCCTCCCCTGCCCTGCTCAACCGGGTGGGAAAATTTGGAAAAGAGATGGGGATTAAACTGCCCTCCCTGAAGCGGGTGGTGTCTGCCGGGGCACCGGTAACCCCGGCCAATATTGAACAATTTTCCACCATGTTGGGCCCGGATACCGAAATACACACCCCCTATGGGGCCACAGAGGCGGTGCCCATTATTTCCATTGGCAGTAAGGAGATTCTTTCCAAAACCCGGCATTTAAGCGAACAAGGGTTTGGCATGTGTGTGGGCTATCCCATTGGTGATACGGCCATTGAAATCATCATTATCACCGATGATCCCATTGACCAATGGCATGATGATCTCAAAATACCAGCCAATGAAGTGGGGGAAATTGTGGTGAAAGCCCCCCTGGTGACCGCTGGTTATTTTAACAATCCCAGGGCGGACATACTGGCTAAGATTGAAGATGGGGAGGGGGGGGTCTGGCACCGCATGGGAGATCTGGCCTGGCAGGATACCAAGGGACGCATTTGGTTCTGCGGCAGAAAAAGCCACCGGGTTACCACCGGTAAAGGCCCGCTATTCACCATTCCGGTTGAAGCCGTTTTCAACAATCATCCCCAGGTGTTCAGAAGTGCCCTCACCGGTGTGGGCCCCCGGGACATGCAGACGGCTGTCATGTGCATTGAAGCAGAACCTGGGGTGACAAACACCCAGAAACTTCTGGAAGAACTGTATGCCATGGCAGACAAACATCCCCTGTCCAAGGCCATTGAGTACATATTCATCCACCCGGGCTTTCCCGTGGATATCCGGCATAACTCCAAAATTTTCAGGGAAAAACTGGCCCTGTGGGCCGATAAAAAAGTTAAGACCTGAAAAGCCTGTCTAAGATCTTTTTGACAAAAGGGCATCCTTCATATCACCCCAAAAGGACTTTATACTCTGGGGTGTAATTCCCTATAACCCACATGTCCTAGCGGACACAACGAATATTGAAAATGGTATCATGCCGCCCCCCCCCGAGGGGCAATGGGCCCGGCCCGGAACCGTAGACGGCCCAATTGGCCGGTTCCTATTGCCCCTCGGGGGGCTCTGCTGAGGGTGCCCGGAAGTTTTATTTACTTATAAAACATGCATGGCTGTAACCACCAGCCACAACGAAAATTGAAACTCTCATGATTACAGCACTTTGGATGAAGTTTCATATAAAAAGGGTTTCTTAGCCCTACAAGTGGAAATTGGCAAATGAAGGATGCCGACAAAAGCATACTGAAATATCAGCATATTTAAGTTATCAAGATCAGTCAGGAAGGATATCATAAAAATAGACCATGGTGTCGGACCGGGTGACAATACCGATGATTTCATCATCGTGGATAACGGGAATCCTGCCAATATCATGCTTGATCATGAGGCGTGCGGCTTCAATGGCACTGCTGTGGGGAGATATGGAAACCACCTCCCGGCTCATGAATGCCTTTACCGGTGAGTGCATCTGGCTGTCTTTTCTTATTTTTTTAAAATCCCGGCGAGAAATGATGCCGACCATGCGGTTATCACTGTCCACCACAGGCATACCAGTGCAGCCTTGCTCACGCAATATCATGGCCACGTCATCCACAACGGTATTCTCATCCACCGTGACAACGGGATAGGACATGATATCAGATAGCTGCACTGACGAGTGCTGGTTGCCCTTGAGCATCTCTTCAATCATCTCCTGGATGACCACTGGGTTGGTATTTTTTAAAAGCGCTGAACCTGCCCCGGGGTGACCGCCACCGCCCATGCTTCGCATGATTGAACCAATGTTAATCCCTTCAATGTTGCTCCTGCCAATGACCATGCAACGCTCCCGTTCAGCATCTTTAAAAATACCAAAGGCCGCGTCTACATTGACAATCTCGCGATACATCTGAACCACCATGGAGAGATTCTGAATATGTCCGGTGATGTCCATGGAAACGATGCTCACATTAAACCCTGCCACATCGCTTCTGTCTGCCTGTTGAATCATTTCAAATAAAACATCTTTTTGCTGCTTGCCATAGGCCTGGCGCAAAAAGGTGGACAAAATCTGTAAATCTGCCTTTCGTTCCAGAAGGTAAGCGGCTGCCAGGGCATCTTCGGCCAGGGTGGAGGAAAAGGTCAGATTGCCGGTATCTTCGTATAGCCCCATGAGAAAAAGAGTGGCTTGTATGGGGGACAATAATTTCCGCTGGGCCTTTAACTCCCGGATCATCAAGGTGATATTGGCCCCACACTCTTCCCGGTGTAGCTCATGGGCCTCAATATCCCCGTTAACATGGTGGTCCCACACCGTTATTCTCAAATCCTTACGCGTTTGCAACGCCTCCATGCCATCCAGGCGCTTCCAGGTATTGGTATCCACCACCACAAGTTCTGTGACCTCATCCAGATTGATTTCCCGGGGCGAATAAAAACCAAAAAAATCCTTATGAATGGAAAGAAACGCCTTAAGATTTGGATTAATCACATAGGGTAACACAGCCCTGGCTCCGGGATAAAGCAATTTTCCCGCCACCAGGGAGGCCAGCGCATCAAAGTCCGTTCCCTTATGAGTGATGATAATTTTCATGTCTGGGTCTCCATCCTGGTTTTCCCGGGGACATCTTCCACATCGGCATCTTCATATCCAATGAGCTGGGGTTTTTCACCCCCATCATAGCCCAGGGTCGGAACACCGCTCAAGTGTCTTTCATGTTGAAGCTGGAGTTCGAATTTACGAATTTCCGTCTGGGCATCCATGCTTTTCCGGGCCAGTTGATATCTCATATACATGAACCAGGCAAACAAAAGAAACAGAACACCAATAATGGCCATGAAGAAATATTTGTAATGTTCAAAGGTTTCAATGCCAGCTTTGGCAAGAAAGGTGAGCATGTTCGGTATAATCCAATAGAGCAGCACCGCACTGATGAGCAAAAATCCAATGATAAAAATATTGAGACGGCCTGCACTAAAGAGCAATTTTTGGGCACGGCCCTGGGGATTTTCTCCCTTATCATCAAAGGCATCAACCTCTTCTTCTTTTCCCTGTAGCAACGATTTGGCAGCCTTAAGTACAAAGGCCAGCAAGAGAATCAGCCCCACAGGAATCCCCACAGATGCCGACAGCCATGCCCTGAAGGGAAAGGGAATCTCCTTGGTGTAAAGTTTCACCTGGTATTTATCCAGGGCACCGAAGGTGTTTTCAAAATAGTATTTATTAAAATTGGTCAGGGTAGACCCTTTGACCTCATAAATAATCTGCCCTCCGTCATCCATCACCTTTAACCAGGATTGTCTGCCAGATTTCATGGAAGACATCACCAGTATCTGTAGTTCTATGAGAAAAAAACCAACGATAACAATCAACAATACTAACTTATATTCCTTGACAAACGCTGACCAGCCTTTTTCTGACATTTAACTTTCCTACTCCAAATATCCCATGGGCACTTGGTTTCCATTTGTATACTGCATGTGACATGTTAACGTTTCACTGAACACAGCATAAGATGCAAAGGGAAGAACTCAAGACCAATGGTCAAATAATAAAAGGATAAACTCCATACAGCGGGACAGATTTTACCATCCATAAAACCGCTACATCTCTTACCTCATTTTCGGAATTCACACCCCCCCATCACTTACCCGGAATCTGTTTCTGGGCCGTGGAAATAAACCTCTTTACGCAAAATTTTTGCCATGACCCTGCTACATGACTTTAAAAAACGGATGGGATCAGTATAATCATAGTTTTATCAAACATCAATATTTTTAGTTTACCTCTTTGCCGGAATGGTTTATTAACTCACTTTTCGGATTTCAACTTTGGCACACGGGGGCAGAGGAACGTTGTGCTGTTAATAAATAAGAGTTCCCAGAAGTTCCAGGGATAAAATAATCAGGAGTTTTCACCCATGGAAAAATTAATTATCACCGTTCTGGGCAAGGACAGGCCTGGAATTATCGCCAAGGTATCTGCAAGTTTGTATGCGCTTGACTGCAACCTTCAAAATGTGAATCAAATGATCCTCCAAAATGAATTTTCAGGTTTTTTCATTGTAGAACCTCCGGAGGCACTGGGGATGAACGCGCTACAGCAACGCCTTGACCAAGACCTGTCCGGTGACGGACTCCAGGTTTATATTGATCAGATCTCCCCTTCGGATGGCAAACAGGTATCTGGGACTTCAGAAACCTTTCTCATCACCACTATTGGCCCTGACCAGAAAGGGCTTGTGGCCAGGTTTACCCAAATTATTGCGGCCCACAGAGTCAACGTTACCAACCTTACCGCGGTATTCAAAGGAGGGGAGGACCCCAATGCCAATATCATGGTATATGAAGTCGCAGTGACCCATACCACAGACCAGGCCAATCTGTTTGAGGCCCTGAGAACCAAAGCTGCGGAACTGGGACTGGATATCTCTATCCAACATAAAAATATTTTTGAAACCATTAATAAAATTTAAGCAATGCCCGACATTTAATTTAATGCCATCCCCCGGGTGATGGCTGAGCATAAAAATTTAAGGAAAAACTATGTATAATGAACAGGAAATCCTATCAACCATAGAAATGGTTAAAAATGAACACCTTGATGTCCGCGCCGTGACCCTGGGGATCAGTCTTTTTGACTGTGTCAGCCATGACCTTACTGTATTTAAAAAGAACATTCGTGCCAAAATACTCAGAAATGCCGCAGATCTTGTCCGGGTGTGTGATTTTGTGGGGGATAAATACGGCATTGCCGTGGTGAACAAACGCATTTCTCTGAGCCCAATTGGTCTGGTGGGTGCCCCTTTTTCCGCCCCCCAGATGGTGGAAATTGCCCACGAACTCAACGACATTGCCAAAACCGTTAACATTGATTTCATGGGGGGATTTTCCGCCCTGGTGGAAAAGGGCATTGCCCCGGGGGACCGAGCCCTCATGGACGCGCTTCCCCAGGCCCTGGCACAAACCCAGCGGCTTTGTGCCTCGGTGAATGTGGCCACCACCCGCTCTGGGATCAACATGGATGCCGTGTATGAAATGGCACGGGTGATTAAAAAAGCCGCAGCCCTGACAGCGGACGATGATGGCCTTGGCTGCGCCAAGCTGTGCGTTTTTTGCAACATCCCCCAGGACATGCCCTTTATGGCAGGAGCCTATCTCGGGGTGGGGGTGGGGGATGCCGTGATCAACGTGGGGGTGAGCGGTCCAGGGGTGGTGAAAAAAGCCATTGAGCGGGCCCTGGAAAAATCCCCCGGACTGCGGTTGGGACAAATTGCAGAAATTATCAAGACCACAGCCTGCAAGGTCACCCGGGTGGGGGAACTCATTGGACGTGAGGTGGCAGACACCTTAAATATTCGCTTTGGTGTGGTGGATCTTTCCCTGGCTCCCACCCCCACAGTGGGGGACAGCATTGGCGAAATTTTCCAGGCCCTGGGGCTCACCAGCATTGGCGTACCCGGCTCCACCGCCGCCCTTGCCATGCTCAACGATGCTGTTAAAAAAGGAGGAGCCTTTGCCAGTTCCCATGTAGGTGGTTTAAGTGGGGCCTTTATTCCTGTGACGGAAGATCTAAACATTGCCGAGGCCGCAGCCAAGGGATATCTGACCATTGAAAAGCTGGAAGCCATGACCTGTGTCTGTTCCGTAGGCCTGGACATGGTGCCGGTTCCCGGTGCCATTACAGAGGAGACCCTGGCCGGCATCATTGCCGACGAAATGGCCATTGGCATGATTAACAACAAGACCACTGCCACGCGTATTATTCCTGTGCCAGGGAAAAAAGCAGGGGAAAAGGTCTCTTTTGGAGGCCTTCTGGGAGCATCCCAAATCATGGATGTCCCCCATGCCCATCTACGAGATACTTTTGTGAAACAGGGGGGCAGGATTCCCGCCCCCATCCACAGCATGAAAAATTAATTTATAAAGGGTACGGTGTCAAACTCTCCCAACCGGTGTCAGTGACCAGAAAGGTCTGCTCAAACTGGGCAGACAAAGAGCTATCATTGGTGACGGCGGTCCACTGATCATCCAGGATATGAAGATCCCGTTTCCCCAGATTGACCATGGGCTCAATGGTGAACACCATACCGGGAACCAGCTTGACCCCCCTGCCCTTTTTACCAAAGTGAAGCACTTGGGGCTGCTCGTGGAAATCCAGCCCCACCCCATGGCCCACAAATTCCCGGACAACGGAACAGCCCTGGGCCTCGGCATAACTCTGGATGGCCCAGCCAATGTCCCCCAGATTGGCCCCGGGCCGGACCATCTCCCTGCCCCGTTTCAGGGATTCAGCGGCCACGGATACTATCTTTTTACCTTCCCTTGTGGGGGTTCCCACAAAAAAAGTTTTGTTAGCATCGGCATAAAAACCCTTTAATATAGGGGTGATATCCACATTAACTATATCCCCATCTTTCAAGATGCGATCCCCGGGTATACCATGGCAGATCACCTCATTGACGGATACACAGACACTCTTGGGAAACCCGCGATAGCCCAGGGGAGCAGGCACAGCACCGGCTTTCAGGGTCTCTTCATGGACCAGGGTGTTGATGTCATCGGTTTTTACACCCGGTGCAATCATCTGTTCCACCTTCTCCATGATGTCCAAAAGAAGTACCCCCGAAGCCCGGATACCCTCAATTTCATGGGGTTCCTTAAGGGTGATATCAAATTTCTGTTTATACTCTTCCTTAAGGGTCATTGGTTTGGGTGTCGGGTTCATGCAACAATTTTTGAATTTTTTCCCACTTCCACAGGGACAGGGACTGTTCCTGCCTACTTTTTGTCTCTTGACTCTGGTTCTCACGTTAACTCCCCTGCACATGTTCCCCACAAAGAATGGGAATAGGCATGCGCTATTTTTATATTCACCATATCTCCTGGAACCACACCCGTGGCAGAGAAATGGACAATCTTACCTGTATCAGTCCGTCCGGTCATCTGGGGTGCGGTGATATATTCCCCAGGTTCTGCGTGACGTTTTTTAAGACTCTCACCCTCCACCAACACCGCCTGAACATTGCCCACAAGGGCTTTATTTTTTTGCTCAGTAAAGGATTCCTGGAGGGCTAAAAGCGCATTAAGCCGGGCCATTTTTTCCACCTCATCCACAGCCCCGGAAAATTTAGCCGCCGGTGCGTTGGGTCGGTCTGAATAGGCAAAGGCAAATAATCCATCAAATTCAACGGTGGAGACAAGGGAGAGGGTTTGTTCAAAATCCTGTTGGGTTTCCGAGGGAAAGCCCACAATCATATCCGACGAAAGTCCCACATCTGGGCAATGGGTGCGCAGCATCTCAATGCGCTCCAGAAATATTTCCCGGGTGTAACCCCGGTGCATTTTTTTTAATACTTCATTGGAACCAGATTGCACCGGCAAATGGAGCTGGTTACACACCTTGTCAAGATCCCGGATGGCAAAAATCAATTCATCGGAAAGATCCTTGGGATGGGAAGTGGCAAACCGGATACGTTCAAGGCCGGGAATTTCGTTGATTTTGGCCAGTAGCTGGGAGAAAGAACAAATCCCCTCTTTTTGTCCGTAGGAATTGACATTCTGCCCCAGCAGGGTCACCTCTTTTACCCCGGTTTCAGCCAGGATGCTGATCTCCTCCACAATGCTTTCCGGGGTTCGACTGCGCTCCCGGCCCCGGACATAAGGCACCACGCAATAGGTGCAATAGTTATCACACCCCTGCATGATGGTGACAAACCGAGACACCTTATGGACACTATTGTCTTCAATGCGGGGCGGCGTTTCAAAAATAGTGTGATTCTCCCGGGTCTCGCTGATGTGGGTTTTTCCGGACTGAACGGTCCCAATGATTTCGGGAAGTCTCTCCACGGCATGGGTTCCCAGCACCACATCCAGATGGGGGATTCGTTTGAACACCTGTTCCTTTTCCTGCTGGGCCACGCACCCTGCCATGATGGATATCAAATGGGGTTTTTTCTTTTTCTTATCGGCAAGTCGTCCCAGAAAACTAAAGGCCTTTTCCTGGGCCTTTTCTCGAATGGAGCAGGTATTACAGATCACAATGTCTGCCTGGTTCAGATTTTCTGTTTTTTCGTACCCCATCTTTTCCAGAATGACAAATAATTTTTCAGAATCATAGGTGTTCATCTGACACCCAATGGTATAAATATATGCGTACCCCTTACACTTCATTTATGCTCACGTCCTTTTTCAAATCTTCTAAAATGGCTTCCACCTCAGTGACACACCCCGGCGCAATGGCAAATTGAACATGTCCCGAAGCCGGCTCCAGGGTGGTGATAACCGCAAGCCCGTCATGGGCCTCAAAAATAAATTTTAAAAAACCAATTCGGGTCTTATCCACCTGGAATTTTTTTATGATGGTGTTCATACCTGCCCCCCATGTTTGACCTGAAAAGTCTAAAATCTATCTATATAACATTATTTATAAGGTTGACCAATAATTATTTAAGATTTTTTGTACGAGATCCCATCTAAACAAGTGCAATAATTGTCGTATATTTTGACTTTATCCGGGCAATTGGATATAAAGAAAAATTTCAGGAAAAATTTATGGACATGGAATGGATATATAAGATAGCTGACCCTGGCACGGTGACCAAAATTTCCCGTATCATCGGATGCCACCGGGCCGTTGCCGAACTTCTGGTGAATCGGGGCATCACCACACCCGAAGCGGCTTTTTCTTTTATGTACCCCAGCTTTGACAATCTTGCCCCTCCGTTTTCCATGAAAGATATGACGTCTGCCGTAGAACGAATTTATGCGGCCATCTGTCACCGGGAAAAAATTATGATTTTTGGAGATTTTGATGCCGACGGTGTCACTGCCACCGCCATCCTCCATGATTTTCTAACCCATGTCAATGCCGAGGTCTCCTGGTACATCCCCCACCGGACAAAAGAGGGGTACAGCATGAAACCCACCCACATTGCCATGGCAGTGGAACAGTGCATTGATCTTATCATCACCGTGGACTGCGGCTCAGACAACCACGATGCCGTGGATGCGGCAGCCAAAGAAGACATTGATGTCATCATCACCGACCATCATCAGATTTCGCCTCCTTTTCCCCGGGCCGTTGCCATTGTTAATCCCAAACGGGAGGACTGCACAGCAAAACTGGATCACCTGGCCGGTGTGGGGGTGGCCTTTTATCTGGTTATCGCCCTGCGAAAATACATGCGGGAGCAAAATTTCTGGAATGACATCCCCGAACCTAATCTCCTGACCTATTGCGACCTTGTGGCCATTGGTACCATGGCGGACATGGTGCCCCTGAAAAACGAAAATCGCATTCTCACCACCGCCGGCATCCGGGTCATTCAACAGGGGAAAAGACCGGGAATCAAAGCCCTTGCCGATGTAAGCCGGGTGGATCATACCGTGTTTGACTCCGATGATATTTCCTTTCGCATCGCCCCGAGAATCAATGCCGCAGGACGCATGGCCCACGCCCGCATCTGTGTAGGCATGCTCACCACCCGGGAAACGAGCAGTGCCGAACAGACCGCCTCCCTTCTGGATCAACTGAACCTGAAACGTCAGCAGACGGAAAGAAGCATTGTGGAAGACATTGAAAATCAAATACACCGGCAGCCTGACATCCTGGCCCGCCAGGCCATTGTGCTTGCCCATGAAAAATGGAACCCAGGCGTGCTTGGCATTGCTGCCTCAAAAACCGCCCGGAAATATTTCAGACCTGTGGTGCTGATCTCCACCGCAGCCACACCGGCCACTGGGTCCTGCCGAAGTGTGGCCTCGGTGGATATCCATGCCATCCTTACTCACTGTGCCCCCTTGTTGGAAACATTTGGCGGTCATGTCATGGCTGCCGGTATCTCCATTCTGGGAAAAAACATTGAAGCCTTCGCCCATCTATTTGCAGAACGAGTGGCCCTGGCCGTCCAGGAACACCCCCTGGAAAAACAGTTAATCATGGATTGCTCCCTGGAGCCCCATGAAATAACAGAAGCGTTCATCAAAGAAGTGGATCAGCTCCGCCCCTTTGGCACAGATAATCCAGAGCCTCTTTTTTACTGCAAAGACCTTAAGGTGGCCTCGTCTTTCCTCATTGCAGATAAACACCGGAAAATGACCCTTGAAAAATTATCTCCCCAGGGAAGCGGAGCAACCATTGAAGCCTTTCAATTCAATATTGATACCCAGCAACCCCTTCCCATGTATTTTGACAAAATTGCTTTCCGCGTTCGAATAAATCGATTCAACCGCAAAAGCTTTCCCCAGATTATTATTGAGGCCATATGATTTTTATCTTGTCACCCATGTTCATTTCCGATTATACTTCCACATGGAAAAAGGTTAAAAATTTAAACAGGCTCTTATGAGCTTTAAATAATTGCAATTAATGATAAATAATGCTTTTCCAGGAAGCCTGAAAAACGGGCCCGGGAATCATACTTAAACAGGCGCTAAGAGGGACAGGATATGGGTAAAACATTTAATCTGGGACACCGAGAGGCTAAATTGCTTTCAAAAATAGAATCCTCCAAAGAACGGGACAGAAGCCGGGCCATCCATACGGTGCGGGAAAACATAGACATGTTCAGCAACAAGGTATCAATGTCCCTTGTGGAAAATGGCATTGTGGAAACCTCGAGTAAGAACTCCATCCAGGAGCAAATTGCCAAATGCCTTGATACCCTGTGCAAAGCCGAAGATTTTGACATTGATTTTCAAATTGCACCCTTTCGGACCCTGGTGCAGAATCCCAATATAGTCAGCATATATCTCACCGCATTTATCCTTGAAAAACTCATCAATCACAAGGATGTTATTGATATTTTTGGCAGTGATGACGATATTTATCACTGTCTTCAAAAAGAAACGGAAAAACTCATGGCTGGCCCCCAGCGATAATGTTTTTTTGATAGCCCTTTGTCCGTTGCACGACTATCCCATTCAAAGCGATGAAACGGTCAGAGGGCGCCAATCCCACCATCATCATTATTTTTTGTAAATACCCGAGCAGCACCCCATTTTAGCCTATTCACATAGCATTAGTATGCTACGCAGTCCCAAATACGCGAATATGGGGCACTGGCCAAACATTTACATTACCAACCTGAATATTTACTATTTCTTAGGAATTGAGTCCGCAATAACATCCCCATTTAAAAATTGGGGTGCACTATCTTTCAACGATAGTACGTTCTGAAAAGGGCAAGTTATTTAAGACTGATTTCTTAATAATAGATCCATATTTTTTTATACTCGATGATCCCATTTTTCACAACACCCTTCAACAAAGCAAGACCTGTCCTCCCAGGTATCTATTAATCCCTAAAAACGAATCATCAAATTTTACTTTTTCCGGCTTGACTTATCCTTGATTTCGTATATATTAAAAAAATATATTGTAAATAATAAATCATTCACCATTCAATAATTCCAGTTCACTGATCTTTTACCAGGACCCATTGTTCATAACTGTTCTGTGTCGTCAACTCCGAAGTGCCCCCCATCATCGCATGGACGTGCTTTATGATAATCGCCATATTTTCAGGAGGTTTCATGAATGAATTTTTAAAAAATCTGAGAAATCCCCAGCGAAGTCAAAAACCAAGATACACTGCCACCCCGCGAAAAACTGCTGAAGGGAATTATTACCCTTCCGTTGACAGACGAAGGAATAAAGAGCGAAGGGAATCGCAATCAAACGGTTTTGACGATTCCCCCCCGGGAAACGATACTTTAAATCAGGTCCTGCCCAGCATAAAAATTCACCTAACAGCCATCACCACCGCTGTTGAAAGGATGTGTGAGACCGGTGAAAGACTGGCTGAAACACAGGCGGAACTCCACCAGGCGATGACTTGTTTCTTTAATAATGTAAATGATATTCTCACGGAAAAAATCGTCCCCCAGGCTGTTTCCCCCACAGCTGAGCAAAAAAACATCGAGACACCCATGGCAGACTCCATGGAGGGGGCACGGTTCACAAAAACAGAGGTTATTCATATCATCCGGGAAATGCGGGAGAAACGATGTACATTTGGAGAAATTGCTGCAGAATTAAAGGCCCAGGCAATCCCCACTTTTTCAGGCAGAGGGGAGTGGCATGCCCAGACCATTCACAGATTGTGTCGAAAATAAAAATAATTACATTTTATTAGATCGTGTCAAGCCTATGGCAATGAGCTCAAAGGCCGTTTCCAGCGTCTGTATTACAAAATCTTTTTCATTATTCAAAAGCCGTTTACTGTCCACCCACAACACCACACCGGAATAAGTCGCCCAGATAATATCTGCAAGGGCAACGGGGTGACGCTCCACAAAAACGCCTTGGTCAAGTCCCTCTTGAACAATGGCTGTAATGGCCCCTATGGCATCGGCAGATGTCTCTTTAATCTCAGTGAGAACCGGACCTGAAAGGTTTTTGAGAGTTTCACCGGACTGGAGATGGAAAAGGTTGATCAGTACCATGGCGTCATATTCATACACCTTGATAAAGACATCCTTCAATGCCATGAGTTTTTCCATGGCATCCAGATCCTTATTGTGAACATAGGTCGTGATCTGTTCCGTCAGATGCTGGAGAATATTAATTGAAAGTGATGTGTGAAGCTCTTCTTTATTTTTAAAATACAGATACAGGGTTCCGGGACTGAGTTCTGCCTCTCCTGCGATCTCCTCCATGGTTGCTCTGTTGAACCCCTTGGCTGAAAAAACCGTTTTGGCAGCTTCCATGATCTGTTTGCGGCGCTGTTCTTTTTCTCTT
>Ga0307929_1001889_pt1 | contig 14631 bp, 11 predicted proteins | sample AceLakmetage1330_FD_203160 | JGI IMG/M metagenome (GOLD analysis project Ga0307929, IMG submission 203160) | Saline water microbial communities from Ace Lake, Antarctica - #1330 | ecosystem: Environmental > Aquatic > Non-marine Saline and Alkaline > Saline | place: Antarctica: Ace Lake...
AATATGGACGATAGGACGGTCTTTTTTGTAAAAAATTAAATGGGAACTCTGTTTTTTAAATATTATAGAGTAGAATTTGGAAAAATGCCCAGTCATGACACCGTTAGCTCATATAATTGAATAAGAAACTCAAGACTGGAAAAGCCCTGTATAGCATATATGGAGGTGCCTTCAATTTGTCTGGGCTGAGTCTTTAAACTATGGTTCCAATAACCCGTTGGATTTACCCCTCAAGGGCAACAAGTTGTTTTTCATATTCGTCAGTTTTTGAACTTTTAGGTAGATTAATCAGATTTTTCGGAGGTTGCCATGATCTATCAAATAGTTTAGCAAATTCCTCAGCAAGGGTGTTATTATCGTTGAATATATCTCTGAAAAGATTGTGATCTCTCATCGTTAGATAATACGGCAGCAAAGCTCCTATTGAACCAAATTCTTTTGGAAGTTTGCTATGTCCACTGCAACGGCGGAGTAAGCGTTTAATGAATCTAAACAAACCTTCAAGATAATTATTTGTCCGTGGAGGAACAAGTAGAGTTTTCTTGCCATCAATTGTTACTGAAAGTGTAGGGACATGAAGATTATCTTGATATTTTTCTACTTGAGCTCTGAGATTCATCAGAAAGGCTATTCGATTTGTATTTTTACTGAATTGAAGTTCCTGCTTAATAGATCTCAAAAAAATGTTCAAACATTTCGATAATATTTTGGCCTCTGCAATTGTCAATCGATATTGTTTTGAAAGAGGAGCCAGCGTCCTATCGTCCTCTATTTGTGATTGCAAAAATAATATAGCACGAAGTTTATTAAACCATTTATAAGCATATTCAAGTTGTCGTAGAGCCTTTCTGAACCCAGGCTCGTGATATCCGAGTTTTTTTGTTTTCTTTGTCATCTGATAGAAGTCATAATAATACTTTACACGCATCTCGACGTGTGCTTTGGCAAAAATTCCATCTATGAATTTTTTCCCAGCGATAAAGCGATTATACAAATCTAAATCTGGCAGATCAAAGGGGATACCTTTTCCCGAAGAGTCCTGTTTGAAATTTAGTATCCAACGTAATGTGTATTGATAGGCACCTATGCTATCACTGGTCTCATCGATATACGCTTCAATCTCTTCAAGGGTTTTTAAGTATTTCGGATAACCCGCATTGGGCTGAGTATCCTTGAGCGATTTCAGAAGTTTCGATAGCCCCGTGTGTAGCTTCCATTTTTTAGTCATGCATGATTTAATAAAAATATGGTTCGGCATAAACTCATCCCGAAGGGTTCGTAAAAAATGATAATGGCAGAGGATATGAGTCACTTTTTTACCAAAAACAGTTACGCATGCCTTTATGAAACCTGATCGTAGATCGCTAATAACGGCTAATGGCTTCCCATACTTTAAGTAAACTTTTTCGAGAGCATCCTTTATGGTATCGTACTTTTCGCTTTCTACCATGAGGCACTCAAGTATATGCCCGGAGCGACTGTCCATAAGAATGAGACTACACTGGCCGCACTTCTGCTCAGTGGACCCATCGAAGTGAAGAAAATACCCACCATTGGTATGAATGTCCTCAAGAATATCCGATTCTCGACTTTGGTGAAGTAATCGACAAAAATCCAAAAATCTTTTGGAGATCATACCTATAGTACTGAGTGGAAGTTCGATCTTGGCAGGAGAACATTTAAGATAAGCCTGGATTTCGTGTAATTGGCGGTGGTCGTCATATCTAATTTTACCAACTTCTACTACTAAATCGAATGTCACACGGTATCCTTTTTCTACGATCATTGCAGCCATATTTGATTCGTAGCGTATGATCTGATTCCGAGTGTTAGAAAAATACTTATGGGTGTTGCAAAAAGTAGAGCCGGAAATCAAAGTGAATTTTCCAAAATTGAGCGAATAGCAGGTTTTACGATCGGTCTTGAGAAGATGTGTTTTTTGTTTGCAAATTAAACAGGAGGATTTCTCTGGATATAGGCGTATCACAAGATTTGAGATTGATGAGAGAATGTCCTGGTCATCCCGAAATTTATAACGTAAATTCCTCAACAGATCTAAAGCTTTTTTTTTCATCCAATTCATATTTCGTAATAATGTGCTCCAACTTTGCCACCGGTATTTTCAAGGAGTATTTATTAATCCAACGTTTGAGTAACCGCATCTCAATTCTTCCCTCTTGGAGCACGACCTTCAGTACTGCAATGAGATCTGAGATCGTCACCTCTTGTCCGTAATGTTCTTCAATTTGGCGGGAACCAACTATCTTTAATCTCATTTTTTTATCTGTTGTAACCTTATTTGGAATATAGACATATTGCGCTCCTATTTTTATGCGATGGAGACGTTCCTGTTCAAGTAAGATTTGGATCTGTTTTGATATTCCAATTCGTAATAGAGACTCAATCTCAGCCCTAGTTATTCCTTCCTTTGAGGCTTCAATAATTCTAATAATGAGTTCAAGGCTATTCTTAAATTTTGAAAATCCTATCTCCTTATAAAACCAAATTCCAAAATTATCAAACATAGGGATATCCGGCAATGTTACATAACTTCCTCGATGTGTATAACTGGTAAGCGTTTGAATTGTTTTTAAATCCCGTCGCAAAGTTATAGATGAACAAGTCACAGTAGAGACAATAACTGAAAACAAAACGGCTTTTTCCTGGTAAATCATTTTTTTTATAATATCTAAACGATCTGATTTGGTCTGCATAAACAAATCTCCATAGTGAATAAGAATGATGAAATTACATTTTGACAATATTACATAAAAATGTAATTTGATCAATCTAAAAAAGACCTGTTTTTATAAGATCTTTTCGTCCATTGACATAAAAATCAGATAATTTAATGAAAATTTGAGCAATGATTAATTATTAATTATTAATTATTTGTTATTATTGGTAAAATTCAAATCCAACGGGCTATTGGAACCATAGTTGATCTCTGCCAGCGGTTACGGGAAATGGGCTTCAATGGAAGAACTTTCCAGTCAAGATTATAGTGCCGGCCACATGGCCTGATACTGTTTTTGAATCATAACCCATTGTTTTATATAGTTTTAAGGTTTATTTTTAGTATCAAGTCATGTGACCGGCACTATAGCCATATTTTGTGATGATAAAATCGAACCAGAGTGAAATCGCCTTTAAATCAACAGACTCATTTATTTCAATGCGCGGGCCATCCTATCCATGGCCTTTTCAACATTTTCCCGGCTGTTAAAGGCACTGATGCGGATATACCCCTGTCCGCAGCTACCAAACCCCTCACCCGGGGTGCAGACAATACCAGCCTGCTCCAGCAACAGATCAAAAAAGCTCCAGGAATCCCGACCCTGGCCATCCACCCAGATGTAGGGTGAATTTTCCCCACCCACATGGTCAAAACCAAGAAGATCCATAGCAGAACGGATGATGGCGGCATTTTCAAGATACCCGTCAATCAATGCCGTTACCTGTGCCTTGCCCTCGGGCGAATAGACTGCTTCGGCGGCCCTTTGAACCGGGTATGAAACCCCGTTAAATTTGGTGGACTGACGTCGATTCCAAAGGCCATTAAGACCGGTTGTCTCTCCGTGTTTATCATAAACCTTACACGCTTTAGGCACCACCGTATACGCACATCGGGTGCCGGTAAAGCCAGCGGTCTTGGAGAAACTTCGAAACTCCACAGCCACCTCTTTAGCCCCGTCGATCTCGTAAATGGACCGGGGAAGGCTTTCGTCCCGAATAAAGGCCTCATAGGCGGCATCAAACAGAATCAAGGCCCTATTTTCCACAGCATACTCAACCCAGAGGCGAAGCGCTGATTTTGTAATGGTGGTTCCTGTGGGATTATTGGGAAAGCACATATAGATAAGGTCCACCTGTCCCGGGGGAAGATCAGGGACAAAATTGTTTTCCCGGGTGGCATCAAGGTAGACAATGTTACTGAATCGCCGGGCACCAAAATCACCGGCCCTGCCTGCCATGATATTGGTATCCAAATACACGGGATAAACCGGATCCGGAATGGCCACCCGAATATCCGGGGCAAACAATTCCTGAAAATTACCCGTGTCACACTTTGATCCATCACTGATAAAAATCTCGTCGGCATCAATGTCCATGCCCCGGGATTGATAGTCGTTGACAGCAATCTTATCCCGGAGAAAGGGATATCCCTTTTCAGGACCATATCCCCGAAAGGAGGCACCATCTGCCAGGGCTTCCACCCCTTGATGGAACGCTTTTACACAGGCCGGGGGAAGGGGCTGGGTCACATCACCAATGCCCAGTCGGATAATGTCAACATCAGGGTGGGCTTTTTGGTGGGCTTCCACCTTTTTGGCAATGTCCGAAAAAAGATAGGAGGGTTTCAGCTTATTGTAATGCTCGTTGATGCGTATCATGGCAGGGAGTTCCTTTAATTCGATGATCAAGTTTGTAGGTTTGTTTTACAAAACCTTAGGTCAGATTTGTGTTATTGGAGAGTGCATTTTTTATCAGGCCCCATGCTTTTAACGACATGCATCAGGGAGAATCTCAACAAAAGTACCAAGAACCCAAATCTGATCCCTCCTGGTTAGAGCAAAATAGTCAAACTTGATCATCGAGTTGAGTCTTTATGCGCCGACCAGTTGTCGAATGAGAGCCACAGCGCCAGGAGCGTTGTCACTGAACCCATCGGCACCGATCTGTTTTGCATAGGCATCGGTGACGGGTGCCCCTCCCACGATGGTTTTTGTTTTAAGACCGGCCTCTTTAATGGCATCCACGGTGGCGGCCATGGAGGGCATGGTGGTGGTCAAAAGGGCAGAGAGCGCCACCACATCGGCATTGTGCTCCCGGGTCTTGTCCACAAAGGTAGTGGTGTCCACATCCACCCCAAGGTCCACCACCTTAAACCCGGCCCCTTCGATCATCATGCACACTAAATTCTTTCCAATGTCGTGAAGATCGCCCTTCACCGTACCCAAAATAACTGTCCCTTTGGCAGTCATGGCATCACCGGCAAGGAGGGGTTTCAACACATCAAGACCGCACTGCATGGCCTTGGCTGCCATGAGCATTTCCGGAACATACACCTCCCCTGCAGAAAATTTGGTTCCAATGAGATCCATGGCACCAATGAGGCCTTCATTAAGGATATCATCAACGCTGAAACCACCATCAATGCACGCCTGCACCGCCTTTACCACATTGTCTCTGTTCAAGCTTACCACTGCTTCGCAAATATCTTGTATGGCCATTGTAATACTCCCGTTCGATCTATATTGTTTATATCTATTGATTTTATTTGTCCACGGCGGCAGCCCAGGCTGCCACCGCTGAAGTTTTTGTCCCACATGCCATCATAATTCTCATAAATAGAAAAAATCGGCACACGTTGAGCTACTCATCCCGCACGTATTTTTTTGCGCTTAGGGGACAGGTTTTTAAATCTGTCCCCGCCTCCGAAATGGAAAAGTTATTTCGGACCCATTCCTAAACCCACTGAAAACCACTCACAGCCTTGTCCATGGCCAGATAGTTCGCTTTGGGTGTAAACGGAGAAGAAGTGCCCGCCGTTGAAAAGATATAACCGGGCATCCCCTTTGCTTTTTCCAGATGCGCCAGGGTTTCCGCCGTGACTTCCTCTGGTTTTCCAATGAGCAGGGGACCATTGGGATTGATATTGTCAAAGATACAGATTTTATCCCCAACCTTCTCCTTGAGTTCCCGGATGTCCAGCACCTTCTCCTGGGTCAGGTTGCCGGGCATGATGCCGTGGATATCCATCTCCAAAAGCATATCAACAATGCCGGTTTTCACGATGTCACCACACATGTGGGGAAGCACTTTGCCTCCATGGGCGGAAAGCGCATTACACACCTTACTGGTGGGCTCATGGACAAAGGTTTTATAATGGGCAGGGGATAAAAGAACGGGGCATTCCATGTCTGCGCCATAAAAGATATAATCCACACCCGCATCGATCAACGCTTTTCCCAAGGCAATATCATAGGGGATCACGGCCTCTTGAAGCGCATGAACAAGCTCCGGATTTTCATACATATCCATCATGATCTCATTGGTGCCCCGGAGTCGTGTGGCAATGGTAAAGGGAGAAATATATTCACAGGCAATGGGAATTTCTCCTTTGAGTTCCGCTTTGAGAAGCCGAACCCCTTCCAGAAACCGTTCCAACTTCTGGGTCATCAGCTCTATTTTGGCCACCCGTTCCACATCGGCCATGGTGAGAATGGTGGTCTTTTTGATGATGGGGAACACATCTTCTGGATAACTCACCTCGCAATCCAGTGTTTCGGGAATAATACCGCCAATGAGCCCCATGCCCAGCATGACCCAGTCAAACTTAAACTCCTCAAGTCCCTTCATGTGGGCCTCAAGCATGGCATGATCTTCCAGAAGCGCGGCTCTGAAGGTGGACCCGTAATAATTACATACCGGTGCCTCATTAAAGGGTGCGTTGGGTACTTTATCCACGGGCTTTAGTTGAATAGCAGCTTCCAAACGTTCTCTTGAGTTCATAATTGTTCACTCCTTAATTTATAAAACCAGCCATCGGGCGGCATTATGTCATTGTATTATTTAATAAACACCGGAAGATAACCGCTGTAACACACCTCAACGGGTCCGGTCATCACGGCAATGTCATTTTCTTTTAATTCAATGGTGACAGAGCCTGCTGGCATCATCACCTTCATACTGTTTTTTGAAGTCAATCCCCGCCGCCGGGCTGCGGCAACGGCCACACAGGCTCCGGACCCACAGGCCGTGGTCATGTTTCCGGGTCGTTCCCACACGGAAAGCTTCATGGTATCAGCATCCACCACTTGGGCCACACCGATATTGGCCTCTTCGGGGAACAGGGGATTGGTCTGGAGTTCTTTACCGTACAAGGCAAGATCAATGGCCGAGAGATCTTCCACAAAAAAGATGGCATGGGGATTGCCAATGTTCATTCCCACGGGATCTTTAAGGGGGCCTGCGCCAATGCCAAGGTGCAGGGTGTCCATCTGTCTTGCCAGGGGAATCTCCTGCCACTCTTTCTTCACCCGACCCATCTCCACGGACACCTCTTTCTCCCCTGCCAGGGTACAGGTTAATATGCCGCCAAGGGTTTCAAACTCAAGGGAGGAGACGCCCGTTTCTTTTAATAACAGCCATCCCACACACCGGCTGGCATTGCCACAGGCCTCCACATCCCTGCCATCGGGATTGATGATGCGAACAAAGGCGGTGGTCCCTTCTGTTTTTGGCGGTTCCACAATCAATAACTCATCGGCACCCACCCCTTCATGGCGATCACAAAGTGCAACGATCTCTTCCACGGACGGGGCATAAGCCTGCTCCCTTCCGTCCACAATGACAAAATCATTGCGCAACCCATGCATTTTAACAAAGGCCCTGCCCCGGGGAATCAGAGAGCAGGTCTCTTCTGAACTCCATGGATATGGCGCGGTACGCTCTTTACAAGACATTTTTTATTTATCTCCCACTTATTTTATCGATCAGAGTTGGGACATTCACCGTTTCTTCTGGCCAATCTCCTTGACTCATTCGTTGGTTTCCATCTTATTCTTAATCTTTTTTTTGTATGAAAGTCTCAGCAACATACTAAAATTAAAGAACTTTCGTTTTTCGTTGTGGCTGGTCTTACAGCCATGTAGGTTTATTAGAAAGTAAAACTTCCAGGCAACCTCAGCAGAGCCCCCGGGGGCGGCATGATATCATTTCCGATATTCGTTGTGTCCGTAAGGTCATGTGGGTTATTTGCATAATAAATGCATTGGCCATCTCCTTGACATCAGTCACAGTTGCAACACCGTTGGCCCATCAATTGTGCTGGATGGCCGATCCTATGATCAAGCCCGATGAAGATGACAGGCACACATATGGCCATCTCCCAGGTCTGTCAATGTCGGCTCCACTTCCTTACATTTTTTAAACACCCTGGGACACCGGGTACGAAAGCTGCACCCCGACGGTGGATTAATGGGGCTTGGAATTTCCCCCTCCAGAAAAATGGTCTCCTTACGTCCCCCCGAAGAAACCTGGGGAACCGCAGAGATCAAGGCCCGGGTATAGGGGTGGGCCTTTTGGGTAAAAACCGTTTCCGTACTGCCCATTTCCACCACCTTTCCAAGATACATGACAGCCATGTCATCGGACATGTACCGCACCTGATTAAGATTGTGGGAAACCCATAAATAGGTGATGTCCAACTCATCCTGTAGATCCTGCATCAAATTCAAAATGGTGGCAGCCGTGGAGATATCAAGCCCTGAAGTGGGTTCATCTGCCATGATGAAAACAGGATTCAGGGCAATGGCCCGGGCCACACCAATTCGCCGGGCCTGGCCCCCGGAAAACTCATTGGGAAATTTTACGGCACAATCAGGATCCAGATTCACGGCCCGGAGCAGTTGCACCACCTCATCCATGATATCAAATTTCTTTGCCTCTTTTCCATGGCGCATCATCAACGGCTCTGCAATGATCTGCCCCACGGTCATGCGGGGGTTCATGCAGCCGTATTGATCCTGGAAGATCAATTGGGCTTTTTGTCTAAACCGGGCCAACTCCCGGGTGTTCATCTTTAGAACATCTTCTCCCTGGAAAAAAATCTCCCCGGCCTGGGGATTGACCAAACGAAAAACGCTCTGGCCCAGGGTGGATTTTCCACAACCGCTCTCCCCCACCAATCCGAATGTGCGGCCCTTTTTAATGGTGAGGCTCACATTGTCCACGGCATGGACCGTTTTCATTCCCTCGCCAAAGACTTTGGACAACACCCCTTTGCCCTGGTAAAAATAGGTTTTTAACTGACGTATATCGATCAAATCCATTTCCATCGCTGCCTCCCCCTTTTAACATCCAAAAAACAGGCAGACAGATGCCCGTCACTCACAAACTTTAATTTGGGCACCTCCCGTCGGCAAATATCTTCGGCAAACTGACACCGGGGATGAAAGGAGCACCCCGTGGGCAGGTGATCAAGGGAAGGGACAATTCCCGGAATGGAAAGAAGCCGTTTCCCCCTGGCCTGGCGGCTGGGTAATGATTCCAGAAGTGCCGCCGAATAGGGATGGGAAGGGGTGTCAAACACATCGGCGGTGGTGCCTATTTCAAAGATACGCCCGGCATACATGATAATAATACGATCGGCAATTTCAGATAATATGCCAAGATTATGGCTCACATAGAGCACCGAGGTCCCGTATTCCGCGGCAAGACTGCAGATCAAGCGATTGATCTGGGCCTCAATGGTGACATCCAGGGCTGTTGTGGCCTCGTCTGCCAGCAATAAAGAGGTGCCCGAGGAAAGGGCCATGCCGATCATCACCCGCTGTTTCATACCGCCTGAAAACTCAAAGGGGTAGTTGGATATCCGGGCCGTGGGATCTGCAATGCCGGTGCTTCTTAAACGTTCAATGGCCTGATCCCTGAAAAAATCACCGGACTTGAGACTTCCGGGGTTCTTATATCGCTCCTGGACCTTTAAGATATCGGTCATCTGCTTTTCTATTGTGAACACAGGATTCAGGGCATGCTGGGGATTCTGGAAAATCATGCTGATTTTCTGGCCCCGGATCTGACGGTTCATCTCCTCTTCGGACAGTTTTAAAAGATCCCTGCCCTCAAAGAGCACCTCCCCCCGCCGAATCTTTGCAATTTCGGGTAACAATTTAATGATGGAGAGGCCCAGGGTGGATTTTCCACAGCCGGATTCACCGGCCACGCCAAGAATTTCACCCCGATTCATGGAAAAGGTGACTCTGTCCAGGGCCCTCATCTTCCGTTTTCCCAGGTGATAGTCAAGGGTAAGGTTGTTCACCTCCAGCAGTGCATCACTGGCATCTTCGTCATCACCATTTTCATCCACAGGCTTTTTTTTCAGGGCCTTTTTGACCTTATCCTTGATCTTTTGCCCGGAGGAGTGCCGGGTCTTTATGGCGTTATCTTCTTTTATCATCTATCACGCTCCTTGGGATCCAGGGCACCGCGCAACCCCTCGCTGAAAAGTGAAAAGGCAATCATGGCAAAGGAGATGGCAAGGGCTGGCCAGAGAATCATCCAGGGAGATACCTGGATGTATTTGTAGCCGTTGCGCAGCATGATTCCCAATGAAGCCGTGGGGGGCCTGACACCCAGGCCCAAAAAGGACAAGCCCGATTCCCAGATGATCATGGTGGCCATATCCATGCCAAGGCAAACAATGACCGGCGTCATGATATTGGGGGTAATATGGCGCATAATAATGGTGAGGGGTTTCTGCCCCATGGCTTCCGCCGCCTTGACATAATCGGCTTCCTTCACCGAAAGGGTCTGGGCCCGGGCAATACGCCCATAAAAGGGAAAGGCCGTAACAGCAAGAGCAATCACCACATTGACAAGGGAGGGACCCAACACTGCCACAATGGCCAGGGCCAGAATAATCTGGGGAAAGGAGCGAACAATATCAAAAAGCCAGATAATAAAATAATCGAACTTTTTCCCCTCATTATACCCCGCAATCACACCGAGAAACACGCCAAAAATGGAAGAGATAGACACCGCTCCAAAGGCCACCAGCACGGCAATACGGCATCCATAAATAATACGGGACAAAATATCCCGACCCAGGTAATCAGTGCCCATCCAATGCGTAAAACTGGGGCCTTTGAAGCGCTGCATAATCTCCTGGGCATTGGGATCAAAGGGAGATATCCATTGGGCACAAATTGCACACAATAACATGATGGAGATAAAAATGGCCCCCATCAGCCCGCCTTTTACCTTGACCACCGAACGAAGGGTTATCTTGATTCTGTCACCCCATAGGGGTTTCAGACGCATCCCGGAAATATCAGGGGGTTTGTTTGAATGGGAGGTTGCATCACTATTCACAGGATCATTCCTTTGTCTTACGGTTCACTCGAAACTAAGTTACCAAAATATAAAATTATTTTTGAGTGAGCCCTTTAGGTTAATCGTACTGAATCTGGGGATTGACAAAGCCATAGGAGATATCCGCCAAAAGATTGGCAAACACAAACAATAGCGTTGCCACCAGTATGCCGCCCTGGACCACAGGAAAATCCCTGGCATAAACAGCATCCACAATGAGTTTCCCAAGACCGGGGCGGCTGAAGATAATCTCCACGAAAACAGCTCCACCAAGCAATTTTCCAACGCCCAGCCCAATAACGGTGATGGTGGGAATAATGGCATTTTTCAAAGCATAGACATAGGCAATGGCGGTTCTTGGAATGGCAAAGGCCCGGGCGGTTCTGATATAGTCTGACTCCAGCACATCTATCATGGATTCCCGGGTCAACCGGGAGAGATACCCCACCCATCCGATGCCAAGGGCTGTTGCTGGCAGAATCAGGTGCATCACAATGTCCACGATATCGCCGTCAGCTCCAGCCCCCAGTGCCGGGAACAACGGAATCTGAACACAAAAGAGAAGCATCAGCAGCAAAGCCGCCACAAAATCGGGAATGGCCACCCCGATAAGGGAAACAAACGTTACCACACCAGAAATGGGGCTGTCCTGACGAATGGCACCAAATGCCCCCAGAAAAATACCCAGGGCAGCGGCTATTCCCAGGCTCGTAAGGGCAAGAATCACCGTATGGGGCAATGCTTCGGCAATGAGCATCCCCACACCATGCCCGGACCACACCGATGTTCCAAGATCTCCCTTGGCAATCCCCACAAGATAATATCCCAGTCTCACCGGCATATTTTCATCCAGATGAAGACGCCCATTGAGCTCGGCAACAAGCTCCGGCGTTGCCCGGGGGCCAAGCATTGCTGAAGCCGGATCACCCGGCAGCAGATACGTCAGGCCGAAAAGAATGATCAATACCCCAAGCAATGTGGGGATCACCCAAGCGATCCTTTTTATGATGTATTTAAGCATGATTTCATCGCCTTTTTGTTTTCCTCGCCAAATTTATGATGAATCTGTAAAAAATCATATTTCAGCATTTTTTCAAATATAACTGCCACAGGCAGCCCTGATATCTTTAACCGGACTGCACATCCCCACACCCAAAGAGATACGTACTCCCCACACTGTTCAAAATGAACTGTTCGGGCATTTTGGCTGCGAAAAGAGTGGTTGTCTGCCATCCGGTGCAGTGCATGGGTATAACGTAATCCGGAGCCATTTTTTTTATCTCCGCAATGGTGGCGTTACTGGTTGACATATCCGGACCGGGAAGATGAAACCCGCCCAGGACGGCATGTAGTTTATTGATTCCCGTTACCTGTTGGGCATGTTTTATGCTATTGACAATTCCGGCATGGGAACAGCCGCTGAGAATCACCAGCCCTTTTCCCCTGACATGTATTGCCATGGACTGGTCATCGTAAAACGGATCTTTCACCCACCGGTTGTCAATCTCTGCTTCCAGGGAAGGAGCACCTTTCTCAAAATCAGTTGTGCGCTGAACCTGCCCGGAAACCAGTATGGAATCTGAGGCAATGGTGGATGGCTCAGATCGTTTATCAATGACGGCCCCATACGTTTCAAAGCCCGGGGCCGTAAGCTGCCGCATGGGCTCACAATGACCCGTTTCATGCCGGAACCGCCTTTTTATAAAGGCAAATGGATGAACGATCACCGGCATTTTTCCGGAATATAATTTCAAAAAGGCTGATAACCCATTAAAGTGATCTGAATGGCCATGACTTAACACCACTGCCTCAACATCCTGCACATTGGCCGTAATTTCTCCATTTGCCACTGCCTGGCTTGAGGCAAGCACCTTAATATTATGCTCAAGGCAATGACCGGAAATACCGGTATCCATTAATATGGTATGGGACCGATTGTCTTTGGTCACCTTAACCAGCAGAGAAAATCCGGGCTCTCCCATAGGTGCCATTGGCGATGGGAGCTTGAGACGTTTTACGATTCTTTCATCTTCCAGCAGTTCATCGCAATAATTATCCACAAGGACAACGACTTCAAGTTTATCAACAGCGTTTAATTGCATATGCATTCAAAAATCACCTTATTGGATTAATCGTGGCTGACCATGACCCAGCATCAGCCACCCTGGACGACCTTGGGTTTGAGTGCGAAATATTTCATATAATTTTCCCATGAAGATTTCTCTTTAAACTCAAACCCAAAGCCTGACCACAGAGCTATCTTAATTTGTAAAACTCATCTTCCATGGCGCCAGCCGCCCATTGGGATAAATCAAGCCGACATTGACATCCTTCTGAACAATCCAAAATTTCGTACCATGGGTCAACCAGATAGCCCAACAATCCTTGTCAGTCAATTTCTGGGCATCCACATATATCTTGTTTCGTTTTTCAGCATCAATCTCCGTGGAACCGGCTTTGATCAATTCCGTAAACTCAGCATTTCGCCATTGACTCGGGTTCCAGCTCTCACCGGCAAACCACTGCATAATGTAGTTGGGATCAATGGTGGATGTATAAAACTGAATATAGGCATCGGTCTGACCTTTGTTGGCCGCTTCATTGAATGCGCCGATCTCCTTGACCTCAATGATCACCTCAATACCCGCTTTGGCAGCATCTGCTTTAATCACTTCTGCCATTATACGTTCAGCGTCATTGGCCGGGATAAACAGCTTAACGGTAAACCCATCGGGTTTTCCCGCTTTTTTCATCAAACTTTTGGCTTTTTCGATATTCTGGCTATATACTGGCGCATCGGCCCAAGCCCCGGGAACGCCCGGCGGTAAAATATTTTTCGCCTTTTCAGCCGTACCATAAAAAGAGGCTTCCACGATATTGTCCACATTCACGGCATAACGAAATGCCTGGCGAAGTTCTAAGACGTTAAAGGGGGCTTTGTTCACGGTCATACCAAGCCAGTAGGTCTTTAATGCCGGTTTTGAATAAACTTTGAAATCGTTATTCTTTTTAAAACTGTTAAAATTAATCATGGACGATCGTCCCACATGGATTTCCCCTGTCTTCAATGCTGTTTCACAGGTGGAATCTTCCACGATGGAGAGGAATGTCAATTTTTTTATTGCAGGAGCATCTCCAAAATATTTATCAAAGGCAGACAGTTTGATATGTTGTTTGGGCTTCCATTCTGAAAGTTCATAGGGACCTGTTCCCACCGGATTTTTGCTGAATTTTTCATGCCCGGTCTCTTCAACTGCTTTTTTTGAAACAATATAACCGGAATTCATGGGAAGAACCGCAGAAAAAAGACTGGCCTTTTCTGCTTTAAAAATAAGATTCACAGTATATTTATCCACAACTTCAACATGGTCCAATTGCTCCCACTGACCTTTTTCAGGAGATTTTATTGCAGGATCAATTATCCTTTCAAAAGAAAATTTCACATCCTCGGCTGTCATTTCACCAAATCCCTTGTGAAACTGAACCCCCTTGCGGAGATGAAATAAAACTGATTTCCCCTCTTTGGAGATCTCCCAGGACTCGGCAAGATCCGGCACCACGTCCCAACTGCCCTCCTTGTATTTCACAAGGCCATTGTACAGGCATGACATGATGACCAATTCTCTCTCTGCGCTGGTCATCCACCCGGGATCAAAGGTGCTGACATCCTCCCATGTGGCGATCTTTAGTTCGTCTTTGCTGGATGCTGTTGCGGAAAAGGTAAAGGAAAACAGCATCAAAAAAACAAGCATG
>Ga0307929_1001890_pt1 | contig 14628 bp, 31 predicted proteins | sample AceLakmetage1330_FD_203160 | JGI IMG/M metagenome (GOLD analysis project Ga0307929, IMG submission 203160) | Saline water microbial communities from Ace Lake, Antarctica - #1330 | ecosystem: Environmental > Aquatic > Non-marine Saline and Alkaline > Saline | place: Antarctica: Ace Lake...
TAATTGCATTAAAGGCTCCAATGTATGGTGAACCTAATAAATTTACATATATTATAAAGAAATATAAAATAAGTATGAATGTACACAAGGAAGAGATAGAATTTTATAGCACTGAATATAAAGAATTCATTGGAGTAAAAGCAGCGAGAAATAGATATAATGATTGGTCAGGAAAAGAAATATCTCAAGAAGTTTTTAAACCAGTTAGAGTTAAATCTCATAAGAGGCGATTAAAATGAAGACGGTAAAAGTAAAAAGTTATACAAAGAAAAAAGTTAAAAAGAAATATAAGCCAATTAAAGTTAAAAAATATGTGAAATTTGTTCATGATGGTAAAACTGTTTCTTTTCCTGTTAAACAAATGAGTTCTAAAGAATATGAAAAGTTTGAGGTTCAAAATAGAATAGGAGTCTTTCCAAAAAATATGCAAAGACTGAATGATGGCGACAAAGAAGTGTTTAGAACTGTTCTGAATAATGGTTTTTTTACTATTGCACACAACTATAGATACGAAGACAAAGATAGATGGATTAAAGTTTTTAGAAAAATAGGTGCATCAGAAGATTTTATTGAAAAGCTAGATTTAATGTTTGAATCTAACGAAGGGTATTATGACCCAGCGACAACTGATTGGGAAGAAAAAGAAGAAATAATGGAAGCTAGTTGGGAAGAAATGCAAAGTTATTCTAAAACTTTAGATAGATTAGCTAAACAAGAAGATTTGTATGCTATGATGAGTAAGGAGATAAATTGGTGATTATTATGGTTAAGGCAGTAAAAGTAAAAGCACATGATAGAAAAACAACTTCTAGTGGGTTCCAACCTGGAGCGCAAGCAGTGTTATACGGAATTCTAGTTAGAAATCCTAAAGAAACTAAAGAATTAAAAGAAGGCGTAAAACAATTTGCTCCTCATGGAATAAAAATAATAGGAAAATTTAAGACTCTTCCTGGCAGAGGAGGTCCTGGCGGAAGAAGCGACGTAGTAGTTGAATTTGATTCAAGAGATATTGGAAGATTAGCTATTAGTCCTTTTCATTTAAACGGTGGTTTTAGTTGGATTGATGATTATTACGATAATAACAAAGCATTAATTCCTGATACAGCTTTAAAATTATTTGGAAAAAATAAATCAAATTCTGATAGTACTATTAGTAAAGAAGAATTTAGTTCTTATGAAGGAGTAAGAAGAAGTGGAGTTACTAATATGTTTGCAGTAAATACAGTGCAAGATTTAAGCGGCCTTAGTAGAGAAAAGATAATGTATATTATGAAAAATTATAGCAATTTATCAAAAGTATATCCAGGGGTTGTAGAAAGATGAATTATAGAAGATTAGTTGAAGGTATGTCTGAAGCAGATAGAAAGAAAGTTGAAGTTATGTTGAAAGAAAGAAATAAGACAGTAAAAGTAAAAACACATAAAAGAAAAATAGTAAATAAAAGCAATTATAATGAATGGACTTTTAAACCTAAAATTTATTCAGATGATAGAATTTTACAAGACAACCCAAGACCTGATAGATTTCCTAAATGCCAATATGTTACTTCTGCTCTTATTGATAAATTAAATATTGTTGAAATGAATAGGAATAATAAAAGAGTATTTGGTTATGCTCCTAGAGAGATGTGGGGAAATTTAATGTTATATGGTGAAAAACTTAGAAAAGAAAATCCTAAGAAAAAGATTTTACCAATGCCCCCTACAGAAGAAGGATTAATTGTGTGGTTCGTAAAGAATGAAACAGGTGGATATACTGCCATGCTTCCAGAGGATTGGTGATTTAAAATGGTTAAGACAGTAAAAGTAAAAGCACATGAAAGAAAAAATGATACAAAAAAAAATAAATTTACTATTAAGTTAGATGCTAGTTCTGAGGATGCTTATGGTATGTGCTGGGGTGAAGGAACTGTTATAAAAAATGGAAAAGAATATTCGTTTGTTTTTCAATCAGGGGGAGATGGTTTTCAACTGAATGACGCTAACGATTTTACAGAAGATGAATGGTTATTCCTTGAAGAAACAATAGGTAATATGATTGTAGATAGGGAGGGTGTCAGCTGGACAGGAACAGTAGACAACAAAAAAAGGTGATTTAAAATGTTAAGAAGAAAAACAACTACAAGAGTAAAAGCACATAGAAGACGTGCTCCTAGAAAAAGGGTAAAAACAAATAAAACCCCTTCTCCTCCTAAACGAAGAGTAAGCAAACCTAGGAAGAGATAATAATTATTAATATGGAGGATATGATTATGGTAAAACAAAAAAAGAAATGGACAGTAAGTATACAAAGTAAAGAAAATGAAGAAGTTAAAGATAGTTTTGTTGTAGATGCATATTCTAAAAAACAAGCTGAATCTTTAGCAATTATTTTAAATGGAGAAAATTACTGGATTACAAATGTAAGACCATTTGTATTAAAAGTAATGTCAAGTATTAGAAAAATTAATGGAAAAAATGTAAAAGTAAGTGGTTATGTAAGAAGTGCTCCAAGGGTGAAAAAACTACATAAAAAAGATAGGTCTTCAGATGATATTGCAATGGAATTATATGGAAAAAAATATTCACAATTAGACCCAGTTAATAAAAGTAATGTAATTCATTATATTAACTTAATTGGGAGAAGGTGAAAAAATGAAAAAATTAGATAAATTTGCGAAGAAATTTAGGACACATGGACTAATAAGTAGTCTTGCAGTAATTTCAATTATTGGTTTTGGTATTAATGCTTGGAATGTTTATACCGGAAATCCTCTACCAGTGCTATTTGCATATCCTAGTATTGTATTAGGATTAGGATTAATATTAGAGTCACAAATAATTGGTGCTTTTGGAAAAATAAATTATTTTATTAAAACAGAAAATGAAATAGCGAAATTCCTTACATTTGTAATGGGAAGTTTCGTATTATTAGGTGGATTGGCTAGTAGTCCAGTATTTGGATTAGTACTTCCAGCTACAATAGTAGGAGCAATCGGAATGAGCAATATAATTGCCATGCTAGTAATAATGTATGAATTATTTTTTATTGATTAGGTGATATGATGGAAAAAAAGACAGTGAAAGTAAAAAAATATACAAAGAAAGCAACCATTTGGGATAACCAATTCATTGAATTAGCTACTATTAATACTACACTTGCAATAACCGCTACACAATTAGCTAAAAAACCTACCACAGCATTAGGATATGAATACACCCACTTTAAAAAGAAAAGAGATTTATTAGAAAAGAATTTATTAAGAGGGTTTTAAAATCAAAAATAAAAAACCTTTAAGATATGCTGTGAGCACTTTGATTAGTGTAAGCGGAGGAATATTATTATATTCTGGTGTAAGAGATTTACTTCCAGCCTTCGGAGGAATACAAGCTATTTACTTTGGAATGGCTATTTTAATTATAGGATTATATGCGGGGTTGACTACAAAATGAAGAAAGGAAAATTAAGAGATATTACAGACCATGGAATTACTCAATATGGAATACTTGGTTTAGGAATCACTATTGTAGGAGTATTAGCTTCTCTTGTAGTAAATTTTGTTTCTGTATTAATTAGTATCCAGCAAAGTACAAATAGCAATTTGATTATCATTTTATTTGCAGCAGGATTTTTCATAGGAACATTAATTCTTACAGGAATGTTTGCAAGACCAACATTAGCATTCTTTGGATATAAGGTTGTGAGAAAATGAGTGTTAAGATTTTTGGACGAAAAACAGAAAGGTATTTGAGTAATCAAGAAGCAAGCACAATTGTAAGGAGTTGGAATAAATGGGTTTAAATAAAACAGTAAAAGTAAAAGCGCATAATAGAAAAACCATTTCGAGCAGACAAAAGGTTATAAATTTTGCATATAAAACTATTTTTGACTGGCATGGAGATAATTATAGTGGACCCCAATTAGAAGAATCGCAAGGTTATCATGATAAAATAGTAGTTTATGGTGTAAATTGGTCTGCTAAAGGGACTGTATCGATTGCTGAAACAAAAGAATATATCAGGCTAATGAGAGAAGCAGTAATAATAGGAAATAGTTTTAATATTCTAAATGTAACTCCAATGGAATTATCTGAAGCAAGGACTTCAGCTAGAAAACATTATACAGAGAGATGATTAAAGATGAAGAAAAATATGCTAAAGAGGCTGGTTACTAATGAATGAATTTTTTTGGAAAGCATTAGCAGTAGGAATAGGAGCTGCATTAGTAGGTACAGTCCTTTCTCCTATAGTTTCGGCATTGGTGATATAAAATGTCATCTTATTATATTCCTTTCATTTCGAAAAGAACTCACCCGTTGTTTAGCATAAAAGGGTTATTTATTAATCCTTTTGTACTAAGCTTTTTTACACTTATCAATGATGATGAGAATTATACATCTATTATGGGGGTGAAATTCATGGTTAAAAGAAAAGGAAATCCTAAATATAAAAAAGTAAAAGTAAAAGGAAGAATGGTTTACAAATTAAAGAAAAAACCTGTAAAGAAAAAGGTTATTCGAAAGAAAAAACCTGTTAAAAGAAAAGCAGCTAAAAAGAAAAAAAGATAATTTTTGTATGCTAATACAAAAAGGTTTTTGGAAATGTTTTCCTTAGAAAAAAACATCTCCACTCCTAACAAAGAAGGGATTATTATATGAATAACATTGATAGAAAGATTAGAAAGATTAGAAAGGCCATTGGCGGAGCAATGATGTTTACTGCATTAATGTTTGGTAGTCCTCCATTTGATATGATTCCTAATGACTTTTTAAATATTTTTTTAGCAATGGCTATTATTTCCCTGACAGGATTAGATAAATTAGTAGCATTATTTTTTACTTATACATTAATTCCAGTAGTATTATTTAGTATTGGAGTATTTATTTTTCCAGTAAAAGGAAGTAGAGCAGAATTTATAATAAATATTTTCAGAAAAATAGTAAGATTATATATGAAAATATTAAAGAAACCATTATATCTAGCAATCGCTTTAATAATGTTCATTGCAGTATATTATATATATGCCCAAGTGTTAATTACAATGATTTAAAATAGTTTAAAGGCAACTTCACTTTTTTCTACCAAATATTCTTTTACATTGTTTTTAATTTTTTCTTCCATATAATATAGGTGTGGAAGATATTTGTCTCCATTAGAAGGACCAGCAAATTCTCCATCACTATTAAAAATAAAGCATCCCCATTTAGGAAGTAAGTCCCATTCATCTGGCATAATATCTAAATTACTATTCCGGTATTTATTTGTCATTCCTTTAGATTTGAAAATGAACTGCATATTCGATTTAGTACGGACATCTATTTGAAGAGAATTATATGCACTGCCAGTAAGTATTTCTCCTATTCCAAACTTTCTGGCTTGCTTGTTTATGTCCGAAAACGCTACCCCAAATGGACTGTTATTTGTACAATAATCTTGTGCTTCATCTAAAGCCATTATTACAAAATGATTTGGGTCAAATAAATAATCATCTGGAAGATTTTTTCTGCTACCAAATAATGATTGCATAAATACTCCTACACAACAATTGTTAGTAGAAATATCACTAATATCTATTATGCTTGCCCCGTGGACTGTTTCTTCTAAATTCGGAGCATTATCATCATGTGATAATATCCATTCTAAATCATTAAAGGTAGAAGTTAACCCTTTTACATTTTCACATAGTTCTACCCAATCGTCATAATTTTTATGTTTTCTCATTAAGAAACTATGGAGTGCTTGTCTCCTTTTTGTGCTTCTATCACTTTCTTCCATTTTCCAAAAAATACTATCTAAACATCTACTATTCATATCATTTACATTCATCTTAAAAGGCTCATCTTCATTATCACTTTCTTGGTTTGGTGTTAATACATATCTTTTCCATCTGTTTCTAAATTTATCTGCTTCTTGTATGTTATTAAAAGTATGTTCAATTATGTCAGCTTGTTGTAATACTGTTTGATAAAATTTTCTAGTGGGGTCCCAAAAAAGAACATTTTTAAATTGTGCTAACTCTATACTATTCTTCCAACTTTTGCCACTACCCGCATCCCCTACATTTATCCATCGTACTCCATCGACAGTATTGATTTTTGTGCTAGCATTCTTACTAAAAAAAATAGTATTTGAAGGAAGAGGGTTAATTCGTTGCTTTTTAGTATTAAATAGCTTGTTAAAACTTGATTGTATCATAATGCCCACATCCATGTATAGAAAAATGATATAATATGGTATGTATTCCTGTACATTTTCATATTATCATCATTTTTCCTCTGTTGCGCTGTTCCAATTTTCATCCTCTGCTTCAATATTCTTTGCATCCTTTCTTTTCTTGGTGGCTGATGTATCTATCAAACCTTGGTGCTGTTCATTTCTGAATTCTCCAGTCCAATATTTCTGATTACTGTCCCTTCCAATATGTATTCGCTTAAATAAATGAATATTGACAGTTTTAAAATAATTTACTACCCATATACTATGACCAGCCACTTCATCATATTCAATATTCTCAAATAAAAAATACCTTGTAGGTGGCACACTTCCAGCTTCTTTATATGGCATTAACCCTTGTATTTTTAGACATTCTCCTAAACATAAATTGTAATGCACTAATCCATATTCCCTTATTTTTGGAAGAAGTGTATGAGATTCTACTATTTTTGTAGAAGAGGTTTCATTTGAAGCCCATTCAGAATATTTATCTTTTACCCAATAATTAAATACTATTCCTAAAATAAAGAAAACAGTTGAAAGATAAACGAACAACCTAATATTTTCTTTGAATGTAACTAGGTCAGTAATTCCTGCAACACTTGCAAGATTTGTTAATAATAACAACCATAATACTACTATAAAAAAACCAATAATTAAAAAGATATATTTAGTTGTACTTGTTTTAGGTTCCTCTGTTTTTGTATTTGGTGTTGATTTTGTGGGTGTGTTAGCTATACTAATCACCACTTTTCTTTAACTCTTTTAGGGCTGACTCATTACCAATGTTATCATATAAATTGTTGTACTTACTTTTATCTATTTCTTCTTCTTCTTTTAAAGGTTCTTTTAAAATTTCTTCTTCATCCTCTTTTTGAACAACTTCCGGTTCTATTACTCTATCATTTGGAATAGGTATCCCGTGCTCTTCAGCTTCTTTGAATAGGTCTGCTTCCTCTTCATCTTCTTCATCTAAAGTTTCATTTAATATTTCTTTTTGGATTTTTGCTTTAACTTCTTCTACTCTTTCTTCTGCAGGATTTAATGGTTCTTGGTTAATTTTTTCTTTAGGAACTGCTAATTCTTTTTTTGTAAGCAAAAGGTCATTGTCAGTTTTTACATTCTCTAAATTATCTATTTTAAATCTTTTAACTTCTTTATTAGTTAATATTTCATCTATACGTTCTCTTGCATCTTGATACATATTTACAAGTGTATTATTTTTTCTTACTAGAGCAGCATCTCTTAATATTAAAAAATTAATCATTCTCATTGATACATTATAGTGACCATATAATTCATTTATTTCACTAAAAGTATTTTTACATGATGCAAGTGCTTTTTCTAATGTTTCCCCAGGAAGTAATCGCATACTAAAAGAATTTGGGTCTTCTAAAAATGTTTGTTCATCTCTTCTATAGAATACAAATCTAGGTTCAATGAATCTTAACGAAGCTAATAATTCTTTTCCTATTCCAATTCTTTTTTCATCAAAAAGGTCTATGTCAGGAAGAAATTCATATATAGAAGAAAAGTTTGCATCTCTTACACTTTCTTCATCTCTAGCAATTTCATAATATACCTTTTGCGTACTACTTCTAAATTTTTTATCATTTACCATTTAATCACCTGTTTGTTGCTCCTACAGCACCTGGAGAATTTTCTCCAATCATACCTTTCATTTCTTCTGCAAATTCTTTCTCTGCTAGTTGGTTAATCATTAATTTTGATTTTGAACTCTTTTGCATTCTGTCAGTGTACAATTCCCAATTTTGTATTAACATATTATCCCATTGTTTTATTTTTCCTGCACCATCAATATTCCAATAAATATCAATTCTAGTTCCAAAAAGACAGTCAGCAGTTTCCTTAATTTTATAATTTTTTTCACCCGAAAGAGGATTAATGATTACATTGAAAAAAGGTCTTGTTAAACCCTCTAACCATAAATCTGCTTTTCCATCTTGATGAATTGTAGGAGATTCTTTTAATTGTAAGTTATGATATCCTACTCCGCCTACACCACCAAAATGATGAAAAGCATTGCTATTTTTTATATCAAAATTACTATAATCAAGTAATGATTTCTTTTTCATTAATCTAGGTAGTGCATAATAGAAAAAACTCACTCCTAACAATAAACAACCAATTATTATTGGTTCACTAATACCAAATATTACCATTTCTCATCAACTCCCTGAAATCCCAACTGCTCTCTTAGGTTTTTGTTTCATATATTCTGTATAGAATATAAGCCCAATTATTGCAACCATAATAATTACAACCAACATTGCCCATTGGTCTTTTTCTTCTTCTAATATTTTTAATTTTGTATCATATGAATTGCTTAAAGCGCTTTTCTCTGCATTCAACTGGCTGATTTCACCTAGATAAATAGTTTTTTCTGAATCTCTATTAGCATCTAATCCTACCATATAATTAGAAATCTTTGTATTGTTGTTTGAATTACATATTGATAGATTAGAAGCACATGATTCTTCCCTTGTTTTAGTAGTCCTTAATGAAGTTAAGCAAGTCTGTCTCTCAACATCAATTAAATTATATTTTCCTTCTGCTTCTATTAATTCTCTTTGTAATGTTTCATTCTCTGTCATTATTTCTTGTAAATTAAAATCATATACTTGAACCGTTTGCTCTAGGGTGTTATCACTATAGGTAGACTCTTGTTTTTCTTGGAAATAATTTACTCTTGCAATTATTTTATATTCCTTTACTGCTGGAAAAGAATACAAGAAATCGTATACTTTACTAGAGTCTTGGTTTACACTTATAGTATTTGAATATACCTTTGTGCTTAAATCATCTATAAATATTTCCAATAAAGCTCCTTCAATTGGCCTTCCACCATTATTTTCTATTACTATTCCAATGTTTTCCAAGAAATTTTTTCTTAAAGATTCGCTTACACTAATATCTGATAATACAAGGTTCCCTAAAGTAGTGCTACTAACTGTTACTATTTTTTCATTGTTTAAAGTTGCATATTCTTGTATGGTATTTGTTGGATTGATTTTTGCTTTAATATTTGCACCAGAAAAATTAATATCCGGTGTCCAATCTAATGAAATTATTTTGGTTGCATCTATTAATAAATCAGTAAATGGATTATTTGAAATTTTTATATTGTCTACAAATACATCAATACTATCAGTTCCTACATAATCTTCATCACCTTTATTAGTAAATGATATATATATTTTCGCTGTTGTATTGGGTTCAATAGTGGTAGGAACAGTATTAATATCAGTAATTTCTAAATCTATTCCCTTTTTTATTGTAATAGTTTTTATCAATGTATTGTTTATAATGTTTGTATCTTGCAAGTTATTATTTGAATCTCTTATATCAATCTCAAGGTTTCTATCCCCTACGGTGTTATAAGTCATTGGAACTGTTATTTGCGTGTCCCCACTTACATAAGGATATAAATGTGTATGGCTTTCTATTCCATCATAAAAAGAAATATTCCCATTTGTATCATTTGCATCAAAATCAATTATTATATTTTCTTCATGGCCTGAATAAAATTGGTTGTTATCAATACTAACCATTTTTGCATCTGTAGCAAATACAGTAGTTAATAATAATACCATTGCTATTAAGATATATGCATATTTCATTTGTAATCACCCTGTCTTGCAAAATGCTTCAAAAACTTTTCTTTATCTTTTAAGTTAGCAAAAAACATTTTTCTACAGTTTCCACATTTTAAAAATTCTATTTTAATTTCTCTTTTATATCCGTAACCACTAACTGCTCTCATACATTGGAATGTTTGATGATATCCATGTTTGCATAGAAAGCGGTATTTTAATTTTTCTTTTAAATCGTATTTCCAACAAGTATAAACAAGGTCTAAATCCAGGATAAAATCGTGAATCCGGCTAATTAGACCTTGAGTCTTACTATTCACGTTCGTAAGTTTAATTTTTTTAGTTTGTTCATTTCTTATGAAGAATAAAATGATAAAAAGTACAATGAAAGTAATTATTGCTAACAAATCTAATTCAGCGAACGCTTTTCCTAAACCAAGACCACCAATTATACATCCTGAATAAAACAAAACGATATCCCAATTAATATTCATTTAACCACTGCCCGTAACATATATTGCATTGACTCATGAGCCACTTTTTGTTTTTCTTCTATTATTAATTGCTCAAATCTATGTTTGTCATCATATAATCTTTTTAACCATTTATCAGTGTTTTTACAAAAGAACATTAAAGCACATAGACTTGAAAGTATTCCACCATCTTTTGCTAATTTGATGTTTGATTCTATGTCTTGTAATTCTCTTTCCCAAAAACCTATTTTATATTTACTAAATCTTCCCATCATCAATCAATCTCTTTTAAATAATTATATTATATTTATTCTTTTATCTCATATATAAACATTTATGGTGCTAACACGTCTACTTGGTTTTCTCCTCTTAAACCCACCCTACTCAAATAAATCATTGTAGTTTGGATACTATCATGACCAAGAGACTTAGATAATTCAACTATATCCTTGGTTTTTTCATACTTCTTTAGCGCATAACAATGCCTTAGCTTATGAAAACTAAGCTTTGGCACCCCAATATAATATCCTAATGTTTTAACATAAGTCCTAATAGTAGAATAACTCAATGCTCCACCATTATAATTTGTAAATATCTTATTTCCTTTATTTGCCAAAGGATACTTTTTAACATACAAATGGTATTGGCCCATCCAGATAGGAGATAAATAGACTTCTCTGTCTTTTCCACCTTTTCCATTAATAACCTCTACTACTGGTATTTTTCTTTCAAATTTTAAATTAGTTGTTTCTAAGTCAGTAACTTCTTGTAATCTTAAACCATGCGCTAATACGAAGTCTAATAGCAATATGAATCTGTCAGTATAGAAATCTATTTTATCGCTTTTCTTATTTTTCAGCTTAGATTCATAATAACCCCTAATAGTCATTGGGTCAAATATTTTCTTTATATCTTCATAAGCAATTATATCAAATTTCTTTTGAACCTTTAAAGTCTTTACTTGCTTTGATAAATTAGCATACCCAAAGAATGTAAGGAATTGTTTAACTGCTGCAAAATGTCTATTCATTGTACTGTTTTGTATTTGATTACCCTTTAAAAACGCACCTGCTCCTTGCCCACTCACACCTTTTTTCTCTCTTTTTTGAGCTTCGTTCTGTTTAAAGGTAGTGAACAGGTGGATATCTTCTATCGTTATCTTATCCATCGGTTTTTCTTCTAAATAGACTATAAAGAACTCATGTAAACTATCGCGATAAGCTTTCAATGTATTCGGACTTCTGTTTAAAGAAGTTTGAAATGCGATATATTTATCAATGAATTCATCATACATAATAATATTATATTTAACCACTTATATAAATGATTTGTTAACATGTTTTAAAATCTCTCGGTGGAGGAGGAGAAATATGGTAAATATAATTAATATTATATTTACTATTAAATATAATAGAATTATATTTATTACTTATCTCAGTGTTTCTAATATATGGCAGGGCATAGAATCTACCATGTTAGTAAATATAATTATATTTTCATGATTAAAAGGGTTTTAATTAAGAGTAAATATAATTAAATTATACTGGAAAATCTACATACTTACGTATGTTTGATAACAATCACATATTTACGATTATTATTAACTTTATCTTTCTTAGTTAAATAAACTACCTTGCCATCTTTTTGTTTGCATACTTTTAACATAGCAATATCAAATTGTTTCTTTGTTAAGCTTTTTAAGGTAGCCCTATGGATATGCATTTGACATTCTAATAGTTCTGAATATAATTCCGTACTATAGGCATCACATCCCTTCTTCTTTTCTACAAATTTTTTTACTATTAATAAATTCTTTTTCATTTTACACTACCCCCAATCTTATATTCTATATCTCTTATCCTTGATGGCTTTCAAAAAGCGTTTACTTTCATGGGCATGGATTTCTAATGCGGCATAACTAAATGACTCAAACTTATCTTGGAATTGTCCAGGAATTTTTGTTTCGAGCAAATTAATCATTTCCATCCTCTTTTTCTTATGCTCTTTACAATAGCCACTTGTTGACCTTGTATTAACCTGGCATCCGTCCACTCTACATTGTATCTCTACTGTCATTATTTCACTTCCATTTCTTTTTGTTCTCCTGATTTTATGAATTTTCCAAGATATTCATTTGTTTCATCATAAACAAATACTTTTCTTCCACAACAAATAATATTTTCATTGTTATATTTTTTATTACATTTCCTACAATAAATTATATTACCCATTTTTATTCCTCCAATTCCTTTAACTTTCTTTTAAGCTCAATATTTTCATAAAACAAATATTGAGACAAAACTTGTAAACCATTAAGTCTTTTTCTACCATTACTTATTCTTTTTAATGGGTTATGATTATACATTGAATCTGTACGAAACATACCTAAAATCATATCAAGAACAGTTTGATTAACATCATATTTATTACAAAGTTTTTCATTAGAAAAATAAAACAAATCTATATCAATAATAATATCTTTTTTGTATTTATCAAAAACATATTTTGCTTTTTCAAATCCTTTAAGCACATACTTCATTTTATATTCAATTGGTTGGTGAGGCATAAACTCTCTAGACTTAACCTCTTTCATTTTGTTGTAAACAGAAAAAAAAGATTTTCTATACTCCTCAGTTTCTTTATTCATAGACTTACATAATAAATCTATTTCTTTATCTGTTTTAGAAATTATTAATTCAATAAAATCTAAATCTGACTCACTATAACTAGACTTTCTCATTTTTTCACCCTTGTAAAATTAAGTATATTTATCAAAACACTCATTTGAGATTTAATAACTGAATTTTTATATTGTTCTCCTTTAAGACCAATACTGTTTAATTTTTCAATTTCCTTTTCAGTCCATTCAACTAATTCTTTATTTTGTTTTTCTTTTCCAGCTCTAAAACCATCACAATAATCTGCACTTAAACCACTCATTTATCCCGCCCTCGTAAAATATAGTATTGTTTAATCCTTTTTTCTAATATAATCCATTCTTGTTCCAATTGTTTTCTTTGACCACAATCACCAATACCATTAGGCACAGGAAGATTAGCTGTTAACCTAGCTTTAATATCACTAATAAATTTATTCATTTTTTAGTCTCCTTTTTTGTTTTATCTAATAATTCTTTAAACATTGGATATTTTTTAACTGAAACAAAACAAGTACCCAAAGGATTACTATGTTGCATATACAAAGCAAAATTAGACTTCGTATTAATTTTGTTATTGTATTTATACTGAACCCTAAAACGAGCCATTATTCCACAAACCGGACAATATTCGAAAACACTTGTTTCAATGTTTTTTGTTTTATAATTAATACGTTTATATTCTCTGTTTGCATTCAGAAGATTTTTTCTAAATTCTTTGTTGTTATCATATTTTGTTTTTGCTTTTTTAGATAATTCTTCTTTATGTTCTTCACGATATTTTTTCTGGTATCCTCTTGTCTTCTCATTAATCATACAATCACTTCCATTTCATCACTATTATCTAAATCTTTACAAGCACCCATATTCTTATACATAAAAATGTTTGCATATAATTCGCGTTCATCAGTATTTTTATCAAGAAAATTATTTTCATAATTGTCACGCCTATGTCCTAATTCATGTAAAAAAACCATACACATATACTGGTCTGACCAACCCTTCGTTTGGAGAAAAATTGCATCATCTTCAGAATTATATACACCTACTGAAGAACTATCAAAATAAGAATAAGAATTATTATTCATTATAATTAAATAGTAGACTAAAAGTAATACTAAAATTTCAATACCAACCCTCACTCCCATGCTTTCACTTCCATTTTAAAATCAACCCATCACATGCAAGATGTGAATAATATGCTACAAAACATAAAAAGAATGCAGTGATTCCTAAAAAATAAAATATTGGTAAACTAACTAATAATCCAAAAGTAATTGAATGAGTTAATCCTCTATGTTTAAAAATAAATACTGAAACTAAAGTTAATACAAATAATCCTAAACCAAAAAACATTGCTATCTGTTGTGAAAGACCTACCCCAATCACCAATAACAAGGCTGATAAAGTTAAAAAAACCCAAGTAATCTTAGAACTCTTATGGTCAATATCAGGTAACAATGCATACACTGGTACTAATATAATTGTAAACAGAGTTAAATAGCTAAAATCTTTTATTAGACTCTGCCAGAAAATCGCTATCGTAATAAGGGCAAATAGTATTCCCATTGTGATGTGCCATTTCCAATTCATATTTAATCGCCCCATCTTTTTTGATATTCTTGAGCCATTTGTTTATTTAATTTATCCCTATGTATATTATATTTATCAATTGTTTCATCTAATTCTTTATA